>ERZ869936.806-NODE-806-length-26365-cov-7.560813_pt1 | contig 26365 bp, 20 predicted proteins | sample MGYA00520876_ERZ869936 | MGnify/ENA primary metagenome ERZ869936 (study PRJEB32218, sample SAMN09650985) | biofilter metagenome | isolation source: enrty point of leading RO module | place: Saudi Arabia: Thuwal, RO plant located on Red Sea | collected 2016-02-17 ... | reverse complement strand
CGCTGCTGTTGCTCTTTCATGGCGGCCCACCCGGAACTGCCCGGCCCCCGCGGGGTCGACGACGCCGTACAGCGCCGCGCCCGCGGGCGGCCGGCTGAAGAAGACACGCTGGATCCGCCCGCAGCCCGCTTCGCGCAGCAGCGCCGCCTGTTCCTCGGTCTCGACGCCGGTGCCGACGAGGCCGAGCCCCAGGCTGTCGGCGAGCCGCGCGCTGGCGGCACAGGCCGCGAGGTCGCGTGGCGAGGTCGGCGCCCCGGCGACGAATGCGCGGCCTATCTTGAGTGCGTCGACCGGTGCGTGCGCGACGTGACCGAGCGAGCAGGCGCCGGTGCCGAAATCGTCGATGACGATCCCGACACCGAGTTCTTTCAGTGCGCGGCAACCGGCGTAGTTCTTCATCGAGTCGCGGAACAGCATGTATTCCGTGATCTCGAAGTCGAGCAGCGAGGCGTCCACGCCGGCCTCCGCGAGCACGGCCGCGACCGTGTCGGGCAGTGCCGGGTCGAACAGCTCCTGCACCGAGAGATTGACCGCAAGGCGCAGCGGCACGTGGCCCGCGTCGTGCAGGGCGCGCAGTTCGAGGCAGGCGCGCCGCAGCACCCAGGCGCCGATTGCGCCGATCAGGCCGGTATGTTCGGCCAGCGCGACGATGCGCGCTATCGAGCGCGTCGCGACCAGCGTCGTCGGCCAGCGCAGCAGTGCCTCGAGAGACTCGGGCGCGTAGTTCTCGGCCGAGACGATCGGCTGATAGTGGATGTCGAAGGCCTCTGCATCGAGCGCGGCGCGCAGCTGCACCTCGATGTCCTTGCGCTGCAGTGCGCGCAGGCGGGCCGTGCCGGAGTAGAAGCGACAGCCGCCGTCGGTGTCGCTGCCGCGCGCGTCGTCGACGGCGGCGCCCGCGTTGTCGAGCAGCGTGCGTGCGTCGCGCCCGTCCTGCGGGTACAGCGCAATGCCGGCGTGCACACCGACGCTGATCCTGCCGTTTTCCAGCTCGATCGGTTCGCGCAGCGTGGCGAGCAGGCGTTGCGCGACGGCCTCCGCATCGCCGCCGTCCTCGATGCTCGGCAGCACGACCGCGAACTGGCGAAAGTCGGTGCGCGCCACGGCGGAATAGCGTTCGTAGTCGACCGGATCGCCCTCGTTCACGCGCCGCAGCTCGCGTCCGAGACGAACCGCGACTTCGCGCAGCACGTCGTCCTGGCGCTGCACGGCGGAGGCGATGCCCTGCGACGTCACCTGGTCGACGTGCAGGCAGATCAGTGCGACGCGACCGTCGGTCAGGCGGGTCGCCGACAGGATCGTCTCGAGCTCGCGCTCGAGGTAACGCGCGTTCGGCAGCTGCGTAACGTCGTCGCGGTACGCAAGCTCCTGCATCTCGGCGAGGGCGTGGGAATGCTCGGACACGTCGCGCAGCAGGACGAGCACGCGGTCGCGGCCCTGCGGGACGGCCGTGAACTCGATGCAGACTTCCGCGTCCGCGACTTCTTCGCAGACGAAGCGCCGAGTGCGCAGCGCGCTCTTCAGCGCGTGGCGCAGGCGGCTCGCGACGGCCGCGGGCAGCCAGTCTTCGAGCGGTGTGCCGGGGGCGTCGTCGAGAAACGCGGGCAGCGCTTCCGGAGCCTGCTGGACGGTATGGATCCGGCCGTTGGCGACAACCGTGAAGGCCGAGTCGCGAACGGCGAAGTCATTGCCCGTCGCGGCGGGGCCGCGCGTGACTTCGCGACCTTCGCCGCCTTCTGCGGCCCTGGTGCTCGCGTCCATCGGCATGGCTCCGGTACCGGTGCTCCCGTAAATGGCCCGGGTGGCAGGATGCTGCCCGGTCAGCGGATTTCGGCAATCAACGGGGATAATAAGGAGCGTGCCGGGAACCGCTATAAGTTCCCGCCCGGATTGAGACCTGCGTCAATAAAATTGTCGGAAAACAGGGGATTCAGGACGTTTGTCGCAGCGGGAACGGCGGGCCGAGGCATGCCGCGCGGCGGTGCCGGGACGGCGTTGGTTCGAGACGGATATGGTGCCGGCACCAGGAGTCGAACCCGGGACCTACTGATTACAAATCAGTTGCTCTACCAGCTGAGCTATACCGGCATTGAATTGAATGTGCCCGGATTATTCGGCTTTCGCCCCGAGCGGGCAAGTGCCGCTCAGTTGCTGCCGCCCGGGCAGGTCGCGGCGTCGCGCAAAAGCACGCGCTCTTCTCCGTATCGCTCGATCATCTGGCCCGCGCCGCGGCCCGGCGGCAGGCCCAGGTCGACGAAAAATATCTCCTGGCGGCGCATGCGCGGGGAGATATCGGCCGGCAGGTCCAGCGACTCGGCCTGCAGCTCGATGCGCTCGGCGCCCGCGAGTTCGCTGAACAGGCCGAGCGAGATCTTCGTGCCTTCGTCCTCGGTCTGCACGATGTAGGCTTCCGCGAGACCGCCGGCCTTCAGCGTCGCAAGCATGTCGTTCGCGGTTGCGCGGTCCGGGATGCCGCGGATCTGCACCCAGTGACCGACGAAGACGTCGCCCTCGGTCGTGCGCACGCTGCCGCGCAGGCCGTCGTCCGTGAATTCCGCGAGCGCGCCGGCGGCCTCCGCGTTCTCGCGGAACGGGCCGATGCTGACGCAGGAACGGCCGGCCTCCCCGTGCAGCACGGCGGGTGCCGGCGCGTCGCCGGCCGCCGCCTCGCCACCCGCGTTCTCGGCCGTCGTCGTCGCATCGGCGAGCATGAGCGGCGGGCCCAGGTTCTCTTCGCTGACGACGGCGATGCCCGGGTCCTCCTCTTCCGCGACGAAGCGGCCCCAGAGGAAATACAGGACGTTGGCCAGCAACAGCAGGAGCAGCAGGTTTCTCATGACGGGTTCTGCACGATGACCGCGAGGCCCTCGAGCACCAGGTTCGGGCGGTGATCCGCCGGCACGTCGATCGCAGCCAGAATGCGCGACGCGTCCCCACCCGTCAACACGAGCTTCGGCCGCCGGCCGCGGCCTCCGAGCTTGCGTACCGCGCGCTCGATCGCGCCGCAGACGGCGGCCAGCGCGCCATGCCAGATCGCGCTGCCGGTGCTGGAAGCGAAGCCGTCGGCCGCGTCGCCCGCCGGCGCGCGACGCACCTCCGGCAGATCGCTCGTGTCCGTGTACAGCGCCGCCATCATCAGCCTGAGGCCCGGCAGGATCTGCCCGCCGAGATGCCGGCCGTCGCCGTCGAGCGCGTCGATGGTCACGGCGGTACCGGCGTCGACGACGCACAGCGGGCCCTTCGCGGCGTGCCGCGCGGCGATCATCGCGACCCAGCGGTCTACGCCCATGCGGCGCGGCTGGCGATAGCTGCTGGTCACGCCCCAGCCGCGCGCCGCGCTCCTCACGTAGTGAACGTCGCGCTCACAGTGCAGCCCGATCAGCGCGGACAGCCGGGTGGCGAAACTCGCGCCGGCGACGTTGCAGGCTGTCACGCTGTCGACGTCCGCCGGCAGCCGCGAGGTCAGCGCGCCCGGCCCCTGTTCGGCCAGGCGCGCGTGGCTCAGGGACCCGGTGCGGCGCAGCTCGCCGTCGACGGCGAGTCCCCACTTGATGCGCGTGTTGCCGACGTCGAACAGCAGCGCGCGCCCTGCGCTCATGCACGCACCGCGGCGCGCACCCGCACGTCGCCGGTGTAGACCCGGCGCCGGCCGTGCACGGTGTTCACCCGCAGCGCGCCGTTCGCGTCGATACCGTCGGCGGTGCCGCTAAGCTGCCCGTCGGGCATGTCGACGCTGATCTCGCGGCCGCGCAGCCAGTCGTGCCGGTTCCAGTCGTTGCGGAAAGGTTCGAGACCGGCCTCCTCGAACTTGCGGAAGGCGAGCGCCAGCCGGTCGATCACGGCCGCGGCCAGCGCCGAGCGCGACGGCAGTTCGTCGACGTGGCTCTTCAGGTCGGTCACCGAGTAGTCGAGCTTGTCGAGGTCGGCCGTGCCGGTGTCCGCGGCAGCGAGATCGACGTTCAGCCCGACGCCGCAGATCATCGTGATGCGGCCGCCCGGCGCCGTCTGCGCGTCGGTCAGGATGCCGCCGAGCTTCGCGTCGCCCGCATAGATGTCGTTCGGCCACTTGAGCCGCGGTTCACGGCAGCCGAGTTCGGCAAGCGCCTGGACCACGGCGACGCCGGCGGCCAGCGTCATGCACGAGATGTTGCCCGGGTTCTCGCCGAAGGTGTAGGCAAGCGACAGGCACAGGCCCGCGCGCGGCGGCGAGTACCAGCGGCGGCTCTGCCGGCCGCGGCCCGCGGTCTGGTGCTCCGCAAGCACGACGTGGCAGCGGCCCGGCTCGTGCCGCTCCTGCTGCATCAGCCACGTGTTGGTCGACGGCACGACGTCCAGCACCTCGAGTTCGCCGAGCCACTCGCGGGTGGCCGGCGCGAGCGCGGCGCTGATTTCGTCCTTGTCGAGGCTCGCGGACATCGGCTGCCTACCCGCCCTGCCGGCGAAACAGCATGACGGCGGGATTCCGGTTCTCGGTCCCCGCGAGCATGCGGCGGATGTTCGAACGATGGCACCAGACGATATAGAGCCCCATCGTCGTGCAGTAGGCGAACAGCGGCTGGTCGGCGGGCAGGCGCGTCGCGGCGAGCCAGGCCGGTACGAACAGGCCGGCGCACATGGTCGCGAGGCCGACGTAGCCGAACAGCACCAGCACCGCCGCGAAGACCAGCAGTAGCGGCACGAGCAGCGCGGGTGCCAGCACCGCGAGCGTGCCGACGAGCGTGGCCGCGCCCTTGCCGCCGCGGAAGTTGTGCCAGAGCGGCCAGACGTGGCCGATGACGGCGGCGGCGGCACAGCAGAGCGCGAGCCAGGTGCGCGAAATCGCGGGATCCTGCGCGACGAACGGCAGTTCGAGCCCGGGCACGATGCCGGCCGCGAAAGCCCCCTTGCCGACGTCGACGACGACGACGCCCAGCGCGAACGGCAGGCCCTGCGTGCGCAGCGCGTTAGTGCCCCCGGCGTTGCCGCTGCCCATCGTGCGGATGTCGACGCCGCCCGCGAGCCTGCCGACGAGGATGGAGCCCAGCACGGAGCCTGCAAAATAGGCGATCAGGAACTTGACGCCGAGCTCGAGCATGCCTGCGAGCGCACTGGTGGTGAAAGGGAGCGCATTGTAGCATCCGCCACGGTTTCGACCGCCGGTGCCTTCCTTGACCACGCCTGCCCTGCCGCTGCTCTACAACCCGGTTGCCGGCCGCGGCAGCGCCGGCCGCCGGGTCGAGGCCCTGCTGCCCGAGTGCCGCCGCCTGGACCTCGACGTCCGCCCCGAGGCGAGCGGCAGGCCCGGCGACCTCGAGCGCCGCGCGCGTGAACTGAGCGACGCCGGCACGCACGCGCTGCTGGTCGCCGGCGGCGACGGCAGCCTGCACGAAGTCGTGAACGGCGTGCTTGCCAGCGCGACACCCGCGGCCGTCGGCCTGCTGCCGCTCGGCACCGGCAACGACTTCGCCAAGGCAAACGCGATACCGCTGCACGCTGTCACCGCCCTCGAGCTGCTGGCCGGGCGGCTGGTCGGTGGCGCCGCGCCGCGGCTCGTCGACGCCGGCCGGCTGAACGGCCGCTGGTTCGCGAACGGCGCCGGCATCGGCTTCGACGCGCGGGTCTCGGCCATCGCCGCCGCGATGCGCCGGCCGGCCGGGCGCTTCGTCTACCTGCTGGCCGTGCTGCGCGCGCTGGCCGAGGGCGTGGCGACGCCGCGCATGATCATCGACTACGACGACGGCCGCCACGAGGGCCCGCTGACGCTGGCGAGTTTCAACAACGGCCCCTGGGTCGGCGGCCTGTTCCCGATCGCGCCGATGGCGAAGACCGACGACGGGCGCCTCGAGATGGTCTGGGCCGACGCGCTCGGCCGGCTCGGCGTGCTGCGCCTGTTGCCGCGGCTGCTCGAGGGCCGTCACGTCGGCCTGCCGCCCGTGCACCATCGCGCCGTGACCCGGGTGAGCGTCAGCGCCGAGGCGCCGGTGCCGGCGCACCTGGACGGCGAGAACCTCGCCCCGGGGCGCGAGTTCCGCATCGAGCTTGTGCCCGCCGTGCTGCCCCTGCTGTGACAGGGCCTTGAACTATATTTAGAGATTTGTCTAAATATATAAATGCCCGGGGACCAGCAATCAGTCTTTCGCGCGCTCGCCGACCCGACGCGGCGCGCCATCCTGAAACAGCTGCAGCGCGGCTCGCGCACGGCCGGCGAACTGGCGGAAGCGTTTCCGATCAGCCGCGCTTCGCTGTCGCATCACTTCGGCGCGCTGAAGACGGCCGGGCTGGTGCGCACGGAGCGGCGCGGCCAGCACATCGTCTACTCGCTGAACGCGACCGTGGTCGAGGAAGCGACCGCGATGCTGTTCGACATACTGGGTACCGGCGACGGCCCGCGCCGACGCGGGCCCAGGAAACCGCAACGACGCCGCGGGAGGAAAAAGACATGAGCAAGAAAACCGCAGACCTGCTCTGCCTGGCCTGCGTGCTGCTGCCGGTGCTGCTCGCCGCCTGGTGGTGGCCCGCGCTGCCGGACCCGATGCCCAGCCACTGGAACGCCTCGGGCGAGGTCGATGGCTACCTGCCGAAGTTCTGGGGCGTCGCGATCCTGCCGCTCGCCGCCGCGGCCTCCTGGGGCATCATGAAACTGATCCCGGTCATTTCGCCGCAGGGCTTCCGCACCGACTCGTTCCTCGGCACCGTGCGCGTGTTCCAGTTCGCGCTGGTCGCGTTCCTGTCACTGATCGGCGTACTGGTACTGCTCGAGGCGCGCGGCGCCGGCGTGCCGATGAACCGGGTCGTGATCGCTGCCGTCGGCGTGCTGTTCATCGTCATCGGCAATTTCCTCGGCAAGGTGCGCAAGAACTTCTTCATCGGCATCCGCACGCCGTGGACACTGGCGAGCGACGAGGTCTGGGCGCGCACGCACCGGCTGGCCGGCTGGCTGTTCGTCGGCGGCGGGCTGGTCATGCTGGCGGGAGGTCTCGCCGACCTGCCGGTCAGCCTCGTGATCGGCGTCGTGCTGGTCGCGGCGCTGTACCCGGTCCTGCATTCGTTCCTGCTGTACCGGCGGCTCGAGGGCTTTGCGCCGGAGCGCGACGGCGACCCGGGAGACTCCCGGTAGGGAAAGGGTGCGTCGCGGAGGACCGCGATCAGGCCGGGTCCTGCCGGCTGCCGAGCCAGGCCTCGCGCGCGGCGCGCGCCGGGTCTTCCGCGTCGTCGTCCACGCTCAGCCAGGCCGTGTCTTCCGGCGCAGTCGCGAGCTTCACCTTCAGGTCGAGCAGCGCGTCGCGGCGGAACACGGTCAGCGTCACGCGGTCGCCGGGCTGGTGGCCGCGCAGGTGCTGGTCCAGGTTCGCGGCCGTCAGCCGGACCCGGTCGAATGCCACTGCCTCGTCGCCCGGCGCGAGTCCCCCGATCTCGGCCGGGCTGTTCGCGTGCACGAGGCGAAATTCGCTGACGTCGCGGTTGGCGCCCAGCTTGGCGCCGAACCAGGGCAACGGCCGCGCGCTCGCGCTGCCGGGCTTGCCGCCCGCGTCGCCGCCGGACTCCGCCGCGCGCCAGTGCAGGCGCACGCCGACCTGCCGCAGCAGGGCGCCTAGCGGCAGGTCGGCGGTTCCGCGCACGTAGCGCGCGAAGAAATCCCCGAGCTCCATGCCGGAAAGCTCCGCGGCGACCGACTCGAGCCCGCGCTCCGGCATGCCCTCGCCGGTCTCGCCGTAGCGCCGCCAGCACTCGCGCATGACGTCGTCGAGCGTCACGCGGCCGTCGGTTCCGTGCCGCAGCGTCAGGTCCAGCGCCAGCGCGATCAGCGAGCCCTTCGCGTAGTAGCTCACGATCGCGTTCGTCGCGTTGGCATCCTGCTTGTAGAACTTCGTCCACGCGTGGAAGCTCGACTCCTCGACGGACTGGCGGAAGCGCCCCTGCGTGCGCTGTACGCGCGTCAGCAGCTGGCCGAGCAGCTCGAAATAGCTCTCGGTCGTGATCAGCCCGGAGCGGACCAGCGCCAGGTCGTCGTAGTAGGACGTGATGCCCTCGAAGACCCACAGCAGGCCGGTGTAGGTCTCGCGCTGCAGGTCGAAGGGCACGAACGCGCCCGGCCGCATGCGCTTGACGTTCCAGAGGTGGAAATACTCGTGGCTGCACAGCCCGAGGAAGCGCCGGTAGCCGTCGCTGACCGAGCTGTCGCCGCGCGTCGGCAGCTCGCTCTGCGAGCAGACGAGCGACGAAGACCAGCGGTGCTCCAGCCCGCCGTAGCCCTCGTTTACGACCTGCAGCAGGAACAGGTAGCGGTCGAGGTCGCGTGGCGTGCCCAGCAGGCGATGCTGCTCCTCGCACAGCTTCGCGAGATCGTGGCAGAGCCGCGCCATGTCGACCCGCGGGTTGCCGCGAATCGCGATCGCGTGCGGGATGCCCGCCGCTTCGAACTCGCCGATCGCGAGCTCGCCGATCTCGACCGGATGGTCGATGAGCTCGTCGTAGTCTGCCGCCACGTAGCTGCCGAAGCCGTAGGCCTCGGCCTCCAGGCGCTCCATCGACGTGGCCACGCGCCAGTCGCGGCCGAGAGGCGCCGGCGGCGGGCGGATATCGACCTCGCAACGCCGGTCCTCCTGGCCGACGACGCTCAGGAACACGCAAGGCCCGTTGAAGTAGGCGTGCGTCGTGTCGAGGTGCGCGCCGCGCACGCTCGGGTCGTAGGCATATATCTCGGCGGTGACGGTCAGCGGGCCCTCGACCGGCGGGGCCTGCCAGCGGCTCTTGTCGATACTCTCCAGCTCGACCGGCTCGCCGTCCGTCTCCGCGCCGATCGCGACCACGTGGCGGGCGTAGTCGCGGATCATGTAGCTGCCCGGGATCCACGCCGGCAGCGCGAATTCCTGGCCGGCCGGGTCCGGCTCCGCGACGGTCAGCGTGACGCGGTAGAGGTGCGCGCCGGGGTTGGCCGGCGCGATCGCGTAGCGGTGCGCAGTCTCAGGCATCCGCCGCGTAGACCGGCTCGTTGAGCTTGAGGGTCAGGCACTTCGCCGAGCCGCCGGCTTTCAGGAACTCGGACAGGTCCACCTCGACGACGCTGAAACCGAGCACCTTCAGCCGCGCCTTGAGATTGTCCGACGCCTTGTTCAGGAACACGTGGTCGCCGACGTTGACGGCGTTGCAGGCGAAGTTGCCGGCGTCCATCGTGTCGACGACGATGCGCCGGTGCGGCGGTATGCGGCTCTCGATCGCGATGCGCGAATCGAAGTCGAAAGCCGGCGGGTGGTACATCAGGAAGCCGCCGCTGAGCGGGCAAAAGCAGGTGTCGATGTGGTAGAAGCGCGAGTCGGTCAGCTTGATCGACACGAGGTCGATATCGAAGAACCTGCGAATCTCCTCGTGCGCCTCGATTTCCGTGCGGAACCCGTAGCCGGTCCAGATGCGCGCGGCGCCGCGGTCGAGCAGGCAGTCGCCGGCGCCCTCGAAACCGATCTTCTCGTCGAGGTCCAGCAGCTCGTAGCCGTTCTCGCGGAACCAGCGCTTGAAATGCGGCTCCTCCGGGCGGCGCTCGTGCGGCATGAAGTGACTGGCGATCGCCTTGTCGCCGTAGACGACGCCGGCATTCGCCGTGAATACCATGTCCGGGAGCTCCGGCTGCGGCTCCATCTCGACGATCTCGGCGTGCTCGGCGAGCGTGTCGCGCAGCCTGCGCCACTGCTTTTTCGCGAGCTTGATGTCGAGCGAGCTCTCGTGCCCGGCCATCCACGGGTTGATGACGTACTCGACCGTGAAGTAGTCGGGCGGGCACATCAGTATGCGGTCGCGGAATGCTGCCATCCGTTGTTCTCCTTTATTTTATTGCCGGTCAGCCGCGTGGCAGGTGGATCTCGGCGAGCATGCAGCGCACGCTGCCGCCCGCGGAGGCCTCGATCCGGTCGATCGACGCGCTGACGATCTTCGCGTTCGCCTCGATCGTCTCGAGCTGCGCGGGCGTCAGCGAATTGCGGGCCTGCGCCGACATCGCGAGCACGCGGCCGCCGTTCGCGGCGCGCAGCTCCAGCATGTTGCCGGCGAAGGCCTCGAGCTGGTCGTAACTCAGATCGACGATCTCGTGGCCGCTGTCTTCGAGGCTGCGCACGACCGCCTCGCGCTGGTCCTCGCGGCGAATCGACTCGAGGCAGATCACGGCGAGCCGCTCGCCGAGGTTCATCATTACGTTCGTGTGGTAGATCGCCCGGCCGTCGCGGTCCACCGCGTCGAAGGCCAGTACCTCGTAGTCGAGCTGCTGCGAGAAATCGCCGAGCGCGTCGAGGTGCGTGCGCGAGGACAGGCAGGCATAGGCCAGCCGGCGCGGCCGGTCCAGCACGAGGCTGCCGGTGCCCTCGAGGTAGTGGCCGTAGCGCTCGTGCGGCGACAGGTCGATGATGCGCTTGACGTGGAACCCGTAGCGCGTGACCAGCAGGTCGATGACGTCGTGGCGGCGCTCGGTGCGGCGGTTCACCGCCTCCATCGGGTACAGCACGACCGTGCCGTCGGCGTGGGTCGTGATCCAGTTGTTCGGGAAGATCGCGTCCGGGGTCGGCGGGTCCTCGGTGTCGTCGACGACGACGACCTCGATACCGGCGTGCTCGAGCGCGGCGGCCAGCGCCTCGAATTCCTCGAGCGCCGCGCGCTGCTGCTCGCCGGCCGACAGCACGGTGTTGCCCTGGAAGCGGTTCGAGGCCGCGGTCAGCGGGTTGCTGTAAAAGCGCACGGGCCGGACCATCAGCACGGCGCCCGCGAGTTGTGATTCGGTGTTGCTGCTCATATCGTTGAGACTTCGGCCGCGGGCGGACGCCGTCGCGGCTGGCGTACGGGAGCCGGGGATTATGCCTGCAAACACCGGGTGGCTGAAACCGTTCCTCGCCGGGGTCCGCAACCCGGCCTGGGTCGCGTTCACGTGGTTCGGCCTGACCGCCGGGATCTCGCTGCTCGAGGCCCCGGTCAAGTTCACCGCGCCGGCGCTGTCCCGGGCCGCGGCGCTGGACGTCGGCCGGGTCGTGTTCAGCGCGCTCAACAAGGTCGAGCTGGTGGCGCTGATCGTCACGCTGATCCTCGTGCGCACGGCGGGATTCGCGCGGCAGCTGTGGGCCCCGGCCTGCCTGCTGGCGCTGATCCTGGTCGCGCAGTCCGCCTGGCTGCTGCCGGAACTGGCCGAGCGCAGCCGGCAGATCGTCGCCGGCATCACGCCGGCCGACTCGCCGGCGCACGCGATCTACGCAGTGCTCGAGCTCGCCAAGCTGCTGCTGTTGCTGTTCGTCGGCTTCCGTTCCCTGGCTCTGGCGGCCCCGCGCGCCTGAGGCTCAGGCGCGCGCGCTCGGCCTGGCCGCGACGCCGTCGTACCAGCGCTCGAGGTTCGGCCGCCCGGCCCTGGGCTCGAGCTTGATCCAGCCGGCGAAGTCGACCGCGACCAGCGCCGTGATATCGGCCATCGAGAAAGCGCGTCCGGCAATGAACTCCCGGCCTTCGAGGTAGCCGTCCAGGCGCGCGAAGAAGGCGTCGGCGCGCGCCCGGCCACGCTCGGCGAGCTCGGCGACCTGGGGTACCGGCTCGGGGCCCGGCAGCGCCCTGCCCTCGAGCCCGGCGACGCTGTTGCGGAAGGCCTCGGCGATGGCAGCGAGCCCCTGCTGCTCGACGCGCGCGTTCCACATCAGGACCTCCGCCCGCTCCTCGGGCACCCGCCCGATCAGCGGCGGCTGCGGCACCTGGTGTTCGAGGTAGTCGCAGATCGCGATCACCTCGCTCAGGCAGCGGCCGTCGTCGAGTTCCAGCACCGGCACCGTGCACTCGGGGTTCAGGCGCCGGAACGCGTCGCCGAACTGCTCGCCGGCGGCGAGGTCGACCTGTACACGCGGCACGTCGAGGCCCTTCTCGACCAGGAAGATGCGCACGCGCCGCGGGCTCGGCGCTCGCGCGTAATCGTAGAGCTTCACCCGCCGTTACCGCGTGCGGTCGACTTCGCCGTCTGGCCGAACAGGACCTTGCGCGCCTCCCCGGCGCTGAGGTCGCTCTGCCAGTCGCTGCCGAGCGCCATGCCGCGGCGCAGGGCCGGGCGCTCCTTGAGCGTGTCGAACCAGCGGCGCAGCGCGTGCAGCTCGTCGAGCGAGGCGTCGAGACGGCGGTAGGACGCGACCCACGGGAAACTCGCGAAGTCCGCGATCGACAGCTCGCCGGCGAGGTGCTCGCGGTCCGCCAGCCGCCGGTCCATGACGCCGAGCAGCCGGTCATACTCGTCGAGGTAACGCTGCTTCGCGTACGGCACCGGCTCGGGCGCGTAGTTGACGAAATGGCTGAGCTGGCCGGCCATCGGCCCGAGTCCGCCGACCTGCCAGAAGAGCCACTGCAGCACGTCGAAGCGCGCAGCCTGCTCGCCGGGCAGGTAGCGGCCGGCCTTTTCCGCGAGGTAGACCAGGATGGCTCCCGATTCGAACACGGAGATGCCGGTGTCGCGGTCGACGATCGCGGGCATGCGGTTGTTAGGGCTGATCTCGAGGAAGCCCGGCTCGAACTGTTCGCCCTTGCCGATGTCGACCGGGACGACCTCGTAGTCGAGACCGCATTCCTCGAGCATCACGGAGATCTTGCGGCCGTTCGGCGTCGGCCAGTAGTAGAGATCGATCATGCAGGCTCCCGGGTCGCCTGTCCGTACGCGGCGACCGGTTATTCAGTATGCTGGGCGCGCCGGAGAATTCGACCCGGCACGAAAAAGGGTAACACGATGCCGGCAAGCTACTGGATAACCGCAGCTGTCACCGCACTGGCCGTCGTGCTGTGCGTGGCCCTGCACTACGAGGGACTGCGCTTCATCAGCCGCCGCCTGCCGCTGCCGGACCACAGGCACCGCGCGCGCATCGTGCTGTTGATCCTCGGCCTGCTCGCGCTGCACATCACCGAGATCTGGATCTTCGGCACCGGCTACTGGCTGCTGCTCGGCGGCGAGGGCTTCGGCACGCTGGACGGCCAGGGTGCGATGTCGCTGCCGGACTGCGTCTACTACTCGGCCTCGGTGTTCACGACGCTCGGCTTCGGCGACATCGTGCCGAGCGGGCCGATCCGCTTCATGACCGGCACCGAGGCTATCGCCGGTTTGACGCTGATCACGTGGTCGGCATCCTACACGTTCCTGTTCATGCAGAAGACCTGGGATTTCATGCGTGACTGAGCTTGCCGACGCACCGACGCAAACCCTCGTCGCCGATGACGGGCGGCGAATACCGCTGTACCTGTGGGAACCGGCGGGCAGCGCGCGCGCCCTCGTGCAGATCCTGCACGGCATGTCCGAGCACGCCGGCCGCTACGAGCGCTTCGCGCTCGCACTGACGCAAGCGGGCTACGCGGTCGTGGCCCACGACCACCGCGGCCACGACGCGGACGACGACGGCGGGTTCTTCGCCGAGCGCGACGGCTGGGCGAAGGTCGTCGGCGACGCCCACCGCGTGCTCGATGCCGCGCAGGCACGCTGGCAGGGGCTGCCCACGGCATTGTTCGGTCACAGCATGGGCTCCTACGTCGCCCAGGCCTGCGTCATGCGCCGGCCCGACAGCGTGCAGGCACTCGTGCTGTCGGGTTCCACCTCGGCGCCGCGCCTGCAGCTGTGGCTCGGCCGTTTCGCGGCGGCGGTCGAGGCCTGGCGCCATGGCCGCCGGCACGCGAGCGAGGCGCTGAACGCGCAGGCTTTCGGCGCCTTCAACAAGCGCTTCGCGCCCGCGCGCACCGACTTCGACTGGCTGTCGCGCGACCCCGGCGAAGTCGACCGCTACGTCGAAGACCCGCGCTGCGGCGGCGTGCCGACCGCCGGGCTGTGGCAGGACCTGCTCGGGGGCCTGATCGAGATCGGCCGCGATGCGTCGCTCGCCCGCGTGCCGGCCGGGCTGCCGATCCTGATCACGGGCGGCGGCGACGACCCGGTCGGCGGGCGCCGCGGCATGCAGGCGCTGGCCGAGCGCTACCGGCAGACGGGTCACGAGCGGGTGCGGCTCGCCGTGTTCGACGACGCGCGGCACGAGATGCTGAACGAGACCAATCGTGACGAGTTCGTGCGCCTGGTCGTCGACTGGCTCGACGCCGCGCTCGAGCCTGAGTACGCTGCCGCTGCCGGTCGCGCCTGACGCCAAGGGTATGGCCGCGGGCGTCGCGGCCGCGTCCGGTTGGTAGAGTCCGGTCTGCCGTTGCGGGCTCTGCCCCTGCGCGCGACTCCGTCCGGCCCCCGCCAACAAAAAAGGGCGCTTACCCTTAGGTAAGCGCCCCGTCTTGCGGGTCTTGCTTTCGAGCCGGACTAGTCGAAGTCGGCCCGTACGCGTACGTACCAGAAGCCGCCGTCGTAGCCGAACGGCGAGCTGCCCGTGTACGTGTTGCCGGAGCCGATCGTGCCGTCCAGGTTGTCCTGGTCGACCGGGCCCTTGTTGTCACCGACGTTCTGCGCGCCGACGACGGCCGACCACGTGTCGTTGAAGTCGTAGCCGACTTCCACGTCGAACAGCCATTCGCCGCTGTAGCACTGGTCGTTCGGGATCGTGCAGTCGATCGCGTAGACCGGGTTGTCGCGGCTCCAGTTCGGGTCCGTCGGCGGGACGAAGTTCGGATCGCCCGAGTAGTCACCCGAGATCCAGTCGCCGTACCAGCTCGCACGTGCCAGGAAGCGCCACTTGTCGAGGAAGTGGTTGTACGTGAAGATGCCGCGCGTCTCCGGGTTGAAGTTCTCGAGATCCGCGATGCGGTTGCGCGACACCTCGGTGCCGACCGCGTCGACCTCGGTCTCGGTCCAGTTCCACGCGGCCGTCAGCGTGCCGTTTCCGGCGTTGCCGAAGTCCGTGTTCCAGGTCGCGACGAGGTCGATACCCTGCGTGGTCGTGGCGAAGTCGTTCGTGTAGAACGACACCGAGTTGAGATCAGCCGCGCCCGGTACGCCCACTTCCTGCAGGCAGTCCGCCAGGTTGGCGTTCGGGTTGGCCTGCGCGTTCGGGCAGTTCACGCCCGACGGCACGGGGCGGTCGCTGATCACGATGGACCCGGTCTGCGAGATGCGATCCTCGAGCTCGATGTTGAAGTAGTCGAGCGTCAGGCTCAGCGAGTCGTTGACGTCCCAGACCACGCCGGCCGTGAAGTTCGTCGCGTCTTCCGGCTGCAGCGCTTCCGCACCGAGCAGCTGGGCGATCGGGTTGGTCGGCGGAATCTGGCCGCGCTGCTGCAGCTCGCCGTCGATCGTCGTCGTCGAGACCTTGGTCACGTTCGACTGGCCCGGGGTCGGCGCACGGAAGCCCGTGCTGGCCGAGCCGCGGACCGCGAAGGCGTCGGTAATGGCCCAGCGAGCGGCGATCTTGCCGTTCGTGGTGTCACCGAAGTCCTCGAAGTCCTCGAAGCGCAGGGCGACCGCGAGCGTGAAGTTCTCGACGATGTCGGCTTCCAGCTCGCCGTAGACGGCGATGTTGGAGCGACCGAACTTGCCGGCCTGGTTCGGGCTGAAGCCCGCGAAGCCGTGCGCGCCGATCGACAGGTCGGGCAGCGGCGTCGTGCCGTCGGAGTAGAAGTTCGTGCCGTTGCCGCTCTGGAAGGCGAAGCGACCGGCCTGCCAGGAGCGCTCCTCGCCGATGCGAACCGTGAACACCTCGTCGCGCCACTCGGCGCCGAACGCGAAGTTCAGCGGCGAAGCGAAGCCGTCGACCTGGATCGGGTAGACGAAGTCGGCGTTGAAGTTCGTCTCGGTCTGGATGTACTCGCCGAGTTCGAAGTCGCGCTGCAGCTGGCCGTCGATGATGCCGTCAGGACCGAACGACGGGCTCCAGGTGTTGTTCAGGAAGAACTCGACCGCGTTGCGACCGAAGCTCGCGCTGAAGTCGTAGAGCAGGCCGTTCTCGAACTCACCGCGCATGCCGCCGACGATCGAGGTGTCCTCCAGCTCGCCGCCGAACTGCGGCGTGTAACCGCCCGGCAGGACCTGGTTCAGCACCCAGCAGTTGGCCGGCAGGTTGGCGAGCGCCGTTGCGTCGGCCGCGACCGCGGCCGGGTCCAGCGGACCGCTGCCGCCGGAGCCCGGGCTGACGAGCGCCGGGCAGTTCGACGTGATGCCGGTGTCGCCGCGGTTGATGTTCGTGTCCACGACGGCGCGGATGTCGCCGTTCGTGTACACGCCGGAGCGGCTGTTCGGGTTGCGGTAGAAGAAGCCGCCTTCCGTCTCGCGGCCGCCGACGTTACCGAACGCGTAGAGCTCCTGCGTCGGCGACAGCGTAATGCCGGAGTTGATGAACAGGTTGAAGTTGTCGCGGTATTCCGGCGCGCCCCAGATCTGTGCGTAGGGCTGGCGCACGGCCGTGTTGCCCGCGGCGATCAGGTTCGCGGCGTCGGTGCGCTGCGTCGAGCGGCTGGTCGGGTCCTGCTCGTGCCACTGGAAGGTGACATTGGCAAAACCGTCGTTGCCCAGCGCGAAGCCGGCATTGGCCGCGAACTGGAACATCGTGCCGTCGCCCTCGAAGAACTCGCCCGTGCGCACCTCGGCCGTGAAGCCGTCCGAGTCGTCGCGCAGCACGAAGTTCATGACGCCGGCGATGGCGTCCGAGCCGTACTGGGCCGCGGCGCCGTCACGCAGGATTTCCGTCTGCTTGATGGCGAGCGCCGGGATCGCGGAGATGTCCGCGCCCTGCGAGCCGGCAGCGAGCGAGCCGCCGAGCTCGGCGATGACGCCGGAGCGGTGGCGACGCTTGCCGTTCACGAGGATCAGCGAGTTGTCGGGAGGCAGACCGCGCAGCGTCGCCGGCCGCACCAGCGTGGCAGCGTCCGAGATCGCCTGGCGCGTCAGGTTGTACGACGGCACCGTGTTGCGCAGCATGTCGTTCAGGTCCGACGTGCCCATGTTGACGAATTCCTGCCCGCTGACGACGTCGATCGGCACGGCGGAATCGGCGGCGCTGCGCTCGGCGCGTCGCGTACCCGTGGTGATGATCTCCTCGATCGGCTCCTCCGCCCTGTTCTGCTGCGCCAGCGCGACCGGGCTCAGTGCCGGTACCGCCAGAGCGAGCGCAGACGCAGAGATCAGGTACCGAAAGGATTTCGGATAAATCTGCATTGCTTTCTCCCCCATCTTGAAGCTGCGTAGATAGTCATCCCCCGGGCCGCCGCGTGGCGAGCGGGGTTTCTTCGATGGAACTTTGTCCCGACCGAAAATACAGGAAAGGTCCAGCACCATGAAGCTTTTTTTAGTTTCACGGGGAATCAGCTGTGGCAACGGGGCAACAATCATACAGATTGGCCGGGAATACGGATTCTGGCCGCCGTCCGGCCCTCCGCGGCGTAATCCCGGTGGTGCGTGGCAGGCCAGCAACAGCCCGGACGGGCTGCTCCCGGGGGCGCGCCGTCGTCGATGCTGCGCTGCAGCAACCGACCCTGGCGGGCAAAAAAAAGCGCCTCCCGAAGGAGGCGCTGGAAGCCGTTTCCGCCTTGCGGCGGCGGGTTATTCGAAGTCAGCGCTGAAGCGCAGGTACCAGAAACCGCCGTCGATGCCCCACGGGGTCGTTTCGGCGTACTTGTTGCCGACGCCGATCGAACCGAGGCTGCCGTCCGGGTTCAGGTTGGCCGGGTCGAAGGCGCCCTCCTCGTCGAACACGTTGTCCGCACCGATCGCGATCGTGTAGTTGTCCGCGAAGGTGTAGGCCGCCTCGACGTCGAAGATCCAGGCCCCGTCGAAGCAGTCGTCGAAGCCGATCCGGCAGTCAATCGAGTAACCGGTGCCGTCCGGCCCGCGCGGTGTCGTGTCGCCGTCACCGATCTGCGAGTTCACCCAGTCGTCGTAGAAGCTCGCGCGCGCCAGGAAGCGGAAGTTCTCGATGTCGTGGTAGTAGGTGAACACGCCGCGATGCTCGGGGTTCTGGTTCTCCAGGTCGACGACCTTGTCGCGACTCACCTCCTGCCCGGCGTTGTCGACCTGCGTCTCGGTCCAGTTCCAGGCCGCGGTGAGCGTGCCGGAACCGGCCGTGCCCCAGTCGACGTCCCAGCTGGCGACGATGTCGATGCCCTGCGTCGTGGTCTCGAAGTCGTTCGTGTAGAACGTGACCGAGGACAGGTCCGCCGCGCCGGGTACGCCGAGTTCCTGCAGGCACAGTGACAGCGTGCCGGCCGGGTTGGCTTTCGCATTCGGGCAGTTGAGCCCGGCGTACTGCGGGTCGTTCGGATCCTCGCCGGTGATGTCGATCGTGCCGGTGAACGCGATGCGGTCGTCGAGGTTGATCCAGAAGTAGTCGGCCGTGACGCTCAGCCGGTCCGTCACGTCCCAGACGACGCCGACCGAGTAGTTGACCGATTCTTCCGGCCTGAGCGCCTCGCCGCCCAGCACTTGGGCGATCGGGTTGGTCGGCGGAATCTGGCCGCTCTGCGACAGCTCGCCGTTGACCAGGATCGTCGACACCTTGGTCACGTTCTCCTGGCCCGGCGTCGGCGCGCGGAAGCCCGTGTTGACCGAGCCGCGCATCGCGAACGCGTCCGTGAACTGGAAGCGCGCCGCCAGCTTGCCGTTAGTCGTGTTGCCGAAGGTCTCGAAGTCCTCGAAGCGCACCGCGGCGGACATCGTCAGCCGGTTCGTGATGTCGGCCTCGCCGTCCAGGTAGAACGCCCAGTTGGAGCGACCCCAGAGACCGGCCTGGACCGGGCTGAAGCCGGCGAAGCCGTGCGCGCCGATCGACAGGTCGGGCAGCGGCGTGACGCCGTCGTTGTAGAAGTTCGTGCCGTTGCCGCTCTGGAACGCGAAGCGTCCGGCCTGCCAGGAGTTCGGCTCGCCGATGATCGTCTCGAAGATCTCGTCGCGCCACTCGGCGCCGAACGCGAAGTTCAGGTCGGAGGCGAACGCGTCGACGGCGATCGGGTAGACGAAGTCGGCGTTCAGGTTGACCTCCGACTGCACGTAGTCACCGACGTCGAAGTCGCGCTGCAGCTGGCCGTTCTGGATGCCGTCCGGGCCCAGCGACGGGTTCCAGGTGTTGTTCAGGAAGAACTCGACCTTGTTGCGGCCGTAGCCGGCGCTGAAGTCGTAGGACAGGTTGTTCTCGAACTCCCCGCGCAGGCCGCCGACGATGCTGGCGTCGGTCAGCTGGCCACCGAACTGCGGCGTGTAGCCGCCGGGCAGCTCGATGTTCGCGACCCAGCAGTTCGCCGGCAGGGCCTGGCGTGCCGCATAGTCAGTCGCGACCGCCGTGGGATCCAGCGAGCCGCCGCCGCCCGAGCCCGGGCTGACCAGCACCGGGCAGTTCGAGGTCACGCCGGTGTCGCCGCGCTGGATGTTCGTGTCGACGACGGCGCGGATGTCGCCGTTCGTGAACACGCCGGCGCGCGAGTTCGGGTTGCGGTAGAAGAAGCCGCCCTCGGTCTCGCGCTTGCCGAAGTTGCCGAAGGCATAGATCTCGCGCGACGAACTGACCTGGACGCCCATGTTGGCGAACAGGTTCCAGTTGTCGCGCGTCTCGGGCTGACCCCAGATCTGCGCGTAGGGCTGGCGCACGGCCGCCTGCTGGTCGGGCGCGCCTTGCGCGATCAGCGTCGCGGCGTCGGTGCGCTGCAGCGAGCGGCTGGTCGGGTCCTGCTCGCTCCAGACGCCGGTGACGTTCAGGAAGCCGTCGTTGCCGAGCGGCATGCCGACGTTACCGGCCAGCTGGTACAGCGTGCCGTCGCCTTCCATGAATTCGCCGGTGCGGGCTTCGAAGGTCATGCCGCTGGGCGAATCGTTCAGCACGAAGTTCATGACGCCCGCGATCGCGTCCGAGCCGTACTGGGCCGCGGCGCCGTCGCGCAGTACCTCGACCTGCTTGATAGACAGGGCCGGGATAGCGGAGATGTCCGCGCCCTGCGAGCCCTCGTTCATCGCGCTGCCGAGCTCGGCGATGACGCCGGAGCGATGCCGGCGCTTGCCGTTGACCAGCACCAGCACGTTGTCGGGCGGCAGTCCGCGCATCGTCGCCGGCCGCACGAGCGTCGCCGCGTCGTCGATCGAGTGCGACTGCACGTTGTAGGACGGCACCGTCGTGCGCAGCAATTCATTCAGGTCGTTCGCGCCGGCGTTGACCAGTTCCTGCCCGCCGATCACGTCGATCGGCACGGGTGAGTCGGACGCGCTGCGCTCGGAGCGGCGCGTGCCGGTAGTGATGATTTCCTCGATGGGCTCGTCCGCACGCTGTTGCTGCGCCAGTGCCGTCGGCATTACAGCCGGCAGGGCTAGCGTTGCAGCAGTGCCGCAGACGAGCAGTCGAAGCAGCTTCGTATGACTCGCCATGGCAATAGTCCTCTGGAAGGATTGCGTTGGATAACCGCCACGGCGACGGATTGGCCGAACTCGCCGGCGCGGTTCGAAAGTTTGGGCTTTCGTCGCCGATAAATTACTCCTTTAGTGGCCCGCGCCCTACTATTTTTTTCGCCTGCGGCGCCGCTTGTGGCGGCCGGGCAACAGAATGCCGGCGAGGCTCGCCCCCTCGGGCTTTTTTATGTACGAGCGGTCAGCAAAAAAGCCGTGCCCGGCGCCCGGGGACGGCCCGCCCGGGCCGCGCCGCGGCGCACTTTGTTTCAGAGAAAACTCTGTCGATCCGGAAAAAAGTATGCGAGATTTGCGGCCCCTCGCCGCGCCGTCACGCGGCCGGCCGCCACGCCCGCGGCCATTGAACCAACACGAAGCCTAAGGAGCTCGAACCGTACGTGAAACGCACGCCCGTATTGCCCGCACTTGCCCTGTCGTTACTGCTCCCGCCAGAGCCTGCCGCAGCCCAGGCCGACGAGCCTGCGCCGCGCCAGGCAGGCGCGCGCACCGAACTCGCCGCCGGCGTCTGGACCTCGGCGGACGGCAGCAAGGTCACCTACGAAGCCAGCTACTTCGAGGCCTACCAGGCGGTCACCGCGACCGACCTGCTGCGCTGGGTGCCGGGCGGCGCCGAACTGATCCCGGACAACCGCGGTCGCCGCGACGACGAGGACAAGCGCGGCTTCGGCTCGGGCGGCGACCAGGTCCTGATCAACGGCAAGCGGCTCTCGGGCAAGGCCAATGACATCGGCAGCGCGCTGCAGCGCATACAGGCCGGCACGGTCGCCCGCGTCGAGGTCATTCGCGGCACGACGGCCGGGCTCGACGTACGCAGCGAAGGCACGCTGATCAACATCGTGCTCGACGAGGACCTGGACGGCGGCACCGGCTCCTGGCAACTGCATTCGGGCTTCTACGGCCGCAGCGACCCCGAGTTCGACGGACTGCTGTCCTGGAGCGACAGCGCCGGTGCGCTGAACTACCTGCTGAGCGCACAGTACGGCCCGTACAATCGCGGCAACCAGATCGATCGCTTCGACGTCTACCGGCTGCCCGGCTCGAACGCCGTGCTCGAGCGGCGCGACATCTCGGTGCCGATGCTCGACTCCGCGCTGATCCTGAACGGCTCGCTCGGCTGGTCGTTCGCGAACGGCGACCTGCTGAACCTGAACGCCCGGATCGCGGACAGCGAGCGCAGCGAGGACGAGACCACGCGGGTCAGCGTGCCGGGCGATGCGGACATCGTGACGCTCGAGAACGTCGCCGGCGAGGACGGCCTGGAGTGGGAAATCGGCGGGGACCTCGAGCAGCGCCTCGGCCGCGGGCTCTTGAAGACCCGGCTGATCTACAGCTACGAAGACGAGGACGAGAACGAGCGCGTGTCGCTGACCTCCACCGATCCGGGAAACGTGCCCGCGCAGTCGCGGGTCAGCACCGCCAGTACCGCGACCGAGGCCATCCTGCGCAGCTCCTACAGCTTCGCGCCGGGCCGCGGCCACAACCTGCAGATCGGCGCCGGGGGCGCCAGCAACGGGCTGGGAAAAGACGTTGCGCTGTTCGAGATCCTGCCCGACGGCAGCGAAGTGCCGGTCAGCGTGTTCAATGCCGACTCGGAGGTCAACGAGGATCGCTACGAGCTGTTCGCGACGCACTTCTGGCAGCTGCACGACGCGGTCGCGCTGGAGAGCTCGCTGAACGTCGAGTACTCGAAGATCGCCCAGGTCGGCGCCGACGTCGATAACGCACGCTCCTTCAACTACGTGAAGCCGCGCTTCGACCTGCGTTGGGACATCGACGAGGCGAGCCAGCTGCGCGGCACCGTCGAACGTACCGTGAGCCAGCTCGACTTCGGCGATTTTGTCGCGAGCTTCGACAACGACGACGACCAGGTCGACGCGGGCAACCCGGAACTGGAGCCGGAGAAGACCTGGGCCTACCGCCTGGGCTGGGAGCGGCGGCTCGCGAACGACACGGGCCTCGTGGCGACGGAGCTGTTTTACGACGACATCGAGGACCACATCGACAACATCCGCGTGACCGACAGCCTGTCCGCCGCCGGCAACATCGGCGACGCGGAACGCTACGGCATCACGCTGCGCGGCAGCCTGCGCCTCGGCCTGCTGGGCCTCGACGGCGCCGTGCTCGACGCGAGCTACACGCTGCAGGACAGCGAGACGACCGACCCGTTCACGGGCGCCACGCGGGAAATGAGCGACACGACGGAGCAGGAATACCGGATCAACTTCCGCCACGACGTCGCCGACTGGCGCTTCAACTACAACGTAGAGATCGAGTGGAACGGCGAACGCACGGCCAACGACATCAACTTCCGCGAGCGCTCGACCTCGGTCGGGCCGCGCATCCACGTCGGCATGCAGTACGCCCTGACCGAGCGGATCCAGCTCTGGTTCGACACCCGGATCGCGACGGACGGTCACACGCGGCGCGTGCGCGATCGCTACGTGGGCGACGTGGCGGACACCGCGCTGCTGCGCGTCGAGACACGCGACCAGTACTTCCGCCGCGAGCACATCCTGGGGCTGCGCGGCCGCTTCTAGCGATATTCCGTGACTGTCCCGGTCCCCCGACGCGGGGTCGCACCCGCCGACCCTGCGCTCGCGCGTCCGGCCGCGACCGTCGCGGCGGCGTGCCGGGCAGCGCTCAGGTCTCGCTGCTGACCGGGCTGCCCTCGCGCCGGAAGCGCGAAATCACCGATGCGGCCTCGAGAATGACCATGACGCTGGTCACGAGCACGACGATGTCGATCGCGACCAGCAGCCAGTTGCCGTCCCGCCAGAACTCGATGAGCTTGAGCACGGCCGCCCAGCAGGACGTCACCATGACGAAGACCATCGGGATCAGCGTGTAGCGGGCCGGCCGCCCCAGCTTGATCAGCATGACGCTGATCACCAGCAGCGTCAGGCCCGCGAGGATCTGGTTCGTCGAGCCGAACAGCGGCCAGATGATCAGGCCGCCGGAACCCGAAGCGCCGCCGGCACCGAAGGCCAGCAGCAGGCAGCAGGTCACGGCGACCAGCGTAGCGACGATGCCGTTGCGGAAGACGCCGATCGAATAGATATCGCCCCACTCCTGGATGATGTAGCGCTGCAGGCGCACGCCGGAGTCCATCGTCGTGCCCGCGAACAAGACGACCATCGTCGCGAGCAGCGTCGTCGCGATCGGCGTCGGCAGGCCCCAGCCGTTCGTGATCATCTGCGCGCCGCCCTGGATGAACGTGCCGGCGCCGGCGGTACCGTACTTCTCGTAAATCTGGTGCCAGAGCTCGGGCGTCGCCGCCAGCGCCGCGCCGGAGACCGCGACGATCGTGATCAGCGCCAGCGAGCCCTCGCCGATCGCGCCGACGTAGCCGACGAAGCGTGCGTCCGTCTCGCGATCGAGCTGCTTCGAGCTGGTGCCGGAGGAAACGATGCCGTGGAAACCGGATACGGCGCCGCAGGCGATCGTCACGAACAGCAGCGGCACGAGTGAGGGCGCATCGGCCGCCATGCGGTCGTTGAACGCCGGCGCGGAGATCTCCGGCATCGACAGCAGTACCGCGCCGTAGAGCAGGAACAGGCCGACGAACAGCTGCATGCCGTTGATGAAGTCGCGCGGCTGCAGCAGCATCCAGACGGGCAGCATCGAGGCGATCGCCGCGTAGACGAACAGTATGACGATCCAGTTTGCGTTGGCCGTGAGTCCGAACAGCGAGTCCGGCAGCTCCGTAGGCATGACGCTGCCGGCCCAGATCGACGCGTACAGCAGGATGACGCCGCCGATCGACAGCGTCATCAGGTTGAAGCCGCGCTTGATCAGCTGACCGATCACGAGCGCGACGACGATGGCGGCCCAGGCCGGGAACACGGCCTCCGGCGTGCCGACGAAGGCGCCGGCAATGACGACGCCGAACACCGCGTTGACCATGAGCAGCACGAGGAAGATGACGACCATGAACAGCGCGCGCGTGCGTTTGCCGATCACGGTTTCGGACAGCGCGCCGATCGAGCGGCCCTTGTGCCGGGCGCTGGCCCACAGCGCGCCGAAGTCGTGCACGCCGGCGAAGAAGATCGTGCCCAGCGTCACCCACAGCACGGCAGGCACCCAGCCCCAGTAGACGGCAATGGCGGGGCCGACGATGGGTGCGGCGCCCGCGACCGACGTGAAATGATGGCCCCAGAGCACGTACTTGTTCGTCGGGTGATAGTCGACGCCGTCGTTGAATTGATGCGCCGGCGTGACGAAGTCCGGGTCCAGCCGGTAAATCTTCTCGGCGATGAATTTCGAATAGACGAACCAGCCGAAGGCCATGCCGGCGATGCCGAGGGCCACGATCATGATCGACTGCATTGCTTCCCCCCTGCAGTTCTCGTGTTGTCCCGTCCCGGGGACGAGGCGGCAGAGCTTAGCGCGTGCCGCCGCGCGGCGAAAGGCGACGCCGCTATGGTTTCTCGCGATACATCAGCCGCCGGTACAGCAGGTACATGCCCCACAGGACCAGCGCCAGCACGCCGGCGAGCAACGCGCCGCGCAGCAGGCCGGGCAGCAGGCCGAGGCCGGGCGCCGGCCAGGCGGCGCGCCAGGCCATCAGCTCCGTCACGCGATCGCTCATCCAGTGCCAGCCGCTGTGTGCGAGCAGCGCCGAGAGGATGATCGTGCCCATCCGCTCGGCGACGGCGTAGCGGAACAGCAGGTTGATGAGCGGCACTGCAATCACGACGATCAGCAGCTGCCCGAGCTCGACGCCCAGGTTGAAGGCCAGGAGCGAGGTCAGCACGTGCGCGCCGGCGAACTGCAGTGTCTCGCTCAGCGCGAAGGAAAAACCGAAGCCGTGCACGAGCCCGAAGCCGAAGGCCACGAGCCAGCGCCGCTCCCAGCGCGAGCCGACGATGTTCTCGAGCGCCATGTAGACGATCGAGGCGGCGATCAGCGACTCGATCAGCGCGGGAAACCACGGTGCCGACGGCGTCAGCCCGAAAGCCGCGCCCGCGAGCGTCAGCGAGTGCGCGACCGTGAACGACGTGACGATCACGACGAGCGGCCGGATGCGGCGGAACGGGATGATCAGGCACAGCACGAACAGCAGGTGGTCGATACCGTCGAGGATGTGGTCGAAGCCGAACTGGACGAAACGCGCGAACGCGTGGTGCCAACGCGGATCGAGGTGCACGAAGCCGGGGTCGCCCGAGAACTCGAACAGGCGCTCTTCGCCGCCGGGCGGCAGGAAGCGCAGTACCGTGGTCGTGTTCAGGCCGAGGCGCCGGAAGTCGGGATAGATCGAAAACTCGGCGCCGGCGTCGCGGATCGCGTAGTCGAGGCGCACGTCGAGCAGCGCCTGGCGCGCCGGCAGCTCGGTGTCGTCCGGCAGCGGCGGCCCCGATAGCTGCGCGAGCGCCGAATCGAAATCGCGGAACGAGCGATCGGACGGCAGCGACAGGCGCAAGGCAGCGACGTCGGGCGGCCCGAGTGCGGCGCCGTTCTCGCGAACGACGAGCGGGTTCGCGATCCAGACCACCGCGGCATCGCGCAGCGCCTCGTCCGCGGCCGCGAGATCGAGGTATCCGGGACCCTCGAGCGGCAGCACGACGTCGCGCATGGCCTCGAGCGGCACCCGCACGAGCACGGTCAGCGTGTCGCCGGCCGGGCGGACCCAGGTCTGCACGACGACGTCGGTCGGTATCTCGTGCGCGCGCGGCGCGTCCGGCGCAAACAGGAGAGCGAGAAATGCGAGCAGCGCGGCGCGCTGCAGTGATCTGATCATTGCCAGTGTAACGATGTGCTGTTGTCGGGAACGGTGTGCGCGGCGACGCTGCGCGCGGCCGCCTGCAGGGCGCGTAGTGTATACTGCCGCGCCTCGGCAGGCATCGCTGCCGTCGTTCTGACGTCGAGACATCGGGGGATCCAGCACCATGACGAACACAAGGATTGTCGGCGCACTCGCCGCCGCACTCTCGCTCATCACGCTCGGCTGCGGCGAGCAGGGTATCGACAACCAGGCACAGGCACAGGGCAAGCAGGCGCCGAAGTTCGTCGTCGACCCGTTCTGGCCGAAGCCGCTGCCGAACCACTGGATACTCGGGGCGACGATCGGCCTCGCGGTCGACTCGCGCGACCACG
>ERZ869936.805-NODE-805-length-26372-cov-6.343998_pt1 | contig 26372 bp, 22 predicted proteins | sample MGYA00520876_ERZ869936 | MGnify/ENA primary metagenome ERZ869936 (study PRJEB32218, sample SAMN09650985) | biofilter metagenome | isolation source: enrty point of leading RO module | place: Saudi Arabia: Thuwal, RO plant located on Red Sea | collected 2016-02-17 ... | reverse complement strand
CATCACTTAAAATATTGGGAAGGAAGTCAACAGAGCAATTGTATTTTGGTTCTAAAAAAGACTTTAAAGAATTACTTACTGCAAAATTTTTACTTGAATTAGAGTAAGCGATTTTTATTAAATGGTGGACTTCTTCTCTAAACTCAATATTCTCTAAATCAGAGCTATGCTCCGTAATAATATAATTTACGCCATATTTTCTCTTTAAGTGGTTTGCAAAAATTCCACCCGACAAAACATTATGAGCATGTATAATATCCGGAAATCCATTTTCTTTAACATAAAATTGGAAAGCTCTTTCAGCTGTAATAACCCACTTATTGATTTGATGCATTTTTTTAGACGAGTCTCCCCAATAAAAACCAATGGCATCAATAACATTAATTCCGTCTTTTTGTCTTTTTGAAATTAACGGAAATTGTCCAAAAATAGCTTTAAGTAATATATTAAGTCTTGAAAAAAAAGAAAGGTCACGAAGCCATTTATTTTTAATTGAAAAGCTAAGTAAAGACTTAACAACAGTAACTAGAGAATAGCGATTAGATATTGATAAGACTCCAATCTTAATCCCTTTTGATTTTAATGCTAAAGCCTGATCATGCTGAAATATTCCTGCTCCGGGAGTATGTTCGGGAACGTATTCTTCAGATGGGATAATCAGGACATGCATGGTTTTATTTCTTAACGTATACGCGAATTTCAGTAGACGGGCTTTCCCTTTTCAATTTTATCAATAACAGCTCTAAAGGATAAAGCGTAACACTCAAAAATGAGCTGAACCAATTCCATTTTCTTATGAGTTTAGTCATCCTATGAAAGAAAAACTTAAGAGCTTTATTTCTTGAGTCAACCGGATCATTCATCAACACAAACATTGGTTTAATAAGTACTTCTTTAAATCCAATCTTATCCATTATTTGATTATTAAAATCAAGAGACCGGCTTACCTGATGTTCAACCCTAATAGTTTTTCCGTGAATAAAGTTATCTGAATAAATAAAAATTCCTCCAGGCTTAAGCAATTTATGAATATTTGAAATAGCTTTTTCAAATTTTATATCATCTACTACATGAAATAATACATCAAACGCAGAAACTATATCAAAACTATTTGATTCAACACCAATATTATCACTTGTAATGTCAATTTGCCGGAAGTTAATACCTTTAAAATTATTGGTTAAATTTTGAACGGCAACATTTGTTAAATCAGACCCCATTAAATACATTGGAGACTCTTTTTTCCAAAGCTTAACATAAAAGCCCGTGCCGCTTCCTACATCTAAAATTCTCTTATCTGAAAGATTTTGGTTTATTTTCTTTAAAACATTATTAAAAGCATGAATTCTTACTTTATAAATTAGGTCATTATACTTTTCTCCAAGAGTAATATCACCTACACCAAGTAAATTGTAGGTCTTTGACAATCTACTTTCCCAATATTCGGCAGGATTAAACTTGTTTTCCATTAATGAGTAATTTTATTCTTTATGCGCTGCCACAAAGATTGCTTTTTATTCCAATAGTTTCTAGGAAAATATAGTTGCTCTTTTTTTAGGTTAGGTAGTTCAGCTCTCTTTTTATTTATAATTTCAGAGAATGCATAAAATAAATTATAATCAGTCAGAACTTTATTTCTAGCCTCAACAATGTATCCTTTTCTTTTCTCAAACTCATTGTTTTCTATAGCCTTTTCAATAATTCTAACCGCCTTATCAATATCATAATCAAGAGTAATGATTGAATCTTTTGGAAAGTAATTAAATATGTTCATTGGGCCTATATAAAAAGGTAAACAGCCGGCTAAAAAAATATCAGAAATTTTTTCTGTCCAATAGTGGTCCACAATTGTATTTTCAATTGCTAAGGCATATTTATACTTATTTAAAACCTCAAACTTGTTAGAAATAGGAGCATTATAAGAACGCCCTAATAAGTCTACAGAAATAGATGAATGATCACGAAAAGCATGTTTTAAATCCTCTACAAATTTGTTCCTTTTTACCTGGCCTGATAAAATCGCTTCTTTGTTACCAATGTAAGCCAATGAATTACCATTTAGCTTTTCATCCATATTTATCTGCTGTAACTCATCATAGTCCTTTTCAATATACCAAGTTAAGAACCCATGTGATGGGATAATATTATTTTTTCTAATTGACCATTGAGTATATACTTCAGAAAAGTATTTAAAAGAATTGGTGTGCCATTTATATCTTTCGTTAGGAGCTTCCTGAGAAACAAGAAAAGTAAGTTCTTTAGGTACAGAAATATTAATATCTGTAATAGGAGAGTTAAGAACAATTAAAGCATCTGCTTCCTTAGGTAAATCAGAAATATTTTTTTGATTGAATAATGAAAAATGGTAATTATTAATAATTCCTGAATGTTTTGGCGTCTGCGAAAGAATATCATGACCTATATTGTCAACATCATATACCAAACAAACTTCTATCATTAACTATTTTTAATTTTTAAATATATCATTTTAAGAGTATAATAAATATACTTTAGTTTTAAATGTTTTAGTTTAACGAAAAAGAATTGAGAAAAATTGATATCTTGTAATTTTCCTCTCCTTAATAATATTATCATTATTTCGTATGCTGGTTGAATTAAATAACGGTGCTGAAAATAATTAAACATTTTTTTATTTTCTTTTTGAATATAAGGCAGCAATAAATACATATTACTGTAATTAATCAAATTCCTTTTAATTTTATTAAATGTTTTTGATATTCCACCTCCATGGTCATTATAAACAACCATCTCTTCATTGATATAGTAAAAATCTCCCTTACTTGAAAGAATAATATATATAGGCAAATCACCTGTAGCAAATTTTTTCATAGCAATTTTATCTTCTACCCCAAAAAATTCTGATCTAAACATTACTGATAAAGTTAAGATTGCATAATTATTATTTAAAAAAAAAGCTTGCTTCTTGATAGGGTCTTTTGGATAATCTCCACTAAAAAAAAGGGGATCATTTATATAATCTCCTTTTTCATCTGAATCAATTTTTGCATTTGAATAGACCAAAGAAATGTTCTGATTTTTTTCAAGAACATCTACCTGCTTTTGAAGTTTATATGGATCTATCCAGTAATCATCTCCTTCACACATTGCAATATATTTCCCTTTAGACATTTTAAATAAAATATCAACTAGTGTATTTTGCTTATAAAATTGGTTTTCTTTTTGATAAACACATCTAAATAATTGAGGGTATTTATTCTGATAATCTTCAACTATTTTTGCGGTAGCATCTGTAGAGGCATCATCATGGACTAAAACCTCATACTTGAAATTTGTTTTCTGCATTACAAACCCATCTAAACACTGTCTTATAAACTTTTCATGATTATATGTAACACAACATATACTAACTAAGGTTTTTTCAGTATTCATTAAAAGTTGTTATATCTTTTTTATAATTGAGATCATCTTGTGTTTTACCTTATCTTTCAAAGATGGTTTATTTTTTAGTCCGGTATTAAGGTGTCCTTTATTAGAATGAGGAAATGGAATGTCAGGAACAGACTTTTCTAAAAAATCACATATTATTTCCCAAGGATTATGTTGTTTTTCTTTAGTTAAGTCTATTTTCAAAAAGTTCTTTTTTTGATCAAAAAAAATTTCTATTTCTTTATTAGTTCTTACGTAATAATCAACAATCTGTTGTTTATTATTCTTCAGATTATCTATTTTAAATATATGTTTAAAAAAATAAATAGTTCCATATCTTTTATTGATATGAAATGCTTCCATTGCTTTTTCCTCAGAATCATCAAATTTTGTTAGCATCTGATAAAACGATTCATACCATTTCTCAGGTTCTCTATATGTAAGTATAAACTTTGCATCGGGATACCATTCATATAGTTTTTTATATAAGTCTCCCCCTCCCCATGGTCCATCTGCATATGCATCCCAATACTGAGTCATTTTATAGATTTCATTATAATCCTTGTTTACGTATAAAGATAAGAGATAGTCATTGTGTTTTAAATTCCAATGACCTTTACAGGTATTGTAACCTAATGTTTCAAATACATCTTCTAGTGAAGTTGTTCCTGTTTTTGAAAAACCTATACCAAATACTTTTTCCATAACTAACATCGTTTAAAATGATAATTCAGCATATCCAAAACCACTCTTTCCAAACCCATTTCCATTATAAAACATAATGTATTTATCTTTTACCTTTACAATATGAGGATAACAAATCATTTCAGAATCCCAACCTTCCTGAGAAACATCAATTCCAACTTTAGAATCCTCTCGTTTCCAATTAATTAAGTCTTCAGAATATGCATATCCCAATCTATATGCATCTTTACCTGCTTTTCTGAAATTGTAGCTACCTCTGGTAGAAAACCACATATGATAAACACCATCTACATATATAATAGTTGGTTTACAATGCGCCATGAACTCACGTTCAGGTTCTATAATGATTTTCCCTGTTCCTTTCCAATTGGTTAAGTCTTTGGATGTGGCATAAGTTAAGAGGTAAGTATGTTCCAGTTTCCCATTTACCTCCACCCAATCAACACCGGTAGAATAAACGGCAAGGTAATCATCCCTTCTTTTTATTATACATGGGCCTGTTGCTGAAAGAGGATTGTATTGGTCGAGTGAAAAGACAGGTGCTTCTGAGTACTTCTCGAATGTCAATCCATTGTCGTAACTAATGGCTACTCCTGTAAAATTTTTATACGGAACATTTTTACACTGACTCCACCCTGCGTAATAAAAATATAAGGCTCCGTTTCTTTCAACAAAACAGCTTGGAATTATACCATTTTCATCAAAGGTTCCTCTCCTTCCAAAATTCAACACAGGAGTCTGGTGTTCCATAATGACCTTACCCGGGTTATCAATGTCAAGATCAATAAATGTGGGCAAGCTTTGTTGGTTTTCATATCTTGCAGAAAAAAACACTCTTATTCTATCTTCAAGCACAATAGCTGTAGGGCATTGTGCATGAGAATTCATCCAGCCTTTAGGTTCTTCTACACTATAAATCCGCCCTTTTCTAATCCACTGCATTCTCTAATCTTTTTTTAATATTTTTTCTGCTTCTCTCTTAATTAACTCATCTAACCAATCATGCATTGACACTCCCAATTTTTCTCTGGCTTCCAACGCTAATTTTTTGGTTTCATTGGTTACCCCCTCCAGTTTACCATAATATCTGGTATTAAAAGTCCCACCTCTCGACCCTGGTATAGGAAGATCAAAATTGCCTTTAGGTTCCCCTTCTCCAACAGTATAATCAAATACATAATGAACATTTCCATTAATCCATCTCACTCCTACGTCTCTTGCTTCAACAGGGATGTGTTTTAATGGAAGGGGATCGGCAAACATAGGGTTGTTATTAATACAAATTTTTCCATATTCAGTACCTCTTAACCATTCAGGAACATGTTTTTCACAAAATACAACCTTTCCTCCAGGTTTAACAACCCGTGCCATTTCTTTCAATCCTTTGGGTAAATCCGGAAAATGTCCTACCCCTGCAAAACAATACAAAGCATCAAAGCTGTTATCTTCAAAAGGAAGCGCACAAGCACTGGCAATTAAATGTTCTACAGGAATTTCGGCATTTTTCATTCTTTCCATGTTATAAGCCATCATATCCGGAGAGATATCCAGTATCCACAATCCACCATCTTTTCCTAATCTTTTTGCTATCAACTCAGAATCTTTACCTGTACCTGCCGATACTTCCAATACTTTATGACCAGAGGTTAACTCTAAAAGATCAATCATCCTGCTTCGAATATCCAATTCTTCCTCATTATATAATTCAAATGTAATGTGTACATTTTCATCATATGTTTTCGCTATTTCGGAATAATATTGTCTAGCAAAAGCTGCTCCTTTTACTTCCTGTTCAGGAGTTATAAAATCTATGCAGCCTTCTTTTATCACAAAGTTTCTGTTGGCTGCTGCTGAAGTCAATAACCCTTCACTTACTTTGTCATTTTCAGATGATTCAATTTTTAACTCTAATTTATTTCCTGTTAAAGGACATATATACATAGAGAGGTTTTCTCTTCTCATTGCTATTTTTTTATAAGTTCATACCAAATAAGGTCATGCCATATTCCGGCTTTATTAAAAGCATCGTGTTCATATGCATATTGTTCAAACCCTAATTTATTACATATACTTTTTGATTCTATATTTTGTGCTGCATGCGCAACAATTATTTTATGAAAATTTAAATTTTTAAATCCAAACTCAACCACCGCCTTTGATGCTTCTGTGGCATATCCTTTACCCTGAAATTCTGGACTTATCCAATACGACAATTCTGTTCGATTCAGCGTCCATGTACGAATGGTTCTTTTTACATCAATTAAAGATACGATACCTATCACCTTATCTTTTGTACAAACACACCAATGGTAACCTTTATCATTTTGCTGTGATGCAATAAGACTGTTTATTACATTTCGAGTGGTTTCAATATTGGTATGCGGTTCCCATGTCAGGAATTTAATTAATCGGTCATCCGACATTAATTCATACAATACCTTATCATCATCTTTTACTGGTGGTCTAAGCAACAAACGTTCTGTGTGAATAAAATAGTTCATGTGCTATTATTCTTTTATCACATATGCATTTGGCATCCATGAGTTTGGAAGGGTTTTTACTTTTACATGAGGAAGCAATTCCCGTATTGATAATGTTTCTCCTGGTCCTAATTCATGACTATACTGATCAAATATCATGATTCCTCCGGGAGTAAGTCTTTCCCAAAACAAAGGGATACATTTTTGCATAATATCGTACATGCCGGCATCCATAAAAACCAACTTAAATTGTAGGTGTTTAAATTCATCAAAGAATTTATTCACCTCATTACTTGTTAAGTCTATATTATGAATTCGAATAATATGATCGAGTTTCTGTAAATTAACTAAATCCATCAGGTCATTATAACTACACTGATAACCACCTTCCGGTACTAATCCCGAATCATTTTGACCTCCTTCACCAGTCCCTTTGAACCAATCAAATCCATGAACTTGAGTTAGTGATTCGCTTTCGAAAATATGAATCAGTTTTGCAAATAACATGGTTCCTGCACCTTTATAAACTCCTATTTCTGCAACGTGCCCTGCTACATCTTTTACCATTTTATAATATTCATACATCGTAAACATTCTATGAAGAGCCATATGACCTGCATAAGCCGTATAATGCTCTAATAAACCAAGTGTATCAATATTTTTATTCTTAAGGTAATTCAAATAGTTGTAAAAATCTTCTCTTCGATGATCAAATTTTACACTTTCGAATTGTCCATATTTATGTTTTAGTTTATCCATATCAAATATTTTCCTGATTTATATCGCCAATCCTCCGTTAACATTTAAAGTCTCTCCATTGAAAAAATCGTTTTCTATTGCAAATTGAACAGCAGATACAACTTCATTTATTTCTCCAGTCCTAGCCAAAGGTGTTTTTTCAACCCACTTAGCTAACATTTTTTCCTCTAGTGCATCATGTGTTCCCATAGTGTTTATAAAGCCTGGAGCAATAGATACGGAACGAATTCCAAAACCCCCTAATTCTTTTGCCCAAACTTTACTCATTGCTTCAACAGCTGCCTTACTTGCTGAATATGCTGTTTGTCCTACATTTCCTTTGGCTGCTATTGAGCTAATGCTAATAATTACACCCTTATTTCTATTCCTAATCATTTTATTAGCCACTGAGCGTGTCATATAAAAAACGGCATTTTGATTCACCTGTATCACTTTGTCCCACAACTCAACTGAATGTCTGCTGTCAGGACGACTCAATAAATTAATCAGCGGAGCATTTTTCATTATCCCGGCATTATTAATTAAAACATTTACATTTTTATTAAGTTCGAAAATTTCATCAACTACTTTCTCTACTTCGCTATTATTTGAAACATCACATTTAAAAACATGTATATTTTCCCCTCCTTCTTCTTTCAATTTAGATAAAGCATGCTCGTTAATATCCACCCCAAAAACCAAAGCACTCCTGGATGCGAAATAAAGCGACATGGCTTTTCCAAATCCTGAGCCTGCACCGGTAATAATGATATTGGAATTATTAATTTCCATACTTAATTTACATATTTAGCAACGGTTGACCTGATGGCATTAAAACTAATCATCTCTGCGATGTCATCTCCCGACAATTCAATTCCTAATTCTCCCTCAATGGCTACAATTAAGTTCATGTGTGTTAATGAATCCCAATTGTTTACATCATCCATGGTTAGATCTTCTGTTGTTTTTTCCAACGGAACTTTTAACGTATCCGCCAATATTTGATTAATCTTTTTTTCCATTTTACTCTTCTATTTATACTCTAAAACAAGATGACATTCTTGTAAATTGATCTGAATTTAAGCGATGTGGTTCAGTTGGCCCTACTAATAAAACTGTTTTGTCAGGCAAACTTTTAGTAGTTAATGTAGATGCACCTATCATGCATTTTTTACCAATCTTTACTTCATTACCTATAACAGCACCAAGTCCAACAAAAGTGCTTTCACCTAAATCTACAATCCCACCTATTTGACAACCGCCTGTTAACCAACAATGGTCACGAATTGTTGCATGATGTCCAACCATTGCCCCCCCCCAAACAAAAACATTATTGCCAAATTTGACACATGGTTGAATCACAGCATTATCCATTACAATTGTATTTTCACCAATTGTAAAATCTCCTTTTACGTAAGGACTTACGTAACTGGCAAACGAATAACCTAATTGTTTAAAGTATTCGTATTTTGATGTCCTTAATTGATTAATTCCCTGATAACCTGTAGCCATGAAAACAGTAAAGTCTTTTGAAGGGTATTTTTCAACTACTTCTGATAGTTTAACCAGTGGGTTATTTAAAAAAGTGTCAGCAGCGACAAATTCATCATCAACCACATAAGCTTCAATTTTATATTCTGAATCACGTTCGAAATAATAACTTACAGCTTCTGCAATTTTACCTGCTCCAAATATAATAAGTGATTTTTTCATTGATTTAATTCTTCTTTCAATTTAAGTCGATCTATTTTGCCATTTTGATTTTTTGGTAATTGTCTAAAATAAAAATACAAATCAGGAAGCATATACGAAGGTAAGTACTTTCTAAGAATTTCTGCGATTTTATTGTCATCTTCATCACTTGAGTTTAAACATGCTATTATTTTTGAAGAGTATTTTTTGTTATCAATATATACTACTGCACTTTCTTTTATAAAATCAATGGAGTTAATGACATGTTCAATTTCTTCTAACTCCATTCTATAACCCATTCGTTTAATTTGATTGTCTTTTCTTCCACAAAATAAGAACATTTTTGTGTCTGGGTCTTGTTTTACCAGATCACCGCTTTTATAAACGATTTCTTTGTGACTTTCAACGCCAGGGTTACCAATAAAAAACTCTTCAGTTTTTTTAATGTCGTTATAGTAACCTATTCCAACATTAGGTCCTCCTATATATAATTCCCCAATTTCCCCTAATTGAACTTTTTTGCCATCATCATTGACTACCAATCCATAAAAATTAGGTGCCATATGTCCTAATGGTAATAATTCATCTTTTTCTATATCCTTTGCTGAAACATCGTAGGATGAGCAGATACAGGTGCATTCTGTAGGGCCGTAAACATTAACAAAACGAACACTATGCCCCCAATACTTCCATAATTTCCGTAATTGATTTTTAGGAAATCCTTCTCCTCCATAGGTTACTACCCTTAAAGTTGGTAAATCAGTTTCTTTTAGTGCTCTCATATTAAGCATATATACCAACATAGACGGTACACTAAACCATATGGTTGGTAAAACTTGATTTAAGGCTTCTACTAATTTTCTTGGGTTTCTGGTTAAGTTTTCTCCTACAGGAACGATTGAGGCTCCAGTAAAAAGTGAAGCGTAAAAATCAAAAACCGAATTATCAAAATGCATTGGGTTGATGTTGGTAAAAACATCATCTGTAGTTGTATTATAGATAGTTCTAGACCACTCTATAAAATTTAAAATATTTTGATGTGATATCACCACTCCTTTTGGAAAACCTGTAGATCCTGAAGTAAACATAATATATGCAGGAGTATTTGCAGTCACCTCTCTATTATATGCTGGAAAATCCATTCCAACTACATTCACTTCCTTTATGAATTCTGGATTAGCATAATTAATGCTCTTGAACTTATCTGTTTTAAACTCACTCATTACATTATTTTCATCTGAGTAATAAAACAATAATTTAGGATTACATATTTCCACCATCTTGTTAAATCGTTCAATAGGGCTTTTAGGGTCAAGGTTAGTATATACAGCTCCTATTTTTAAACATGCTATCATAATAGAATATGACATTGCAGTTTTATTATTTAAGATAGCCACTACATCATTTCTTCCGATACTTTTAGAAAGTAAAAAATTAGCAATTTTATTTGAAAGAACATTTACTGTGTTGTATGTAACATCATTTCCTTCAAATAGATTAATGGCTGTTTTATCTGAATTCTCCCTTGCTACTTTATCAAATAGCTGACCTAAATTATATTGATAATTACAATCCATTTAAACTAAAATATATTCAGTTAACATGTCCTTTATGTGTTCCTTTGAATTGAACATTAATACATCAATAATTGACAAACCACCTACAAAGTTAGCAGCAAATTGTGGATATGACACTATTTTATTTTGAATAAAAAACAAATCGATATGGTGTTTTTTAAAATATTGTTTGTTATATAGCTTCTGTCCCCCTGATGGATTAATGTATTCACTCGCCCCACATAATTGACTTATCTTAATTAAACGGTCGGCTTTTTCCATACCTTTTGTGTCGGCATATTTTTCGAAACTCCTTTCAAATATGGTCGAGATATTAAGATATTTTGAAATTTGTTCAATACTTTTTATTGTAAGATCTGCAATAGTTTGGTGTTTACCTTCAAATACATAATGGATAAGCTCAAAGGTATCTTGATAAAACGGTGCCCTTCTATAGCTGTGTTCAATCGTATTGTAAAATTGTTTTATCCATTTTTCATCAATAGCTAATTTAATTTCATTGATTAACTTGTTTTGGGAAACTTTTGATAACGGCACACTAAATAAATTGGCTTTTTCATTAACAAGTATTTGATTTCTATTAATCCAACCTTTTTTAATAAAATTCACATCATCATAAAACACAAATACATCAACAGCGTTTATTAATTGGAAATAACCTATGTAAGGAAATATATAAGGCTGCATTATTGCTACCTTCATAATTTTGTTGGATTTTTAATATGGTTGACAATTACTTCAATGGTAGAATTTTCGATATCGGCATACATTGGTAAGCATAATACGGATTCTGTTGCTTTAACAGCGTTAGGAAGGTTATTTCTATTTGCTGAAGCAATAGATGAATATATAGGAAAATCAGAAATTAAAGGGTAAAAGTATCTACGAGTATAAATATTATTTTCCATCAATAAATCATACAATTGGTCTCTTGTTAGAGGGTACTGTTTATCTATAAAAATGGGGTAGTAGCCGTAATTATAGTTTTCTACATAAGAAATATCAAGAAGCGATACTCCTTTAACATCTCTTAACAAAGACGTATATTTCTGATGAGCTTTACTACGTTTTTTAATATTACTATCGATGTACTTTAAATTTAATAATCCGTAAGCAGCTTGTACTTCATTCATTTTAGCATTTATGCCCGAGTCAACAACCGTTAATTCATCAATAATTCCAAAGTTTTTAAGGTTATCTATCTTAGTTTTCATTTCCTTAGAATGACTAATTATAGCTCCTCCTTCAATCGTGTTATAAACCTTTGTGGCATGAAAACTCAAAATAGACAAATCTCCATAATTTAAAATAGGTTGCCCCTTATAGTTAACACCAAAGGCATGGGCAGCATCATATATAACTTTTAAGTCATATTCTTCAGCTAAAGAGGCTATCTTCTCAACTTCACAAGGTGTACCATATACGTGCACAGGCATAATAGCTGTAGTATCTTTTGTTATAGCCCTTTCTATAGACGCTAAATTTATATTACAATCATTATTGTTTATATCAGCAAATACAGGCTTTATTCCATTCCAAATTAGTGAATTAGTGGTTGCAACAAAGCTATAAGGAGAGGTAATTACCTCTCCTTTAATATTTAATGCTTGAAGTGCTGTAATCAATGCTAAAGTCCCATTAGAAAATACAGAAATGAATTCAACTTCTAAATACTTAGCTAATTCTTCTTCCAACTGTTTATGAAACGGCCCTGAATTAGTTATGTATTCTGAACTCCAGATCTTATTAAGAGCATCTTGAAATTCATCCATAGGAGGAAGTGACGGTTTTGTTACATATATAGGTTTCATTTATAGTTTATGTTTTATTCTCCCAAGGAAATTCTGCTTTACCATCTACTTTTATACCAATAAATTTTGCAAGCTTTTGATAGCTTCTTTTATCTGATACATTTAATACCAATAAATCGTTAGGTCTGTCTTTAAAATATTCTAAAACGTCTTTGTTATGATTCTCATAATATGAAATAAGCATCTCTTTATTGTAAGGATCATCATTTTCTGTAATATTATGCATTTTTTTAATTGTATTCCATGTCCAACCAGGGTAAACATAATCAACTTTTTTTAGCATTTCAACAGTAGGTATTTTACCGTCTCCATATAACTTAGAATGAAATCTGATTAAAGAGTTATACCATTGCGTAGAACTATCCCTAACGGTCAGTATAAATTTGCTGTTTGGATATGCCTTGTCTAGAAATCGAAAAGTATTAGGGCAACTGAAAGGAACATCCTGAAAAAACTCACCAGTTTTGCAGAAGTCTATAATAGGATCAAAGTCTTTATCAAAATAATTATCCATTAATAATTCTGCATTAAATTGGTTTGCAACTACAAAGCCTAAATCAATAAAGACTTGCTTTACAGAAGTTGTCCCTGTTTTATTATTGCCTATACAAAAATATTTTGTACGATTTCTAATACGAAACTTCTTATATAAGAACCTGATTTTTAATCTAATTCTTTTTAAAATGGTTAACATTTAGTAGCTATTTTTTAAATACAATGGATTTAAGCTCTATTAATGCCTCAAATTTAAACAAATATGAGATTGCGCCATAAAATAAACACCCCACAAAAGTGCCTGTTAACAAACGAATAATATCGTTAAAAAATAATTTTAATAAATAGTTATCAATATACCAAACTATAGCTCCAGATATAAAAGCCAGTATGATTGTCAATGATATGTCCTTCAACTGTTCTAGTGATGAATAATTTATTAATTGTTTACTATACCACCCGTTTAGGAAAAACCCGGCAACAGAAAGTGGTATTTGAGCAAGTAACAACCCATAAATTCCCCACTTAATAGAACCAAAAATAAATATTAACAATACAATTTTTTTAACAATTGATAGTTTTAAATGCAAATCACTCCTCCCTTTAACAGTAATAATATTTAGGTTATAAACACTGATTGGATTAAATAAACTACCCATACACAATATTTGAAAGTAAGGTACCGCTGGAAGCCATTTTTCAGTTAATAAAAAACGAAATAACGGCTCAGCCAATGCTGCCATAATTAACAGGGTTGGTGCAATTAAAAAAGCGGCCATTTGCATTATTTTTTTATACGCATTTTTTAATTGGTCATTGTCGTCTTGGATTTTACTAAATAATGGAAAAGTAACCTGATTGAGTACTGTTGTAAAATTCTTAGTTGGGTATTGTTTTAATGTGTTTGCCCTATTATAGAAACCAACATAAATTGGATTATACATTTTACCAATAATGATAGTATAAATGTCAGAAAAAAGTGAATCGATAATTGCTGCAATCGATAATTTATAGCCAAAATTAAAATGATATTTAATTTTTTCTTTACTAAAAACAAAAGCAGGTTTCCACTTTGTAAACAACCACAATTGCATTGATAATGCAGCGGATTTTATTAAACCGCTCCATACTAAACTCCATACTCCATAACCATGAAAAGCCATAAAGATACCCACAGAACTTCCTAATATCAATGAAGGTATTGATATTATCATTTGTTTTCTAAAGTTGAGCTCTTTTGTCAGTTTTGTATATTGAATTACTGATAAAGAATTAATGATAAAAATCAGACAGTAAATTCGAATGATATCGATTAATATCGGTTCGTTATAAAACTTTGCAATAAGTGGAGATAGTAAAAACATCAAAACATAGATAAACACACTTATTAGCATATTAAAAAAGAAAACTGTTGAGTAATCTTCTTGAGTGGGATTGGTCGTACGAATTAGAGACTGACTCATACCACTGTTAATCAATACATTTCCTAGTGCCATAAAAACCGACAAAAGTGCAATTAAGCCAAACTCCTCAGGCAAAAGAAGTCTAGCAAGTATAATAGATACTATAAATGATATCCCTTGAGTACTTACCTGTTGGATAAATGTCCAAAAAATACCAGATAATGCACTTTTTCTGAGAGACATAAGAGAATTATAAAATGAATAAGTTAATTAACTAAAATTGCACCTTTTAACTTTGTTTTTTTTTGATTGACTGCCATAGTCATTAAATGTTCTATAAAAAACGATACAGAACCTAAATACATAAGCGTTACTACACCTTTTTTAACAAATATGATATAAGCACTGGTAATCATAGACTAGTTTTAATTTAACATCAAATAATCTTTTTTTAGCTTAATTACTATATCCTACTTTTCTGTTAGGCTCATTAAATAATAGATTGTAGAAAGTAATTAAAAAAGACTTTCATTTCACTTATTTCCTTCTCAATAATTTTTGAATAAAAGATTTCTTTTTGTTGTCGCTTCCATAATAGCCATAACCGTAACCATAGCCATAACCGTAACCATAACCGTAGCCATATCCATAGCCACCAAATTTACCGGTAGTTACATCATTTATTAAAATGGAAATATTCTTTAACGTTCCTTTTTTATATGCTTCATCAACCATCTTAATTTGATTTATATTAGTATAGCTTTGTCTTACCAAGTATAAACTTGAGTCAACATAAGGTATTAAAATCATAGCATCAGCAACCAATCCAAAAGGTGCAGAGTCAATTATAATAACATCATATTTTGATTTTAATTCCTCCATTATGGGTTTTATATTTTCACCGGAAAGAAGCTCAACAGGGTTTGGTGGGATAGGACCGGATAAAAGCACGTCTAGATTTTCAAATCTTGTTTTATTGATAGCCTCTTCCAACGTTTTATTACCAACTAAACAATTACTTAGACCAACTGTATTCTCAATTCCAAAATCCTCAGATATTTTTGGTTTTCTCATATCAGCGCCAATCAATAATGTTTTTTTTCCGGTCAATGAATAAACTGAAGCTAAATTGATAGAAGTAAACGTTTTTCCTTCACCACTAGTTGATGAGGTAATCAACATTACAAACCTTTCTTTGTTATGTATCATGTATTGCAGATTAGTCCTAATTATTTTAAACCATTCTGCGATAGGTGATTTTGGCTTATTAAAAACCACTAAGTTTTCGTTAGAATCCTCATGCCCAACAAATCCCGCTATTGGAATATCAGTATTCCTCACTACATCTTCTTTGCTAATTATTTTGTTATTAGAAATGAAGATTATAAACACAAATACAAAAGGAATTAAAAGTCCGATCCCCATGTAGTTATAATATATTTTGGTAGTATTGGGCCCTACAAAACTTACCGTATAATTACTTGCCTCTTCCAAAATTTGAGCATCAGAAACATTAGATGCTTCGGCAATTTTTGCATCACCCTTTTTACGCAAAAGATAATTATAAAAATCACTGTTTAGCTCAAAATCACGTTGTAATCGAATCAGATTCATTTCGGCTGCTGGTAAATCATCTAATTTAGCCTCTACAACTTCTAGTTGATTAGTGATTTGTTCAATTTCAAAATTTGTCTGTGTAATTCTTGAATTTATATCTTCAGTAATCAATTTTTTACTTATATCTATTTGTGTCAATAGCTCTGCATAAGATTGACTGTTTTTTTTAACCTCAAACTGTAAAATTTTTCTTTTTCTGTATAATTCTGTCAATTTAGATATTTGAACATACAAAACATCCCTTACATCAAGATTTATTACCGAAGGTATTATCATCACAGTATCATCATCAGACTTTAATTGCTCTTTAGCATACTCGTAGTACTTTTTTTCAAACTTGAGTTTTATGAGTTTAGAAAAGAGTTCATCATATTTAGGTATTAATATGTCTTCTTGGTTTGGCTGTATTTTTTTTGAGTTAGAGTTAGATTTAAAATTTTCCAGATTACCCTCATTACCGGCCAAAATAGCTGATATTTCTCCTAATTGTTCATCAACAAATTTAATAGTACTCTTAGCTATTTTATTTTTTTCACGCACAGAGTTTTCCATATAAGCAGCTATCAAAGCATTTACATAATCAATCTCTTTATTAATAGTTGGACCGGCAATTGATATTTTTAGAATGGTGGATTGAACGGGTTCCATTTCAACCTCAATTCTATTTTGATATATTTTAGCTAATGTGTTTAAATCATTCATTACAAAAGAAAACAGCTTTTCTCCAATTATTCGTGAAGAAAAATTATTCTCATCGAATATGATCTTAAACTTAACTCCGTTTACATCAATCCACTGACCTATATTATATTTTTTACCATTATCAATACCATCTTTGGTTCTTGACAACAAAAAAGATTCATTGTTAACGAATTTGATGTAGTTATAACCTAGACCTACTTGATTTTTATAAGTAAGAGAATCTAAAATTACTCTAAAAGGTGAGGACTTATATAGTTCAGTATTCTTAATGTGTCCTATATCATAATAACTAACCTGGTAGTCCATTCTAGAAACAGCATCTTTAACGATATAGAAAGAGCTAAGCAACCCTATCTCATTAGTTAATCTATTGTTCTGACTAACTAGCTCCATCCCTTGAAGAAACTTTTCCTGACCCCAGTTAGAATATTCATCTTTTATGAGAACTTTAGTATAAGTGGAATATATAGGAACACTATATCGCACTTTATACCAAGCATAAGAACCAAAAGCAATCAAAAAAATCAAGAATAAATACCAAAACTTTAATATCGTGCTAAAAAACCTGATAAAATCAAACCCGTCTATTATTGAATCCTTAGTCTTTAACTCCATGAAAAATGTGATAATTTACAAATATCGAAATTTATTTCGTAACCCATTAATCTAAATAAAGAAGTATTAATTTTTAAATTTGTGTTTATTATCTGCAAAAATGACTGAGGGTTTATTAAAAGGGATTGCTTACATATCTAGAAATACTTTCCACTTTAAAGGAAAATATAGAATATGTAAATTAATTGAAAAGACATTAAACCCAAAGAAAAAATGGAAAAATCCTACATTTTATATTTCGCTTAAGGATAATCGAAAAATGTTTATTGATGTTCGCTCTCATACACACTCCGTTGCATTTTGGTGTGGTAAGTATGATAATGAAATACTAAATAAATTTTGTTCATTGTTTAAAGAAAATTGGACTGTGCTGGACATTGGTGCCAATATTGGTTACTATAGCATAGGTTTTGGACAGAGGTTAAAGACACTTAATGGAACAGTTCTCTCATTTGAACCTGTAGATTCAAATTATTCTAGTTTATTAAAAAACATTGAGGCAAATGACCTAAAAGAATATGTTCACCCGTTAAATTTTGGTTTAGGTGAAAAAAATGATACGTATGAAATTTCGATTACTGAAGCGGGTAGTTCAAGCAATGCTTTTGTAGTAGATGGCAGTTTTAATTCAAAAAATGAAAAACGAACTCAAAAGATTGAAATGAAAAAACTTGATGATTTTGAAAGCATTAAAAAACTGAATCGTTGTGATTTTATAAAAATTGATGTTGAAGGGTATGAAGTGTTTTTTTTAAGAGGTGCTAAAGAATTTATAAAAAAGCATCAGCCTATTATATATGGAGAGTTTAACTCGTTCTTTATTCCTCAGTATGGCGTTAGCATGACCGAAGTCTTAGATTTCTTTTCAGCATTAAATTATCATATTTACGAGCAAAAAATAACTTCTACACGTACCACTAAGTTTACTACTCTTGATTTAAACAAGAAAAACCCCTGTGATTTACTTTTGATACCTAAAAGCATTTCAGATAAGGAAAGGATAAAATGGATTAGTTAGTACCGCCTATTTTTTCTAATAAAAAAGGTTAATAGGTAAAAACACCTATTTATCATTAAGTGATATTCCCTACTACAACTAACTGAATTTCAACACTCCTAGCATGAGTTAAGTTAACAAACTTAAATTTACTTCCTTAAAAAACAAGCACTTAACAAAGTAATTAAAAAAAATTGAAACTATAATTGATGTGAAAACGTAACTGTGTTACAAAAAAAGAGTACTTTTAACCCACAAGAAAATTAAAGCTATGAGACGAACGATTACAATTATAATACTACTATTAACATCTTTATTTGTTGCTGCTCAAACTGGTCCCGGTGGTAATTTCAATACTAATCTGGTTCTTTGGTTAGATGCAAATGCAATTACAGGATTAAACAATAATGATCCAGTATCTACTTGGACAGATTTATCCCCTTCTTCAAACAATGCAACGCAATCCGGTGGTGCAAGACCCACTTATAAAACAGCTTCAATGAACGGCTTTCCTGTTGTGTCATTTGATGGTGTTGATGATTATATGAATTTATCTAGCTTAATTACTCCAAACTTTTCTACCTCAATATATGTCACTAGAGTAAATGGTAGTACTGGCAATTATCAAATTTTATTAAAAACGTCTAGTCACCTTGATATAGCAAATAGTCCAACTGGCATTTGGGGTACTTATTATAAAAAATGGATAAGTTCAAATCAAAATCTTTCAAGTACTCCTAAAATACTAACTCACCAAGAACTTACCTCTACTAGCCAATCAAAAATTTATACTAATGGTGCTATTAATAAGATTGATAATAATGGTACTTCTGGATCGGCTAGCAGTTCAACTATTGGTTCAAATTTTAGCAGTGGCTCTCCCTTACAGTTCTTAAATGGTGACATAGCAGAAATAATTGTATTTAATAACGTTACCATATATGATATTAACCTTGATTTAGTATGGAATTATCTTTCTAGTAAATACAACATTACAATAGCTAATGATTTTTATGCTTTTGATGCAACTCACCCACATGAAGTAATTGGAGTTGGCAACAACGGAGGAATATCTCACCAAGCTGCAAAAGGAAGAGGAATCGTTAGATTACAAAATCCAACCAGTTTAGGAACTGCAGGAAGATATTGTCTGATTGGACATGATAATGGTTCATTAGCCGCAAGCACAAATGTACCCTCAGGGTGGACCGGAAGGAGAGTAACAAGAACCTGGAGGGTTGACAATACAAACTATTCCGGAAATTATAAACTAACTTTTGACTTAGGCGGTATTTCTATTGGTGCATCAAGTGATTATGTGTTATTAATAGATGATGACGGTGATTTTTCTAATGGAGGAACAACTGAACATTATACAGGTGTTTTGTTTAATGCCGGTAATAATACGGTTGAATTTACTAATGTATCTGTACCTGATGGCTTCTACTTTACTTTGGGAAATAACGATGCGGGAATTGTTTCAGTTAATACCGGTGACTGGCATACACCATCAACTTGGAACTGTAACTGTGTACCAACAACTACTGATAAAGCAACCATAAGAACAGGACATACTGTATCAGTTAATGGAGGTATCGCTAGTGTAGATACGCTTAATATTCAAGCTGGAGGTGTTTTAAATTGTCCTTCTCAAGCTGATACTAGAAGTATCAACTTGCATGGAGATTTAAACATAACAGGCAGAATTACCGGATTACCAAATTTAAAGTGTAATGGTACCAGTAAAGTTCAAAAACTAAATAATACTTCAGGCTCTAGTGTTGTATTAAATAGAATGACTGTTAACAACCCCAATAATGTACAAATTATTTCTGGAGCATATCAGCTAACTTCATTATTTGTCAATACTTCAGGACAGCTACAAAATACTGGTGGTTCATTTACATTCACCTCTACAAGTGGGTCAACAGCAAGAATTGATAAAGTTACCGGAGGAGGATTTTCTGGTCAGTTTATAGTACAACGGTTTGTTTCTTCTAGAGCAGATAATTGGGCTAATTTATCTTCACCGGTACAATTTACAACTATTGGTGATTGGGATGCCTCACCTGACAAACTAACAAATGAAATATATATGAGTGGAGTTGGGGGAATTAATGGTTGTGCCGGTAGTCCATGTTGGCAGTCAGTATATAGATGGGATAATATAAGTCAAAGTTATGTGGCGGTTACAGACACTACTACCGCTATTACTCAAGCAACAGGTATTGAATTATGGCTTGCCGATACCGACACTACTCTTGGACAAGTTACATTTGACTCTAGAGGAACTCCAAACTTTGGTAATATTTCTGTTCCATCTCTATCAAATACTGCCTCTGGAGAATGGAACTTAATAGGTAATCCTTATGTATCATGGATTGATTGGAGAAAGGTAACTAAATCACAATTAAAAAATGAAGTTTGGATATTTGATGCAGCTTCAGGCAATTATAAATTGTATTCAGGAACTGTTGTTGATATTCCCCCTCACCAAAGTTTTAAGGTAGAGTCTACCGGAGCAAGCCCTTCTGCTACTTTTGTTGAAAATGCAAAAATGACATCTCCATTATCAAATTTTTACAGAGAATATAGGCCTGAGTTAACTTTAAATATAATTTCTGGAAATGGCTATTCACATCAAACTCACATAAGACATAACGAATGGTCAGATGAAAATTATGATGCTGAAAATGACGCTAGAGTGCTATCAACAAGAAATGAAAAAGCCCCTAAATTAGTGTCATTAAGTAAAGACGGAGTTGAGTTGAGTTTAAATACTGTAAATACCTATAACACTCAAATTCCTTTATCTATTAAAAACTATGATGTTAATAATGAGATTAAGTTAGAGGTTAATAATTTAGGTGATTTTGAACACAACTGTGAGTGTATATTACTTAAGGATAAACTAACAGGAATAACTTACAACTTAAAAACTACTGATGAAATAAGTTTTTCATCTCCTGAAACAACTATAGATGATAGGTTTGTTTTATCTCTTTCAAATAATAGTAATGGATGTAAAAGAGAATTGTTAAACAACCAAAATACCTTAAATGGATATGTTGCTTCTAACCAGTTAAATTTAGAAATTGTTTCTGAGGAACCTGTTAGTGGTAACTTTCAATTATTCATTTATGATATGCTTGGAAAGCTAGTTTTCACAGAACAGGTAGAGTTATTTAATAATCAGGTATCCATCAATACTCCGATTAACAATGGTATATATACTGTAAACTTAGTGTCTGATAAAGAACACTATAGCTTTAAACTTAAGTTTTAACTAATAATTTTCTATATCTTTGCAGGCGATTTTGAATTACGACCATTGAAAAAACTAATTACTTACATAATTTTCCTTTTTGGAATTGTTATTAGTCTTGAGCTAAATGCTCAAGGTGGTCCGCCTCCACCTCCGGGTGGTGGACCGGGTGGTGGAACTCCACCATGCTGGCCTCCACCTTGTGTGCCAATTGACGGAGGCATCACATTCCTTTTAGCTGCAGGAGCTATTTATGGGACTAAAAAGATTTACGATATTAATAAAAAAGCTGAGCAATAACGTTCAGCTTTTTTTAATTTTGAGCCATAAATAAATCTAATGATTCGCGATAAAAAAATATTTGACCTCATAAAGAAGGAAGAGGAAAGGCAATTAATTGGTTTAGAGCTAATTGCTTCTGAGAATTATGTTAGCTCACAAGTTATGGAGGCTATGGGTTCAGTTTTAACCAATAAATACGCTGAAGGCTTACCGGGAAAAAGGTATTACGGTGGTTGTGAATTTGTGGATGAAATTGAAAACCTCGCAATTGAACGATTGAAAAAACTATTTAATGCGGAGTGGGCAAATGTACAACCACATTCAGGAGCTCAGGCAAACGCAGCAGTAATGTTGGCAATCCTTAAGCCGGGAGATAAAATTCTTGGATTTGACTTATCGCATGGTGGCCACTTAACACATGGTTCTCCTGTAAATTTTTCCGGAAAATTATACCAACCAAATTTTTATGGAGTAGAAAAAGATACCGGCTTGGTAGATTACAAAATGTTAGAAAAGCAAGCTCTAAAATTAAAACCAAAATTAATTATTTGTGGTGCTTCTGCCTACTCCAGAGATTGGGACTATGCTAGAATAAGAAAAGTTGCTGATGAAATAGGAGCATTAGTTCTAGCCGACATTTCCCACCCAGCAGGGCTTATTGCCAGAGGACTACTTAATGATGCTTTACTTCACTGCCATATTGTTACCTCTACAACCCATAAAACACTCAGAGGTCCAAGAGGTGGCGTAATTATGTTGGGGAAAGATTTCGAAAACAAGTTAGGCATAAAAGATAGGAAAGGAAATTTAAGAATGATGTCGTCACTTTTAGATTCTGCAGTTTTTCCGGGCACTCAGGGTGGGCCTTTAGAACACGTTATTGCAGCTAAAGCGGTAGCGTTTGAAGAGGCATTAAGTGATTCGTACTTTAACTATTGCCTTCAAGTTATTAAAAATGCTAAAGCTTTATCTGCAGAACTTACAAGTTTGGGTTTTAATATTATTTCAGGAGGCACAGACAATCACAGCATGTTAATAGATTTAAGAAATAAAAATATAACTGGAAAAGAAGCAGAAGAAAAATTAATTAAAGCTCATATCACAGTTAACAAAAACATGGTTCCTTTTGACACTCAATCCCCATTTATAACATCAGGAATAAGAATTGGAACAGCTGCAATAACCACAAGAGGAATGAAAGAGAAAGAAATGATTCAAATTGCTCAAATTGTTGATGAAGTTCTAAAAAGTAAAAACAACAACAATATTACACTCACTATCAAAAAGTTAACTAAAGGGTTACCTTTATTTAAAGGATAGCTATTAATTTTTCAAAACAAAATTTGGTGAAAATTATTCGCTCAAGGCAACTAATACATAAAATATTCGTCTTTGTAGATAGTTATGTATAATTGGTCGAAATTATTACTTACTTCGACTTACTAATTAAAAAATATGATTTTGGGAAAAAACAAAAAAACAATTACTCCTTTGCCAAATACTGGTTCTTTTGATAATGGTTTAATTAATAGTAACTTTGCCTATTCTCAATTTAAAAAAAATCTAATGAGAAATTTATTTAAATTTATAGCTATCATAATTGCTGTTTTTAGTTTTTCTAATACTCAAGCATCTCACTTATTAGGTGGTGAAATAACTTGGGAATGTAGTGGACAGGATTATATTTTTACCTTAAAGCTATATAAAGACTGTGGAACAAGTAGTGGTGGTACAGGTTCACTTGGTGCTTCTCAAAATATTTCTATATCAGGTGGAGGGCATAATATTAACTCAATGAATGCTCCGCTAGTTCAAACTGTTGACTTAACCCCTGTATGTAACAATTATCAAGGTAATAAATTAACTTGCCCTGGATCACCCAGTAGCACAGGTGCATTATTAATGTTTGTTTACAAAACTGGTCCCATTAATCTATCCGGTGTTATTCCTCCCGGAGGTTGGACTTTTTCATGGAGTAGTTGTTGTAGGCCTGCTGGATTAGCCTATGCAGCAAATGGTAGTTATTACTTAAGAGCTAAAATGTACCCTTTTAGTGCAAATGCAAATGCCAGACCATGTTATGATTACTCTCCTGTTTTTGCAAGTTCTCCTGGTATAGTTCTTTGTGCTGGTTATCCTTTCGCTTACAATCATAATGCGACTGACAAGGAAATTGATTCTCTCGCATATAAGTGGGCTGCACCTTGGTCTGCTAATAACACAAGTGTACCTTATGTTGCACCTTATACGGTTAACAATCAAATGCCGGGAAATCCTCAATTAGATGTTTATACAGGTGAAATCTTTACTAACAACTTAAATACTCCAGGATCTTTTCCAACTTGTGTAATGGTTGAAGCATGGAAATGCGGTGAAAAGGTAGCAGAGATTTTCAGAGATCTTCCTGTAATATTTTCTCAAAACTGTGGTAAACTAAATGATGGAGTTACAGATAACTCCTCTCCGGATTTAACAATAGACAATATCCCTGTTGCCCCATTTGGAGGATATAGAGATACAGTGTTGGCAGGAAGTAATTTATGCTTTAGAATGGCTAGTACTGACTTTGAATTTAGCCCACCAAATGGAACTGGACAAATGAATACCCTAATTCCAATGGGTAGTCAATTTGGAGTTCCTATAAATAATGCTGCCGGAGGATGTAATGTTCCTCCATGTGCGACACTTAAACACCCCACTACCGGTGGTGCGCCTGTTTTAACCAGCTTGTTTGGTGTTGAAGCTGAGTTTTGCTGGCAAACAACCTGTGATCATATTGGTAAAGCTAATGGAATTGGTAGCTGTGTTAGCGCATCTTCTACCTATAATTTTATTTTAAAGGTTACTGATGATTTCTGTCCTGTACCAGGCATTAATTACCTAACAGCAAGTATTACTATTGTTAACAAACCAAAACTTGATCCACCTACTATAAGATGTGCAGACGTTCTTCCTAATGGTGATGTGAGTTTAAGTTGGGATTCAACTTCTGACTCATTGAACTCTTTTTATAGCTACGAAATATATTACTCAGCAAATAAAAATGGTCCATATACTCTTATTGACAGTGTAATGAATAGCCTAACTATTAATTATATAGATAATAACCCTGCGAGAAATGTTTATACAAATGGAACCGGATATTATTATATGTTAACTCGCTCCGCATGTCATGGAGCTTATTATTCAAATACTACAGATACAATTAGTCCAATGGATTTAAACTTAGTTGTTGGCGGTGGCGGTGGTATTGCACAGTTGTCATGGAATGCGCTTACTACTCCTCTCCTTCCTTCAACCACAGGTTATTATTATATATGGAGAGAGGCCCCTGTTGGTACATGGACACTAGTAGATTCAACTATGGGACTTACATATAATGACCAGGTTACTGTTTGTTGGGATACGCTTTCTTATAAAATTCAAGTAAAAGATGGTTTACCTTGTGCATCTAATTCTACAATTAGAGGAAACTGGTTTGGTGCTAATACCCCTCCTAATGCTCCATTAATTGATAGTGTAACAGTAGTAAACAACAACACTAATCTTATTGCTTGGTCTCCAAGCACTACTACTAGTGTTGATACTTATTTTGTTTATCAATTTATACCACCTGCTACATATAATTTAGTGGGAACAGTTGGTTTACCTGCTCCTTTCTCTTTTACACATACACCTGTTACTCCGGGAACTCAATCATATAACTATGTAGTTACTCCTATGGATAGTTGTGATATTGTTGGTGACACAAGTTTAGTTCATAACACTATTTGGGCTAGATTGGACTCAACTGACCATTGTAGAGCTGAAAACTATCTTTACTGGAATAAATATATAAATTGGGCAACTGGTGTTCAACGCTATGAAATATGGGCAAATGAAAATGCAGCTGGTTACAACCTAGTGGGAACTCTATCAGGACCTTCATTAGATACCGCTTTTGTGCACACCGGTATAAATAATAGTAATTATTGCTATATTATCAGAGCATTTGATGGTAATGGAAGAAGTTCTTCTTCAAATGAACTATGCTTTACCGTTAATAATTTACTCGACTCTTCCATTGTACATGCTCCTTCTCTAAGATGTATTTCTGTTGAGCCAAATCAACAAGACATTACCTTAACTTGGGTAGCTCCTCTTGATCCAACCGGAAATTTTGCTTCTTACGAAGTATTCCATGCTACCAATGTGGGTGGACCATATACTTCAATTGCTGTTATTAATAATGCAGCAACTTTAACATACACACACATAGGCGCATTTAGTGCAAATAGTAACAATTATTATTATGTTACTACTAATTCCGGATGTTATGGAACCGATCCTTCTAGAAGTACTTCTGACACATTAACCCCTATTAAGTTAAATGTTACTCAGCCAACAGCTGTAACTGCTAACTTAACCTGGAACCAAATAATCAACCCAAATATACCTACTTCTTCGGGTAATTATGATGTTTATAGAGAAACTCCTTTTACTTCTACTAACTGGAATTTATTAGGAAACACCCCATACGGTAATGAAAATTATAATGATGCCAGAAATGTTTGTAATGAATTAGTTGGATACAGAATTGAAATTG
>ERZ869936.804-NODE-804-length-26384-cov-5.598276_pt1 | contig 26384 bp, 48 predicted proteins | sample MGYA00520876_ERZ869936 | MGnify/ENA primary metagenome ERZ869936 (study PRJEB32218, sample SAMN09650985) | biofilter metagenome | isolation source: enrty point of leading RO module | place: Saudi Arabia: Thuwal, RO plant located on Red Sea | collected 2016-02-17 ... | reverse complement strand
ATGCGGATTGCACGGATGCACACGGACTGTGAAATACACAACTTTTTTTTGAAACAGACCACATAATGCCTGTGGAGCTAGCTAGTAAACAAGGTGTCAATGCTTTACGTAATTTGCAGACATTACCTAAAACACTAAACAATGATTTTAAAAAACCTTTTGATAGATATGTTGCAAAACTTTTAAAACAAGACAGCATAGATCAAAAAGATATTGACAACGTTAGAGCCATAGTAAAACAAGCAGAAGAATTAGGTATAGACGAGGTAGAGTATGCGAAGCGTAAACAACAAATAGACGATATACTTGAAAATATGTATTGGTATGACCGTAAAGTATTTGAGATATGTGCAAGTGGTAAAAGCGTAGCAGAGTTGAGTAGAGAAACAACTATAAGCTACTACTCACTTTATAACACTTATATAAACGCAAAGAAACATATTAAGGAACAGTTATGAAAGTGTTAGAATTATTTGCAGGTAGTAGAAGTATTGGTAAGGTAGCTGATAAGTTAGGGTATGAGGTTTTTAGTAGTGATATTAATAACTTTGACAAGATAGATTATGTAGTAGATATTTTAGACTTTGATGTAAACAAAGTACCTTTTAATCCTGACATTATTTGGGCTTCTCCACCTTGCACATCATACAGTATAGCAGGTATAAGGTTTCACAGACCTATTGGTAAACCACTATCAAAATTTGCATTAAAAAGCGATAAAATGATTTTAAAAACATTTGAAATTATTGAACACTTTAAGCCCAAGAAATGGTATATAGAAAACCCAAGAGGTTTATTAAGAAAGCAAGATTTTATGAAAGGTGTGCCAAGAACAACAGTTTGGTATTGTAAGTATGGAGATACAAGAGCAAAGCCTACTGACATTTGGTCTAATAATATTTATTCAATATTTAACCAAAATGGATGGATGCCAAGAGCTGAATGTTTTAACGGTAATAGTAAATGCCATCACGACAAACAGCCAAGAGGGTATCAAACAAGAAAAGATTTAGATTTGCTACATTTAGGCACATCGGGTCAGAAAGGTAATTATGAACGTAGTATAATACCTGAAGAATTATGTTTAGAAATTTTAAATAGTTAGATTATGAGATTAGGAGATTTAGTTTACTACTTTACTTATTACACGGGTATTAGGTGGGTAGTTAAAAAGGTTACAAAACTTTTAGGAATAGAGGACTGCGGATGTGATAGGCGCAGGGACGAGTGGAACGATATAGATTTAGACTTATGGAACGATTAGACCAAGACGATTTAACACGGTGGATAGAATTTAAAGCATCGGTTACAACAAAACTAACACAACCACAATACAAGCTATTATGTAAGCTACACGCAAAGTATTATAACCATACTTACTACGAGCCTTGCAGTTGCAGACCTAAAGAGCTGAAACGATGGATAGCCGATATTGACAGAATTTACAAGAATGATAAATAATGTACACAAATGGGAACAGGCAGTAATACACTTATTAAATTTAGACGGTTGGCACTTGGAATGGACAGGCAAGGGTTATGAGCATTATGATGCTATAGGCACAAGCCCAAAGGGTACAGAGGTTGTAATGGAGATGAAGTTTAGAAACACCTACTATAAAGAAAAAATGTTAGAGGTATATAAGTATGACAAGCTAATAGAAACAGGCAAGATAGCGTTGTACTTTGTGAATGATCCAAAAGGCAATTACATCTTTTGGCTAAACAATTTAAAGGACTTAAAAAAGAAAGATATGTACTGCCCTGACACTACATTATGGACTAAAAAAAAGGTGCTAAAGCCCTGTTATTTGATAGATGAAAGCCAAGCATCAATAATTAATTTAAGGGAGTTTACGAAGTAAAAGTAAATTTTTTTAAAAAAAAGTTTGTAAATAATTTGTTTATAACATTTATTATTTCGTATATTTGTATCAAACAATAACAAAAAACAATTATTATGAAAACATACATAAAAACAAACGGAACAGAGATTACTTACAAACCTTTATACATTGAGGCTTCAAATACTTGGCAAGTAGCAAGATACGAAAACAATAAAATAACTACTGTTTTTAATCATAAAGATTATGCAACAAAAGGAGATTGCGAGATGTACCTTTTTAGAGTAATGTAAAACAATAAATAATGAGAACGCAATTAACAGATCTTAAAAAAGAATTAAGCGAAATAGAGCAAACACTACAACTGCATCTAACGTTTAACAACTTACCCGAACAGACAAAACAAGCTCTACTTAAAAGAGCAGAGATAATTAGAAGTACAATTTATAATATGAGATAATGAAAAAGACAAAGACAGGATTACACATCAAAACAAGCAAAAACCGTATAGCAGTTAACACGGAACAAGAATTACAACAAAAGCTAATAGCACAAGAAGATGCTCGTAATATGATTATTCGATTAGCTATTATGTTGTTTGCAGGGCTAATGTTTGTATTAGGTTATTTATTGGGTAGCTAATGGACTTAATGCAGAAACAAGCATATCATTTGTGGTTTAATTGGTTAGCCGATAAGATAATGGAGTGGAAAGATGCCAAGCCATTAAACACAGACCTTAAGAACTGTATCAAAGCTATGAATGAGATAGGTATGTTTACCAATCAGCTACAAACAGAGGTAGAGGTACTACATAAAAGAGTAAGCCTTATTAGACAGCAAAAGAATGATATGATACAAAAACAAAGAGGACAAATAGAAGAATTAGAAAACAAGTTAAAACAATACGAGATATGAAGATAGAATATAATGGTGTACTTATGGAAGTAAACTATGAGTTTTATAAAGGCGAAGAACAGACTTGGGACTATGCAGGATCAGCTGACGAGGTAGAAATAGAAAGCATTGAGGTAGGTGGTGTTGATATTTATGACCTATTAAGCTTACAGACCCTACACGACATAGAACACATAATACTTGATAAATTACAATAATGGATAAAATAAGATTATTAGACGGTAAGCTATACGACAAGACAGAGTTGCTTGAACGTATGCAGGATGACGAGTTTTACTATGGAGAACTAAATAGGTTAGCTTTAAGTAGTAGTAGCCTTAAAACGCTTCTATCAAGCCCAAAGACCTATAAGTTTAGTTTAGAGTATGGTAGCCCGTCAAGTCAGGCTTTAAGAGATGGGTGGTTATTCCATACCGCCATCCTTGAGCCTAACGTTTTCGAGGCACAAACCTTTGTAGATGTGCAGAGCAAGAACACAAAGAAGTTTAGAGAAGCGAAAGCAGAAAACCCAAGAGTATTTACAGCAAAAGAAAAAAGCGATGCAGAACGTTTAGCAGATGCGTTTTTAAGAAACGAACACGCCAAAGAGCTGATAAGAAATAGCGAGTTTGAAGTACCTGTAATTGGCGAGGTTATGGGTATGCCATTTAGGGGTAAGGCTGATGTACTTGCAAAAGACAGGATAGTAGATTTAAAGACCACAACTGATATAAAAGGATTTAGCTATTCAGCTAATAAATACGGATACGATGTACAATGCTTTCTATACTGTAATTTATTTAACCTAACCCACAAAGACTTTTACTTTTTAGTATTAGACAAAGGTAGTTTAGATATAGGTATATTTAACTGCTCTGAAGAATTTTACTACAGGGGAGAGGAAAAAGTAGAAAAAGCGTTAGATTTGTATAATAAGTTTTTTATAGAGGGTGCAGATTTAGATAACTATTGTTTAACAGGAGAATTATAAAACCAAAATAAAATGAAATTTGATTTAAAAATAGAGTATTTAGGAAAGAAAGAAAGCAAACACGATGCAGATAAAGATATGTACCACCTATCTTTTAAAACGTATAATGCAGAGATCACGGGCAGGTTTGAACGTAGCGAGATACGACACCTTATACAACAATTAGATAACGCAATAGTATAATGAGAGCAACATACTTACACTACGAGAATGGTAAGGGCTATGATGTAATAGACTTCATCAAAGACTACAGCCTAAACTTCAATAGAGGTAATATAATTAAATATATTTGTAGAGCAGGTAAAAAAGAAAGCGAATTAAAAGACCTTGAGAAAGCAGCAGATTATTTAAGACGAGAAATAGAATACATAAGAAACGAGCAAGAGAAATGGATAGAGAAAAACAAATAGATGAAGCGATAAGCGATAAACACCTAAACTACCTAAAGAGTGTACTAATAGCCCAACTACTATTAGAAGCTAATGATGAGTTGGTAGGTAGCAAAGCGTTTAGACAAAACATAAAATACCAAGTAGGTAAGACTAATAAACTATTAGAACAGGTTTACCAAGAGGGCTTTAATACCGTGTATTACAATAACCCTGAATTTTGCACCAATGTACTAAACAAATTAGACGGTCTGTTTAATAAAATCAAAACAGCCACCATAGACGAGTTAGTAATGATAGATGCTCTAATAGACCAATACTATAAAGACCAAGACACGATTAACAAAGATCAAAAAGTAGAATTTACAAAGATAGACTAATATGGAAACGACAAATACATTAGAAAACGTAAGAGATATAATTAAAGGCTTAACCAACATAGATATATTCCAACAAACAAGGCGCAGAGATGTTATAGAGATGCGTAGTTTAGCTAATACCTATTTATCAACAGTCTGCAAGATGCGGTTAATGGAAATAGTAAGAGCATACGCACGGAACGATTACCAAACAACACACGCATCTATAATACACAGCCTAAACACCTATGAACAACACAAAAGATACAACCCTGATTTAGAACTAACATATAAAGCTCTAATAGGCGATAATAGGATGTATGTATTAGGTAGGATACCAACAGCTACTGAAGAACAAATAGAACAAATAGAACAGATACTGTTATGAAAATAACTAACGAAGATAATATGGAATTAATGGCAAGGTATGACGATAACTACTTTGATCTAGCAATAGTAGATCCGCCTTATGGTATTGATATTAATATAAATATGGGCAGACGAAAAGGGGATAAAAAAAGTGATTACCATAAATTTGCAGGTCAGGATAAGTCAATACCAAGCGAAAGTTATTTTAAAGAATTATTTAGAGTTTCAAAAGATCAAATAATTTGGGGTGGTAATTATATGACAGATTATTTATACCCAAGCCCTTGTTGGTTGTTATGGGATAAAGGCTTTAGCGAAGATGTATCTTTTGCTCAATACGAGTTAGCTTGGAGTAGCTTTAAAACAAGTGCGAAAAAATATGACTTTAATGCGGCTAAAAATAGAAACAGAATACACCCCACACAAAAACCCGTTAAACTATACGAATGGCTTTTAATGAATTACGCTAAAGAGGGAGATAAGATATTAGATACTCATTTGGGTAGTGGCTCAATAGCAATAGCGTGTCATAATTTAGGATATGATTTAACCGCTTGTGAATTAGACAAAGAGTATTACGATGCAGCTATAAAAAGAATAGAGCAACACAAAGCACAACAAAGGTTATTCTAAAAAAATATAATTCTGTTTATATATAATTGATTAATCAATGTTTTTCAATTATGGACAAGAGAGTAAATAATGGTGGTGCAAGACAAGGTGCAGGTAGGAAACCAAAAGCACAGGAACAAAAGCTAATAGAACGTTTAGATGCTATAATAGACAAAGACGAAGCATTAGGTAAGTTAGGCGAGTTAGTACAGAAAGGCGATATGAGAGCATTACAGCTCTATTTAGGGTACAGGTACGGTAAGCCAAAAGATAGTGTAGATATAAACTCAAGCGAGGGCTTGAATATTAACTTTAGAGATTTATTAAAATTCGTTGATTAAAGTAAAAAAGAAATATATGCCTATTGTCCAAAGTGATAGTAGGTATTACATAGTAAGCGGTGGGCGTGGGTCAGGGAAGTCATTTTCTGTAAACGCCCTTTTAGTGATGCTAACCTATGAAGCAGGACACACTATACTGTTCACACGCTATACATTAACATCTGCATACATATCTATCATACCCGAGTTTATAGACAAGTTAGAACAGTTTGGGTCTATTGAACACTTTCACATAACCAAAGACGAGATACTAAATAAAAAGACGGGTAGTAAGATAATATTTAGAGGTATCAAAACATCGAGTGGTGATCAAACCGCAAATCTTAAGTCTTTGCAGGGTATCACTACTTGGGTGGTAGATGAAGCTGAAGAACTAACAGACGAGCAGAAGTTTGACACTATAGATTTATCCGTAAGGGAAAAAGGTTTACAAAATAGAGTTATCCTGATACTAAACCCAAGCACCAAAGAGCATTTTATATACAGACGATTTTTTGAGGACAGGGGTGTGCAAGAGGGTAGCAATATAACAAAGGATAACACCACCTACATACACACCACCTATTTAGACAACATAGACAACCTATCTAAAAGCTATATAGAGCAAATAGAACAGATGCGCCAACGTAGACCTGAAAAGTACAAACAACAAATGTTAGGTGCGTGGCTAAACAAAGCAGAGGGTGTTATATTTGATAATTGGACAATAGGAGAGTTTAAGCGATATAGTGTAAGTGTGTTTGGTCAAGACATAGGATTTGCAGCAGATCCAAGTACCTTAATAGAAGTTAATATACACACAAGTACAAAAACAATATATTTAAAAGAGTGTTTTTATTTAGAAAGATTAACTACTTCACAAATGGTAGAATTAAATAAGAAACACGCAAACGAAAGCCTTATAATTGTAGATAGCGCAGAGCCACGCCTTATACACGAGATGAAAGCAAAGGGGTGTAATGTAAAGCCATCAATTAAAGGGCAAGGGAGTGTAACATACGGTATCTCACTACTACAAGACTATGATTTAGTAGTAAGCCCTGACAGTACAAACTTAATCAAAGAACTGAATAACTACCGATGGTTAGAACGCAAATCTAACACACCAATAGACAAATATAACCACCTAATAGATGCGGTTAGGTATGCAGTAGGGTATCAATTACAAAACCCGAACAGGGGTAAATACACGGTACACTAACCTGTAAAACAAAAAAAATTAAAAAAAACTTGTAAATAATTTGTATATAAGTAAAATAAAGTTGTATATTGCAGCATAATAAAAAACAAATACAATGAAATACTTAAGCAAAGAATTACAGGCAAAACATCTTCCTAACTTTATCGGTATAAAAGTACACCAAGCAAAATTAGTTTACAGCAGAAGAGGCGAACACGATGTAGACTTTAAATATTTTAAAGACCCTAATGACGATTTTAACAAGACTTATTACACAGAGGAAGAAATGTCAAAAACTTATGGCGGTGCAACTTCCTTTACAAATAAAAACGAAGCTCTAAAATTTATTAAGCTCGTCAACAAACCCGAATAGACTTAACAAAACTAAACACAAACACCCTTGCTAAACGCAGGGGTTTTTTTATGCCTAAAAATATTTAAAAACGTTTATATATAGGTATGAAAGTTAATTTAAGAATACCTAATACTTTAAACGAGATTACGTTAGGACAATACCAAGAGTTTGCAAAGCTACAAGACTTAAAAGATAGCGATTTGCAGCTAAAGATGATTGAGATATTTTGTAACGTTCCTGAAGTCGTAGTAAGGAATATGAGAGCCACAGACATAGTAGAGATATGCGATATAATCAATAATATGTTTGATGTTAAGCATCAGCTAATAAATGGCTTTAAATTAAACGGTACTAATTACGGTTTTATACCAAGCCTTGAAGATATGTCTTTTGGCGAGTATGTAGACCTTGACACTTTCATAGGCGATAATGATAATCTGCATAGAGCAGTAAACGTATTATACAGACCGATACAACACAAACAGGGTAATAGATATACGATTAAAGAGTATGATCCAAATACAAGTGAAATAGCTAAACAGTTCCCGTTAGATGCTGTACTTGGTGCTGTGGTTTTTTTTTACAATTTAGGCAAGGACTTATCAGTAGCTATGATGAACTCTTTGGACAGCAAGAACGAACAGATTTTAGCGCAGTATCTAACTTCACAGCCAAGTGGGGGTGGTACAACTCAATCTATGCATTATCTAACGGAGATGTTACAAAGTTTGAACATATCACTAAATTAGGTGTACACGAGTGTTTAACATACTTGACCTACACTAAAGAAAAAAACGAAATAGAAGCAAGACAAATAAAAAGCAAATTTAAATGAGCCAAACAGGTATAAGAGGTTTTTACCTACTAACAGAAACGATAAAAGACCAACTATTAGGCGATGTAAATGTAAACACCGTTACAACAGGCGATATATTTGACATTGATTTAGCCAAACAAAGTATATTCCCTTTAAGTCATATTATCATAAACAACGTTACAACACAAGAACAGGTATTAACCTTTAATATAAGTGTATTGGCTATGGATATTGTAGACGAGAGTAAAGAAGCTACTACAGACTTATTTAGGGGTAATAACAATGAACAGGACATACTAAACACACAGTTAGCAGTATTGAATAAGTTAGTAATGGTTTTAAGAAAAGGAACGCTATATAATGACCAATACCAATTAGACGGAGATGCTACACTTGAGCCATTTTATGAAAGGTTTGATAATCGTTTAGCAGGGTGGTCTGCAACGTTTAATGTGTTTGTTAAAAACGACATAGATATATGTTAGCAGATAAATATTTAAGAGACGAGCTTAACAAGTTTGCTAAATACGTTATACAACAAAGTAGAAGCAACTTAACTAAAGGTAAAAAGAACGCATCTAAAGAACTTTATAATAGTTTAGGTTACGAAGTATCACAAAGTGCTAAAACAACGTCATTAGCGTTTAATATGGCTGATTACGGTAAGTTCCAAGACAGGGGGGTTAGTGGTACAAAAAAGAAATATAACACACCCTACTCTTATACAACTAAAATGCCACCAAGAAAGGCATTTGATAAATGGATAGTTAGAAAGGGTATAGCACCGAGAGGTAAGGGTGGTAAGTTTTTAAGTAGACAGAGTTTACAGTATTTAATAGCAAGGGCAATATATCAAAAGGGTATAAAGCCAAGTCTATTTTTTACAAAGCCATTTGAAAGAGCATTTAAGCGTTTACCTGATGACTTAATTAAACAATACTCTATAGGATTAGAAAAACAAATACAACTGAACATAAATAAAAGATGAGCAAGATAAACGTAAGAAGCCCTTACTATATACACGACACAGTAGCTAACTTAACTGCTGATAGGATAGATATATACATATATACAGGTACGCAAACAACAGACAGACCGTCTAACCCTACATACGAATTAACAAGTAACGCAATAGACGATAAAGTTACGTTTGAGATCAGCGAACTAATAAAGGATTATTTCACTAATGAATTTGATGGCGATTACGCAAGTGATTTCTTTTGGGTAGATTATGAAATATTTAGGTCTGTTAGTGGTGGTACTTTTACAAGTCAGGGTGTAGTAGCTTTAAAAGGCTTTTACGGTTATGGCTTTTTTGAGGATGGTGTAAACCCACAGAACGATAGTGGACTTTTACAGACCAACACTAAAATAGTTAAGTTAGACGATGCACCTGCGGTTATTCCTGTAGACACATCAAAAGCTACACAAGTAACATACGAGTTGAATGGAGAGCAGATATACACTAAAGCAATAAGCAGCAGTAGTGAGAATGATGAGCAGATAGAATACGTTACAAGTGGTGTAAATGGTGCTGATGAGTTTGAAGATAGGGTAATACAAGACGGTGGTACGTTTGAGGGTAGTGTTTGTTTAGATGCGTTTGCAAATGACTTTACACTATTTGACTTTGATACGATATATGTAGATACAGACGATGGTGTTATTAAACTGACCGTAGAAAACGTAGAGGAATGTAAATACCAACCTTACAAAGTAACGTTTATAAACAAGTTTGGTGCATTACAAGACCTATGGTTTTTTAAGCGTACTAATGAAGTGCTATCTACTAAAAAAGAAGAATACAAAAGAAACACAGTTTTAGATGGTAGCTATAGTATTAGCAAACACCAACAAAAGCTATTGACTAAAAACGGTAAAGAGAAGCTAACGCTAAACACGGGCTTTTATCCTGAAGCGTATAACGATGTGTTTAAAGAGATGCAGTTAAGCGAAGATTGTTGGATAGAGATAAACTCACAGACACTACCGATCAATATTGCAAGTAGTAGCTTAAACTATAAGACACACTTAAATGACAAGCTCATAAACTACACCATACAAATAGACTTTGCCTTTGACACGCTAAACAACATACGTTAATGCAGATAATAGAACTATACATAAACGACACTAAAGTAGATTTGTTTGCTGATGAGAGTGTAAGTATCACAGACAGTATCCAAAACGTACGAGATATTAGTAAGATATTTACTGCCTTTAGCCAACAGTTTAACCTACCTGCATCCAAGACAAATAACAAGCTATTTAAACACTATTACAACTACGATATATTAAATGGTTTTGATGCGAGGTACAAGGCAAATGCAGAGATAAAGCTAAACGGTGTTACATATAAGACAGGTAAGATTAGACTAAACGAGGTATCACTAAAAGACAACATACCATATTCATACAAGGTAGTATTCTTTGGCGATACGATAGAATTAAAAGAATTACTTGCAGAGGACAAATTAGATAGGCTACCTATAGACCCATCTTTAAATTTTGAGTACACAGCAGCCAATGTTAAGTCAAGACTTGAAACAAACGGTGCTGACATAGTAGTACCGCTTATAACACACAGTAGACGGTTTCAAATACACACAACAAACAATAAATACCGAAGCGTAATAGGTAACGAAAAACTATCTTATGCTGATTTAAAACCTGCTTTGCGTGTCCGTAAGATTATTGAGGCAATAGAAACTGAATACGATTTAGAGTTTAGCGATGACTTTTTAAATAGTGAACGCTTTAACGAGCTTTATATTTGGTTGCATAGAAATGAGGGGTACATAACAAATGCAGATGAGGGTGGTGCTATAAAAATTATTAGCAACCAATTTGCTAACCAAACTTCGCCTGAAGAAAATTGGACACGGACAAGTGGAGATCCTGACCAAAGACCTTTAACACTTGATGTTGGGTATGACTTTGAAAAAGCAGAGTGTACATTAGATATTGATGTAGGTGTAAACTTAACTGACGAATACACAGTATTAATAAAAGACGGACAAGATAATACAATACATAGTGAAACACGAACAGGCGATGTTAGTATAGACTTTGAGTTTTTGAGTACAGACATTAACCAAGTAGTTTTTGATGTTATAATTTCAAGTACAAATACTTTTACATTAACACAAGACTTAAGGATACGACATTTAGGTGCTTATGAAGATGAATACGGGCAAGGGTCAGATTTGAATTGGATAGAACTTACAGACACAAGATATAACGCAGTAAGTAACGATTTAACTAATGAGTTTAACGTTAAACAACAGATGCCTAAAATGAAAGTCTTTGATTTTCTAATAAACCTATTCAAGATGTTTAACCTTACGGTTTACAAAGAAGATGGTGTACTAATTGTTAAGCCATTAGATGATTTTTATAACGATGGTGTAAGGTATGATATTACGGAATATGTAGATATGACACAAAGTAGTGTATCGAAACTACTGCAATTTAAAAACATAGATTTTAGGTTTAAGTCAAAAAAAACACAGTTAGTTAAGCTATCAGATGAAGTACAGGGAAATGAGTTTTCACAAGAGGGCTATGGTAATAATGAGTGGGACGGTGGCGATTATAAGGTAGAAGTAGATTTTGAGAAAATGATGTACGAAAGATTGACCGATGTGCAACCTGACCCTGATGTATTAACCCCTATAACACAAGGCACATTTTTAGACGAAAAAGGAGAGCCAACTATTGGACAGCCTTTATTGTTGTATTGCGTTACTACAAGCACAGGTAGTTATCCTATTGAATGGAATGAGGGTGGGGCTAATATAACATCTTATAACAGACCAAGTAATTTAGATACCAACCAAACCTGTAGCTTAAATTTTGGATTAGAAGCAGATGAATATTTTAGAGAGCCAACAGGCGATAACTTATATAATAAATACTATAACGATTATGTAGTTAATTTATTCCATCCAAGAGGCAGAAAGGTAAAAGTAAGTGCATACCTACCATTACATATTATACTTAAATACAACTTAAATGATAGATTTATAATTAGTGGTAAGGTGTACCGTATAAACACTATAAAGACAAACCTACTAACAAACAAAAGTGATTTAGAGCTGATTAATGACCTGCGAGATATTAGTAGCATTGAGGACAGCACAAACCCTAACGCAGATAGAGTAGCACAGCCTACAGTAACAGCAAAAGACTCAAGTAGTATTACATTATCTTGGACTGCTGTAAGCGGTGTTACAGGTTACAAACTATATGTAGATGATGTATATGACCAAACTGTATTAGGTACTGCTCATAAGTTTAGCGGTTTAGAAAGTGGTATAACATACAAGTTAGGGGTACAAGCATCCTATACAAACTTTGATGCGCCAATTACAAACACAATAGAAACGACAGATTAAAATGATCAAACTAATATTAGATAGCTTAAAATACGTTAATGGCGAAACGGAAAACATCCGTATAGCACAGGGCAAATACAAACTGCCTACAACATTAAAAGAGGGTTACAAAGCATTAAAACGAGAAATAAAATGGCAATAGAAAAAACAATAGACATTAATGTAAATTCTAAACAAGCTCAAAAGGGTTTAAATGATTTAGAAAAAAGTATAGATGGCGTAAATAAAGAGGTTAAAGAAACTAACGCATCTACACAGGCTATGGGTAGCACGGTAGATAAAGCTACAGGTGGTGCGGTTAGTAAGTTTAAAGCATTAAAAGGCGGTTTAGGTGGTGTTATAGCGAGTTTTAAAACTTTGAGAGGTGCAATTATAGCTACAGGAATTGGTGCGCTTATAATAGCTATTACGTCCTTAACACAAGCCTTTACACGAAGCGAAGAGGGTCAAAACAAATTTGCTAAAATACTTGGGGTTATTGGAAGTGTTACGGGAAACCTATTAGACTTATTAGCTGATTTAGGCGAGGGTATAATATCAGTATTTGAAAACCCTAAACAAGCCCTTATAGACTTTAAAAATTTATTAGTAGAAAATATAACTAATAGATTTAAAGCGGTATTAGATACTGTAGGTTTTTTAGGTAGTGCAATTAAAAATGTATTTAGTGGCGATTTTCAAGCAGCATTAGACGATGCAAAAAAGGCAGGTAGTAGTTTTGTAGATAGCTTTACGGGTGTTGAGAATAGTATAGATAAAGCTACAAATGCTGTAAAAGAGTTTGGTAAAGAAATAGCTGCGGATGCAAGTGCAGCAGCAAAGATAGCAGACCAACGAGCAAAAGCCGAAAAACTTGCAAGAGATTTAGTAGTAGAACGTGCAGAAGCCGAACGTAAAATAGCAGAGTTAAGAGAAAAGGCGGTTAATAAAGATAAATTTACTGCTCAAGAACGTATAGATTTTTTAGAAGAAGCAGGGCGAGTTAGTGATGAGTTAGCAGCTAAAGAGATTGCAGTAAGTCAATTAAGACTTGAAGCAAAGCGTACAGAAAACGCATTAACAAAAAGTAACAAAGCCGATTTAGACGAACAGGCACGGTTAGAAGCAGAGGTAATACAAAAAGAAACTCAAAGACTTAACTTACAAAAAAGATTAAGTACAGAGTTGCTAACATCAAGGCGTGAAGAAGCGAAAGCGCAACAAGATTTAATAAACGAAGAAAATAAAAGGAATGAAGAAGCGGCTGCTAAAGAACAAACACGATTAGATGCTATACAAAAAATAAGAAACGATTTTGCTGATAAACAAAAGCAAAAGGAAGCAGAAACAGAGTTAGAAAAACTTACATTAGAAGAAGAAAAGAAAATAGCAGAGTTAGATAAATTAAATGCAACAGAGCAAGAAAAATTTGAGATATACCAATACTATGCAGGTTTAAGAACTGACATAGAGCAAAAAGAAAACGACAAAAAAGCACAGATTGAAGAGTTAAGGAAAAAGCAAATGCTTGGCGATGCCAAAAACACCTTTAACCAAATAGCACAATTAGCAGGTAAAGACAGTAAGATAGGTAAGGCTATGGCTATTGCAAGTGCTACGATTAGTGGTATAGAGGGTGTACAAAACGCTTATTCTACTGCGCAAAAGTCCCCAATTACTGCTGTATTCCCTGCATATCCAATAGTACAGGCAGGTTTAGCTGCGGCTGTATCGGCTAAAAATATAGCTGCTATTAAAAGTATGGATAGTAGCGGTAAGGGTCAGTCAAGTGTACCGAATGTAGCAGGTGGTGGCGGATCACAAGCACCAAATTTTAATATAGTAGGTGCAACAGAAACAAGTCAATTAGCTGATGCTATAGGCGGTCAAGAGCAACAACCTGTACAAGCGTATGTAGTAGCGAATGATGTTACAACTGCTCAAAGCCTAAACAACAATATAGTAGAGGGTGCGACACTATAAATACAAAAAAAATAAAAACTAATTATATAATAGTATGCGAATAGTAGAACTAATTTTAGACGAAGAACAGGAAATAGGTATAGAAGCTATTAGCGTAGTGGAAAACCCTGCAATAGAAGAGGATTTTATAGCCTTAAAAAGTCAAGAGTTTAAACTTGCAGAGGTAGACAAAGAAAAGCGTATTTTAATGGGTGCGCTACTTATACCAAACAAGCCTATATACAGAAGAAATGGCGAAGATGAGTATTACATATACTTCTCAAAAGACACCGTGTTAAAAGCATCACAACTATACCTGATGCAAGGCAAACAAAACAACAGTACATTAGAACACCAATACGAGATTAACGGTCTATCGTTAGTTGAGAGTTGGATAGTAGAAGATAAGGTACACGACAAGTCTGTAAAATACGGTATGGATTTGCCTTTAGGTACTTGGGTTGGATCAGTAAAAGTAAACAACGAAGCTATTTGGAATGAGTTTGTAAAGACAGGCAAGGTTAAAGGTTTTAGTATAGAGGGCTATTTTGCTGATAAAATGGAACGCCCTAAAGAAACTATAAACGATTTTAGTAGTGATGAGGTGCTTCAAAAATTAGACGAGGGCGAAGCCGAATACTTGTTGAGTGAGATACGAGCCATTATTAAAAACGACAAGCGTGTTAAGGGTGGTAAGAAAATGATACTTGAGAGTTATAGCGATTACCCAAGTGGCGTAAAGAACAATGCCAAAAGAGGGTTAGAACTAAACGAAAAGGTAAACAACAAATGCGCTACACAAGTCGGTAAGGTAAGGGCGCAACAATTAGCACAGGGCAAACCAATAAGCGTAGAAACTATAAAACGTATGTACTCTTATTTGTCAAGAGCTGAAGAATACTATGACGAGGGCAATACTGAAGCGTGTGGTACTATCTCTTATTTATTATGGGGTGGTAAAGCAGGTAAGCGTTGGGCGTTAAGCAAACTAAAAGAGTTAGACCTTATAGACCTTAAAGCACCTTGCACAGCAGGATACGAGCAATACGGAATGAAAATGAAAAACGGTAAATTAGTACCAAACTGCATACCAATGAAATGAAAAGACTAAAAAGATTTTTTACACCAAGTAAGACAAGCCCAAAAGGTGGGCGTAGAGGATGCTTATGCAAAGACAATACTTATAAGATAAAATGTTGTGATGGTAGCTTACGGGCGCAGGGTATAGGAAAAACAACAGCTTGAAAATACAAAATTAATTTTTAACCATTATATATTAATATGAACACGAACGATATGATTAGTAAAATCAAAGAAGTTCTAAACTTGTCTGAAGAAGTTAAGTTAGAACAACAAGCGTTGGAAAACGGTACTGTTCTTGAAGCAGAAGCGTTTGAAGCAGGTAACGAGGTTTTTATTGTTACTGAAGATGAGAAAGTAGCTGTCCCTGTTGGAGAATACCAATTAGAGGATGGTCGCATTTTAGTAGTAGCTGAAGAGGGTCTTATAGCTGAAGTAAAAGCAGAAGCCGAAGAAGAAGAAGCACCTGCTGAAGAAGTTGAAGCTAAAGAAGAAGAAAAAGAAGAAATGGGCTATGCTACTAAAGAAGAATTAGCAGAGGTTAAGCAAATGATTGAAGAGATCAAAGCTATGCTTGAGCCTAAAGAGGAAATGTCTGCTGATGAGTTAGGAAACCTTATGACAGAGGAACTGTGTAAGCACGACAAAGTAGAGTTAAGCGAAGTGCCTGAAGAAGTACAAGAAGAACTTAACCAACCTGCTGTCGAGCCTATCCAAGCTAACCCTGAAGCAACAACAACTAAAGTACAGTTTAACATCTCAAAACGTAGAGGACAAACTACTTTAGATAGAGTAATGAGTAAATTTATAAAAAACTAAAAAATAAATAAAAATAAGAGTATATATCACATCAAATAACGAAGGAAAATTTACGAGCAAGTAAATTGCTGCTGCCCTATTATCTGCTGACACATTAGACAAAGGTGGTATTACTGTAATGCCTAACGTTAAGTTTAAGTCTGTACTTAAAAAGGCTTCTACTGACGCTATTGTTAAAGACGCTTCTTGTGATTTTCAAACAGGACAGGGTACTTTGACTTTGACAGAGAAAATCCTACAACCTGAAGAATTTCAAGTAAACCTTGACATCTGTAAAAAAGATTTGCATAGCGATTGGGAAGCTGCTCAAATGGGCTTTTCTGCTTTCGATAACCTACCTGCAAACTTTTCTGACTTTGTATTGGCTCACGTTGCTGCTAAAGTAGCTAACCGTACAGAGCTTAACATTTGGTCAGGTTCTACTGCTACAAGTGGACAGTTTGACGGATTTGAAACTTTATTAGCTGCTGATGCTGACCTACCTGCTGCACAAGAAGTTGCAGGAACTACTGTTACATCTACTAACGTTGTTACAGAGTTAGGTAAGATTGTAGATGCTATTCCAAATGCTGTTTACGGTCAAGAAGATTTACATATTTATGTATCTCAAAACATCTACCGTGCTTATGTACGTTCATTAGGTGGATATGCAGCCGCAGGTGTAGGTGCTAACGGTTACGACAACAAAGGGAACAACCAAGTATTAGGAGATTTATTTTTTGACGGAGTTAAAATATTCCCAAGTGCAGGTTTCTCTGACGATACAGCTATTGCGGCTCAAAAGTCTAACTTGTTCTTCGGTACAGGTTTACTCAATGATATGAATGAGGTTCGTGTGATTGATCAAGCCGAAATCGACGGAAGTATGAATGTAAGAGTAGTAATGAGATTTACAGCAGGTGTACAGTATGCTCAAGTTAGCGATATTGTTACTTACGGTATCACAAATACTGCTAACTAATAATAATTAATTAACTAACGTAGAAAGGGGTGGGGAGATTTGCCCTACCCTTTTTTATTTAAAAACATTTTAAAAATATGGCTTGTTCATTAACTACAGGAAGAAAAGTACCTTGCAAATCGGCAGTAGGTGGTATAAAAACCGTTTACTTTGCTGACTATGGTACACTTGGCGATGCTACCATTGCAGCAGGAGAAATTACTGCTTTAAGTGGTACAACTATTGATTGGTTTCAATTTGATGTTAAGGGTAATTCTTCTTTAGAAACAAGTATCAATTCTTCAAGAGAGAATGGTACAACTTTCTATGAGAGTACACTTAACCTAACTTTGACATTCCAAGACAAAGCGACACAAGAAGAACTAAAACTAATTGCACACGCAAGACCACATATTGCTATCGAAGATTACAACGGAAACTATTTCTTAATGGGATTAGAACACGGTGCTGATGTAAATGGTGGTACTATTGTAACAGGTGCAGCTATGGGAGATTTAACAGGATATACAATTACTGCGGTTGCACAGGAAACTGCGCCACCATACTTTGTAACAGGTTCTGTTATTACTGCTGATGCTTCTGCAACACAGATTGACCCAACTGCATAGTAAATTAGGGTTTTAAATTAAAGGGTTACATTAATTTGTAGCCCTTTTTTTTATGCTTTATTATACTGTTTTACAGGTTAAAACAAAAAAAAATAAAAAAAGTTTGTAAAAAACTTGTTTATAACTAATATTATTTATTATATTTGTAGTGTAAACAAAAACAAACAACTATGACAATTACAAAGCAAATAGAAAACTTAAAAGCTAAATTAAGCACAGTTAGAAGTAACAGCGAATATAACAAGATAGAGAAGAAAATAATGAAGTTAGCAAAACAGTATAACAATCAAAACAGCAAGGAGAGATATTTCATCTACGACAATACTGTTTACGGATTAGAAAGCAATCCTAACTACTACAATGACGATTACTATTTTAACAATAACAACAATTGGGACAACGACATTAAATAATAAAAAACAAAAACAATAACACAAAAAACAAAAACAAAATGGAATCAAAAGTTAACGAAATAATCAGCTTGAAAGCATCTTTAGAATTTGCTAACAAAAGAATCAGCGAACAAGAGAGAGAAATAGCAAAATTAAAAGCTCAAATAAGAATGGCAGCGAGAAAAGATTTAGCTATATAAAACAAACTTAAATAACAACAAAAAACAAAAACAATTATGGAAAACACAGTAACAATTAGAAAAGATGGCAGACACTACTATTGCACAAATCGAGAACACTTTATAAACGATAGTTGGTTTCATCACGAGGACTTAAAAGATGTAAAAAAATATTATGTTGATAAAGGTTACGAGGTAAAAATCTCATAGTGCATAAAAACAGTCATACAACCCTTACAGAAATGTAGGGGTTTTTTTATTATACAATACAAAATAAAATACTTTTGTTTATATATAAGTATGAAGTTAATAGGCACAAGCGGTAATAAGACTTTTAAGTTAATACCAAGACAATATATTACAGGACAGATTAACGTAAAATTAAAAGACGAGAGTACAGGAACTGTTAATACTATTTCTGCTTCTGCAAGTACAGATAAAAACTATATGTCTTTTGATGCGGTATTTGGAACGCTAACAGAGGGTAATTTTTACACCCTTGAGGTTTTGCTTTTCGGTACTTCTACTGTTATATATAAAGACAAAGTGTTTTGCACGGATCAAACAATAAACCAAGCTAACAATGATTACTACTCTGTAAACGATGGCGAGTATGTAGAAGAAGATAGCTTTGATAATGATTATATTATATTATGAACGATTTAAGAGTAGTTAATTTAAGCACCTATACAAGCCCTGAAATTGTAGAGAAGTCTAACAAGGAGTGGGTGGCTTACGGTACTGATAACGATTATTTTAGTTATCTAATAGACCGATACAATGGTAGCCCTACAAATAACGCTATTATAAACGGTATTAGCGAAATGATTTATGGTAAAGGGTTAGATGCTTTAGATAGCAGTAAAAAGCCTGAAGCATACGCTAAAATGATGACCTTGTTTCATAAGGACTGTGTGCGTAAGTTGTGCTATGACTTGAAACTTATGGGTCAATGCTCTATGCAGGTTATATACTCAAAAGACCGCAAGACTGTGGCACGAGTAGAACATATTCCTGTAGAGAATTTACGAGCTGAAAAATGCAACGATAAAGGCGAGATAGAAGCGTATTACTATTCTGATAATTGGAAGAAAGTAAAGAACGTAAAAGACTGCACGAGAATACCCGCATTTGGGTACTCAAACGAAAGTATAGAGATAGTGTACGTTAAGCCATACAGAGCAGGTTATAAGTATTACAGTAGCCCTGACTATCAAGGTGGTTTACAATATGCGGAGTTAGAAGAAGAAATATCTAACTATCACTTAAACAACATACTTAACGGACTTGCACCATCTATGCTTATTAACTTTAACAATGGCACACCTAATGCAGAGGAACGCCAAATGTTAGAGAATAGAATATATCAAAAGTTCAGCGGATCAAGTAACGCAGGTAAGTTTATTTTAGCGTTTAACGATAACCCCGAAAGCGCAGCTACAATAGAGCCAATACAGTTAAGTGATGCTCATAACCAATATCAATTCTTAAGTGATGAGAGTGGTAAGAAAATTATGGTAGCACACCGAGTTGTAAGCCCTATGTTGTTAGGTATTAAGGATAGCACAGGATTGGGTAATAATGCTGATGAGTTAAAGACCGCATCTATACTAATGGATAACACCGTTATTAGACCGTTTCAGACACTTTTAATAGATGCCTTTGACCAAATATTAGCTTACAATAATATTAGCTTAAAACTATACTTTAAGACCTTACAGCCATTAGAGTTTACAGACCTTGAGAACGTAGTAGACGAAGAAACAAGAGAAGAAGAAACAGGGGTTAAGTTAAGTCAAGAATTACCTGACGAATTAGGTAGCGATATAGCTGATGCGTTAATAGATTTAGGGCAAGATGAAGAAGAACTGTTAAAAGACTTTGAAGTAGTAGACGAGAGAGAAGTAAACTACGAACAGGAAACAGAATTAGATGAGGTTATTAATGATCTAAACAAACCTAAAGACAAAAGTTTACTGTCAAAGATTTGGGAGTTTGTAAGCACGGGAAGTGCAAAACCTTATAGAGAAAGCGAACAAGACGGTACAAGCAAACAAACAAAAGAAGAGGGTAACGAGTTTTTAGTTAGATATATGTATAGCCCTGCAAGAACAAAAGCAACATCACGACAGTTCTGCTCTAAAATGGTAAGTGCAAAAAAGGTGTACCGTAAAGAGGACATAGTAGCTATGGAGAATAAAGCAGTAAATGCAGGATTTGGCAAAGGGGGTAGTGATACTTACTCTATTTGGCTTTACAAAGGTGGTGCGAGATGCAACCATAAATGGCTTCGTAAGACTTATGTACGCAAAGAGGGTGGTAAAGGTCTTGGGTCGGCTATAAGTACAACAGAAGCAAGGAAAAGAGGTTTTAAGCCTGAAGCTAATGCACAGAAAGTACCTGTAGCGCCTAAAGATATGAAGTATAAGGGTTATACTGCTGAATATTGGAACAAAATAGGATTTAAAAATTAGTATGGCAACAGCATTATTTATAAGTAGGACAGATTTAGTCAAGAACTCTATTTTAGATGGGAATGTAGATACTGATAAATTTATACAGTTTATCAAAGTAGCCCAACAAATAGACATACAAAACCTACTTGGAACGGACTTATACAACAAGATTAGCGCAGATATTATAGCGGATAGTTTAAGTGGCGATTATTTAACGCTTGTAAACTCTTATGTACAGCCCACATTGATTTGGTTTGCACAAATGAACTATATACCGTTTGCTGCCTATCAAATTAAAAACGGTGGTGTATTTAAGCATAGTAGCGAAACAGCACAGAATGTAGAAAAAAACGAAGTAGATTATTTAGTAAGTAAAGCCCGTGAGTACGCAAACTACTACTCTACAAGAATGGTAGACTATTTGTGTTTTAACGATAATTTGTTTCCTGAATATCGTAGCAATACAAACGAAGATATTAGCCCTGACACGGACACAACATTTAACGGATGGGTGCTATGAGATATAAGGTAAAACAAGTAAACCTTAACAAACTAAAAGACTATATAAATGCCGATACCGACACCAAAGCCGAACGAGAAGCAAAGCGAATTTATGACGAGATGCGTAGCAAGTATAAGCAAGGAGTATAAAAAAGATCAGGCAATAGCTATATGTTACAAAACTTATAAGAATGATAAGTAAAATAGCAAGAGCAAAAAATAGAAACAAAGTAGATAGGGGTGGTACTACTGAAAAGATGCTAATAAATTGGCGGCATTATCATAGTAGTGCATCTACAAGAACGCTTTACGATACAGGTATGACTACTGCGTTCCCGTATGCTTATGGTACTATACCTGTCCCTTTTGATTGCTATGTTAGTAGTGTTACGTTAGCTGCAAATAAGTATAGCAGTTACGGTACACCAACAGGCACAAGCTCAACTATTTATATTTACAAGGGTTTAAATACTTTAGTTACTTCACAAACTTTAACTTACACCCCAAGTCAAGGTATGCAACTAACACACGATTTAGGTACAAGTGCATCTATAAGTGAGGGCGAGAAGATAACAGTTAGATGGTACACTAATGGTATTTGGAGATATATGAATAGTACAATAATATTAACAGAGAGATAATGAGTAAACCGATATTAGCACTAATACCAAGCGGATACGCAGAGGATAAAGTTTATTCTATTTTGCCTAATAATGGAGATGGAGACTTTGACTTTACAAGAGCTTCAAAAGGTACAAGAATAAGAAAGGATGGCTTACTTGAAGAAATTGGAGATGGTGTAAATGATATGCCAAGATTAGATTGGTATGATAGCAACTGTCCAAGTTTACTTTTAGAGCCACAAAGAACAAATATTCAGTTGAGAAGTGAGGAGTTTGATAACGCAGTTTGGGGTAAAATAAATGCTTCTGTAAATGCAAATCAAATAGTAGCACCAAACGGAGAATTAAGTGCCGATAAATTAAATGCTACTGCATCTTCCACTTCTACTTATGTTTATGAGCAACATTCATTATCAACTTCTACTGATTATTCAATGAGTGTTTTTATCAAAAAAGGCACTTCTAATTTAGTGCGTTTTGATTTATTTGATTTCACAAGTGGAACTCAAGGGCGTTTAGATTGGAATTTTGATACTGAAACAATATCTAATACTGTTGGCACTGCAAGTTTTGATGATTATGGAAATGGATGGTATCGATTAAAAGTTAGTTTCACTACAAGTGCAACTTTGGGTATTCATTATTTGAGAATATTTGAGTTTTCAACAACTAATGGTGCAACTTTATACCTTTGGGGTGCGCAATTAGAACAAGGTAATTCTTGCACAAGTTATATAAAAACAGAGGGTAGTCAACAGACAAGAAATGCAGATGTTTGTAGCGTTACGACACCAAGCGGAGTATCAACAATAACGGAAACATTTTCAGATGATACAACAAATGTTATTACAACAATACCAAGCACATATACAATAAGTGAGGGTAGAATTAAAAAAGTTATAATGGAATGATAAAAGTAGCAAAATACGAATTTAATGACGAGGCTCAAGCCAATAGCAAAATAGAAGCTCTTGGAGTAGATGAGGATGGAAACCCTACACACCCACACGCTATAGTAACACTTGGACATATAGTAATAACAGAGGGGGAGTATGATGATGATGGTAATGAGATTACTGCGCCTGTATTAAGTGATAGATTTCACGTTGATGTTATGTGGGTAGATCAGGACAGCCATCCTTACGGGTGGGCAAGTTATGCAGTTACACCAAGTGATGAGGGCATACACAGTTTTTACGGAGTGGATTATACAATAAATAGATTATAAAAATGATAAAAGGTTTAAGATACATAGCAGACAAATTAGAACAGTTTAAGATTTGGCTTATAACTAAATGGAATAACTTTTTAGATAAAATTAAAATGTAATGGAAGTAAACGAGAATACACAACTTACTTTAGACCTAAAAACTATTGCTATTATTATAGGGTGTGCAGTTAGTGTAGCTACACTTTATTTTGCTTTACAAAAAGATATAGAAGAAGCGAAGCGATTACCCGAGCCAATTATTAGTAGAACTGAATACGATTTAAAAGACCAACTTATTAGACAAACCATTATGGACACCCAAAAAAAGGTAGACGAGAATGGTAATAAGTTAGACAAGATAGAGCAAAGGTTATACGATATAATGGGACAATGAGAATAGCAGTATTTTTATTATTTAGTTTATTAGTACATAGTCAAAGAGTAACAGTGTATCAGATTAATGCTGAATGGAACGCTAAAAACACATTACAGTTAAACCTAAAAAACTGTAAGTATATATATGCAGACATAGACGATTTAGCAAATAAGATAAAAAGTCAAATAAAAAGTTTACCTACTATACTAATCTACAAAGAGGGTAAAAACAGACGTCAGTATATGGCGGGTATTGATATGAAGCTAAACGTAAGAGAAGAAGAAATACAAAACTTTATAAATATCTTAAATGACAAAGAACTTTAAATTAAAAGAGTTTGAGTGTAAAGATGGCAGTAAAAAGTATATAGAAGTTTATGAGACTATTATAAAACTTTCAGGACAGCTACAAACTTTAAGAGATTATTTAGGTAGACCCATAACTATTAATAGTGCTTATAGAAGCCCTGAACATAATGCAAAAGTAGGTGGTAGTAAAACAAGCCAACACTTATTAGGTAAGGCTGCTGATATTACTGTACAGAGTTTAAAACCTGTTGAGGTTTTTGCTATTATAGAGGACTTAATAGATTTGGGGGTTATGTTACAAGGTGGTTTAGGTCTTTACGATACGTTTGTACATTACGACATACGCAAGACTAAAGCACGGTGGGACTACTCAAAAAAATAAGTTATGCCAAGAAAAAAATTTAAAGATACTAAAGTAGGTCAGTTTTTACTTAAAAAAATACCTACGTTTGCTAAAGAAATACTTCCCGAAAAAGGTGTATTAGGCATCGTAAAGAACTTAATAGACGATGAGCCTACACTTACCCCACAAGAAAAAGAACAGTTACACAACGAACTTATAGAGTTTTATGAGTTAGAAGTAGCAGATAGAGATAGCGCAAGAAAAAGAGAAATAGAAGTATCTAAAACAGGTAGGTTTGACTTTATGTTTAACCTTACGGGTGTTATAGGTTTAGGTGCTTTTGCTTTTATCGTTTATGCTATTGTTTACTTGCAGATACCTGAAGCTAATAAAGAAGTTTGGATACACCTGATCGGTATTTGTGAGGGTATTGTACTATCTATCTTTGGTTACTTTTTTGGTAGCGCAGTCAAAAAATAATTTTTTCTTTTTTTTTCTAAAAATTAATATATAACTTTGTACCATTTATTATAAAAATGTATTTATAGTTATTGATAAATAAATATATAATTATTGATACATAAATATATAAAAATAAAGTTATAATAAATATAAGATACATGAAGTGTATTAAATAGCAAAATGGCAAAAAAAAAGACTTTAAAATATTGGAAAACAAAAATAGATAAACCGTTTCACGAGTATATAAGACGGAGAGATGTAGACAATAATACAGGTTATTGTAATTGTATATCTTGTGGTAAAAAGGTACACTTCACAGAAACAGATGCAGGACACTTTATTGGCAGACAGCATTTAATTACACGGTATGATGAAAGGAACGTACACGCCCAATGCAGAAAGTGTAATAGATTTGAGTATGGTAGACAGTATGAATATAGTATAGCTTTAGGTCAAGAACTGTCGCAAGAGCTTTTACATAAGTCAAGGGGTGTATTAAAACTTACTGATCCTGAATGGTTAGAGATATTTAACGAATACAAGACTAAATTAGAGGAACTAAAAAAAATACAGAACTTCTAAAATTGTAAATAACTATCCTAACAATAAACAACTAATTTAATATATATGTGTATCTTTGTGTAAAGATAAACGTCTTTGTTTTTTGTTTTCATTAAGCTGACTAATCAGCCAAAATAAGCCACCTTAATAGGGTGGTTTTTTTGTGGTTTACAGATAAGACTAAAAAAAAAGTTAAAATAATTTGTAAATAATTTGTTTATATTAATTATTTGTTTGTATATTTACACCAACAATAACAAAAAACAAATATTATGAAAGCAAATTTAACTAAACTAAACAACCTTAAAGAAAAGCTTGAAGAAAAGTTACAAGTAATGGAATGGTCAATGGACGAAAGGTCAGAAAGATGGCACGAAAGCGAAGCAGCTCAAATACACGAAGATAAGATGACTGCTATAGATGGTGCTATAATGTCAATACAAGATGCTATAGACGAACTATCAAGTGCTTTTAATTTAGAAGATTTATTTTAAAAAAAAACAAAAACAAATGACATTATTAGACAGATTACATCCTTACTATAAGGATAAATTAGAAAAAGCAAATTTAGAGTATCCTGAATTTGTAGCAAGTCTTACAGACGATTTAGAAGAAGTTCAATTTGTAACGGACTTAAAGTTTGGTACTATTTTAGACCTACATACTTTTTGTGGTGTATTACCAAGTCCTTTTGATTATTTTACTGAATAATGACACATTACGAGGACGTGAAACGAGCAGCAACCCCAACGACAGTAGACTATCTTAACGCAAGGATAGAAGCTCTTGAGAAAAGAGTACAGTATTTAGAGGCAATAATAGAAGTAGAAATATTAAACGAAGAAGAATGAACAGGAACAAATTAAAAGACTTATACGACAAGTACAACTTGACAAAAGAAGATTTTTTTAAACATCAACATTACACGATCATCACAAGACAGGGTATTGACAAGATACAAGCCCTTGAACAAATGAGTGTAAACTATGAGGTAATTAAATGTGAGCCTAATTTT
>ERZ869936.803-NODE-803-length-26405-cov-6.451954_pt1 | contig 26405 bp, 25 predicted proteins | sample MGYA00520876_ERZ869936 | MGnify/ENA primary metagenome ERZ869936 (study PRJEB32218, sample SAMN09650985) | biofilter metagenome | isolation source: enrty point of leading RO module | place: Saudi Arabia: Thuwal, RO plant located on Red Sea | collected 2016-02-17 ... | reverse complement strand
ACCGGCTTCTCGACATCTTCCATCCAGATGCCGCGTTCCGGCTTCGCCTTGACCCGTGCTTTCATCGTCTTGTTCCGAGTTGATGACGCCGAGGTCGCGGCCGACCTCGGCGAACGCGGCAACGGCACGCTCCAGGTGCTTGCGCTCGAGGCCTGCGGACATCTGCGTGCGGATGCGCGCCTCGCCCTTCGGCACGACCGGGAACGAGAAGCCGATCACGTAGATGCCGTGATCGAGCAGCCGGTCCGCCATCGTCGAGGCGAGCTTCGCGTCGCCCAGCATGACCGGCACGATCGGGTGTTCGCCGGGCTTCAGCTCGAAGCCGAGTGCTTCCATCTCGCCGCGGAAAAAGGCCGCGTTGTCGGCCAGGCTTTCGCGCAGGCTCGCATCTTTCTCGAGCAGATCCAGTACCGCGATCGAGGTAGCGGCGATGACCGGGGCGCCCGAGGGCGAGCCCAGGTGGGGACGCGAACGCTGCCTGAGCCAGGCCACGATCTCGCGGCGGCCGGAGGTGAAGCCGCCCGAGGCGCCGCCGAGAGCCTTGCCGAGCGTGCCGGTGATGATGTCGATGCGGCCCATGACGTCGCGGTACTCGTGCGTGCCGCGGCCGGTCTTGCCCAGGAAGCCGGTCGCGTGGCAGTCGTCGATCATCGTCAGCGCGTCGTAGCGGTCGGCCAGGTCGCAGATGTCGGCGAGGTTCGCGATCGTGCCGTCCATCGAAAACACGCCGTCGGTCACGATGAGCCGGTGGCGCGCGTCCGCGGCGTCCTTCAGCTTCGCCTCGAGGTCGTTCATGTCGTCGTTGGCGTAGCGGTGGCGTCCGGCCTTGCACAGCCGGATGCCGTCGATGATCGAGGCGTGGTTGAGCGCGTCGGAGATGACCGCGTCCTGGTCGTCCAGCAGCGTTTCGAACAGCCCGCCGTTCGCGTCGAAACAGGACGGGTAGAGTATCGTGTCCTCGGTACCGAGGTATTCGCTTATGCGCCGCTCGAGTTCCTTGTGGATCGTCTGCGTGCCGCAGATGAAGCGCACCGAGGCGACGCCGTAGCCGAATTCGTCCAGCGCGCGGTGCGCGGCGGCGACGACCTCGGGATGATTCGCGAGCCCGAGGTAGTTGTTCGCGCACAGGTTGATGACCTCGCGCTCGCTGCCGTCGTCGCGGACGTGGATGTCGGCCTGCTGCGGTCCGGCGATGATGCGCTCGCGCTTGTACAGGCCCTCGTCTTTCAGCGCCTCGGTCTGCTCCGCCAGGCGTTCCAGGATAGCTGCTGCCACGGGTTTGCTCTCCGGGGTCAAAGGCCGCAGAGTATATCAGCGCCCGCAAGGCACGCGGGCCGGGGACTCGAGTGACCAGCGACGCCGGACTGCGTATCGACCGCTACCTGTGGTTCACGCGCTTCTACAAGACCCGCACGCTCGCGGCCCGGGCCGTGACGGGCGGTCACGTGCGCGTCAACGGCGAACGCGCGTCGCCCGGCCAGCGGGTCGCCGCCGGCGACACGGTCGAGCTCGTGCGCGACCAGCTGCGCTGGCGTTTCGAGGTGCTCGGCGTGCCGTCCCGCCGCGGTCCGGCGCTCGAGGCGCGCGGCTACTACCGCGAGGACGAGGCGGCGGTCGCCGAGCGGGCGGAGCGGCGCGAGCAGCTGGGCGCCGACCGCCGGCAGATGCCGCGGACCCGCGGCCGGCCGGACAAGCACACGCGGCGGCTGCTGCGGCAGCGCAACCGCGGCGACTGAGCAGCCTCCGGGTCCCCGTTCAGGCCCCGGCCGGCGGCGTACCGTTTGCTTACCCTGTAAAATCAGCCGATTAGCCCGGCCCGAGCCGGGTCCCGGCGCCGGGCTCGAGACCCGGACCTTCGAAGGAGCCGTATGAGAGATTTCACCGCGCAGCCCACCGTCAGCACCGACCCGTCCGGCACGATCAGCCGCCTGTACCTTGCCGACGAGACCGAGCTCGTCGCCGAGCTGGCCGCCGCGGCCGACGCCGGGGACGCGACCCGGCGGCTGATCCACGAAACGGCGGCCGGCCTCGTTCGTTCCGTGCGCGAGAAGTCTGCGAACGAGGGCGGCATCGACGCCTTTCTCGCGCAGTACGACCTGTCGTCCGAAGAGGGTGTACTGCTCATGTGCATCGCCGAGGCGCTGCTGCGCATCCCGGACGCCGACACGGCAGACCGCCTGATCGCCGACAAGATCACGGCCGCCAACTGGGAAGAGCACCTCGGCGCGAGCGACTCGCTGTTCGTCAACGCTTCGACCTGGGGCCTGATGCTGTCCGGGCAGATGCTGCGGGTAGGCGACGAGACGCGCCGCAACCCGGCCGAGACGCTGCGCAAGCTCGCCGGCCGGGCCGGCGAGCCGGTGATTCGCACCGCGATGCGCCAGGCGATGCGCATCATGGGCCACCAGTTCGTGATGGGGCGCGACATCGACGAGGCACTCAAGCGTGCGAAGAAGGGCAACAACGCGCGCTACCGCTACTCCTACGACATGCTCGGCGAGGCGGCGCTGACCGCGGCCGACGCCGAACGCTACTTCGAGTCCTACCGCGACGCGATCGAGAAGCTCGGTGCGGGCAACGACGACGGCGAAATTTTTTCGGCGCCGAGCATCTCGGTGAAACTGTCCGCGCTGCACCCGCGTTACAGCTACACGCAGCATTCGCGGGTAATGCAGGAACTCGTTCCGGCGCTGACCGAACTGACGCTGGCCGCGCGCAAGGCCGGCATCGCGCTGACCGTCGACGCCGAGGAAGCCGATCGCCTCGAGCTGTCGCTCGACGTGTTCGCGGCCGTCTACCGCGACCGCCGTCTCGGCGACTACCGCGGCTTCGGGCTCGCCGTGCAGGCCTACCAGCGGCGCGCGCGCGACGTGCTCGCCTTCGTTGCCGGGCTGGCCGCGCAGGAAGGTCGGCGGATCCCCGTGCGCCTCGTCAAGGGCGCCTACTGGGACACGGAGATCAAGCGCGCACAGGAGCTCGGGCTCGACAGCTACCCCGTGTTCACGCGCAAGTCGCACACGGACGTCTCCTACCTGGCCTGCGCGCGGCAGATGCTCGGTGCGCGCGAGGAAATCTACCCGCAGTTTGCGACTCACAACGCGCACACGCTCGCGAGCGTCATGCACTATGCCGGCCAGGCGAACGACTTCGAGTTCCAGCGCCTGCACGGCATGGGCGAGGAGCTCTACGAGGAGATCACCGACCCGGAGAAGTTCGACCGGCCCTGCCGCGTTTACGCCCCGGTCGGCAGCCACGAGGACCTGCTGCCGTACCTGGTGCGGCGCCTGCTCGAGAACGGCGCGAACACGTCCTTCGTCAATCGTATTCTCGACGAGTCGATCGCGGTCGAGGACATAGTCGCGGACCCGTTGCGCGAGGCGGAGAAGCACGCGTTTCGCGCGCACTCGAAAATTCCGGCGCCTGCGAACCTGTTCGGGCCCGACCGGCGCAATTCGCGCGGCCACAACCTGGCGGACCGCGCCGCGGCGGGCCGCCTGCTGGCGGCGATCGAGGCGGCCGGCCACGAGCGGGCACAGGCGACGCCGATCGTCGGCGGCAAGGCCGTCGCGGGCGACGCGCTCGACTCGGTCAACCCGGCCGATCGTCGCGAGGTCGTCGGCACCTGCGTGCAGGCCGACACCGGCGCCGTCGACCGCGCACTCGACCTGGCGGCAGGAGCCCAGCCGGGCTGGGACCTGGCGCCGGCCGGGCAGCGGGCCGAGATTCTCGAGCGCGCGGCCGACCTGTACGAGGAGCACACCGGCGAATTGCTGGCGCTGTGCGTGCGCGAGGCCGGCAAGACGATCCCGGACGCAATCGCAGAGCTGCGCGAGGCGGTCGACTTCCTGCGCTACTACGCGAACGAGTGCCGCCGGCTGTTCGGCGCGACCCGGGCGCTGCCCGGTCCGACCGGCGAGTCCAACGAGCTCGGCCTGCGCGGCCGCGGCGTGTTCGTGTGCATCAGCCCGTGGAATTTCCCGCTCGCGATCTTCACGGGCCAGGTATCGGCCGCGCTCGCGGCCGGCAACGCCGTGCTGGCGAAGCCGGCAGAGCAGACGCCGCTGATCGCCCACCGCGCCGTGCAGCTGCTGCACGAAGCTGGAGTGCCACCGGACGTCCTGCACTTCCTGCCGGGCGACGGCGCCACGATCGGCGGACACGCGGTGTCCGACCGCCGCGTCGCCGGCGTCGCGTTCACCGGCTCGACCGCGACGGCGCAGACCATCAACCGCCGGCTCGCGGAGCGCGACGGGCCCTTGCCGGTGCTGATCGCCGAAACCGGCGGCCAGAACGCGATGTTCGTCGATTCCTCGGCGCTCCCGGAACAGGTCGTCATCGATGCAGTGTCTTCGTCATTCAATGCCGCCGGCCAGCGCTGTTCCGCGCTGCGCATCCTGTGCGTGCAGGAAGACATCGCGCCGCGGGTCATCGAGATGCTGAAGGGCGCGATGCGCGAGCTCGCGATCGGCGACCCCGGCGACCTCGCGACCGACGTGGGTCCCGTGATCGACGACGAGGCGCGCGCGGGGCTGCAGGCTCACGTCGACACGCTCGGCATCAATGCGGAGATCATCGAGCAGTGCCGGCTGCCGGGCGCGACCAGCCGCGGTACCTTCTTCCCGCCGGTTGCGATCGGCATCGAGCGCATCGACCAGCTGGAGCGCGAGGTCTTCGGGCCGGTACTGCACGTGCTGCGCTACCGGCGTCGCAAGCTGGCCGAGACCATCGCCGCGGTGAACGCCACCGGCTTCGGCCTGACGATGGGCCTGCACAGCCGCCTCAATCGCCGCGCGCGCGAGTTCGTGAAGCACTCGGCGGCCGGTAATATCTACATCAACCGCAACATGATCGGTGCGATCGTCGGCAGCCAGCCGTTCGGCGGGCGCGGCCTGTCCGGCACCGGGCCCAAGGCCGGCGGGCCGCACTACCTGGCGCGCTTCGGCACCGAGTACGCGGTCAGCAACAACATTGCGGCAGTCGGCGGCAACGCCAGCCTGCTGTCGCTCAGCGATTCCTGAGCGGGAGGCGAACATGCCGGCACTCAGCACATTCGACATTTTCAAGATCGGCGTCGGCCCGTCGAGCTCGCACACGGTCGGGCCGATGAAGGCGGCGCGCGCCTTCGCGCTCGCGCTTGCCGACGGCAAGCTGCCAGTCGCGAAGCTCGGCGTCACGCTGTACGGCTCGCTGGCCTACACGGGCAAGGGCCACGGCACGGACTCGGCCGTGCTGCTCGGCCTCGGCGGCGCGGACCCGGCGACGATCGACCCGGACTCGATGGAGCCGACGCTGCGCGCGATCCACGAGGACAAGCTCATCGACCTGCCGACGCTCGGCAAGCTGCCGTTCGACCCGGAGGAAGATCTCGCCTGGGAGTACGACGAGCAGCTGCCGCGGCACACCAACGGCATGCGTTTCAGCGCTTACGACGACGGCGGTGAGCTGCTGCTCGAGGAGGACTGGTACTCGATCGGCGGCGGTTTCGTCGTGCGCGGCGACGAGGAGGAGCCGACGGCCCAGGTCGGCGAACCGCCGTACCCGTTCACGACCGCCGAGGAACTGCTGGACCAGGGTCGCGAGCACGGGCTGACGATTGCCGAACTGATGTACCAGAACGAACGCCACTGGCGCAGCGAGCAGGAGATCCGCGAGCGGCTCGACGCGATCTGGGCGGCGATGCGCTCTTGCGTGAAGCGCGGGCTCAACACCGAGGGCGTGTTGCCGGGCAAGATGAGCGTGACGCGGCGCGCGCCGAAGCTGTACCAGGCGCTGAAAAAACGCGCCGACGGCGGCGGCCTGGACACGATGGACTGGGTCAACGCCTGGGCGATCGCGGTCAACGAGGAAAATGCGGCCGGCGGGCGGGTCGTGACGTCGCCGACCAACGGCGCGGCCGGCATCATCCCGGCCGTCATGCACTACTACTACAAGCTCGTGCCGATCTCGGACGAGGAGGGCATCGACCGTTTCCTGCTGACCGCCGGCGCGATCGGCATCCTCTACAAGATCAAGGCCTCGATTTCGGGCGCGGAGATGGGCTGCCAGGGCGAGGTCGGCGTTGCCTGCTCGATGGCGGCCGGCGGGCTGGTCGCCGCGCTCGGCGGCACGAACGCGCAGATCGAGAACGCGGCCGAGATCGGCATGGAGCACAACCTCGGCCTGACCTGCGACCCGGTCGGCGGGCTCGTGCAGATTCCCTGCATCGAGCGCAACGCGATGGGCGCGCTGAAGGCGATCAACGCCGCGCGCCTCGGCATGCACGGCGACGGCACGCACAAGGTCTCGCTCGACCAGGTCATCTCGACGATGCGCCAGACCGGCATCGACATGTCGACGATCTACAAGGAAACCTCGCGCGGCGGGCTGGCCGTCAACGTGCCCGAGTGCTGAGCCGCCGGGGCCTTGGTCAGTCGCGCTGCTCCAGCGCGTCCCTGAAACCCTGCAGTTCGTCGGCGAGATCGCGGGTCTTGCGCTCGGCGCTGAGGTTGCTGAGCGCCAGCACGAGTCCGAGCAGGCCGAACACGAACCACGCCGCCTGCGGCTTGCGTCCGTGCACCTCGATGCTCGCGATGGCGAGCAGGCCCATGGGCCAAAGCACCGCGACCAGCGTGCCGATGTAGGGAATCATGTCCAGCACGGTGGTGATCGGCGCAACCGCCGCCGTGTAGGCAACGCAGCGGAAGGCCGTCTCGTAGTCCTTGCCCGAACCCATGAGCATCCAGATGCCGAAGAAGATCGCGGCGGCTACGAATGCGACGATGCTCGCGACGATAGGTACCAGGATGACCGCGATCAGGCCGCCGGCGATGAAGCCGCCGACGCCGAGCCCGACGAAACCGAGCAGCAGGCTGAGCACGGTCGCGACGAGTGACATCGTGACGAGAAACAGCAGCGGTTCCGGGTAGCCGCCGCTCTGCGGCATCCCGCGGTAGAAGGCGGCCGGCGCGCGGATCACCTCGACCGCCGTGTCCAGCACGCGTTTCGGATCGACGGGCGGCAGGCCACCCGGCGCCGCGCCGTCGTCGTGCGCATCCCGTGGCTCGTCGTTGCTCGCAGGCGCTTCGTTCATGCCGAACCCCCTCTGTTTGCTTCTTGTCGTTATGCGGCGAGTATAGCCGCAGGGCAGCACGGCGGGGCGCCGCGGCTAGTCGCCCCGCGTTTTCCTGGGGTAGTCGTACAGGTCCAGCCGGCGCTCGCAGTCCCCGCGCAGGTCCCAGTGGTCGCTCTCGAACGTGATCGAGACCACGCCGCAGGTGGGCAGGTTGCCGGTCGTGCCGGGCAGCAGCAGGTTCACGAGGTCCGTCAGGCCCGGGTTGTGGCCGACGATCATCATGTTGTTGAAGCCCTCGTCCTGGCGCGCGACGATCGAGAGCAGGCGCTCGGCGGAAGCGAGGTACATGTCCTTCTCGCGCTGCAGGAACTCCAGCGGGTAATTCAGTTCCTTCGCGATCACGCGGGCCGTTGACCACGCACGCACCGCGTGGCTCGAGAGGATCAGCGAGGGCCTGATACCGGCTTTCTGGATACGCCGCGCCATCACCGGCGCGTCGCGCTCGCCGCGCTCGTTCAGAGGCCGCTCGCTGTCGGCGAGGGATGGGTGGTCCCAGCTCGACTTGGCGTGGCGAACGATCGTCAGTGTCTTCATCAGTCCGGCAGTCTACATCATGCCCGTCTGCAGCCGCGCTTCCTCGCTCATCATGTGCTGGCCCCAGGGCGGGTCGAACACCAGTTCGACTTTCACGTCACTGACGGTCGGGATTACCGCGACTTTCTCCTGCGCGTCCTGGACGAGAATGTCGCCCATGCCGCAGCCGGGCGCGGTCAGCGTCATGTCGATCTCGACCGAGCGGCCGCCGTCGGGCGCCTTGCCGACTTCGCAGCGGTACACGAGACCGAGGTCGACGATGTTGATCGGGATTTCCGGGTCGTAGCAGGTCTTGAGCTGCTTCCAGATGACGTCCTCGATGTCCTTGTCCGTCGCGTCCTCCGGGACTTCGGGCGGCGGTACCGGCTCCTTGCCGAGCGCGTCCGCGTCGGCGCCCGCGATGCGGAACAGGTTGCCCTCGACGTAGACCGTGAAGCTGCCGCCGAGCGCCTGGGTAATGAAACCGGTCGTGCCCTCGGGCAGCTTGACCGTCTCGCCGACCGGGATGATCACCGCCTCGACGTCGCGCTGCATGACGAAAGGTTCGTTCTGGTGGCCGAACATGGTGCGTTGCTACTCCGTGGTCGCCTGTGTTTCGTTGTGCAAAGCCCGGTCGAGCGCATGCCAGGCGAGCGTTGCGCATTTCACGCGCGACGGGAATTCGCGTACCCCCTCGAGCGCGCGCAGCTTGCCGAGTTCGATGTCCGCGTCCGATTTCCCGCCCGTCAGCTGCGCCGTGAGCGCGGCAAAATAGTCGAGCGCGGCGGACGTGTCCAGGCCGCCGACCGTCTCGGTCAGCAGCGAGGCCGACGCCACCGAGATCGCGCAGCCCGCGCCCTCGAAACGGACGTCGTCGATGCGGCCGTCGCCGTCGACGTTCAGGTACAACTCGAGCCGGTCGCCGCACAGCGGGTTCACGCCGCGTGCATGGTGGGTCGCCGGCTCCAGGCGCCCGAAGTGCCGCGGATGCTTCGCGTGGTCGAGGATCAGCTCGCGGTACAGCTCGCGCAGCTCGGTGCTGTCGACGACGTCGCTCATCAGGCGAACATCTCCCTGGCAGTCAGCAGCGCCGCCGCCAGCCGGTCGACGTCCCCGCGGTCGTTGTAGAACGCGAGCGAGGCGCGGGCCGTGCCGGGCACGCCGAAGAAATCCATGACCGGCATCGCGCAGTGGTGGCCGGTGCGGATCGCAACGCCCTGGTGGTCGAGGATCGTGCCGAGGTCGTGCGGGTGGATGTCGTCCAGCAGGAACGACTGCACGCTGGCCTTGCCCGGGGCCGTCCCGAACAGCCGGATCCCGTCGATCCCGGCGAGTTTCTCGGTCAGGTAGCCAAGCAGCCCGTGTTCGTACTCGGCGATGCGCTGCATGCCGATCCCGCGCAGGTAGCGCACCGTGGCGCCGAGGCCCGCCGCGCCCGAGATGTTCGGCGTGCCGGCCTCGAACTTGTAGGGCAGCTCGTTCCAGGTCGTGCCGTCGAAGCGCACCTCGAGGATCATGTCGCCGCCGCCCTGCCAGGGCGGCATCGCTTCGAGGTGCTGCTCCTTGCCGTACAGGATGCCGATGCCGGTGGGCCCGAACATCTTGTGCCCCGAAAACGCGTAGAAATCGGCGCCGAGCGCCTGCACGTCCACGTCGAGGTGCGGCACGCCCTGCGCGCCGTCCACGAGCACGGGAATCTCCGCCGCGTGCGCGCGGGCGACGATTTCCGCGACGGGCAGCACGGTGCCGAGCGCGTTGGACACGTGCGCGCAGGCGACGAGCTTCACGCGTTCGTCGAACAGGCCGTAGAGTGCGTCGAGGTCGACCGCGCCGCGTTCGTCGATCGGTGCCACGACGAGCTCCGCGCCGGTCTGCTCGCAGAGCTGCTGCCAGGGCACGATGTTCGAGTGGTGCTCGAGATGTGTGATGACGATGCGGTCGCCGCGCGCGAGGCGCGGCCGGCAGAAGCTCTGCGCGACGAGGTTGACCGACTCCGTCGTGCCGCTCGTGTAGACGACCTCGCGCCGCGACGCGGCATTGATGAACTTCGCGACGTCGTCGCGCGCGCCCTCGTAGGCGTCGGTCGCGCGGTGGCTCAGCGTGTGCACGCCGCGGTGCACGTTCGCGTGGTCGTGCCGCTGGTATTCGGCGATCGTGTCGATCACGACCGCCGGCATCTGCGACGACGCGGCGCTGTCGAGCCAGGTCAGAGGCCGCCCGTTGATCTCCTGCGCGAGCGCGGGGAAGTCGGCGCGGTAGTCCTCGATCGGTCGCTGCGCCGGTCCCGGCGCAATGCTGGCGGGGGTGCTCACGATGCGTGCTCCTGCAACAGTTCGTTCAGCCTCGCGTCGACGAGGTCTTCCAGGTGCTCGCGCAGCGCCTCGACGGGCAGCCGCCCCATGACCTGGGCGGCGAACGCGCGGGTCAGCAGGTGTGCCGCCGCGTCGCGGTCGAGGCCGCGGGTCCGCAGGTAGTACAGGGCCGTGCTGTCGAGCTGGCCGACGGTGGCGCCGTGTGCGCACTTGACGTCCTCGGCGTAGATCTCGAGCTCGGGTTTCGTATCGACTTCCGCGCGCTCGGAGAGCAGCAGGTTGTGGTTGGCCTGCTCGGCGTCGGTGCCGTCCGCGCCCTCGTGCACGATCGCCTTGCCGTTCCAGACGCAGCGCGCGCGGCCGTTGAGTATCCCGCGGTACTCCTCGCGGCTCGTGGCCGGGCCGACGCGGTGCTCGATGCGCGTGTGATTGTCGACGTGCTGGCGGCCGTCGGCCAGGTACAGGCCGTTCAGGATCACGCTCGCGCCCGGCTCGGCGATGTCCACGACGACGTCGTGCCGCGAGAGACCGCCGCCGAGATCGAACGAGGCGAAGTCCAGCACGGAATCCCGCGCCAGGCGGGCCGCAAGCTTGCCGGTGTGCAGGTGTTCCGCGGCGCGGTCCTGGACGCGCAGCACGCCGGCACGCGCGCCGGCGGCGAGCTCGAGCTCGATCACTCCGTTCGCCCAGGTCGCGCGCTCGCGGCCGCGGGCGTGGTACTCGATCAGCTCCAGCCGGCTCTGCTCGCGACAACGGACGACGACGCGCGCCTGGCTGGCTTCGGCGTCGCCGTCGGCGAACACGAGCGCGAGCGGCCGGTCCAGTCCGTCCATGGCCCGCACCTCGATGTGCAGGCCGTCCGCCAGCAGGGCCGCGTTCAGGGCGTCGAGCGGCGCCTCGGCCGCGATGTCGGCCGCTCGTCCGCCGGCCTGCTCGGCGAGGCGCGAGATCGCGAGCGAGTCGCCGACCGCTGCCTGCACGGCTGCGAGGGACTCCGGGTCGACGCGGCCGTCGCGGATCAGCAGCACGTGTGCATCGAGCGCCGGCAGCTCGGGCGGCGAGGGCGCCGCCGCCGGGCCGCCGTCCGCGAGCGCTGCGAGCCAGGCATTCGACAGCTCGACCGCGCTCGCGAGGTTCGTGTACTTCCAGTCCTCGTCGCGGGTCGTCGGCAGGCCGCGTTCGCGGACGCGCGCGAGCGCCGCGGCGCGCACGGGCGCCAGCGCGTCGTCCGGCAGGCGCGCGGCCGCCGCGACCAGCAGGGCGGTATCGAGCTCGGCGCGGCTCATGCGTTCGCGGCCTCCCGCACCCAGTCGTAGCCCTCCGCCTCGAGCCTGGTCGCCAGCGACTTGTCGCCGGAGCGCGCAATGCGGCCTTCGGACAGCACGTGTACGCGATCGGGCTCGATGTAGTTGAGCAGGCGCTGGTAGTGGGTCACGAGGACGATGGCGCGCTCGGGATCACGCAGCCGGTTGACGCCCTCGGCAACCGCCTTCAGCGCGTCGATGTCGAGGCCGGAGTCGGTCTCGTCGAGAATCGCGAGCTCGGGCTCGAGCATCGCCATCTGCAGGATCTCGAGGCGTTTCTTTTCGCCGCCGGAGAAGCCCTCGTTGACGCCGCGCTGCAGGAAGGACGGGTCCATGCCGAGCACCGCCATCTTCTCCTTCGCGAGCTTCATGAACTCGAAGGCATCGATCTCCGGCTCGCCGCGGTGCGCGCGGCGCGCGTTCAGCGCGGCCTTCAGCAGGTAGGCGTTGTTGACGCCCGGGATCTCGACCGGGTACTGGAAACCGAGGAACACGCCTTCGCGGGCGCGCTCTTCCGGCTCGAGTTCGAGCAGGTCGCGCCCGCGGTAGGTCACGGTGCCGCCGGTCACCTCGTAGTCCGGGTGGCCGGCGAGCACCTGCGCGAGCGTGCTCTTGCCCGAGCCGTTCGGCCCCATGATGGCGTGCACCTCGCCGGGCTTCACCTCGAGCGAGATGCCTTTCAGGATTTCGGTGCCCTTGATGCGGGCGTGGAGCTGGTCGATCTTGAGCATCTATTGCGTTCCTTATCCGACGGCGCCTTCGAGGCTGACGTTCAGGAGTGCCTGCGCCTCGACGGCGAATTCCATCGGCAGTTCCCTGAACACTTCCTTGCAGAAGCCGTTGACGATCATGTTGACCGCGTCTTCCTCCGAGATGCCCCGCTGCCGGCAGTAGAACAGCTGGTTCTCGGAGATCTTGGAGGTCGTCGCCTCGTGCTCGACTTTCGCGGTCGGGTTCCTGATTTCCATGTACGGGAAGGTGTGCGCGCCGCATTCCTTGCCGATCAGCAGCGAGTCACACTGCGTGTGGTTCCGCGCATTGTCGGCCTGCGGCATCATGCGTACGAGTCCGCGGTAGGACTGCTGCGCGCGGCCGGCCGAGATGCCCTTCGAGACGATGGTCGACCGGGTGTTGCGGCCGATGTGAATCATCTTCGTGCCGGTATCGGCCTGCTGCAGGTTGTTGGCGACCGCCACCGAGTAGAACTCGCCGACCGAGTTGTCGCCGCGCAATATGCAGCTCGGGTACTTCCACGTGATTGCCGAGCCGGTCTCTACCTGGGTCCAGGAGATCTTCGAGTTCGCCTCGCGGCAGTCGCCGCGCTTGGTGACGAAGTTGTAGATGCCGCCCTTGCCGTTCTCGTCGCCCGGGTACCAGTTCTGCACGGTCGAGTACTTGATCTCGGCGTCTTTCAACGCGACGAGTTCGACTACTGCCGCGTGCAGCTGGTTTTCGTCGCGCATCGGCGCCGTGCAGCCCTCCAGGTAGGAGACGTAGCTGCCCTCGTCGGCGACGATCAGCGTGCGTTCGAACTGGCCGGTGTTGGCCGCGTTGATGCGGAAGTAGGTCGACAGCTCCATCGGGCAGCGCACGCCCTTCGGCACGTAGACGAAGGAGCCGTCCGAGAACACCGCGGAATTCAGCGTCGCGAAGAAGTTGTCGCGGTAGGGCACGACGCTGCCCAGGTATTGCTTCACCAGCTCCGGGTGATTGCGTACCGCCTCCGAGAACGAGCAGAAGATCACGCCGGCGTCGGCCAGCTTCTCCTTGAAGGTCGTTGCCACCGAGACCGAGTCGAACACGGCGTCGACCGCGACGCCGGCGAGCTTCGCGCGCTCGTGCAGCGGTATGCCGAGCTTGTCGTAGGTCTCGAGCAGCTTCGGGTCGACCTCGTCCAGGCTCTTCGGCCGGTCCTTGTCGGACTTCGGCGCCGAGAAATACGAGATCGCCTGGTAGTCGATCTTCGGGTAGTGCACGTGCGCCCATTCGGGCTCGGTCATCGTCAGCCACTGGCGATAGGCCTTGAGCCGCCACTCGAGCAGCCACTCGGGCTCTTCCTTCTTCGCCGAGATGGCGGCGACGACGTCCTCGTTCAGCCCCGGCGGCAGGCTGTCGGCGTCGATGTCCGTGAAGAAGCCGTGCTTGTAGCGACGGTTGACGAGGTTTTCCAGTTCCTGCTGTTCGGTTGCCATCGGTTTACTCATGCGTGGACGCGGGCCCGGCGGCCCCGCGGTTACTTGTCCTTGCGCAGCACCTGCACCGGCATGCCGGCGAAATCGAAGCGCGGCAGCGGCGCGTTGGCGCGCGCCAGGTCGGCCAGCGAGACGTCGTCGAGGGCGCGCCTGATCGCTACGTTGATGCGCTGCCAGGCGCCGCCGACCGAGCAGACGTGCTCTATGCCGCAGTGGCTGTCCGAGCTCGCGCACTCGGTGATCGACACCGGCCCCTCGAGCGCGTCGATGACCTCGGCGGCCGTGATCTCCGCGGGCCGGCGGGCCAGCCGGTAGCCGCCCTGGGCGCCGCGGGTCGACGTCACAAGCCCCGCTTTTGCAAGTGTTTTCAGCAATTTGCTGACGGTCGGCAGGCCTACGCCGGTGGCCGCGGCCACCTCCGACGCGCTCGCGTACTCCGAGCGGGTCCCGGCAAGGTAGCCGAGCACGACGGTGCCGTAGTCGGTCAGTTTGCTGATGCGCAACATGGCAGCGCCCCGGGGAAATTGGACTAGCTTAGTCCTATTTGGTGCACGGGGCCACTAAAACAAGGGGCTGCGGTGCCCTGCGGGCCCGGCCGGGCGGCGACTTTCGGGCGGGCTTTTTTGCTATGCTCTCGGCCCGAAGCGGGCCGCCGGCCCGGCCGAAAACGAACAACGAATCCCGGGAGTATCTCGACCGCCATGGACCTCGACGCGCTGCAGGCAGTGAGCATTGCCGCGGCCGGCTCCGGCCGGCGGCCTGGCGCCGCGGTCCGCCTTGCCGGCGCGGCGACCCGGGGCCGTGCAACCCGGCACCGGCGCCCATGACGGACACCGACAAGCCGCTCATCGAGATTCGCGATCTCGACTACGCGCGCGGTCGCAAGCAGATCTTCAAAGACCTGAACATCTGTATCGACCGCGGCCACGTCACCGCGATCATGGGCCCGTCCGGCACCGGCAAGACGACCCTGCTCAGGTTGATCACGCGCCAGCTCGTGCCGGACCGCGGCCACGTGCTGGTCGACGGCGTCGACATCGCGACGCTCAACGAGCGCGAACTGTTCGGTCTGCGCAAGCGCTTCGGCATGCTGTTTCAGAACGGCGCGCTGCTGACCGACCTGTCGGTGTTCGAGAACGTCGCGTTCCCGCTGCGCGAGCACACGAAGCTGACCAACCGGCTGATCCGCCACATCGTGCTCACCAAGCTGCACGCGGTCGGCCTGCGCGGCGCCGCCGACATGATGCCGTCGGAGCTGTCGGGCGGCATGGCGCGGCGCGTGGCCCTGGCCCGGGCGATGGTGATGGACCCCGAGATCCTGATTTACGACGAGCCCTTTGTCGGTCTCGACCCGATTTCGATGGGCGTCATCGTACGCCTGGTGCGGCGCATGAACGACGCGCTCGGCAGCTCGTAGATCCGCGTCAGCGAGTACGTTCAGGAAGTCTCGACGGTCGCTGACCAGAGTTACCTGATTTCGGGCGGCAAGGTCGTCGCATCGGGCAGTCCCGACGAGTTGCACAACACCTCGTCCGAGCTGGTCCGGCAGTTCATGCACGGCATGGCCGACGGCCCCGTCGCGTTCCACTACGCCGCGCCGAACTACGCGGAACAGCTGCTCGGCCGCGACGCCGACTAGGAACCAGCATGTTCCGGGAAATCTGGTACACCTTTCTCGAATTCCTGCGCACGTTCGGTGCGCTGCAGCTGTTCTTCCTGCAGCTCCTGCGCAGCATCCCGATCGTCTTCGTCCGGCGCTTCCGGCTCATCGTCCACCAGGTCTACAACGCCGGCGCGCTGTCGCTGGTGATCGTCATGACCTGCGGCCTGTTCGTCGGCGGCGTGCTCGGCCTGCAGGGGCACTCGAACCTCGCGCGCTTCAACGCCGAGGACTCCGTCGGCACCTTCGCTGCGTTCTCGCTCCTGAAGGAGCTCGGCCCGGTCGTCACGGCGCTGTTGTTCGCGGGCCGCGCCGGCACCTCGCTCGCGTCCGAGATCGGCCTGATGCGCGCGACCGACCAGCTCTCGGCGATGGAGATGATGGCCACGAACCCGGTACGCCGCGTGCTCGTGCCGCGCTTCCTGGGCGGCGTCATCGCGATGCCGATGCTCGCGGCCGTGTTCAGCTGCGTCGGCCTGTTCGGCGCGCACCTCGTCGGCGTCAACCTGCTCGGCGTCGACGCCGGTGCGTTCTGGCAGCAGATCCAGGCCACCATCGGGCCGGAAGACGTCTGGGAAGGCATCATCAAGAGTTTCGTGTTCGGCATCGTGGCCAGCCTGCTGGCGGTGTGGGAAGGCTATAATGCGATCCCGACGGCCGCCGGCGTCGGCCGCGCCACGACCCGCACCGTCGTCATCACCGCGATCTGCGTACTGATCCTGGATTTCATGATCACCGCGGTCGCCATCAACTTCGGGGACTGACATGCAACAGACTCGCTCCGTGGAACTGGGAACCGGCCTGTTCGTGCTGCTCGGTATCGGCGCGCTGTTCTTCCTGACCACGCAGACGACCGGCGGCGACCCGCTGGGCGGCAACGAGACCTACACGGTCAGCGCGCGTTTCGACAACGTTGGCAGCCTGAAAAACCGCGCCCCGGTGGCGATGTCGGGCGTGACGATCGGCCGCGTGCGCGAGGTGCGCTTCGACGGCGAGCGCCTGAACGCGGTCGTCGTGTTCGAGATCGACAGCCAGTACGACAAGATCCCCGAGGACAGCGATGCGAGCATCCTGACCGCCGGCCTGCTCGGCAGCCAGTACATCGGCCTGCAGCCCGGCGGCTCCGACATCTATCTCGAGGACGGCAGCGAGGTCATGTTTACACAGTCCGCCGTCGTGCTCGAAAACCTGATCAGCAAGTACCTGTTCTCGAGCGGCGGCAGCGACGCCGACGACGAATAGGCCGGGAGTACCTATGTTGAAACGAATTGCATTGCTGGTGTCGATGAGCCTGCTGGCCATGGCGGCGCTGGCACAGTCGCCGGCCGAGGTGGTCGAGAACGCGGCCAGGGAACTGGCGCAGAAGCTCGACGGCCGGCGCGACGCGCTGAAAACCAACCGCGAGGAGCTGTATGCGCTGATCGACGAGATGCTGCTGCCGCGCTTCGATCGCGACTACGCGGCGCAGCTCGTGCTCGGCCGCCACTGGCGCGAGGCCAATACGCAGCAGCGCCGGCGCTTTATCGACGCGTTCTACCGGACGCTGCTGCACCGCTATGCCGACGGCGTCCTCGAGTACGACCAGGACAACGTCGAGATCCTGCCGTGGCGCGGCAGCGACGCCGACAAGCGTACGACCGTGCGCACCTTCGTCACGCTCGACGATGGCACCCGCGTGCCCGTCAACTACGCGCTGGTACGCCGCGACTCGGGCTGGATGATCTTCGACGTCAACATCGAGGGCATCTCCTACGTGCGCAACTTCCGCGCCGAGATGGACTCGGAGATCCGGCAGAAGGGGCTCGTTGCGGTCATCGAGCGCCTGGAGCGCGAGGCCGAGGACCCGGGGGCCGCGCAAGACGAGGCGGCATGAACGGCCGCGACAGCTACGAGTTCGAGGAGCTCGGCGAGGGCCGCTTCTCGCTGTCGGGCACGATGGGCTTTCGCACCGCCGACCAGATCCTGCGCGAAGCCGAAGGCCTGTTCGAGGAACACACGCGCATCGAGGTCGATCTCGGCGGCGTCGACCGCACCGACTCCGCGGGGCTCGCGCTGCTGCTCGAGTGGATCACCTGGGCCAACCACACCGTGCGCGAGATCCGCTTCCAGAACATGCCGGACAAGATCCGCGCGATCGCCGCGGTGACCGAGGTGGAAGACCTGCTGAAGCGCGGCGAACGCTGGTCCGGCTTCATCGAGGCGCCGGCGAGCGCCGGTGAGCCGCAGGAAGCCGAAGAAAAAAGCTGAAGCCGAGCGCCGCGCGCTTCGCACGCGCGTCTTTACCCCTGGTCGTCGCCGGCCTTGCGTGCCGGAGTGCTGCGAGACCCGTTCCCTGCGCGGAACCGCGGCCACGTCGGCTGACACCGGCCTGCGCCGGGCGGCATACTGTGTCCTGACTCCTGCCGGCGGAACAGGCATGGCCGCACTGCAACGATTCCTTGAGGAGGCGAGGCGCCGGCGCGTGTTTCGCGTCGCCGGCATCTACGTGGTCGCCGGCTGGCTCGCCGTGCAGGTCGCGAGCGAGGCGCTGCCGGCGCTCGATCTCGAGGCCGGCGCGATCCGCTACGTGTGGCTCGCCGTCCTGCTCGGTTTCCCGCTGGCACTCGTCTTCGGCTGGTTTTTCGACGTAAGCCCCGCAGGCATCGTCCGCACGCCGCCCGCGGCGCCGGCCGCCGCCGCTCCCGGGCTGCGGCGCACGGACTACCTGATCCTCGCAGCGCTCGCCGTGATCGCGGCCGGCATCCTGCTCGAATTGTCCGGCCAGGTCCGTGAGACTGCCGCGCCGCGAGCGACGCCGGCGGACCCGCTGTCGATCGCCGTGCTGCCGCTCGACAACCTGTCCGGCGACCCGGAGCAGGCCTGGTTCGCCGCGGGCATGCACGACGCGCTGATCTCCGCGCTGAGTCGAGTCAGCGGCCTCCGGGTCACCTCGCGCACGTCGACGAAGCCGTACGCGGACAGCGAGAAATCGGCCCCCGAGATCGGCGCCGAGCTCGGCGTCGCACGGCTCGTCGAGGGCAGTGTGTACCGGGCCGGCGACCGGGTGCGCATCATCGTGCAGCTGATCGATGCGACCCGCGACGATCACCTCTGGGAGCAGACCTTCGAGCGCGAGCTGACCGACGTGTTGCGCCTGCAGAGCGACATCACGCGTGCGATCGCCGGGCGCATCCAGGTCGAGCTGACCCGCGCCGACGAGCGCAGCGTGGCGTCTGCCGCATCGGTGGTGCCCGGCGCCTACGAGGCCTACCTCAAGGGGCAGTTCCACACCGAGCGCTTTACCCCCGAAGACATGCGGCTCGCGGCGGACTACTACCGCCGCGCGGTCGAGCTCGACCCGGAAAGTCCGCTCGGGCACTGGGGCCTCTACCGGATCTGCGGCTTCCAGGTGCAGGCGGGCCTGATCCGGCCTCGCGAGGGTCACCCGAAATGCCGCGCGTCGCTGCTCAGGGCCTTCGAGCTCGACGACACGCTGGCGGAAGTGCACATGGGGCTCGCCCTGAGCTACTGGCTGTACGACTACAACTGGCCGGCAGCCGACGCGGCATTCCGGCGCTCGCTCGAGCTGAACCCGAGCTACGCCGAGGCGCGGATGTTCTATGCGCACTTCCTCGCGGTGATGCGCAAGCCCGGGGAGAGCACGGTGCAGATCGAGCTCGCGCGCGAACTCGACCCGCTGAACGTTTTCGTCCGGGCGCTGCACGGCGCCCAGGTCGTGCTGGTCGGCGACACGGCGGCGGGCGTCGCGCAGATCGAGGACTGCCTGCGCGAGGTGCCCGCGCTGGGCTTCGGCTTCGACGTGCTGTGGTTCGGCAACGCCCGGCTCGGGCGCTGGAACGCGGCCTACGAGGCCGCGGTCAGCCATTTCGGCATCACGATGGGGCAGCACGAGATCGCCGCGGCGCTCGTGCGCGGCCACGCGGCCGGCGGCTACCGTAACGCGATGCGGGAAGGCGCGCTGGCCGCCGAACGCGTGTCGGGCAGCGCCTACGTCCCGGCCGTCGAGATCTCGCTGCTCTGGGAAATGGCGGGCGACGCCGACAAGGCATTCGAGTGGCTGGACACCGCCTACGACTGGCACGATCCGACGCTGCCCTACATCGCGGCGACGGGGATGATGTTCGCGCTCGACGAGGACCCGCGCTTCCGGGCGCTGCTCGAGCGCATGGACCTCGCGATGTGGATCGAGGAGACCGCCGGCGGCTGAGGCGACGGCCGTCTCTCTTGAGCCGGCGGGATCCCGCCGGCGGTGGGCGGCAGCAGCGCTAGTCGGAGCTGCCTGCCGCGCAGGACGGCGCGAGGCCGAGCTCGCCGATCGCCTCGGCGACGGCCGCCCGCAGCGCCTCCGGGTCCGTGCCGGCGGCAGCACCGCGACCGGCCGCACGCAGCTCGCCGGTCGCGAGCGAGACGGCACGGACGGTGACGTCGCTGCGGTCGTCCGACTGCCGCACGGCGCCGAACACGGCCTCGGTGGCGCCGGAGGCGGAGCAGGCCAGCTGCGCGTCGCGGGCTGCCGGCAGCAGGCAGCCGTCCGCGGACAGGCGCAGCGTGAAGCGCGGCAGCTGCAGGCTGTCGCCCTGGCGTGCGTGGACGTGGCCGGGTGTGACGACGCCGTCGTCGAAAGCGTCGGCAACGGCCGCGGCGAGAGCCCGCGCATCGGCGTCCTCTGGCGCCGCCGCGTTGGCCGCGCACGGGTCCGGCCAGAAGTCCCAGTCGACGCTCATGCGCCCGTCCGGATCGCGGTAGCTGCCGCTGAACGCTTCGTCGACGGCCGGCAACGGCAGTTTGCCGACCGACATCGCGAGGCTGCACTGCGTGTTCTCGTAGGTCACGGGCGCGCGCCCCGCGGCCTGCTCGTTGACGGTGACCGCGATCGGGTCGCTGCTGAAGGCGAACTCGTAGCTGCCCTCGTCTTCGGTCTTGATGCGCAGGGCCGCCGTCGCGCTGTCCGCGCCCGCGAGGCTGAAGGTTCTGCGCGGCTGGTTTGGCCGTTCCCACTCGGCCTGCATGCGGGCCAGGATGCTGATGCTGCCTCCAAGCGTGCGCCACTCGCCCAGCGGATAGCGGATGAAGGTCTGCGGATCGAGCGAGAGGATGCCGATGCCCTCGCAGTAGCCGGCCTGGCCGCCGTAGCGGTCCTCACGGGACAGGTCCCAGGTCATGCGGACGACGCCGTGCAGCCGGCCGTCCGGGAGCTGCGGTGCGGCCTGCGCAACGGCGGCTTCGACGCACTGCGCGGCTGCGCTCGCCGGCCAGGCGGCTGCCAGCGCGAGCAGGCAGGCTGCCGTGGCGAGACCGGGCATGGCGGGTGCGCGGCCGCGGGTAGCCGCGGGGCGAACGGCGCAGGCAAGGCCGCGCGCGCGAGTGTCATCGGTAGCAGTCATGCATCGTCCCTGTTGCTGTTACGGTCCCGGCCAGGCCGCGACCTATTCCTCAAAATCCTCGAACTCGTCGTAGAAGTCGTCCATCGGCGGATTGCCGTCGTAGATCTTGTACTCGCGATTCTGCAGGTAGGACTCGCGCAGGGTCAGGTACGGGTCGTTCGAGTCCTCGAGGAAGCGCTCGGCGTTCAGCAGGCGCGCGCGCGTGTCGATGACGCGCACGACCCGGAGCTTGTCCTTGACCGACGAGTTCTCGTACCAGAACAGCGGGTTGCTCGCGAAATCCAGCGGCATCGCGAGCGTATCGCGCACGGTGCCGGGCCCGAAGAAGGGCATGACGAAGTAGGGGCCGGGGCCCGCGCCCCAGGCCGCGAAGGTCTGGCCGAAGTCCTCGTCGTGTTCGACGAGCCCGAACTCGGTCGCCGGGTCGAGCAGGCCGCCCAGGCCGACGCTCGAGTTCATCAGGAAGCGGCCGAGGTCCGAGAAGCCGGCCTTCGGCTTGCCCTGCAGGAACTGGTTCAGCATCGTGCCCGGCACGCGCAGGTTGGCGAAGAAATTGCTGACACCGCGACGCGCCAGCTGCGGCACCACCTTCTGGTAGCCCCTGGCCAGCGGCTTGAAGGTGACGTTGTCGACCGCGGTGTTGAACTGGTACATGCCGCGGTTGTAGCTCTCCCACGGATCGTGCGGCGGCGGCTCGCCGGGCGTCGCGGCGCAGCCGGCGACGGTCAGCGTGGCCAGGAGGGCGAGCACCGCGGTCTTGTTCTTGTTCATGCGCACTCCAGGGGCCGGCCCGGCGGGGGCGGCCGAAATCAGCGTGCGGAGCGCCCCATGCGGCGAGCCTGCCGCATCTGCTGAAGCTGCTCCTCGGTCATGTACTGCTGCACGAAGTCGATGCGTGCCTCGAAACGGATCCGCTGGATCTCCTGTAACTCCGGCACCGCCAGCGCCTGGCGCAGGAACACGACGCCGCCCACCAGGTCGCCGATCATAAAGCGGTACTCGGCCATGTAGTAGAGCGACTCGGCGGTGTCGCCGGCCTGGTCGGCGGCGCGCGCGATCAGCCGCACCTGTTCCGGCGTGGGCGGCACCGTGTTCAGCAGGTCGAGCAGCATCCGGTGCGCGCGCTCCGGCTCGCCGAGCCTGAGCATCGCCTCCGCGTACGCGATGACCAGCGGCACGTTGCGCGGGAACAGTTCCACGGCGCGCTCGAAGGTCGCGCGCGTGCCGTCGATGTCTTCGAGTCCGAGCTGGGTCTCGGCAAGGCAGATGTGATAGGCCGTCACGTCAGGCTCGCGGTTCGCGAGTTCCTCGCAGATAGGCCGGGCCTCGTTGTAGCGGCCGTCGCGGAGGTAGGCGAGTGCGCGGCCGTAGCGGTCCGCGTCGGACTGGCTCGCGTAATCCTGCTGCTCGTAGTAGGCGACCGCGAGGCCCGCGCGCTCGAAACTCTTGACCTGCGCGCGTGCCTTGGCGATGCCGTAGCTCTTGCTGGACACGTTCGTGCCCGGCGGCAGCGAGCGTGCCCGGCTGCGCGCTTCCGCGATGCGCGAACTGGACACCGGGTGCGTGCGCAGGAACTCGGGCGTGCGGTACTCGACCGGCCGGGTGGAGCGGGAAATGACCTCGAAGAACGAGGCCATGCCGTTCGGGTCGAATCCCGCCTGCGACAGCGCGTCGATGCCGATGCGGTCGGCCTCGTACTCGTGCTGGCGGGTGAAGTTGATCTGCTGCTGGATCGCCGTGCCCTGGCCAACGGCAATCGCGCCCTGCACGGCGTCGCTCGAACCCGAGGCCGCGCCGGCCAGGATCGCGCCGAGCATGATCGCCGTGGACAGGATCGACTGTCGCTGGTTCGCGTGGATCGCGCGCGCGATGTGCCGCTGGGTCACGTGCGCGACCTCGTGCGCCAGCACGCCGGCCAGCTCGTCCTCGCTGCGCGTCGCCTGCAGCAGCCCCGTGTGCACGCCGATGTAGCCGCCCGGCAGCGCGAAGGCGTTGATCGCCGGGTCGTCGACGACGAAGAACGTGAAGCGGTGGTCGCCGTCGTTCGCGTGCGGCGCAATCCGGTGGCCAATCTCGTTGATGTACTCGGTGAGCAGCGGGTCCTCGAGGACCTGCCCGCGCGCGCGCAGCTGCGCCATGATCTGCGCGCCGAGCTGCGCCTCCGCGTTCTTCGACAATATCGCGTCGGCCGGGCTGCCGATGTCCGGCAGGTTGACCTCGGCGAGCGCCGGCGCGCCCGCGAGCAGCGCGAGCAGGCAGGTCAGGGTGGCGATGCGGAGGCGGTCGATCAAAGGCGGTTACCGGGTGGCGAAGTCAGCACATTCGGACTGCCGGTCGCGGCCGGCGTTCCCAATGATACCCGCCGGCAGCGCCCGGCGCCCGTGCGCCGGGGTTCCCTCAGACTTTCGAAAGCGATGGCAAGTCTATGAAATGTCTATTTTTTGCTTCAGAGTTCCCTGGCCGCGGCCAGTACTTCCTCGGCGTGGCCCTTGACCTTGACCTTGCGCCACTCGCGGCGCAGCTTGCCGTCGGCGTCGATCAGGAAGGTCGAGCGCTCGACGCCCATGAACTTGCGCCCGTACAGGTTTTTTTCCCTGATCACGTCGAACTTGCGGCAGACCTTCTCGTCCTCGTCGGACAGGAGCTCGAACGGGAAGGACTGCTTGTCCTTGAATTTCTCGTGGCTCTTCAGGCTGTCGCGCGAGATGCCGAACACCAGCGTCTTCGCGCGCCTGAACTTGGCGTGCAGATCGCGGAAGTCCTGGCCCTCGGTTGTGCAGCCCGGCGTCGCGTCCTTCGGGTAGAAGTAGAGCACGAGGTGCTTGCCTCGGTGGTCCTTGAGGCGGAAGGTCTGGTCGCCCGTCATCGGGCAGCTGAAGTCACCGACGACGCGGTTCAGGGCGGGTCCGGCCACGGGGGTCCTCCTGTCAGTCTGTGGGTCGGGGTCAGGACTTGACCGGTTCGATCAGCCCGTCGAGGTTCAGCTGGTCGCACATCTCGAGGAACTCGTCGCGCAGCTGGGCCAGGTGCACGTTGCCGGGCACGTTGACGTTCATCTGCACCGAGAACATCGGCGCGCCGGTGTGCGCGGCGGCGTAGGAGCGCGTCGCGAGGTCGGCGATCTCGATGTTGCGGCTGGCGAAGAAGTGCGCCAGCTGGAACACGATGCCGGGCTGGTCGAGCGCGACGACGTCGACCGCGTAGGGCATCGACTTGGCCCCGTGCTCGCGGATCCCGGTCTTCTTGATGTTGATCGTGAGGTCGCGGTCCTTGGCGAGCTTGTCGAGGCTGGTCTCGAGCTTGTTCAGCGTATGCCAGTTGCCGGAGACCAGCAGCAGCATCGCGAACTCGGAGCCGAGGGCGGTCATCCGGGACTCCTCGATGTTGCCGCCGCAGTCGAGGATGACTTTCGAGAGATCGTTAACGACCCCGGCACGGTCCGTGCCGATGGCAGATAAAACAATGAGTTGTGACATTTTTCTCGATTGTTGGTAACTGGCTGCCGGCCAGGCTCGCCACGGCGGACGCTCGCTTGCCAGCGCGGGGGGTGAACAGTACCATCGCCGCCTCATTTCTGGCGAGGGCTATTTAAGGTGTTCACGGGCAGCCTGGTGGCGATGGCCACCCCGTTCACCGCGGACAACAGGGTGGACTACGCGGCTGTCGAGCGCCTCGTCGATTTCCACGCCGCCAACGGCACCGCCGGGCTGGTCGTGGCCGGCACGACCGGCGAGTCGGCGACGCTGCTGAAGGGCGAGCACGCCGAGCTGATCCGCCAGGTGGTCGGCTTCGCGGCCGGTCGCCTGGCCGTGATCGCCGGCACCGGCTCGAACTCGACCTCGCAGACCATCGACCTGTCGCTGGAGGTGAAGGATGCCGGCATGGACGCCTACCTGATGGTCGTGCCGTACTACAACAAGCCGGTGCAGGAGGGCATGGTCCGGCACTTCACGGCGATCGCGAACGTCGTCGAGAAGCCGATCATGCTGTACAACGTGCCCGGCAGGACCGTCGCGGACATGCAACCCGAGACTGTCGCGCGGCTGGCCGAGCACCCGCGGATCTTCGGGCTGAAGGACGCGACCGGCAACCTCGGGCGCCTGCGCGACACGCAGAAACTCGTGCCGGAGGACTTCATGTTCTACAGCGGCGACGATTTCACCAGCCGCGAGTTCATCGAGCTGGGCGGCCACGGCGTCGTGACCGTGACGGGCAACGCGGCGCCGCAACTGATGGCGGAGCTCTGCCGGCTGCAGGCGGACGGCAGGACGGAGGAGGCAAAGGCAGTGGATGCGAAGCTGCAGCCGCTGAACAAGGCCATGTTCCTCGAGTCGAACCCGATACCGGTCAAGTGGGCCCTGGCGAAAATGGGTCTCATCGAGCCGCACATTCGCTTACCATTGACGCCTTTTGACGCGCGGTACCACGAACAGATGTTGAACGCGATGGAAACGGCCGGCGTGCCCCTGGGGGCCGCGGCATGAGACGGATACTGACGGCGCCGCTGGCGCTGCTGACGCTCGGAGTGCTGGCCGGCTGCAGCACGCTGGAAGAATGTAACGACCCGAGGCTCTACCAGCAGGCGCAGGCGGGCAAGAAGATCGAGACCCCCGAGGGACTCGACCCGCTGCCGCCGGAGCGCGAACTGTCGATCCCGCAGGCCTCGCCGCAGGCCCCGCCGCCGCCCGGCGCCTGCCTCGACATGCCGCCGACCTTGCGGACCGGCTCGTCCGACAGCGACTGAGTCGACAGGGCCGACCGGGCGGTTAGAATACCCGCCCCGCGCCGGTCGTCCGGCGCGCCTGCAGCAACCCGCTGCGAGCAGACAATTCGGAGAGGTGGCTGAGTGGTTTAAGGTGCTCGCCTGGAAAGCGAGTGTACGGTGATACCGTACCGGGGGTTCGAATCCCCCCCTCTCCGCCAGAATACAAAGGGGGCGCACCCGTCGGGTGCGCCCCCTTGGTATTCTGGTGGGGATGGTGGTGTGGACGAACCTCCTCGGGTTCGACAAAACGGCAGGACTGCCGTTTTGGACGCGCGCAGCGCGCCGCGAAGCGGTGGCGGCCATGGATGGCCGCCATCAATCCCCCCGAAACTTCCGGCAACAGCGGTACCGAATTCCGCACCGCACTAAAGATCAATCCGCACCCACCATGCTCGCTATAACCAACCCGACAGGCGGATTGGGGCTTCGACAAAACGGCAGGACTGCCGTTTTGGACGCGCGCAGCGCGCCGCGCAGCGGTGGCGGCCAGGGATGGCGGCCGTCATGAATTCGGCAGGAGCCGAATTGACGCGCGCAGCGCGCCCCGCAGGGGCGGCCGCCATGGATGGCGGCCGTCAATCCCCCAAGTCCCCCGCAACGGTTGCGCCAAACCCGCCAGCACTCCAACGATCAATCCGCACCCACAATCTTCGCAGTCACCAACGCGCAAGGTCTGAAGGCCAACGGCCCCCCCCGCAACCACTCGCCAACGCCGCGGCGCCGCCACAACAACCGCACAGCAAACCTTGATCACGTGCTCAACGTGATCCGCCTGGCAGGCTCCCGTCGCCTTTTTGAGACAGGTTTTTTTTCGCCGGGATGGTGCTAGTTTTGCCTCCAGACACTGAAAAAGGCATACCAATCGAAAGATTGGGACGCAAAGCCACCGGTCTACGGGCAGGAAGCCTACGACAGCGGGGATGCCAGCCAGTCTGCGTCCGTTCGGCGCATTCGTGCTGAAGGGCTTTGCCGCACCCGATGTTTCAACGGTCTGCCTTCCGGTATACGGAGAGGTAACGGACATGCAGACGATTGGATTCGCGCGAGCGCTGCGTAGCGTGATCGCAATGCTGCTGCTCGCGGCAGGCGTCAGCGGCTGCCTGGCGAGTGGCGACTCGAACGACCCCGGTGCCGGCGCACCGCCGGCGGGACCGCCGCCACCGG
>ERZ869936.802-NODE-802-length-26425-cov-5.047478_pt1 | contig 26425 bp, 18 predicted proteins | sample MGYA00520876_ERZ869936 | MGnify/ENA primary metagenome ERZ869936 (study PRJEB32218, sample SAMN09650985) | biofilter metagenome | isolation source: enrty point of leading RO module | place: Saudi Arabia: Thuwal, RO plant located on Red Sea | collected 2016-02-17 ... | reverse complement strand
TGTTCGTCACCGTGCCGTTCATCGCCCGCGAGCTCATTCCGCTGATGCAGGCGCAGGGCACCGAGGAGGAGCAGGCGGCGGTGGTGCTGGGCGCGAGCGGCTGGCAGACCTTCTGGCGGGTGACCCTGCCCAACATCAAGTGGGGCCTGCTGTACGGCGCCATTCTCTGCAATGCGCGGGCGATGGGCGAATTCGGCGCGGTATCGGTGGTCTCCGGCCACATCCGCGGGCTGACCAACACGCTGCCGCTGCATGTGGAAATTCTCTACAACGAATACAACTTCGCCGCCGCGTTCGCGGTGGCCTCGCTGCTGGCGCTGCTCGCGCTGGTGACGCTGGCGCTCAAGACGCTGGTCGAGTTCAAGGCGGCGCAACAACATCGAAAGGACGCCCGACATGAGCATTGAAGTGCGCAATCTGTCCAAGCGGTTCGGCAGCTTCGCGGCGCTCGACGACGTGAGCCTGGAGGTGCGACCCGGCGAACTGCTGGCGCTGCTCGGCCCGTCCGGGTCGGGCAAGACCACGCTGCTGCGGGTGATTGCCGGGCTGGAGCGCCCGGACGCCGGCCAGGTGCTGTTTCACGGCGAGGACAGCACCGACCGCCATGTGCGCGAGCGCCGCGTGGGCTTCGTGTTCCAGCATTACGCGCTGTTTCGCCACATGAGCATCTTCGAGAACGTGGCATTCGGGCTGCGCGTGCGCCCGAAGCCGGTGCGGCCCGACGAGGGCGAGATCCGCCGCAAGGTGTTGGAGCTGCTGAAGCTGGTGCAGCTCGACTGGCTGGCGGACCGCTACCCGCACCAGCTTTCGGGCGGGCAGCGCCAGCGCATCGCCCTGGCGCGCGCGCTGGCGGTGGAACCGCGCGTGCTGCTGCTCGACGAGCCGTTCGGCGCGCTGGACGCGAAGGTGCGCAAGGAGCTGCGCTCTTGGCTGCGCCGGCTACACGACGACATGCACATCACCAGCGTGTTCGTCACCCACGACCAGGAAGAGGCGCTGGAAGTGGCGGACCGGGTGGTGGTGATGAACGACGGCGCCATCGAGCAGATCGGCACGCCTGAGGAAGTGTACGAAAAGCCGGCGAGCCCGTTCGTCTACGAGTTTCTCGGCCAGGTGAACCTGTTTCACGGCCGGCTGCATCGCGGCCGCGCCTGGCTGGGCGGCATCGAGCTGGAGTCGCCGGATCACGCCGACCTGGACGAGACGCCGGCGGTGGCCTACGTGAGGCCGCACGACCTCGAGATCGAGACCGAAGCCGGCGAAGGACTGGCCGCGCGTGTCGTGCACGTGCTGCCGGTCGGGCCGGTGGTGCGGCTGGAACTGCAGCCGCTCGACCCCGCGGGACCGGGCGGCCTCATCCATGCCGACATCAGCCGCGAACGCTACCGCAGCCTGGCGCTCAAGGTGGGAGACCGGGTGTTCGTGCGGCCGCGCCGTTTCGAGGTGTTCGCGAAATCTGCAGGGGCGGCGGTAGCCGCGTAGTCCGCGCGCGACCGCCCCCGGCTATTTGCCCTCGGCCTTGCGTTGCTCGCCGAGGTAACGGAGATAGCTCACCAGCGCCCAGATCTGGTCGTCGGTGAGGTCGTCCTTGAATGGCGACATCATGGTGCCCTTGCGCCCGAACTTGATAGTGTTGAAAATCATCTGGTCCGAGGGCGCGCGCTGCCACTCGTCGTCGGTCAGGTCGGGTCCGTTGCCGCCGCGCGCATTGCCGCCGTGGCAGCCGTGGCAGGACACGCGCTTGTACAACACCTCGCCGTCCTGGATGGCTTTCGGGTCGCCGGCGAGCGGGTTGTCGGCCGGTGCCGTGCCGCCGGGGCCGCCTGGCACCTCGCCGGCGCCGCCGGTCAGTAGCCAGACCGCGCACAGCGCGAGCAATACATTCCTCATCGTTGCCTCTTGAAACGCGGCGGGCGCGCGAACGCGCCCGCACGCAGTGGTTACTCGAAGATCACTGGAACAGCGCAAACACCGTCAGGTAACCGCCCTTGCGATTGTCCTTGAGATGCGGCGCGCCGCCCCTGCCGCCCCAGGTGGCCCAGCCGGTCCAGCCGCCCCATCCCGACGGGATGGCAACGTACTGCCGGCCGTCGATCATGAACGACACCGGGCTGCCGACGATGCCCGACCCGGTCTGATACGACCAAAGCTCCTTTCCGGTCTTGCTGTCGTAGGCATTGAAGAGCCCCTCCGGGGTGCCGGCAAAAGTAAGGCCGCCGGCGGTGGTCAGCACGCCGCTGGTGAAGGGCGACGGTGCCTTGACCGTCCACTTCTTCTCGCCGGTGACGGCGTCGAAGGCGACCAGCTGGCCGTGACCCTTGTGCCAGTCGGCCTCGGCGATGCCGAGGTTGTACTTGCCCTCGACGCGTTCGGACGGCCCGGCGAGCAGGTCGACGCAGATCTCGCGGCTCGGCACGAACACCATCTGCAGCTGCGGGTTGTAGCTCATCGGGTTCCACCACTTGCCGCCTTCGGACGCCGGGCAGACGTTGGTGACTTTCTTCTCGTAATTGGTGACCTTGTCAGGGTTGACGATCGGCCGGCCTTCCGCGGTGAAGCCGGTGGCCCAGTTCACCTTGGAGATTTCCTTGCCCCAGATGAATTTGCCGTTGGTGCGGTCGATCTTGTAGAGGAAACCGTTGCGGTCGCCGTGCAACCAGACTTTCTTGCCGTTGATGTCGGCGAGGATGGTTTCGTTGTTGCCGTCGTAGTCCCACACGTCCCACGGCGTGTACTGGAAGTAGAACTTGATGTCGCCGTTGTCCGGATTCAGCGCCAGGGTCGAGTTCGTATAGAGGTTGTCGCCCTTGCGGTTCATCCCGTCCCAGTCAGGATTCGGATTGCCGACGCTCCAGTAGAGGATGTCGAGCTGCGGGTCGTAGGAGCCGGTGATCCAGGCCGAACCGCCGCCGAATTTCCAGGCTTCGGGGTCGGTGTTGCCCCAGGTGTCGAAACCGAACTCGCCCGGCCCCGGGATGGTGTAGGTGCGCCAGGCCTGCTTGCCGGTCTCGGTGTCGAGGGCCTCGATCCACAGCCGCGTCGGATACTCCGCACCGGACATGCCGACGACGACCTTGCCCTTCACGATGAGCGGCGCGACCGTCATGGTGTATGCCTTGGTCCAGTCGGCGATGGTGACGTCCCACACCACCTTGCCGGTGGCGCGGTCGAGCGCGATCACATGCGAATCCGGGGTGGCGTAGAACACCTTGTCCTTGTAGACGGCGGCGCCCCGGTTGCCCAGGTCGCAGCACATGAACTTGCCGACTTCGTCGGGCAGCGGATGGTTGTACTGCCACAACATCGTGCCGTTGCGGGCGTCGACCGCGAAGATGCGGCCATGCGAAGACGTGACGTACATCACGCCGTCGACCACCAGCGGCGTGGTGTTCTGGGCGTCGAGCACGCCAAAGGAAAAGGTCCATACCGGCACCAGCTTGCCGACATTGCGGGTGTCGATCTGCTTGAGCGGGCTGAAGCGGGTGCCGGAGTAATCGCGCCCCGCCATCAACCAGTTGTTTCCGTCCTTGCCGGCATTCAGCAGCATCGCGTCGGTGACCGGTGTGTGCTTCACTTCGGCCGCACCCGCGGAGGTGAATAAAACGGCCCCGATCAAGACCGCGCAAACGGCGCGCAGCATTCCAATACCTGCTCGAGCACTCATTTCAACTCTCCCCAATTTTTCTCGAATGATCATGCTTACCCAGAAATGGGCGAGTATGACTATGCAAGTACTTCGCCCACGGCGCCGCGGTACCGCAAGGTGAAATCACGGTGAACGGCGCCGGATCAATCGTCCGTCTTATCCGGGAATTAGACAAGTCTCCCGGCGCGGGCCGGCAGGCGGATGGGGCGCGCGGCCTTCGCCTGATGCGGACGGAGCGCACAACGTCTGTGCATTGTTTCCAACAGCGGAAAAGAATTGGTGCGCGGATGCAGCGCCGCGGCGGCACTCACGCCGTTGCGGACTCGTCCGGGCGCGGGGCGGAAAAGGCGAAGCCATTCTTGCCGCTGCGCTTGACGGCATACATCGAATGATCGCCGCGATGGATGATGTCGTGCGCGGTGCAGTCGGGATAGGGAAACAGGCAGATGCCGATGCTCACACCCAGCCGCACCTCGGCACCGCTGCTCAGCAGTATCGGCTCGGCGACGCCGGCGAGCAGCCGGCGGGCGATCAACTCGGCGCCTTCCACCGACTCGATGTCGTGGGCGAGCACGTAGAACTCGTCGCCGCCCAGCCGCGCCAGCGTGTCGGCTTCGCGCAGCAGGCCGGCCAGGCGGACGGCGAGCGCCTTCAGGACTTCGTCGCCGGCCTCATGCCCGTAGCGGTCGTTGATCGGCTTGAAGCCGTCCAGGTCCATATACATGCCGGCGCACTTGCGGCGGCTGCGCCGCGCCGCGGCAATCGCCTGCTCCAGGCGGTCGAGCAGCAGGTCGCGGTTTGGCAGCCCGGTCAGGCTGTCGTGCAGCGAGCGCATGCGGTGGCCTTCGCGCTCCCGCTCGAGTTGGCGATTGCGCAGGAACAGCACCCGCTGCTGCAGTTCCAGCAGGTAGGCGGCGCCGGCACCGACCAGGGTCGTGGCCGCGAGAAAGAACGCGCTGCTCGCGAGCAGCGGCGCCGGCATCTCCCGGATGCCGGCGAATACGACGTAGAACACCGCCATGCAGATGCCGTTGAGCACCAGCGCATGAACGAACCGGATGCCGATGAACAGATAGGTCCAGAACATGACGATTACGAAGGCGACGTAGTACTGCGCCATCGCCTCGATCGTCACCAGCGACAGCAGGGCGACTCCGCCGAGCCCGGGCGCGAAACCCACCACGTTGACCCCGGCCTGGCCCAATCGACCGAAACGCGGATGAAAGGTGTAGGCGAGGAGCAGCAGCGGAAAGCTCATCGCGCCGATGCGGATCCACCAGGCGGCGAGTCGGGCATCGGAAAAGAACCACGGATCCAGCACGCCCACCAGCAGGTACAGCGGAATACCGATGATCAGCGCAAAGCGCGCCTGAAGCTTGACGCGCGGCAGCTGGTCCTGGCGATAGGCGGCTTCGAGCGCGGGGTCGCGAAACGACAGCGTGAGCGGATGCCAGCCGTCCTGCGGCAACCCCGCGTCCGGCTTCATGAAGGCGACACGCTCACGGAGCAGCCGCGGGCGACGGCGGTGCACCCGGGCGGCAGGCGATCAGTGGCGGGCCCGGTGCTTCGCGGCGATGAACTCGCGGTGCGGCACATAGAGCAGGTCGGAAACCTTGCGCACCAGATGGTCCTCGTACATGTCGATCTCGCGGTCGGCCTGGGCAATGCGCCACAGCTGCTCGACGAGGCGGATCTTGTCTTCGGGCGTCAGGTGCCGGTTCAGCGCGGACACGATTCCATGATACGAGGTGGGCCGGTTTTCCGGCCGCAGCGCGTGAACGACCATCGCGTCGGCCTCGTCGGCCGGCAGCGCGAACATCGACTGCAGTGCGTCCCGCGCCACCGACAGGTCGATGTCCTTGACCGCATGGTCGACCCTCGCGACCTCGGCGAGGAGCGTTGCCGCCGCCATCGGCACTGCGTCGGGCTTCGCGGCCGGCGGCTGCGGCGCGCCGGTGAACGCTTTCTGGATGGACTTCAGCAGATTTCGAAATGCGGCGGTCATCAATTTCTTGTTTGCTTGTTCTTGCCCGATGATGCTTAGGGCGCAGGAACGGCCCGGAGTTCATCCCGGAGCGCCGGTCGCGCCGCAGGCGGGCCGCGGTGCTCAGCCGTTGCTCATTGCCCGCGCAACGGCGGGCCTCGCCGCCATGGCCGCACCCCAGCGCAGCAGGTTCGCATTGCCGCCCGCCTGCTCGATCATCTGGCGGCGCGCAGCGAAATTCGGGTAGAGCATCAGGTCCGCAACCGACAGTTCGCCGGCGAGATACTCCCGTCCCGCGAGTGCGCTGTCGCAGGTGGAAAAGAAGTCGAGCAGCCGCCTGCGGAAGTACTCGACGTTGGCAGGCGACTTGTCCGGCGCGGTGACTTCCAGCCGGAAGATGGTGCTGCTGGTACCGGAAATGTCGCTCGCCGCCTGCATGAACCACTGCATTGCCAGCGCGCGCCGGACCGGGTCTTTAGGCACGAATTTGCCCGCTTTCTCGGCGCAGTACAGCACGATGGCGCCGGACTGGGTGAGCGCCAGCGGCTCGCCGCCGGGGCCGTCGCTGTCGACGATGGCCGGTATCAGCCCGGCGGGATTGATGCGCAGGTAGTCGGCCGCGCGCTGCTGGCCCTTGGCCAGATCGAGGCGATGCAACTGGTAGTTCAAGCCGGTCTCTTCGAGCGCCAGCCGGGCGCGCTGGCCATTGGCCGTAGGCGCGAAGTACAGGTCGATCATCGAATTTCTCCAGGCGGGCGATAGAAAGGCGCGCAGTGTAGCAAACCGCCGCTCGCGCAGTCGCCGCGGATCTCGCGAGGACCGGCGCCGACCGGCGGCGGGCCGCTCAAGCGCGCTCCGGCGCTGGCGGACTGTCGGTGCCGGCGATCTCGTAGCGATGCTTGCCGTCGCGCTTGGCCGCGCGCATCGCCAGCTCGGCGCGGTAGACGATGTCGTCCGCAGTGCAGTCCGGATAGGGAAACGGGTACACGCCAATGCTCGCGTGCAGCGCGACCGGCGGCAGACCCGCCCCTGCCACCGGCTCTTCGATGCAGGCGAGCGCGCGGGCGGCGACCGAGGCCATCGCCTCGGAGGAGGCCACGCCGCGGGCCAGCACGAAATACTCGTCGTCGCCGAGATAGGCGACCGTATCGGATTCGCGCATGGCCTGGCGCAGGCGCTGGCCTACGATGCGCAGCAGTTCCTCGGCGGCCGCGCGGCCGCGACTTTGCGCGAGACGCGCGAAATCGTCGAGATCGATGTAAAGTCCGGCGCACTGCTGCCGGTCGCGGCGCGCGGCGACGATGGCCTGATCCAGCCGATCGGCCAGCAGGGCCCGGTTGGGCAGTGCCGTGAGGCGGTCGTAGAGGCTGTGCACATCCTGACCGAACAGCTCGTCGGCCGAGCGATAGGCCTGCTCGAAAAGATGGCGGCGCCGGCGCTCGCGGAAATAGGCCTCGGCGGACGCCAGCACGGTGGCCGAACCTAGGAAAAAGGCGCTGCCGGCGACCATCGCTTCGGGCATGTCTCCTCCGAACGCCAGCGCACCGTAGAACACGAAGACGATGGCAATGTTGGCGTACAGGCCATAGAGAAAGCGGATACCCGGAAACAGCGTGGTCCAGAACACCACGATGACGACCGAGAGGTAGTACTGGGCGATTGCCGCGACCGGCATCAGGGACATGATCGCGACCAGCCCGCCAGCCGCGACTACGCCGGTCAGGGCCACCGCGGCCTGATCGAGCCATCTGAATCGGGAGCGAAACGTGAACAGCAGCACCGAAATGCCGGCGATGACCACCAGAAACCGGATCAGCCACACCGACCAGCGGTCGATGTCGTCGACGAAATAGGGGTCGAGCAGGCCCAGCAGCACGTAGAACGCAAGCCCCAGCCCAAGCGCGAGCTGTGCCCCGACTCTCGGCCGCGCAGCCAGTGCGTGGCGGTACGCTTCTTCCAGGCGGGCATCGGCGAAATGCAGCGTTGCCGGATGCATCCCGGTGCGGCGTACGATGAGGTCGCTTTGAGCCATTATGGATATATCGACACCAAGTCGGCTGTTCTTGAATGCTACTCGCCTGTGGGCGCGGGCGCAGTGGACATGGCCGGGCGCAAACCGGGCCGGCCGCGCCCGTACCGGGCGCTGACCGCCGCGCTGCCTGGAGGGACTCCGGCATGGCCGTAGCCACCTTCCGCTTCTACGAGGAACTGAACGACTTTCTCGCGCCGGAGCGCAGGAAGGTCGAATTCAGCTATGCCTGCGCGAGGCGCGCCACGGTGAAGAACGCGATCGAGGCGCCTGGCGTGACCTGTGGAGGGCGGAGCAGGGGCCCCATCGAAGATGGGGATGCGACCCCGCAACAGGTCGAGGGGACGCCCCCATGGCCGTAGCCACGTTCCGCTTCTACGAGGAGCTGAACGACTTTCTGGCGCCGGAGCGCAGGAAGGTCGAATTCAGCTATGCCTGCGCGAGGCGCGCGACGGTGAAGAACGCGATCGAGGCGCCTGGCGTGACCTGTGGAGGGCGGAGCAGGGGCCCCATCGAAGATGGGGATGCGACCCCGCAACAGGTCGAGGGGACGCCCCCATGGCCGTAGCCACGTTCCGCTTCTACGAGGAGCTGAACGACTTTCTGGCGCCGGAGCGCAGGAAGGTCGAATTCAGCTATGCCTGCGCGAGGCGCGCGACGGTGAAGAACGCGATCGAGGCACTCGGCGTCCCCCACACCGAAGTCGAGCTCATCCTCGTCGACGGCGAATCGGTGGATTTTTCCCACATCGTCGGCGAGGGCGAACGGATCTCGGTCTACCCGGTGTTCGAAGCCTTCGATGTGCGGCCGGTGCTGAGACTGCGTCCGGCGCCGCTGCGGCGCCTGCGCTTCATTGCCGATGCGCATCTTGGCGGGCTGGCGCGCTTTCTGCGCATGCTGGGCTTCGATACCCGCTACGACAACGCCTTTTATGACAGTGAAGTGCGCCGGATCGCCGCAGGCGAGGACCGGATCGTGCTGACGCGCGATCGCGCATTGCTCAAATGCGCCGATGTCACCCATGGATGCTTCGTGCACGCGCGCAAGCCGGAGGAGCAGATACGGGAAATAGTGCAGCGACTGCAGCTGGAGCATGAAGCCCGGCCCTTCACGTTGTGCCTGACCTGCAATGCGCCGCTCGAGCCGGTGGCAAAGTCGGCCGTTGTTGACCGGATCCCGCCGAAGGCGGCAGAGTTTTACGAGCGCTTCAGCACCTGCCGGGTGTGCAACGGCATTTTCTGGGAAGGCTCGCACTGGAAGAGAATGCGAATGGTGCTGGCGGGACTGGGCATCGAGCCGGAAGCCGGCGACGCGCCTGCGGGCACCCGGTAACAACCAAAAGGAGAACAACCGATGCACGAGACGGGACAGCTCAAGCGGGCGCTTTCGCTGCCGGTCATCACCTTCTACGGGCTGGGCACCATCCTGGGTGCCGGCATCTACGTGCTGGTGGGCAAGGTGGCGGGCGCGGCGGGCATGTACGCGCCGATCGCCTTCCTGGTGGCCGCGGCAGTGGCGGCGCTGTCGGCATTCTCCTATGCCGAATTGTCCGCGCGGCATCCATTGTCGGGCGGCGAGGCGATCTATGTGCAGGAAGGGCTGGGCCTGCCCTGGCTCTCGGCGCTGGTCGGCTTCATGATCGTGCTGACGGGGCTGGTGTCCGCAGCCGCCATCGTCAATGGCTTCGTCGGCTATCTCGACGTGTTCATCCGGCTTCCCCATGCAGGGGTCATCACGGTGACGGTGATCGCGCTCGGCGCACTGGCGGCCTGGGGCATCGTCCAGTCGGCGGCGGCCGCGGTGGTGGTGACGCTGATCGAGATTTCGGGGCTGCTGCTGATCCTGTTTGTCTCCGGCGGCCACCTGACGGAGTTGCCCGAGCGACTGCCGGAAATGATTCCGCCGATGGACGGCGCCGTGTGGTACGGCATCGCGCTCGGCGCGTTTCTCGCGTTCTATGCGTTCATCGGCTTCGAGGACATGGTCAACGTCGCCGAGGAGGTGAAGGACGCAGAGCGCAACATGCCGAAGGCGATCCTGCTTGCGCTGCTGGTATCGACGCTGCTGTACCTGCTGGTGGCGGCGGAGGCGGTGCTGACGCTCACGCCCGACGAGCTGGCGGGCACCGCCGCGCCGCTGGCGACCATGTACGAGCGGGCCACCGGCTCGCCGCCGACGGTGATTACGCTGATCAGCCTGTTCGCGGTGATCAACGGCGCGCTGGTGCAGATCATCATGGCGGCGCGCATGCTCTACGGCATGGCGCGCTCCGGCTGGCTGCCCAAGGCATTTGCGCGGGTGCATCCGGTGTCGCAGACGCCGCTGGTGGCAACCGGGACCATTGCGGCGGCGGTGCTGTTCTTCGCGCTGGCGCTGCCGCTGGTGACGCTGGCCAAGATCACCAGCTTCATCGTGCTCACGGTGTTCGTGCTGGTGAACCTGTCGCTGATCCGCATCAAGCGCAAGGCGCCCTCGCCGCGCAACGTACGCACCTATCCGGTGTGGGTGCCCTACGGCGGCGTGCTGCTGTCGCTGGGGTTGCTGGCGCTGCAGCTCGGCGAGCTGTTCTGACGCAGGCGGCGCACGCGAAAAGCAACGCCCACCGCTGAGGACGGGGAGGGTGCGGAGGAAAGCAAGAACAACTGCTTACCACCAAGAACACCAAGGCCACCACAAGTAAGGGAGCGGTTCGAGGGTCTGAATTTCTTGGTGTCTTGGTGCCCTTGGTGGTTCGTCAGGCTTTGCGTTTTCCTCCGCGCCCTCTGCGTCCTCCGCGTTGAGCGTCTGACCGCCGCCGTCAGGCGGCGATCTCGCGCCCGCGGTTATTAGATCGTCGCCAGCGCCTGGTCGATGTCGGCCAGGATGTCGTCGATGTGCTCGATGCCGAGCGACAGGCGCACCATGTCCTCGCTCACGCCGGCGGTCTCGAGTTCCTTCGGCGAAAGCTGGCGGTGGGTGGTGCTGGCCGGATGGCAGGCGAGCGACTTGCAATCGCCGATGTTCACCAGCCGGGTGATGAGTTGCAGCGCGTCCTGGAATTTCGCCCCGGCCGCCATTCCGCCTTTCACGCCGAAGGTGAGAATGCCGGAGGCGCGGCCGTTCATGTACTTCTTCACCAGCTTGTGATCGGGATGGTCTGACAGGCCGGCGTATTTCACCCAGGTCACCTTCTTGTGGTTTATCAGGTGCTGGGCGACTTTCTCGGTGTTGTCGCAGATGCGCTCCATCCTCAGCGCAATGGTTTCCACCCCCTGCAGGATCAAGAAGGCATTGAAGGGTGAAATGGCCGCGCCCATGTTGCGAAGCGGCACCACCCGCGCGCGGCCGATGAAGGCGGCCGGCCCGAGCGCCTCGGTGTAGACCACGCCGTGGTAGGACACGTCCGGCTCGTTCAGGCGGCGGAACTTCTGCTTGTGTTCGGCCCAGGGGAACTTGCCCGAGTCGACGATGACGCCGCCGATGGAATTGCCGTGGCCGCCGAGATACTTGGTGAGCGAGTGCACCACGATGTCGGCGCCGTGCTCGATCGGCCGGCACAGATAGGGCGTGGGTACGGTGTTGTCGACGATCAGCGGAATGCCGTTGCGGTGAGCGATGTCGGCAAGCTTGGCGAAGTCGGTGACATTGCCCAGCGGGTTGCCCACCGACTCGCAGTAGATCGCCTTGGTGCGGTTGTCGATCAGCTTCGCAAAAGCGTCCGGGGTCCGGTAGTCGGCGAAGCGCACCTCGATGCCCGACTGCGGCAGGGTGTGGGCGAACAGGTTGTAGGTGCCGCCATACAGCGTGCTGGCCGACACGATGTTGTCGCCCGCCTCGGAGATCGTCTGGATCGAATAGGTGATCGCCGCCTGGCCGGAGGCCAGGGCCAGCCCGGCGATGCCGCCTTCCATCGCGGCGATGCGCTGCTCGAGCACGTCCTGCGTCGGATTCATGATCCGGGTGTAGATGTTGCCCTGCACCTTGAGGTCGAACAGGTCGGCGCCGTGCTGCGTGTCGTCGAACGCATACGACGTGGTCTGGTAGATCGGCACCGCGACCGCCTTGGTGGTGGGCTCCGGCTTGTATCCGGCGTGAACAGCGAGCGTTTCAAGTTTCATGTTGTTGGGTCTCCCGGGTTGAAGCGCGGCACCATAGCCGGGCCGCGCGCGGCTGTGAAATGAAGCGGGGGAATGAACATATTCCTGCGCGCGCGGTCAGTTGGCAGCCTGACCATCGACGGCGCGCGCGGCGCCGCTAGAATAACCGCTCGCCACCCGTGCCGCGAACTGCGCGCGCAGCCTAACTCCCTGAGCCGAAGACCTTTCATGTCCGATCCTGCCTCCGGCGCCATCCGCATCCGCGGCGCCCGCCAGAACAATCTGAAGAATCTCGACCTCGATCTGCCGTTGAACGAGCTGATCGTGGTGACCGGCGAGTCCGGCTCGGGGAAGAGTTCGCTGGTGTTCGACACCGTGTACGCCGAGGGCCAGCGGCGCTATGTCGAGACCTTTTCGCCGTACGCGCGGCAGTTCCTCGATCGCATGGACAAGCCGCAGGTGGACCGCATCGAGGGCATTCCCCCGGCGATTGCCATCGACCAGACCAATCCGGTGCGCACCTCGCGCTCGACGGTCGGCACCATGACCGAGCTCGCCGACCATCTGAAGCTGCTGTTCGCGCGTGCTTCGCAGCTTTACTGCCGCGGCTGCTCGCAGCCGGTGCGGCGCGATTCGGCGGAAACCATTCTCGATGCCCTGCAGCAGCGCGCGGCGGCCGCCGGCGATCCGCGGCTTGTCCTGACCTTTCCGGTCGAGGTGCCCGAAAACTTTTCGGAAGACGAGATTCTTCGCCTGCTCGAAAGCCAAGGCTACACCCGCATTCATGCGCGCGCGGCCGGGCGCATCGAGGTGGTGCAGGACCGCTTTCGCATGTCGAACGCAGAGCGCGCCCGGGTCTCCGAGGCGCTGGAGGCGGCGCTGCGCGTCGGCCGGGGGCGGGTGGATGTTCACGCGCTCGACGAAGCCTCGGAGACAAGGGCGACGTGGCGATTCAGCAGCGACCTGCACTGCGCCGACTGCGACATTCACTACCGCGAGCCGAGCCAGAGCACTTTTTCGTTCAACTCGCCGCTCGGTGCGTGCGACACCTGCCGCGGCTTCGGCCGCGTGATCGGCATCGACTTCGGCCTGATCGTGCCGGACGAGCACAAGACCCTGCGCGAGGGCGCGGTCAGGCCCTGGCAGACGCAGAGCTTCCGCGAATGCCAGGACGATCTGGAGAAGTACGCGAAGAAACGCGGCATCCCGCTGGAGACGCCGTGGAACCGGTTGAGCGACGCCCAGCGCGAATGGGTGCTGGAAGGCGAGCCGGAATGGGTAAGCTGGCGCAAGTCCTGGCCGGGCACCTGGTACGGGGTGCGGCGCTTTTTCGCCTGGCTGGAAACCAAGGCGTACAAGATGCACATCCGTGTGCTGCTGTCGAAGTACCGCGCCTACACCGCGTGTGCTGCCTGCGAAGGCAGCCGGCTCAAGCCGGACGCGCTGCTGTGGCGGGTCGGCAGCCGCGCCGGCGCCGACGCGGTGCTCGATCCGGCGCGGCGCTTCCGCCCGCTGCAGGTGAAGTGGACGCCGGCGCAGCTCGAACAGGCGCCGGGCCTGAGCCTGCACGACCTGCTGCTGCTGCCGGTGGACCGCTGCAAGCGCTTCTTCGACGCGCTCGAGCTGCCGACGCAATCGCTCGACGAAGCGACCGAACTGCTGCTCGAAGAGATCCGCACCCGGCTGGCGTACCTGCAGGAGGTCGGGCTCGGCTATCTCACCCTCGACCGCCAGTCGCGCACGCTTTCCGGCGGCGAGGTGCAGCGCATCAACCTCACCACCGCGCTCGGCACCTCGCTTACCAACACGCTGTTCGTGCTGGACGAGCCATCCATCGGCCTGCATCCGCGCGACATGGGGCGGGTGATCGGGGTCATGCAGCGGCTGCGCGATGCCGGTAATTCGCTGGTGGTGGTGGAGCACGACCCGCAGATCATGTTCGCCGCCGACCGCATTCTGGACATGGGCCCCGGCCCCGGCGAGAAGGGCGGCGAAGTGGTGTGCTTCGAGCGCCCGGCGGCGCTGGCGGCGCAAGCGAAATCGCTGACCGCCGATTACCTGCGCGGGCGCCGCCGTGCCGATGCCGGCCTGGAGCGGCTGGCGGTCGACGCCGCCACGCCGCGCCTCGAAGTGCTCGGCGCGGCCGAGCACAACCTGAAGAACATCGACGTCGCCATTCCGCTCAACCGGCTGGTGTGCGTGACCGGCGTGTCGGGCTCGGGCAAGTCGACGCTGGTGCAGGACGTGCTGCACGCCGCGTTGCTGAAGTATTTCGGCCGGCCGACCGAGGCGCCGGGCGCGCACGCAGCCCTGCGCGGCGCCGACCGCATCACCGACGTGGTGATGGTCGACCAGACGCCGATCGGGCGCACCACCCGCTCGAACCCGGCAAGTTATGTCGGCGCCTTCGACGCGATCCGCGACCAGTTCGCGCGCGCACCGGCGGCGAAGGAGCGCGGCTACAAGCCGGGCATGTTCAGCTTCAACGCCGGCGACGGCCGCTGCCCGACCTGCGGCGGCAATGGCTTCGAGCATGTCGAGATGCAGTTCCTGTCCGACGTGTACCTGCGCTGCCCGGACTGCAACGGCCGCCGCTACCGGCCGGAAGTGCTGGAAATCACGATCGCGCCGCAGGGGCGGCCGGCACGCAGCATCGCCGACGTGCTGGAGATGACGGTGTCGGAGGCGGTGGACTACTTCGCGGCGTTTCCCGAGGTGCTGCGTCGGCTGCAGCCACTGGCCGACGTGGGGCTGGAATACCTGAAGCTCGGGCAGCCGGTGCCGACGCTGTCCGGCGGCGAGGCGCAGCGGCTGAAGCTCGCCGGGCATCTCGCCGAGGTGCAGGGCATCGCCAGGCGCGGCACGCTGTTCCTGTTCGACGAGCCCACCACCGGGCTGCACTTCGACGACATCGCCAAGCTGCTGCGCTCGCTGCGGCGGCTGGTCGCGGCGGGGCATTCGCTGCTGGTGATCGAGCACAACCTGGACGTGATCGCCGCGGCGGACTGGATCGTCGATCTCGGGCCGGAAGGCGGCGATGCAGGGGGCGAGCTGGTGTGCGCCGGCGCGCCGGCGCAGGTAAAGGCGCATCCCGCGTCGCACACCGGGCGGGCGCTGGCCGATTACGAACGCGAGATGGCGCGGCTGCGCGACAGCGTGCCGGTCGCCGCCGAACCGGCGGCGAAGTACTCGGCGCCTGAGGTCATCCGGGTGCACAACGCGCGCGAGCACAACCTGAAAAACGTGGACGTGACGCTGCCGCGCGGCCAGTTCACCGTGGACACCGGCGGCTCCGGCAGCGGCAAGTCGACGCTCGCGTTCGACGTCGTGTTCGGCGAGGGTCAGCGTCGCTATCTCGAGTCGCTGAACGCCTATGCGCGGCAGTTCGTGCAGCCCTCGGCGCGGCCGGACGTGGATGCCATCTACGGTATTCCGCCCACGGTGGCGATCGAGCAGCGCACCAGCCGTGGCGGTCGCAAGTCCACGGTGGCGACGCTGACCGAGATCTACCATTTCCTGCGGCTGCTCTACGTGAAGCTGGGCACCCAGCACTGCCCGAACTGCGACGTGCCGATCCGGCCGCAAAGCGAGGATGCGATCGGGGCCCGCATCATGGCCGAGTATCGCGGCCGGCACATCGGCCTGCTGGCGCCGCTGGTGGTGAACCGCAAGGGCGTTTACACCGACCTTGCGAAATGGGCGGCGAACAAGGGCTACCCGGCGCTGCGGGTGGATGGCGAGTTTCTGCCGACGCGCGGTTTTCCGCGCCTCGACCGCTTCAAGGAGCACTCGATCGAGCTGCCGGTGGCCGACCTCACCGTATCGCCGGCGCAGGAGAAAGCGCTGCGCGAGGCGCTGCGCGCGACGCTGGAGCATGGCAAGGGTGTGGCGCAGGTAATCGCACCGCTCGATGAGCTGATGAAGGGCGGCGCGCTCAGTCAGGCGACGTTTTCGACCAAGCGTGCCTGCCCGTCCTGCGGCGAAAGCTTTGCCGAGCTCGACCCGCGGCTGTTCTCGTTCAACTCCAAGCACGGCTGGTGCGAGGACTGCTACGGCACCGGCGTGCAGCTGCCCGGCTTCGACGAGGAGCAAAGCGGGGAGGAAATCTGGTGGAACGCCTGGTGGGAGGGCGAGGTGGAGGCCTGCGACGCCTGCGACGGCCGGCGGCTCAACCCCACCGCGCTCGCGGTGCGTTTCCGCGACGAATCGATTTCGGACCTGACGCGGCGCCCGGTTTCCGGCCTGTCGCAGTTCTTCGGAAACGTCGTTTTCGAGGGCCGCGAACGCGAGATCGCGCGCGACCTGCTGGCGGAGATCCGCGCGCGGCTGGGGTTCCTGGAAGAAGTGGGCCTCGGCTATCTGTCGCTCGACCGCTCGGCGCCGACGCTCTCGGGCGGGGAGGCGCAGCGCATCCGCCTGGCCGCGCAGCTCGGCTCGAACCTGCGCGGGGTGTGCTACATCCTGGACGAACCGACCATCGGCCTGCATCCGCGCGACAACCGCATCCTGCTCGACACGCTGGAGAAGCTGGAGAAGAAGGGCAACACCCTGCTGGTGGTCGAGCACGACGAAGACACCATCCGGCGCGCGCACCATGTGGTGGACCTGGGGCCGGGCGCCGGCCGGCTCGGTGGGCGGGTTGTGGCGGAAGGCGATGTCGCGGCGCTGATGCGCGCACCGGAGTCGCTCACCGGCCGCTTTCTCAAACAGCCGCTGACGCATCCGCTGGTGCCGCATCGGCCCACCGATGCGCGGACGCCGGCGGTGCAGGTGAGCGGCGCCCGGCTGCACAATCTGAAAAATATCGACGTGCGCTTTCCGCTGGGGCGGCTGACCGTGGTGACCGGCGTGTCGGGCAGCGGCAAGTCGACGCTTGCCCGCGACGTGCTCTACGACAACCTGAAGGTGCTGGTGGGCGAGCAGCGCCGGCGCGGCGCGGTCTCGCCGGTCGGCGCCCGCGCGGTGAGCGGCTGGGAGCCGGTCGCCCGGGTGCTGGAAGTCGACCAGACGCCGATCGGCAAGACGCCGCGCTCCTGCCCGGCGACGTACGTGGGTTTCTGGGATGCCATCCGCCGCCTGTTCGCCGGCACGCCGGACGCGCGCATGCGCGGCTTCGAGCCGGGGCGGTTTTCCTTCAACACCGCCGGCGGGCGCTGCGAGGCCTGCGAAGGCCAGGGCGTGCAGAAGATCGAGATGAGCTTCCTGCCGGACGTGAAGGTGACCTGCGACGTGTGCGGCGGCGCGCGCTTCAACCGCGAGACGCTGGGGGTGCTGTACAAGGGGCGGTCGATCGGCGATGTGCTGGCGATGAACGTGGACGAGGCAGTCGAGTTTTTCGCGGCGCACCCCACCGTGCATCATGCGCTGCGGCTGCTGCAGGACGTGGGCCTGGGCTACCTCACCCTCGGCCAGCAGAGCCCGACGCTCTCGGGCGGCGAGGCGCAGCGCATCAAGCTGGTGACGGAACTGGCCAAAGTAAGATCGCCTCAGCCCGGCCCCCTCCCTCCTGACGGGCGGAGAGGGACAGAACAAACGCGGCACACGCTGTACGTGCTGGACGAGCCGACGGTCGGCCTGCACATGGCGGATGTGGAGAAGCTCATCCGCGTGCTGCACCGGCTGGTCGACGCCGGCAACTCGGTGGTGGTGATCGAGCACAACCTCGACATCTGGGCGGATGCCGACTGGATCATCGATCTCGGCCCGGAGGGCGGCGAGGCCGGCGGGCGCATCGTGGCCCAGGGTTCGCCGGAGCAGCTCGCCGCCGCGGGCCAGTCCCACACCGGGCGGGTGCTCGCGGAGTTTCTCGCCACGCGCGGACAGTCGCCGGCCTCGGCCCGGGTGGCCTGAGGCAAGCGCTAAAGAAGCCCCGTCCGGCGCCGTATACTGCGGACGGGGAGAGGTCCGACGCAGGCGTCCGGGGGTGGCGCAGGCGGCATTTGCGGGGTCGGTCATGCAACAGCCGGATCGGCGGCAGCCGGGCGAGTCGCCGGAAGAATTCCTCACGCGGTCGCGAACCGAGATCACACATGTTCTGGAGGCGTTGTGCCGGCAGCAGGTGCCGGTCCGCGCCAATATGGACAACGGGCGCTCGCTGGACGAGGCGTTGTTCGTCACCCGGGTTCGCGCGGTGGACGCGCAGGCCGGGCGCTTCATCGTTGACTACAGCGACCACAAGGCGGCCAATCTGCGGCTGCTCGGGCGCGCCAAGGTCGCCCTTCACGCCGACCTCGAGCGGTCCCATGTTCTGTTTGCCGGGCTTCAGCCGGCGCATGTGCTGGCCGAAGGGCGCATCGGCGTGCGCTTCGGCTACCCGGAGTATCTGGTCAAGCATGCGCAGCGCATGCAGCCGCGCGTCAGGATTCCGCCGGAGCTCAAGCTGCAATGCTTCGTCGAGTGCCCGGGCATCCTGCCGTTCGAAATGGAGGTGGTGGACATCAGCCTGGAAGGCCAGGGCATGATGCTCACCGACCCGAACGTTCGCCTCGAGCCCGGCATGGTGATTCGCGGCTGCAAGATTCTTTACCCGGGCCGGCGGCCGGTGAGCGTCGATCTGGAAATCCGCTACGCCCAGCCGGATGCACGCGCGCAACCGGACGAACGGCGGCGCGTTGGTGCCCGCTTCGTCGGCGAGCGCGCCGATGTCGCCGACCTGGTGCGGCTGTTCAGCGTGGAACTGGACCGGCTGAAGTAAAGCGCGGCGGTTCCGTGCTGCCGGCAGCATCCTGCGGGCGTATCATGGGCCCGTTACGGGTTCAGGGAATCGCGCGCCGGTGAAAGTCGACGACACCAACCTCTCATTGCCCGCGCAGTCGGTCAGTCTCGACGTGCTGCGCGAAAAGTACGCCAAGGACGGCGAGACCACGATTCAGGACGTGCGTCGCCGGGTGGCGCGCGCGCTTGCCGCGGTGGAGGCTCAGCCGGAGAAGTGGGAACCGGTGTTCTTCGAGGCACTGGAAAACGGCTTCATCCCCGGCGGTCGGATCAATTCAGCCGCCGGTACCCAGTTGGCCGCCACGTTGATCAACTGCTTCGTGCAGCCGGTGGGCGACTCGGTGTCCGAGACGGTGGACGGCAAGCCGGGCATCTACGTCGCGCTGATGGAAGCCGCCGAGACCATGCGGCGCGGGGGCGGCGTCGGCTACGACTTTTCCTCCATCCGGCCGCACGGCGCGCTGGTGCGCGGCACGCGCAGCAGCGCGAGCGGGCCGGTGTCGTACATGCGGGTGTTCGACCAGAGCTGCGAGACGGTGGAATCCGCCGGGGCGCGGCGCGGCGCGCAGATGGGCATTCTGCGCTGCGACCATCCGGATATCGAGGCCTTCATCCACGCGAAGGACCACGGCGATCTGCGCAACTTCAACGTGAGCGTCGCGGTCACCGACGCCTTCATGCGCGCGGTGGACGCCGACGGCGAATTCGATCTGGTGCACAAGGTGCCGCCGAAGCCGCAGGACGGGGCGACCGCACGGCAGCGGCCCGACGGCCTCTGCGTCTACCGCTCAGTGAGGGCGCACGCGCTGCGGATGCAGATCACGGCCTCGACCTACGATCATGCGGAGCCGGGCGTGATCTTCATCGACCGGGTCAATGCCGACGACAACCTGTCGTACGTCGAGCGCATCGAGTCGACCAACCCCTGCGGCGAACAGCCGTTACCGCCGTACGGCTGTTGCTGCCTGGGCAGCGTCAATCTCGCCACCTATGTGGTGGACCCTTTCACACCGAAGGCGCGCTTCGACTTCGAGGCTTTCGCCAAGGTGGTTCGCGTATCGGTGCGCATGCTCGACAACGTGCTCGATGCCAGCGTATGGCCGCTGTCGCAGCAGGCCGACGAGGCGCGCGCAAAGCGGCGCATCGGCCTGGGCTTCACCGGGCTGGGCGATGCGCTGATCATGCTCGGGCAGCGCTACGACACCGATGAGGCGCGCGCGACCGCTTCGCGCATCGCCGGGCACATGCGCGACCAGGCCTACGATGCCTCGGTCGATCTCGCGATCGAGAAGGGGCGGTTTCCGCTGTTCGATGCCGAGCGCTACCTGGCGGCGCCGCGCTTTGCGTCGCGCCTTCCGGAGCCGCTCAGGCAGCGCATCCGCGCGCACGGGCTGCGCAATTCCCACCTGCTGTCGATCGCGCCGACCGGCACCATTTCGCTCGCCTTTGCCGACAATGCGTCGAACGGCATCGAGCCGCCGTACTCCTGGACTTACCAGCGCAAGAAGCGCGAGGCCGACGGCCAGCACAAGGTCTACGACGTCGAGGACCATGCCTGGCGGCTGTACCGGCAGCTTGGCGGCGACGCGTCGCAGCTGCCGCCGCAGTTCGTGACCGCGCTGGAGATCTCGGCGCTGGATCACATGCGCATGGTCGCGGCGGTGGCGCCGTTCGTCGATTCCGCGATCAGCAAGACGGTGAACGTGCCGGAGGACTATCCCTACGAAGACTTCAAGGATCTGTACCTGGAAGCCTGGAAGTCCGGACTGAAGGGCATTACCACTTACCGTCCCAACAGCGTGCTCGGCTCGGTGCTGTCGGTGGCGCAGCCGGAGGCCGCACCCAACGATCTCGACACCAGCGATGCCGATCGCCGCATCCGGCTGGATGCGGCGCCGGCGCCGGCACTGTCGAGCCTGCGCTGGCCGGGCCGCCCGGTGCTGGCGGCGGGCAATCCGTCGTGGACCTACATGGTGGAATCGCCGTTCGGCCGCTTCGCCATTTTTGTCGGCCATGTCGAGAACGACGACGGGCCTCATCCGTTCGAAGTGTGGGTCAACGGCAACGAGCAGCCGCGCGGCCTCGGCGCGGTGGCAAAGACGCTGTCGATGGACATGCGCGCCCGCGACAACGCCTGGCTGCGCACCAAGCTCGCGATCCTGTCGAAAACCGCCGGCGACGACGCCTTCGACTGCCCGATGCCACCCGACGGCGCGCCGCAGCCGGTGCCGAGCCTGGTGGCGGCATTCGCGCGCATCGTCGCCTGGCGCGTCGAGCAGCTCGGCGCGCGCGCCGCGCCGGACGCGCGCTCGCCGGTGCTGGACGCGCTGTTCGCGCGCAAGGAACCGAAGACCGGCACCGACGGCACCATGTCCTGGTCGGTGGACGTGCTCAATCCCAGCTCCGGCGACGACTTCGTGCTGATCCTGAAGGAGCTGGTGCTGCCCTCGGGGCAGCGCCGGCCGTACTCGGTTTGGATGGCGGGCGCCTATCCGCGCGCGCTCGACGGGCTGTGCAAGCTGCTGTCACTCGACATGCGCGTCATCGATCCGGCCTGGATCGGCATGAAGCTCAGAAAGCTGCTGAATTACGCCGAGCCGCTGGGCGACTTCATGGCGCGGGTGCCGGGCGAGAACCGGCAGCAGAACTTCCCGAGCACGGTGGCCTATGTGGCGCGGCTGATCATTCACCGGCTGTCGATGCTGGGGGTGCTCGACGAGCGCGGCTATCCACTGTCCGACATGGGCGTGCTGGAGACGCCGGACGCGGTGCGCGCGCGGCGCGAGTCGGCGCCGCTGCTGGCGGGCAAGCGCTGCGCCGAGTGCGGCAACGCCACCGTCATCCGCAAGGATGGTTGCGAGTTCTGCACCGCCTGCGGGGCGATCGGCGCCTGCGGCTAGCAGAACTGCCTGGTGCCGGACATAACAGGGCCGGAGGCGGACGCGGCGGAGAAAAAGCGAGACAGGTGGAGGTTTGGCCTGTATAGTGCGCGCCAGGCACTGATTCGCGTCATCCGGTCCGCGTGCCTGCCGTTCGTGGTTGTTCCCTTCCCCGAATACCAATAACCCTTAAGTTATCTGCCTGAACCGGTTCCGGGCGCATGTTCGCCCTGCAGGCCGATTCAGGAGAGTGTCATCAGTACTTCTTTCGAAGCGCTCGGCCTGCGCGCCGAGCTCACGCGCGCGGTCGCCGACGAAGGCTACACGCAACCCACCCCCGTACAGTTACAGGCGATCCCCGTGGTGCTGCAGGGGCGCGACGTCATCGTCGGGGCCCAGACCGGCACCGGCAAGACCGCCAGCTTCGCGCTGCCGGTGATGCAGCTGCTGGCGGCAAAGCCGGCCGCGCGGAAGAAAATCCGCGTGCTCGTCCTCACGCCCACCCGCGAACTCGCGGCCCAGGTCGAGGAGAGCTTCCGCGTCTATGGCCGGCATCTGCCGCTGTCGTCGACCGTGGTGTTCGGCGGCGTCGGCATCAATCCCCAGGTGCAGGCCCTCAGGCGCGGGGTCGACATTGTGGTCGCGACGCCCGGCCGGCTGCTCGACCATGTGCGCAGCCGCACCGTGGACCTGTCCGGCGTCGAGATCCTGGTGCTGGACGAGGCCGATCGCATGCTCGACATGGGCTTCATCCACGACATCCGCAAGGTGCTGGCCGCGCTGCCGCGCGAGCGGCAGAACCTGTTCTTTTCGGCGACCTTCTCGAAGGAAATTCGTCAGCTCGCCGACTCGTTCCTGAAGAATCCGGCGGCGGTGGCGGTGGCGCGCGAGAACGCCACGGCCGAACTCATTCGCCAGCGAATTCATCCGGTGGACAAGGCGCGCAAGCGCGCGCTGCTGTCGCACCTGATCGGCGCCGGCGACTGGCGCCAGGTGCTGGTGTTCACCCGCACCAAGCACGGCGCCAACCGTCTCGCCGAGCAGCTCGAGCGCGATGGCATCACCGCTTCCGCGATTCACGGCAACAAGAGCCAGGGCGCGCGCACCCGCGCGCTCGCCGGCTTCAAGAGCGGCGAAGTGCGGGCGCTGGTGGCCACCGACATCGCCGCGCGCGGGCTGGATATCGAGCAGCTGCCGCATGTGGTGAATTACGAGCTGCCGAATGTTCCCGAGGACTACGTTCACCGCATCGGCCGCACCGGCCGCGCCGGCAGCAGCGGCGTGGCGCTGTCGCTGGTGTGCAGCGAGGAGCACGAGTTCCTGCGCGACATCGAGCGCCTGACCGGCAACCGGATCGAGCGCGTTGCGGTGGCCGGTTTCGAGCCGGGCTCGGCGGTGCCCGCCAGCGAGTGTTCGGCAACCGATGGCGAAGCGGCGGAGCGTCGCCGGCCGGCACATGCGCCGCGTCGCGGCGATACGCCCCGGGGCGCACAAGGGCAGGGCAGGCAGACTCAGCGCGGGTCGGGCCAGGATGCGCAGAGACAGGGCGAGTCCGGACGGGGTTCTGCTGCGGGGCGTGGCATGGCGCGCGAGGCTGCCGGCGACGGCGAGCAGACACGGCGCCGCCGCTCGCGCCGCGGCAAGAGCGGCGCGCAGCCTGCCACCGGTGCGCGTGGCGAACGGGCCCCGCATGCGGGCAACGGCGGCCGCCGCAATCCGGGCGGGCGACGCGCTGTCGAAGGCCGGGGCGACGACCAGCGCAGGGGCGACGCCGCATCGGCACAGCCGGCGAGCAAGCCGATGGCCGGATCGCTGCAGTCAGCGATGCGGGCCGTAGCCTCGCTGTTCGGCGGCGGCAATCGCGGCCGCTAGGACCGCTTTACCGAAAATCCAACCGATCGGAGGAGAACGCGCATGAACATATTCGTGGGCAATCTGGCAGCGGACGTCACCGAGAGCGACCTCGAGGAGCTGTTCAAGGCCTTCGGCCAGGTCAAGTCCGCCGAGGTCAAACGCGACATGTTTTCAGGCAAGACAAAGGGGTTCGGATTCGTCGAGATGCCGGGGCGCAACCACTCGCTGTCCGCGATCCAGAGCCTGAACGGTCAGGAGCTGAAAGGCCAGGCGCTGCGGGTCAACGAGGCCCGTCCGTTTCCGGCGCGGCGCCGGCGCTGAGTGCCGGCGATCAGCCGTACACCATCTTGATCATCAGCCCGACCACGGCGACGATCAACGCGATATTCACCTTGAAGTTGAACGACGCGCGCACGCGCAGATAAGTCAGGGCGCGCGTCATTTCCTCGTTGCTCCTGGCGAGCGACTCGATCAGTTCGACCATCTTGCGCTGACGCGCCTCCAGCTCGGCCACGCGCTGCTGCAGCGCTTCCGGCCCGCTGCCGGCGGTGCTGCCCGCGTCGGCCTGCGCCTTGCGGTCGAGCAGCTTGCGCGCGCTTTCCACCACGGCAGGCGCGTTCGAAATGATGGTGCCCCACGGCACCGCCTTCAGCCACAACCAGCTCATCGGCGATTTCCTCCTCAGCGTCAGACCCGATGATAACGATCGGGTTGCTGTGCTGTCTCAACTTGAAATCCGGCACTGCAATGCCCAACTGCAGAAACATCGATGCCCGTTTTCGCGGCGAGTCTGCCGCCGCGCCTGTCAACAATCCCGGAGGGGTCTCTCAAGCGTATGAATATTAGGGATGTTCGCAACTGGGTCTGGGGCGACGCCCTGGAGCTGCTGGACCAGGCGGATCGCCTGCACCGGCAGTTCTTCCAGCCGTCGCCGCGGGCTGCCGGCGGCAAGCCGGTCTGGCAGCCGCCGGTGGACGTGTACGAGACCGACCGCGAGCTGGTCATGGTCATCGCGCTGCCGGGCGTTGAGCCCGACAACGTGCAGGTCGCGTTCGACGGGCGAGTGCTGTCGGTGATTGCCGAACGCCCGTTGCCGGGACGCGACCAGGCGGCGATCCGCCGGCTGGAGATTCCATACGGGCGATTCGAGCGTCACATTCAGCTTGCCGGCGGCGGACTCGACCTGATGCGGCAGGAACTGACGAACGGCTGCCTGCTGCTGCTGTTCGCGAAAGGGGTATGAGCATGAACGAGAACCAGACAAGCCGGGCGAGTCGCCAGTTTCTGCTCGAAGGCGAAAGCGGTGGCGCGCGGCCGGTGGCGGCCGCGGCGCAGCCGCAGGCCGCGGATACGGTCAAGCCCCTGCCGGACGATGCGCTGATCATCATGCCGGTGCGCAACGTCGTGCTGTTTCCCAGCGTGATTCTTCCGGTGGCGATGCGCCGCGAGCGCTCGGTGGCCGCGGCGCAGGAAGCAGCGCGCGCCGGCCGCCAGATCGGCCTGCTGCTGCAGCGCGATCCGGCGACGGACGAACCGGGTGCCGACGACCTGCACTGGGTGGGGACGGTGGCCAACGTGCTGCGCTACCTGACGACGCCTGACGAAACCCATCATGTGGTGGCGCAGGGCCAGTCGCGCTTTCGCGTGCTCGAGTTTCTGGAGGGCTGGCCGTTCATGGTGGCGCGCGTTCAGCGAATCGAGGAAGTGGAGCCGCAGGACGCCGAGGTCGAAGCGCGCACCCTGCAGCTGCGCGAGCGCGCCGTCGAGGCGCTGGAATACCTGCCGCAGGCGCCGGCGGAACTTGCCAACGCGGTGCGCAGCATCACCTCGCCCGCCCAGCTCACCGACATGGTGGCGGGCGTAATGGACCTGCCGACGCAGGACAAGCAGGGCCTGCTCGAGATCTTCGACCTGAAGACGCGGATGGACCGGGTGCTGTCCCACCTGGCGCATCGCATCGAGGTGCTCAAGCTTTCGCACGAGATCGGCCAGAAAACCCAGCAATCGATGGAGCAACGCTCGCGCGAGGTACTGCTGCGCGAGCAGATGAAGGCCATCCAGCAGCAGCTCGGCGAGAGCGACGAAAACGCCGAGGAGATCGAGGAACTCAGGCGCGCCATCGACGCGGCGAAGATGCCGGAAGAGACCGACAAGCAGGCCCGCAAGGAACTCAAGCGGCTCGAGCGCATGAACGAAGCCTCGGGCGAGTATTCGATGGTGCGCACCTATCTCGACTGGCTGATCGAGCTGCCGTGGTCGACCGCGAGCGAGGACCGCATCGACATCGGCGAGGCGCGCGCGATTCTCGACGAGGATCACTACGGCCTGGACAAGATCAAGCGTCGCATCCTGGAGTTTCTCGCGGTGCGCAAGCTCAATCCCGCGGGCAAGAGTCCGATCCTGTGCTTCGTCGGCCCGCCCGGCGTTGGCAAGACCTCGCTCGGCCAGTCGATCGCGCGGGCGATGGGGCGCAAGTTCGTGCGGGTGAGTCTGGGCGGCACGCATGACGAGGCGGAGATCCGCGGGCACCGTCGCACCTATATCGGCGCGCTGCCCGGCAACATTGTCCAGGCGGTGAAGAAGGCCGGCACCCACAACCCGGTGATCATGCTCGACGAGATCGACAAGCTCGGCGCCGGCGGCTTTCATGGCGACCCGGCCTCCGCGATGCTGGAAGTGCTCGACCCGGAGCAGAACTCGAGCTTCCGTGACAACTACCTGGCGCTGCCCTTCGACCTGTCGAAGGCGATGTTCATCGCCACGGCGAACATGCTCGACACGATTCCGGGGCCGCTGCGCGACCGCATGGAGGTGATCCAGCTGCCGGGCTACACCGCCGAGGAGAAGCTGCAGATCGCGCGCCGCTACCTCATTCGCCGCCAGCTCGAAGCGAACGGCCTCAAGCCGGATCAGTGCGAACTGTCCGACGGGGCGGTGCGCGCGATCGTCTCCGATTACACGCGCGAGGCGGGTGTACGCAACCTCGAGCGCGAGATCGGCTCGGTGTTCCGCAATGCCGCGATGAAGATCGCCGAAGGCGCGACCGATCGCGTCGTGGTGGCACCGCAGGATCTCGCCGCGGTGCTCGGGCCGCCGAAGTTCGAGAAGGAAACCGCGATGCGCGCCGGCATGCCGGGCGTGGCAACCGGGCTGGCCTGGACGCCGGTCGGCGGCGACATCCTGTTCACCCAGGCTTCGCGCATGCCGGGTTCGGGCAAGCTCATCCGGCCCGGCCAGCTCGGC
>ERZ869936.801-NODE-801-length-26503-cov-4.718315_pt1 | contig 26503 bp, 21 predicted proteins | sample MGYA00520876_ERZ869936 | MGnify/ENA primary metagenome ERZ869936 (study PRJEB32218, sample SAMN09650985) | biofilter metagenome | isolation source: enrty point of leading RO module | place: Saudi Arabia: Thuwal, RO plant located on Red Sea | collected 2016-02-17 ... | reverse complement strand
GTCGAGGCGAAATCCGCCGACAGCCGCTCCACCTGATCGTCGCAGATGAACCTCGCCATGTGCAGCGCGTGGATGCCGCAATCGGCGAACTGGCCGGATACGCCGGCCGTCGCCGGGTCATAGCGCCAGCGCACCCGCGGGTTGCCGGCATCGCTCGCGTCGCCATGGTGGCCGTGCGAGAAATTGGTCACGACCAGCCGGATGCGCCCCAACGCGCCGGCCCGCACCATGGCACGCGCCTCCCGGACCATCGGATAGGCCGAGTAGCAGTAGTTCACCGGGCAGACGTTGCCCGAAGCCCGGGCCAGCCGCACAATCTCCTCGCCCTCCTCGACGGTCATCGTCATCGGCTTTTCGCACAGCACGTTGAACCCGGCCGCAAGGAACGCGCGTGCGATCTCGAAATGCGTGGCGTTCGGCGTCGCCACCGTCACCAGGTCGACCCGGTCGCCGCGGTCCCGCTCCCGGTCCAGCATCTCGCGCCAGTCGCCATAGGCGCGGTCGTCTGCCAGACCCAGGCGCCGGGCATAGGCGCGGCCCTCGTCCGGGCGGTGATCCAGCGCGCCGGCGGTGAATTTGAACAGCCCGTCCGCCAGGGCGCCCAGCCGGTGGGCGGGCCCGATCTGGCTGCCTTCGCCGCCGCCGATCATACCCCATTTCAGTTTCGTCATTTCCGGAATTCCCTACCCGAAGCCACGTGTTCCAGATACGCGCGGTTCGGGCCGTCTGCAATTCGAAGCGGCGCGTCAGAGGTCGGAATGTGTCCAGCGCTTTCCGGCAGCCGCGATGGCCCGGATCGAAGCGTGCGCTACCGCCCGATGGCGTAGGCTTGCATCAGACGCGGCGTCGCACCGGCCCTGAGCAGCCCATCGGGCGCGCGGCTGGTCGCGGTCAGGCGTCCCACGGTCCACGGCTCTGCCACGTCCACGTCGTGGCCGCGCGACCGAAGCTCGTCGATGACGGCGCGGTCGAAGGCCGGCTCAATCATCAGGTGCCCCGGCTGGGTGCTGCGCGGATAGAACGAGGACTGGACGTGCCCCGTGTGGAACAGGGGCGAGTCGATCGCCTCTTGCAGGTTCAGCCCCCCGTGGACAAGCCGCAGAAGCAGGATCAACTGCCATTGATCCTGCTGATCCCCGCCCGGCGTCCCGAACGCGTGCCGCGTGCCGTCCGGCTCCTCGGCCATCGACGGCGAAAGCGTGGTGCGTGGCCGCCGCCCCGGCGCAAGCGAGGTTGGCAGCCCCCCGTCCAGCCAGAACATCTGCGCGCGCGAATTGAGCGGCATGCCAAGTCCGGGGACGACCGGCGACGATTGAAGCCAGCCTCCCGATGGCGTGGCCGAGATCGAATTGCCCCATTGGTCGATCACGTCGATATGGACCGTGTCGCCGCGCCGTTCCGTCAGGTGCGCCATGGTCGGCTCTCCGGCGCCGACGCCCGATCCTTCAGCACGAGGCGCCGCGGCCCGCGCAACGGCGGCGTCGGCCAGATGCCCGAACCCGGCCAGCCGCCCGGGCCTTTGATCCAGCGAGCATCGGGTGCCGATCAGGCCGCGTCTGGCTTCTGCATAGTCGCGCGACAACAGGTCGTTGATGGGGACGTCGAAGTGCAGCGGATCGCCGTAATAGGCTTCGCGGTCCGCAAACGACAGCTTCATCGCTTCGACGACCAGATGCACGAAGTCGGCGCCGTTCAGGTCCATCTCGGCAAAGCCGCTCCCCTCCAATAGCCTCAAAGACTGCAACAGCGTCGGGCCCTGGCTCCACGCCCCGCATTTCCAGACGGTCCAGCCCTCGTAGTCGACCGACAGCGGCAACTCGTAGGTGGCCTTCCACGTCGCAAGGTCCTGTCCCGTCAGCACACCCTTCCGGCGGCCGCCTGCGGCATCCATCACACAGGCGTCCCGCATCCAGTCGTCTATCGCGCGGGCGATGAACCCTTCGCGGAAAATCCGGCGCGCCGCCTCGATCTGCGCCGTCCGCGACGTGGCGGCTTCGGCTTCGCTCAGCAGCTGTTCCCAGGTCTCGGCAAGCGCCGGGTTGCGGAACATCTGCCCCGCGGCAGGCGGCGACCCGCCGGGCAGCCACGTCGCATGGGATGTGGGCCACTCCTCGCGAAAGAACGCGGCAAGACCTGCGATGGTATGCGCGACGCGGGGTAATAGGGGATGTCCGTTCCGCGCGTAGAAGATGGCCGGTTCCATAACCTCTCGCAGCGCCAGGCGCCCGTGATCGCGCAGGATCAGCATCCACGCGTCGAACGCCCCCGGCACAACCGTCGCCAACAGCCCCGATCCGGGAACCATGTCCAGACCCTCGGACCGGTAATGCTCGATCGTGGCGCCGGCGGGCGCGACCCCCTGTCCGCACACGACGGTCGGCGCGTCGTCCCCGGCCAGCCGGATCAGCGCAGGCATGTCACCCAACGGCCCGTTCAGATGCGGCTCGACCACATGCAGAACGAACCCCATGGCCGCGGCCGCATCGAAGGCCGTGCCGCCCTGCTCGAGCATTTTCATGCCCACGGCCGAGGCGATCCAGTGCGTCGAGGCGCAGACACCGAAGGTGCCCCTGATCTCGGGTCGGGTCGTGAAGGTCATTCTACCGCGCGATCTCAAGCCGGTGGGGGCACTTCGTCAAGCCTCTTGGCCAGCGCGCCCGGCTCGGACCGATCAATGCGCGATCATGACGTGACGGACCGCCGTGTAATCCTCAAGCGCGTACATCGACATATCCTTGCCATAGCCCGACTGCTTCAGACCGCCATGCGGCATCTCGTTGACCAGCATGAAATGCGTGTTCACCCAGGTACAGCCGTATTGCAACGCAGCCGACGCCGCCATCGCCTTGCCGATGTCACGCGTCCAGACCGACGATGCCAGGCCATAGGGGCTGTCGTTCGCCCAGTCGATCACCGGGTCGTCGTCGGTGAAGCGCGTGACCGAGACCACGGGACCAAATACCTCGCGCTGCACGATCTCGTCCGACTGAAGCGCACCTGCGACGACGGTCGGCTTGTAGTAGAACCCCGACCCATCCGGCGCGCCTCCGCCGGTGGTGACCTCGATGTGGGATTGCTCAAGCGCACGTTCGACGAAACTTGCGACGCGGTCGCGCTGTCGCGGCGAGATCAGCGGCGGAATCTCGTTCATCCCGTCATCGGCATTGTCGTAGACGATGCTGGCCGCCGCCGCCGTCAGATCGGCGACGAAACGGTCGTAGATGTCGGCATGGGCATAGACCCGGCAGGCGGCCGTGCAATCCTGGCCTGCGTTGTAATAGCCGAACGCCTTCAGCCCCTCGACCGTCCGTGGAATATCGGCGTCGCCATAGACGATGACGGGCGCCTTGCCGCCCAGCTCCAGATGCGTGCGCTTCACGCCCTTCGAGGCGGCCACCAGGATCTTCTTGCCCGTCGCCACGTCACCGGTGATCGAGATCATGTCGACGCCCTTGTGATTGACCAGCGCGTTCCCGACAGACCCGCCCTGTCCGACGACCACGTTGACGACGCCTTCGGGCAGGATGTCCGACAGGATGCGCGCGAATGCCAGCGCAGTCAGTGGCGTCTGTTCAGATGGCTTGATGACGACCGTGTTGCCGCCCGCAAGGGCAGGGGCCAGTTTCAAGGCCATCATCATGAGCGGATAGTTCCAGGGCGCGATCGAGGCGACGACCCCGATGGCGTCCCGCCGGATCATCGAGGTGTGGCCTTCCATGTACTCGGCGGCAATCGGCCCGTGCATGTTGCGGACGGCAGAGGCGAAATAGCGGAAGCAATCGGCGATCGCCGGGATCTCGTCATTCGTGGCGCAACCGATGGGCTTGCCGCAGTTCAGCGCTTCAAGCCGCGCCAGGCTGTCCGCGTTCGCCTCGATCGCGTCGGCAATCGCCAGAAGCTTGGCCGAGCGTTCGCCCGGTGTGGTTCTGGCCCAGGCCGGAAACGCGGCCCGCGCCGCAGCCACGGCACGGTCGATCTGGTCGGGACCGGCCTCGGCAAGTGTCATGATCGTCTCGCCGGTGCGCGGATTCAGGATGGTCTCTTCAGCTTCGGTGCCCGCCTCGAAGGAGCCGCCGATCAGCATCTTGGTGTCCATTATGTTCTCCCTTGTCATGCGCGGCAGCCCCTTGGGCGCGCGGGTGTTATTTGCCCTGACCGGCCACGGTGTCGGTGCCGCGGGTCAGGTAATATGCGCCGAGGATCGGCAGGAACGTCACGATGACCACGACCATCGCGACCACGTTGGTCACCGGCCGCTGGCGTGGCCGGACCAGTTCCTCCAGCATCCAGATCGGCAAGGTCTGCTGCTGGCCGGCCGTGAACGTCGTGACGATGACCTCGTCGAAGGACAGCGCAAAGGCCAGCATCCCGCCCGCCAGCAGCGCCGTCGCAATGTTCGGCAGGATCACGTAGCGCAGCGTCTGGAAATAGGTCGCGCCCAGGTCCATCGACGCCTCGACCAGCGAGCCGGACGTGCGTCGGAATCGGGCGACGGCGTTGTTGTAGACGACGACGATGCAGAAGGTCGCGTGACCCAGGACGATGGTCCAGAAGCTGAAGGGAATGTCCGCGATATTGAAGGCCGAGCGAAGCGAGATGCCCGTGATGATCCCCGGCAGGGCGATGGGAAGGATCACCAGAAGCGAGATCGCCTCGCGCCCGAAAAAACGCGACCGTGCCACGGCCGCCGCGCAAAGCGTGCCTAGGATCAGCGCGATCACCGTCGAGATCGCCGCGACCTTCAGCGACAGCCACAGCGCCTGCCAGACATCCGGGCGGTTCCAGGTGACCTCGAACCACCGAAGCGTCAGGCCCGGCGGCGGCCATTGATACGACTTGTCCTCGGTCGTGAATGCATAGACGAAGATCAACAGGATCGGCAGATGCAGGAACAGAAGCCCGCCGATGGCCGCCAGCTTCAGGCCGAGGGACGCCCTAGAGAGCATCGAACGCCCCCATCCGCTTGGCCACCGTCAGGTATACGCCCATAACCACGATCGGCACCACCGCGAAGGCGGCGGCAAGCGGGATGTTCCCCGCCGTCCCCTGGAACTGATAGACGGCCTGTCCGATCATTCGGGCCGAGGTTCCGACGATCTGGGGGATGATGTAGTCGCCCATCGTCAGCGAAAAGGTAAAGATCGACCCCGCGACGATGCCGGGCAGGGCCAGCGGCAGGATCACGTGGCGCAGCGTCTGGCCGGGCCGGGCGCCCAGATCTCCGGACGCTTCCAGCATCGACGCGGGCACGCGCTCCAGCGAGGCCTGGATCGGCAGGATCATGAACGGGAGCCAGACGTAGAGGAAGACCAAGAAGGTGCCGGTCCAGCTGACCGACAGTGAATTGCCGCCGATGCCGGGAATCGCCAGATACGCGTTCAGAAGCCACGACAGGTGCAGCGTCTCGAACAGCCAGTTCAGGATGCCTTCCTTGGCCAGGATCAGCTTCCAGGAATAGACCTTGACCAGGTAGCTCGACCAAAGGGGCAGCATGATGCCCAGGTAGAACACCGCCTTCCATCGTCCCCGCGCATAACGGGCCGCGTAGTATGCGATGGGAAACGCAACGATCGCCGCCGCCACAGTGACGGCGGCAGCCATCAGAAGCGTGCGCAGGATGATGTCGAAATTCGACGCACGGAACAACTCGCCGTAAGTCTTCAGCGTGAACTCGTAGCTCACCAGTCCCGAGAATTCGTCGATCGAGAAAAAGCTCTGCGCAAGCAGCGCGAAAAGCGATCCCAGATAGACGATTCCCAGCCACAACAGCGGCGGGATCACCAGAAGCAGCAGCAGAAGGTTCGGCCTTCGCCAAAGGACGTCCGAGGCGCGGGCGGTCATCGCCTCAGCCATCGCCGCGCTCCATCACATGAAGCGCGTCCGGCGCCCAGCCCAGGGTGACAGTATCGCCGATACCGGGCAGGGCGCGCCCCTTGGGCACCAGCACGCTCAACGGCGCCTCGGCCGTCTGGACCTCGACCCGCGTGGCGGCGCCCAGAAACGACAGCGCCGTCACCCGGCCTGTCAGTCCACAGCCGTCGCCCAGCGTGATCGCTTCGGGCCGCAGGCTCGCGGGCGCGTGAATGCCGGTCAATGTTTTCACCACGGCGGCCGGAAGGACGTTGGACGATCCGACGAAATCCGCGACAAAGGGCGTCTCGGGCCGGTCATAGACCTCCGAAGGTGCGCCGATCTGCTGGATGCGGCCTTCGTTGAACACGGCGATCCGGTCCGACATCGACAGCGCCTCGCCCTGATCGTGCGTGACGAAGACGAACGTGATGCCCAACTGGCGCTGAAGCGATTTCAACTCGCCCTGCATCTGCTCGCGCAGCTTCAGGTCCAATGCGCCCAGCGGCTCGTCCAGAAGCAGCACCTTCGGCTGCATCAGAAGCGCGCGGGCCAGCGCGACGCGCTGCCGCTGACCGCCCGACAGTTCCGATGGCTTGCGACCGCCGAAGCCCGACAACGCGACCATCTCAAGGGCCTCGCCCGCCTTCCGCCGGCGCTCGGCCTTGCCTTCGCCCCGGATCATCAGCCCATAGGCCACGTTCTCCTCCACCGTCAGATGCGGGAACAGCGCGTAGTCCTGGAACACCGTATTGACCGGGCGGCGATAGGGTGGCACCGCCGTCGCCTCCTCGCCGAAGATCGCAATCTCGCCGGACGTGGGTTGCTCGAACCCCGCGATCAGGCGCAGGCAGGTCGTCTTTCCCGACCCCGAGGGGCCTAGCAGCGCAAAGAACTCGCCTTCGGCGATGTCCAGCGTCACGCTGTCGACCGCGCGGACATCTCCGAAATGGCGCGACACGGACCGGAACGAAACCGCTGTCGTCATCGCGCGCTGGGCTGCCGGCGCCGGTCGGTACCGGCGCCGAATGTCTCTGACACTGCCGTCCAAGTCAGCTTACCGCCCACCGATCACGCCGATATAGTCGGACACCCAGCGATAGTAGGGGACGCATTCGCCCTGGCTTTCGCAACTGGTGACGGGGGTTTGCCAGAACCGGATCTTCTCGAAATCGTCCAGACCGTTCTTGGTGCAGCCCTCGGCGGTCTGCATCCCGCGCCCGTCGGTACAGGCCGCCAGAACGGCCGGGTTCGCCCCGAACCAGACCGAAAGATCGGACATCAGGTTCGACGACAGCGTGTGCTCCATCCACATGTAGGCACAATTCGGGTTCGCCGCGTCCACGTGCATCATCGTCGTATCGGCCCAGCCCGTCGCGCCTTCCTCCGGGATGACGCTGGCGATCGGGGCTCCGTCACCCTGAAGCAGGTTGACCTGGAACGGCCAGGATCCCGAGGCCGCCATGCCCTCGTTCTTGAAGTCGTCGATCTGGATGAACGCGTCGTGCCAATAGCGGCTGACCAGCGTGCGCTGCTGACGCAGAAGATCCAGCGCGGCGTTGTACTGGTCCTGGTTCAGCTCATACGGCGAGACGATGCCAAGCTCCGGCTTGTGCGTCATCAGATACAGCGCCGCGTCCGCCACATGGATCGGCCCGTCATAGGCCTGCACCCGTCCCTGGTTGGGCTGTCCGTCCGGCAGGTCCATCGGCTCGAACACGACGCTCCACGAGGTCGGCAGGCTGTCTCCGAACACCTCGGTGTTGTACATCAGAACGTTCGGTCCCCACATATAGGGAACCCCATAATGCTCACCGTTCACGTAGTGCCACGGGGCTTCCTTCAGACGGTCGTCGATCGTATCCCAACTGGGGATCAGCGAGATGTTCACGGGCTGCACCCGATTGCCTGCGATCATGCGCAAGCTGGCGTCACCCGACGCCGTGACCAGGTCGAAACCGCCTTCGTTCATCAGGGCCACCATCTCGTCCGACGTGTTCGCCGTCTTGACGTTCACCATGCAGCCCGTGGCCTCTTCGAAGCCGGTGACCCAGTCGAATTCGGCCATCGTCTCGCCGCGCTCGATATAGCCCGGCCAGGCCACGATGTTCAGCTGCCCCTCGCCGGGTCCGATTTCGGTGACCATCTGGGCCGCGGCCGATTGCGCGGCCAGGACGACCGCGACGGTGGCCGCAGCGGTCGATTTGAGTGTGTTCGTCATGGATGTTCCCCCCGTGAGGATGTGTTGCGCATCGTCACATTCCAGCACGACTCGGACTTTGGCAAATCTAATATTCAGGGGCCTGTTATCGGGATTTCCGATATCACCGCAGTCGCGACGCGTGAAAGCTCTGAGCCAGGGAAATGAACGCGTGTGTGCCAGCGGACACCGACGCGCCGCGCCGCCAGACCAGCCCGACCTGGACGACCGGCAGCTTGGCCGAGACGTCCCGGCTTTCGATCCGGTCGCCTTCCAGTGACCAGGGCCGGTAGATCAGATCCGGCAGCAGCGCCACACCGGCCCCGCTGGCGCACAGTGATCGGACGGCCTCGACCGAGCGGGTGCGGAACGCGATCCGGGGACGGGCGCGGAATGTGGCCATCAACCGGTCGGCCTCGGCCTGCATCTCGTCGGTGTCGAGCAGAATCTGCGGCTCATCGGTCAGGTCCTCCAAAGCGATGCTGTCACGGGCCGAAAGCGCATGTCCCAGTGGCAGCCACAGCCGGTAGGGCGACACGACCAGGATCTCGGAATGCAACGCTTGCGGGTTGCGCAGATTGGATACGACCATCACGGCGACATCCAGCTCCCCGCCGATCAGAAGATGCTCCAGGTATTCGGCATTGTCCTCGACGGCGCTGACCTCGATCCCCGGCTGGGCACGGCGGAACCGTGACAGCAGATCCGATAGAACATAGCCCGCCGTCAGCGACGTGACCCCGATGTTCAGTCTCCCCGAGACCGTCCCGCCTTCGGACGCCAGGTTCATCTCTGCATTCGACACCTCGGTCAGGATCGCCTTGGCGTGGCGCAGAAAGACGTGCCCGTGATAGGTCAGTTCCACGCCGCGCCTGCGCCGTTCGATCAGGCGCACGCCCAGGCGCGCCTCAAGGTCCTTGACCGCCTCGGTCACGGCGCTCTGCGAGATCGACAACTCCGCCGCCGCGCGGCTGATGGTGCCGAATTCGGCCACGCTGGCGAAATAGCGCGCTTGTTTCAGCGTGAACGACACGTCGGGCGGCTCCGGGCGAAATGGGCGTTGCGGCCAGACTATACACACAAGCGCGGCGCGCCATAGCGGGCGATGTCGCCTCGCGGGCGGGCGCGGTCGACGCCGCGCGTGCAGTCACGTCTTGGCGGGCAATCCGTTCACCCGTAGATGTTCTCGGACGGGCCCGCACCCGGAAGCAATGTAACAGAAGCCGAGGAAAAGATGTCCCAACGACCCTACTTAGGTATCTGGCCGGTGGCCCCCACGCCCTTTCACGACGATGGCGGCATCGACATCGAAGGCATGAAACGCGTCGTCGACTGCATGGTCGATCAGGGGGTCGACGGAATTTGCATCCTGGCGAACTTCTCCGAACAGTTTCTCCTGAGCGACGAGGAACGCGCGATCCTGACGCGGGTCAGCCTTGAGCACACCGCCGGTCGGGTGCCGGTGATCGTCACGATCAGCCATTACGCGACCCAGGTGGTCGAGGCCCGCGCTCGCGAAGCGGCGGCGATGGGCGCGGCGATGGTCATGATGATGCCGCCCTACCACGGCGCGCTTCTCCGCGCCGACGAAGAGGCGACGTTCGAGCACTTCGACCGTGCGGGACGCGCAGGCGGCATCCCGATCATGGTGCAGGACGCCCCGATCTCGGGCGTCACGCTCTCGGTGCCGTTCCTCGTGCGGATGGCGCGCGAGATCGAGCAGGTCAAACTGTTCAAGATCGAGACGCCCCAGGCCGCCGCAAAGCTGCGCGCGCTGATCGAGGCGGGCAGTGACGCCATCGAGGGCCCGTTCGACGGTGAAGAGGCGATCACGCTGATCCCCGATTTCGACGCGGGCGCAACCGGTTCGATGACCTCGGCCACGCTGCCCGATCTCATCAAACCCGCCATCGACGCCTATCTCGCAGGTGACCGCGACAGCGCCAAGGCGATCTACAAGAACCTTCTGCCGCTCATCAATTTCGAGAACCGTCAATGCGGCTGGCGGTCCTGCAAGGCGGTGATGGCCGAAGGCAAGGTCATCGCCTCCGAGCATGTCCGCCATCCGACCAGGGGGCTTGCTCCGTCAACGCGAGCGCAGCTTCTGGAACTGGCGCGCGAGGTGAACCCCCTGGCCCTGACTTGGGGTCACTGAAACGCGCGGCGGGCCGCCTACACGGCGGCCGCGTGGCGCATCGGGTTCTGCGACAGATACTCGTCGAAGGCCGAGGCCACGATGCGCACCAGCGGCATCCCGACCTCGGTCAGCGCGATCCGGCCGTCCTCGAAGATGATGATGCCCTCGCGCACCAGATCGGCCAGCGCGCCCGCTGATTGGGCGTACCATTTCTGCGGCGCGCCGTGGACATCGGCCAGCGCGTGCAAATCGACATTGCCCCGGCACATCAGCGCCTCGATCACCTCGCCCCGCAGACGGTCCTGGCCCCGGAACGCGCGCCCCTTGCCGATGGGCAGTCGCCCGGCCTCGACTTCGCGGGCCCAGGCCCCGGTCTCCGAGATATTCTGGACGAATCCGTCGGGCGTCCGACCGATCGAGGTCGATCCGACACCCAGAAGCGCCTGCGCCGTGTCCGTCGTGTAGCCCTGGAAATTCCGGCGCAACGTGCCGTCGTCCAACGCCTTCGCCATGCTGTCCTCGGGCAGTGCGAAATGATCCAGACCGATCGCCACGTATCCGGCCGCTTTCAGCGCCTTCGCGGCCTCGGTCGCCTGTTCGATCCGCTGGGCGCTTCGGGGCAGGGCGGTCTCGTCGATCATGCGCTGTTTCTTCGCCATCCAAGGAACGTGGGCATAGCCGAACAGCGCGATCCGGTCAGGCCGCATCCTCGCGCAAAGCGCGATGGTGTCCAAAAGCGTTTCGGTTGTCTGATGCGGCAGGCCGTAGATCAGGTCGAAATTGATGCCCTCAACGCCGGCCCCGCGCAGCGCGGTCACCGCGCCCTGCACCATGTCGGGGGGTTGGATCCGGTTGATCGCCGCCTGCACGCGCGGGTCGAATTCCTGAACGCCGAAACTGGCGCGGGTAAAGCCCAGCCTGCCGATCCGCTCGATCATTTCCCGACGCAGCGTGCGCGGATCGCATTCCACCGCCAGTTCGGCGTCCTCGGCAATATCGAAATGCGCGTAGACCACGTTCATCGCGCATTCGAAATCGTCCGGCTCCAGAACGGTCGGCGTGCCGCCACCCCAATGCAGGTGCGAAATCGTCATCCGGTCCGGCAACCGCTCAGCCAGAAGCGAGACCTCGCGCATCAGCGTCGCGGCATAGTCCCCCACCGGTTCGGGGCGCGAGGCCAGCTTCATGTTGCAGCCGCAATACCAGCAAATCTGTCGGCAGAACGGCACGTGCAGATAGAGCGATACCGGCGCGTGCGGGTCCAGCCGCGACAACCACTCTTCGTAGGTGGCGGCGTCCACGTCTTCCGAGAAATGCGGCGCGGTCGGATAGCTAGTATAACGCGGGACGTTCTGTTGCGCGGATTGCGGGAAACTCTGTTACGTCATTTCGGTTGCCTTCGGTTCTCAAAGCTCGATCTCGAATGCGCGGGCCGCCACTCCGCCAAGGCGGCAGCCGACGCGCCGCACCTCGGCGCCACAGCAGACGGGGCTGCGGAACAGACGCTCGAAGACGGCCACGTGCAGCAACACTCCGGCAGCGCCAAGCGATTGTCTCTGATCGAGATCAAACACCTATGGCCTCCGGATACTTCGGCCGACCGGGCTGGCGAAGGTCCATCCGTGCCATTCAATGGCTCGAAAACGCAGCCCGCCCCCCCGGGCGTGCCGCGCCCCGCGCGATGGGCGTCCCCTCAACCTGAAGTGAGCCCCAGCGCCTCGGCCTCCAGCGTCGCGGTCAGCCCGCCATCGCATTCGATATTGCACCCGGTCATCCAGGACGCCCCGTCCGACGCCAGGAAAGCGATGACCTCCGCAATCTCGTCGGCCCGCCCGGCCCGCCCGGTCAAAGCCATGCCCCGCGTCGCGCGTTCGCCGAAGGCGGCCATGAAATCGTCCAGGATCGGGGTCGCCACGGCTGCCGGGCTGACCGCGTTGATCCGGATGCCGCGCGCGCGCAACGGGCCGACCATCGCCTTGGTCCAGACGATCACGCATTCCTTCGACAGGTCATAGGCCCGCACCGGGTCGATGCCCTCATCGCTCACGAACCGATCGACCCCGTCCATCGGCAGCGCCAGCAGCCGCTTGGCCTGAGCCAGATTCTCGCGCCACTTGCCGCTCGCCTTCGACGCCATGCTGACGATCGCGCCGCCTTCGGCGATCCTTGGCAGGGCATGGCGGGCGAACGCCCGCAAGCCGAAGACGTTCACGCGCAGGATCTCCGCCTCGCGCCCCGGTCGCGGCGGCACACCGGCGGCATTGACCAGAACGTCGATCCGGTCGGGCAGGGGAAGCGCGGCGATGGACGTCAGATCGCCCAGATCGGCTGGCGTCCACTTCAGCCCGTCGCCCGGATCCTGCCGATCCACAACGGTGACCGCCGCGCCGCGCCCGCGCAGCATTTCGACCGTCGCGCGCCCGATCCCCGAGGCGCCGCCAGTCACGACAACACTCTTGCCGTCCCACGCGGCCATCAGGACGCACCTCGCGCCGCGTCAAGAATCAGCGCGGCGTCTTCCGTCTTATCGCCCACCCACGCCACGTACCGGTCCGGCCGCACAAGGATCGTCGCCGCGCCCCAGACCGCCATATGACGTTCCTCCGCCAATGACAGCGTCAACGGCACGCCCGACCGCTCGGCCGCGTCGGCGAAGGCCCGGCCTTTCGCGGTGTCGAAGGTCAGAACCGTGAACCCGTCGCCCAAAAGGTCCGCCACGCCGCGTCCCTCAGGGCCGGGCGGCGGCAGCAGGTGGCCGGGACGCGCGGTGAAACTGTGATGGCCCCTGGCGCTTGGCTGTCCGTCGCTGCCGGGCACGATGGGCGAGCCTTCGTAGTTCGGCTCGAAGGCCAGCACCTCGTCGGCGTCAAGGTTGCGCGTGTACCAGGCGTCTTCGAATGCGGTCTTGTCCTCGTCCGGGTCATGCGCCGCCAGAAAGGCCCGGTCGTCCTCGATGTACCGCTCGATGAAATCCCGCGCCGTCGAGGCAAAGACCGGCCGCCGCTCGGCGTCATAACTATCCAGAAGCTCCGCGCCGCCCCAACCCTCCAACTGCGCCGCCAGCTTCCACCCCAGGTTCCGCACGTCCTCGAACCCGGTGTTGATGCCGTATCCACCGTATGGCGGATGCGAATGCGCCGCGTCGCCCGCGATGAACACCGGACCCTTGCGATAGTCCTGCGCCATTGACACGCGCAGATCCCACAGCCCGATATGGTCGATCTCCAGATCGAACGGCTGGCCCACCGCCTTGTGCAGAAGCGCGCGAAAGTCGAAACTGTCGCGCGTCGTGCCGGGCGGAACGGGGGCGTGGAAGAACCACGACAGCCCGTGATCGACACGCCCGAAGAACAGCCAGTAGCCTTCATAGTCCGGGTTCAGCACGCAGTAGAACGCCTTGCCGGGATAGCGTTTCAGAAGCTCGTGCAGTTCCTCGGACCGGAACACCAGAAGCGCCATCAGCCGGTTGTGGTCCGACAGGTGCTCGGCGATCCCGGCGGCGTCCCGCACCATCGACCGGCTACCATCACAGCCGACGACATAACGGCCCTCGACCACCTCGGTCCGCCCCTCTCGATCCTCCACCGTCAGCCGCGCGCCATCGTCGCCCACCTCCAGCGCCTCGCCCGCCCAGCCATACCGGATTGTCACCGACGGCAGTTCGGCCGCACGCGCCCGCAACACGCGCTCGGTCGCGTATTGCGGAAGGCGCGCGTTGGCGGCGAAATAGTAATCCTTGACCTTCGCCCGGTTCAGCCAGTCATAGGTATACTCCGACAACAGCGTGCCATAACTCGTCATGCCCCCGATCCCGCCGCCCTCGGGGATCGGATGGGCGGTCCGGATTTCGTCCTCGCAGCCCCAGGCGCGGAAATGCTCGCAGGTCCGCTGGGTCAGGTTCTGGCCCTTCGGGATCGGCTGCGGCTCGGCGTGCCGCTCGATCACGCATGTCCGCACACCCCGCTGGCCCAACTCGATGGCCAGCCCCATGCCCACGGGGCCACCCCCGTTGATGACGACGTCGTATCCGCTCATGCGATCTGTCTCCTGACGTTCGCGTCCAGCCGGTCGCTGATCCGCTGACCGGCCGCCGCCACGACGCGCCGGATCTCGGACAGGCGCGCGGCGTCCGTGGTCGCAGCATCGCGCGACAGGCACAGCGCGCCGATCGGCACATTGTCGGCGGCCAGGATCGGCGCGGCCACGCCGACCAGCCCCGGCGTCACTTCGCCCCAGGCCACGGCGACACCCGCACGGCGAACCCGTTTCAACTCGTCCAGCACCGCGTCCCGCGTGGTGCCGATCCCCAGCGTCGTGAATTCCTCCAGGTAGTCCTCGATCAGCCGCGTCCGCTCGCGCGACGGCAGGAACGCCGCGATGGCCCGGCTGATCGCCCCCCGTCCCATCGGCATGGGACGGCCTCTCGGATAACTGGACCGCGCCTCGGTACTCCGGTCCTCAGAGGCGACGCACAACAGCTTGCGGCGGTACCACCTGACCAGAAACGCCGCGCCACGGTGGTCCTCGGCCATGTCGCGCAACAGGTCCTGACCGGCGGCGATTAGCGGGTCGGCCCGCCGCATCAGAAAGTCCAACTCGGTCACGCGCGGCCCCAGCGTATAGCCCGCGCCGGGCAGCGCCGCCAGAAACCCTGCATCCTTCAGCGTCTTCAAATAGCGGTAGAGCGTCGGTCGCGAATATCCCAAGGCCTCCATCATCTCGTCCGGCAGCCACTCGGGCCTCTCTTCCGAGAAGAGATCCAGGATCGCCAGGATACGCTCACCCGAGCCGGACACCGAAGTCATGTCTCCGCCCCCTCCGGTTCGCGGCGCAACCATTCCGACAGGATCAGCAGGCCGCCCAGCGATATGCCGACCACATCGGTCAGAAGCGCGCCCTCGAAGGCGGGTTCGGGCACCAGTGCCATCAGGCCAGCGATGCCGAACAGCCACCGCTTGAGACGTGACAGCCGCCCGCGAAAGTAGCCCGCCAGCGCCGCCGAGATCAGCCAGACGCCCAGCACGGCGGTCAGCGCCGCGAAGGTCACGGCGCCCGGATCGCCCATCAGGATCAGCGTGGGGCTGAAGGCGAAGAGAACCGGGATCACATAGGCCGCCCAGCCGAACCGCATCGCCGCCCAGCCGGTCGCCATCGCGGGCGCCCGCGCGATGGCGGCGGCGGCAAAGGCCGCCAGCGCGATGGGCGGCGTGATCATCGACATCATGCCGAAGTAGAGCACGTATAGATGCGCCGCGATCGGCTCGATCCCGACCTGGATCAGAGCAGGGGCCACCAGCGCCGCCAACAGGACATAGACCCCCAGCGTCGGCAGGCCCATGCCCAGGATGATGCAGACGATGGCCGACAGCGCCAGCAGCAGGATCGCGCTGCCGCCCCCGATCTGGACCAAAGCATAGGTCAGGTTGAAGCTCAGGCCGGTGATGTTCAGCACCGCGATCACGATGCCCGACGCCGCCGAGATCAGCAGGATCTCGACGACCGCATGTCCCGTCTTCGCGATGCTGCCGAACAGCGCCGCGATTCCCGGCCGCGCGCCGTTATAGCCGAAGGTCAGCGCCGTCGCACAGAGAACCAGCGCGGACCAGAGCGCCGCGCGTTCCGGCTGATAGCGCTGCCAGAACAGAAGGTAGATCAGCACCGCGAAGGCCAGCACGAAATGCACGCCCACCGCCACCATCCGCCCCTTCGGGATCTCCGAGGCGGGCACCCGGCGAATGCCCAGCTTGGCGGCTTCCAGGTCCGCCTGGATGAACAGCGCCACGTAGTACAGGATCGCGGGCAACAGTGCCGCCATCACGATCTCGCTGTAGGGCACGGCCAGGAACTCGGCCATCAGAAAGGCGGCGGCGCCCATGACCGGCGGCATCAACTGCCCGCCCGTGGACGCGACCGCCTCGATCGCGCCGGCCTTGTGCGCCGGATAGCCGTCCTTCTTGATCATCGGGATCGTCACGACCCCGGTGCCGACCACATTGGCCACAGCCGAGCCCGAGATCGACCCGAACAGGCCCGAAGCCAGCACCGCGATCTTCATCGACCCGCCCCGAAAGTGTCCCATCAGGATCATCGCCGCGTCGGTGAAGAACTGCGATCCCCCGGTGATCCCCAGCAGCACGCCGAACAGGATGAAGGCGATCACCACGGTCGAGGCGACCGACATCGGCAGCCCGAGGATGCCGTTCGAATCGACCGCGATGTAGCCCGCCAGCAACTGCCAGTCCTGCGGCCGTCCCTGAAGGCGTCCGGGGATCATGTCGCCGATCAGCGCATAGACGACGAAGGCCAGGATGATCAGCACCAGCGCCCATCCCGTCGACCGCCTCAGCGCCTCCAGCGTCAGGACCAGGATGATCAGCCCCGTGATCCACAACTCCGGCGGACGGGTGAAGATCTGCAAGACCAGCGCCGGATATGCCGCCGCCACATACCCCACCGCTCCCATCGACAGCACCGCCAGCGCCACGTCATGCCACGGCACCGCCGGCCGCTCCGTCCCCCGCCGGGCGGGCATGGTCAGAAAGGCCACCGGCAGCGTGAAGAACAGCACGGCGGCAAAGAACTGCTGCGGATAGAGATCCAGACCGAGCCGCCGCTGAAACGACATCGCCCAGCCGATGGCGACCAGCACCAGGCAGGCGGCCAGAACGTCGGCCACCCGCTTGGCGGTTTTCATCGGGATTCCGGTCATTTGCGCCGATCAGTTGATGGGCGGGCCGCGTAAGACCCGCCCGCCGTGGCTCAATTCAGCCCCACGTCCTCGAAGAACTTAAGCGCGCCCGGATGGTACTCCGCGATTCCCGGGTCGCCCTTCATCTCCTCCGGCTTGAAGGCCCGCATCGGCGGAAAGGTCTCGCCCATCACCGCGGCCTGCTCGTACATCGCCTTGGCCATGGCATAGACCACGTCGTCGGGCACGTTCGCATGGGTAAAGATCACCTGGGGAAACGCGATATAGGTCGTCTCCTCCAGAACCCCCGGCATCGACCCCTCGGGCAGCGTCGTGAAGAACGCCGTGGGCCAATGCTCGCGCGCCGCCGCCAGCGCGGCGTCGCTATCGTCCTCGACCCCCAAGGCGCGCAGACCGCCCACGGCGGCATCGGCCTCGCGCACCTTGCCCGCGCCGTGGGCAAAAATGAAGCCCACCGTATCGCCCGCCATGAAGGCATCGGCCCCCGCCACGACTGAGGCGACCGAAACCTTTTCCACGTCGTCCCGCGTCATGCCAGCGGTCGCATAGAACGCCGCAAGCTGCGGCAGGATGGTGTTCTGCGCCGTATAGCCGTCGGTCATCGGCTGCCCCTTCAGGTCCGACACCTTCATGATGTCGCTGTCTGCGCGCACGAAAATCGCCTCGACCAGCGGTTGCAGATGCGCCACGAGCCGCAGGCTCGGGTTCTGGTTGCCGTTCCACCATTCCTCACCGGTTATCGCGTAGTTGACCTCCTGCAAGTTGGCGACACCGAACTCGATTCCGCCCTGGTTCAGGAACGGAATGAACTGGTTCGGGCTGGTCGCCGGCTGGATCGTGGTGTTCAGCCCGCCCGCGTTGGCCGCGTTCGCGACCGCCGTGCCGATGTTGTGGAACAGCGAGCCGGGGTTCGACGTGGCGATGCCCACGTTCTGCGCGGTGGCCGCGCCCGCGCTCAGCACTCCGGCGGCAAAGGCCGCGGCTTTGAGAAATATCGTCATGTTGGTCCTCCCGGTTGATCCTCGTTTGGGTTCGAATCCCAATTATTGAGAATGAATTGACTTTAGGCAGGGCGGGGGGAATATCAAGAAGAACGGCAGGGAGGCGGAATGTCGGGGGAAGAGACCAAACCGGAAACGGGAGCCGAGGCGCTGCTGACGGCGCTCCGTTCGGTCGGGATCGACTATCTTTTCGCCAATGCCGGAACCGATTTTCCCCCTGTGATCGAGGGTCTTGCACGCCTTCCCTCAACTAAAGCGCCCCGGCCCGTCACCGTCCCGCACGAAACGGCGGGCGTCGCCATGGCGCATGGATGCTGGCTGGCCACGGGTCGGCCTCAGGCGGTGATGGTCCACGTCAACGTCGGCCTCGCCAACGCCGTGATGGGGGTCATCAACGCCGCCTCGGACGACGTGCCGATGGTGGTGATGTCGGGGCGCACGCCGCTCACCGAGACAGGCCGCAAGGGTGGCCGCATGACGCCGATCCAGTACGGGCAGGAGATGTACGACCAGACCGGTCTCGTCCGGGGCCTCGTGAAATTCGCCTACGAGATCCGCTACCCCGAGCAATGCGACAGCGTCGTGAAACGCGCCGCCTCGCTGATGTCCGGCGCGCCCGCCGCCCCGGTCTACCTGTCGCTGCCCAAGGAACCCCTGACCGAGCGCCTGCCGGACGGCTTCGCCCCGGCCCCGGTCGCGCCGCCCGCCACGCCCGCCGCGCCCGACCCGGCGGCCATCGCCCAACTCGCCCGCTGGATCGCCGAGGCCAGGGCCCCCGTCGTCCTCTGCCAGCGGGGCGACCCCCAAGGCCGCGTCGGGGCCTTACTGTCTCAAGCGGCCGCCCGTTTCGGCCTCGCCGTGGCCGAGCCCTTCAGCATCCGCAACGTGCTCGCAACCTCCGACCCCGCGCTCGTCGGCTACGATCCCAAAGCGGCCATGGCGGGCGCGGACCTCGTGATCGTGCTCGACAGCGGCGTGCCGTGGATCGCCGCGGGATCGCCGCCGCCCGATGGCGCGAAGGTCGTCCACATCGGCCCCGACCCCCTGTTCCGCCGCATGCCCATCCGGGGGTATCGGGCCGATCTCGCCATAACAGCCGATCCGGTCCTGATACTCGAATCTCTTTTGGATCAGATCATTGCAGGCCGAAGTGAAACCCGCGCCACCCATGTCGAAGCCAAGCGCGCCGCCTTCCTCGCCACCCGCGACAAAGGCGCCTCGACCGGCACGCCCATGTCCGCCGAATGGATGAGCCGCTGCGTCTCCGACATCATGGACACAACCGCCGTCGCCTTCACCGAACTGGGCCTCCTCCTGCCAGAGATGAACCTCAAGGGTCCGAACCGTGTCTTCTCGAACGTCCACGCGGGCGGCCTCGGGTGGGCCATGCCCGCCGCGCTCGGCGCGCAACTGGCCGATCGCGACCGTCTCGTGATCGCATGCATGGGCGACGGCAGCTACATGTTCGCGAAACCCGTCCCCCGCCACCAGATCGCCGAGGCGCTGGACCTGCCGATCCTCACCATCGTCAAGAACAACGCCATGTGGAACGCCGTCCGCCGCTCGGTCCTGCGCGGCTACCCGGACGGCGCCGCGGCGCGCATGAACCAGGTGCCGCTGACCTCGCTCGAACCGCTCCCGAACTTCACCATGATCGCCCGCGCCAGCCGGGCGCACGCCGAACGCGTAGACCGCGCCGAGGATCTCCCCGCCGCACTCGCCCGCGCCGTCGAGGTCATCCGCACCGAACGCCGCCATGTGCTCCTGGACCTGACCGTAGAGGCGACGGACACCCACTGATGGACTATCTGCCCTACCTCATCGCCGCCCTCGGCATCGCGGCAGGCGGCTTCCTCAAGGGCGCGACGGGCGCGGGTGCGCCGATCATCGGCGTGCCGATCCTGGCCATCGTCTTCGACCTGCCCAAGGCCGTCGCGATCTTCGCCGTCATCAACCTTCTGTCGAACATCTGGCAGTCCTGGGCCTACCAGGGCGACGTCACCGACCGCCGTTTCGTCTGGGTCTTCGCGGCCACGGGCGCGGCGGGCGCGGCTGTTGGCACGGTGCTTCTGGCCACTCTCCCGACCGAGTTCCTGATGGCCTCGCTTGCAGGCGTGGTGGGCGGCTACATCCTGCTCCGCATCTCGCGCCCCGGCTGGCAACTCTCATGGCCAGCCGCCCGCCGCCTCGGCCCCGTCGCCGGATTCGCCGGCGGCGTCATGCAAGGCGCGGGCGGCATCTCCGCCCCCGTCAGCGTGACCTTCCTGAACGCCATGCGCCTCGGCCGCGCGGAATTCATTGGCACCATTTCGGCCTTCTTCCTCGCCATGTCGATTTTCCAGGTCCCGGTCCTGGCCGCCTTCGGCATCCTGACGTGGGAGCGTACGGCCCTTGGCATCCTCGCTCTGATTCCGATGTTCATCGGTGTTCCCATCGGCTCCTGGGCCGCGCGCCATCTGTCGAAAGACGCCTTCGACAAGGCGATCCTCGTCCTTCTGGCCGTCCTCGCCCTCAAACTTCTCTGGGACGCCGTGCTATGATCCGCAAAAAGGGAGAAACGCCATGACCGACAGCACATCCGCCGTCGACCTGACCGAGGCCGAGGCTCAGGTCGACCTGCCCGAAATCGGAGACCGCGCCCGCTATGACGCGCTGATGCAGGTGATCCGGAACCGCGTGACCGTGCGCAAGTTCGATCCGGACTACACTGTGCCCGAAGAGCACTTCGAGATGATCATCGAGGCTGCCCGCCACGGCCCCTCGGGCGCCAATTCGCAGCCCTGGCAATTCATCGTCGTCCGCGACCCCGGGACCAAGCAGAAGATCGCGGATTACTTCGTGGCCGAACAGCGCTTCCGCGCCAAGGCCAAGATGAAATTCCCGACGCCGGACTACCGGGGCCTCGCCACCGCGCCCGGCTTCGTCGTCGTCTGCTCCGACATGCGCTGGACCAACGCCTTCCCGGTTCTGAACGACGGCTCCGATCTCGACCGGATGTATCACGAGAATGCCGAGCGCATCCTCCTGCAATCCGTCGCCGCCGCCACCATGTCGGCGCATCTGGCCGCCGCCGCGCTGGGCTACAACGTCTGGTGGGTCACCGCCATCGGTCAGGAAGAGGCGCAGACCGCCATGCGCCCGCTTCTCGGCATCCCCGACGAGATCTCCGTCCTCGATATCTTCCTCTTCGGCCCCGCCGCCGCCGCGCCTTACAAGCGCTGGCGACGCCCGCCCGAGGAAATCCTGCACTGGGACCGCTACGACCGCGACCACTTCATGTCCGACGCGGAACTGGCGGACTGGATCAAGACCCGCCGCCACCGCGTGATGTACAAGGACGCGACCAACGTCGATTGACGGCCTTGGAGGCCCCGCCCGCCATTGGCCTTCCCGGCCGAACCGTTTAAGCACGGGACCGATGCGGCGGTGCAAGAGGATGACATGAGCGAAGCGATGCAGGTAGCCCTTGTCGGGATCGGCAAGATCGCGACCGACCAGCACGTGCCGGCCATCGCGGCCAGCCCCGACTGGACCCTCGCCGCGACGGTCAGCCGGAACGGCGCGGTCGAGGGCGTCGAGGCGTTCCGCGACATCGACACCATGCTCGCCGCCCGCCCAGACATCCCCGTCGTCTCGCTCTGTCTGCCGCCGGTGCCGCGCTACGACTACGCCGTCGCCGCGCTCAAGTCGGGCCGCCACGTGATGCTCGAAAAACCCCCGGGCGCGACGCTGGCCGAGGTTCACGCGCTTCAGGCGATGGCCGATGGCAACGATCTCACGCTCTACGCCACCTGGCACAGCCGCATGGCCAAGGGCGTCGCGCAGGCCAAGACCTGGCTGGCGGGCAAGACCGTCACCCGCGCCCACATCACCTGGCGCGAAAGCGTGCGCAAATGGCACCCCGGTCAGGACTGGGTGTTCGAACCGGGCGGCATGGGCGTCTTCGATCCCGGCATCAACGCGCTCTCGATCCTGACGGAGATCCTGCCCGCCCCCGTTCACCTCCGCGAAGCCGAACTGGCCTTCCCCGAAAACCGCGCGACGCCCATCGCGGCGCACCTGACCTTCTCGGGCGGCGTCACCGCCGAACTCGACTGGCGCGAGGAGGAGGCCGACATCTGGGACATCGACATCGAGACGCCCGACGGTCGCCTCGTCCTCCGCCACGGCGGCAACGCGCTCGAGATCGACGGCGCCGCGCAATCCGACGCGCCCGGTCTCGAAGGCGAATACCCCGCGCTCTATGCGCGGATGGCGGATCTTGTCCGCAGCGGCGAAAGCGAGGTCGACCTCGCACCCATGGTCCACGTGGCCGACGCCATGACACTCGGCCGGCGGATCACCGTCGCGCCCTTCGAATTCTGAGGGAGAAGAAAGACATGCTCACAGGCAAGCACCTGATCGCAGGAGACTGGGTCGACGGACCCGCCACCTTCCAGTCGTCGCCATCCAAAGGCGAACCGAAGACCTACGCCGTCGGCTCGCCCGACCTGGTCGCCCGCGCCGCCGAGGCCGCCGAAGAGGCGTTTCCCGCCTATGCCGCGACCAGCCGCGAGGAGCGCGCGAAATTCCTCGAGAAAATCGCGGACGAACTCGACGCCCGCGGCGACGAGATCACGGAAGTCGGCTGCGCCGAAACCGGACTGCCCGAGCCGCGGCTTCAGGGCGAGCGCGGCCGCACCACCGGTCAGCTGCGCCTCTTCGCCGAACACATCCGCAAGGGCGACTACCTCGACCGCCGCCACGACGAGGCGCTGCCCGACCGCCAGCCGCTGCCGCGCCCGGATCTCAAGATGATCCAGATGCCGACCGGCCCGGTCGCCGTCTTCGGCGCCTCGAACTTCCCGCTGGCCTTCTCGACGGCGGGCGGCGACACCGCCTCGGCGCTGGCCGCAGGCTGTCCCGTGGTCGTCAAGGGCCACTCGGCCCACCCCGGCACCGGCGAACTGGCCGCCCAGGCCATCGCCGCCGCGGTCGAGGCCTGCGGCATGCCCCCCGGAACCTTCAGTCTGATCCAGGGCGGCAACCGCGCTGTCGGCGAGGCGCTGGTGACCCATCCGCTGATCCGCGCCGTGGGCTTCACCGGCTCGCTCGCGGGCGGTCGCGCGCTCTTCGATCTCTGCGCGGCGCGCCCCGACCCGATCCCGTTCTTCGGCGAACTGGGCAGCGTGAACCCGATGTTCGTCATGCCCGCCGCGCTTGCCGCGCGCGGCGCCGCCATCGCCGAAGGCTGGGCCGGGTCGCTGACCATGGGCGCGGGCCAGTTCTGCACCAACCCCGGCATCGCCGTCGTGCCCGAGGGCGAGGCGGGCGACGCCTTTGCCCAGGCCGCCCGCGACGCGCTGGCCCAGGTCAACGCCCAGACCATGCTGACCGACGGCATCGCGCAAGCCTACCGCGAAGGCCGCGACCGGGTCGCCGGAACCTCCGGCGTGCGCGAGGTGCTGACCTCGACCTGCGATCTTCGGAACGCGACCCCCTATCTCTACGAGGTCTCCGCCCAGGACTGGCTGGCCAACGAGGAGCTGGGCGAAGAGGTCTTCGGCCCCCTCGGCATGATGGTCCGCACCGGCGGTCTCGACCAGATGGCGCACATCGCGAAAGCCATGCAGGGTCAGCTGACCGCGACCGTCCACGTGGATGAAGCCGACCACCAGGACGCCGCGACACTGATGCCGCTTCTGGTCCGCAAGGCAGGCCGCGTGCTGGCCAACGGCTTTCCCACCGGCGTCGAGGTGGCCGACGCCATGGTCCATGGCGGCCCCTATCCGGCCTCGACCAACTTCGGCGCGACCTCGGTCGGTACGCTCGCGATCCGCCGCTGGCTCAGGCCCGTCTGTTTCCAGAACATGCCCGACGCACTATTGCCCGGCGACCTGCGCTGAACCCACGGGCGAGGGGGCGCCGCCCCCGCCTCGCTCCGCTCGGCCCCCCGGAGTACTTGAAAAAAGAAGAGGCGAATTTGATTCGAATCTTTGCTTCTTCTTTTCAGAAATACTCCGGGGAGCGCGAGGGGCAGCGCCCCTCGCTCGGCGCTTGCCAAAGGCGATAGGCTCTGGTTCTCTGATCCCACCTAACCGGGCAGCGGGGTGTCTACCGGACCCGCCCGACGTCTTGACCGACGCGTGAAATCCCCGCGAAAACCGGCCCCTCGGGGCCTTTTTCGAAACGCCGGGCAACCGGCTGAAACGGGGGTCTTTCCGAAGATGAAGACAGGGGTGATCGGTCTGGGCGACATGGGTTCGGGCCTTGCGAGGAATCTCATTGCCAATGGCTTCGACTGCTGCGGGCTGGACCTCAGCGAAACGCGCATGACCGCCTTCCGCGACATGGGCGGCCAGGCGGCGGACGACGCCGCCGAGGTCGGGCGCAACGCCGACGCCGTCTTCGTCATGGTGATGAACGGCGACCAGGCGAAGGAGGTCATCCTGGACGGTCTCGCGCCCGCGATGGCAAAGGGCGGCATCATCCTCCTGACCGCCACGATCAAGCCCCGCGAGGCGCGCGAGATTGGCGCGGCGCTCGATGGCACGGGCCTTCACCTGATCGACTCGCCCGTCTCCGGTGGCTTCCCCGGCGCGCAGGGTGGCACGCTGACGATGATGGCCGCCGCACCTCCGGAAGTGCTCGACCGCGCGCGCCCGGTGATGGATGCCGTCAGCGCCCATATCCACCGGGTCGGAACGCGCCCCGGCGACGGCCAAACCGTCAAGGCCTGCCTGCAATCGCTGATCGGCGCGCAATTCGCGGCCACCTTCGAAGCCGCCGCGCTCGCCGCCAAGGCGGGCGTGCCGGGCCAGGTGATCCTGGATGTCTTCTCCACCTCCTCGGCGGGCTGCGGCATCGTGAACAACGCGCTTCAGAAGATCATCGACCGCCAGTTCGAAGGCACCGGCAGCCACATCAATACCATGTGGAAGGATCTGACCATCTCGATGGACCTCGGTCAGGACCTCGGCGTGCCGCTCCACACCGCCGCCGCCGCGATGCAGATCTTCCACGCCGGCCGCACCAAGTATCCGAACGGCGACAACTGGGTCTGCACCCGCGTCATCGAAGACATCGTCGGCGCCGAGTTGCACCGCGAGGCCGCAAAATGAAGCTCGGCGTCATCTGCGACGGCATCAGCCGCGAGCTCGCCCATGCCGTCGACGGCATGGACGAATTCGGCCTGACCTACGCCGAACTGCAATTCGTGGGCGATACCGAGGTCGGCGACCACTCGGCGGCGGAGATCCGCGCCATCGACACGCTCCTCCGCGACCGGGGCAAGCCCGTCTCCTGCCTCTCGCGCCACGTCTTCGCCGGGCTGACCACCGCGAACGCGCCCGGCGACGAGGCGCACAACCGCCACATGGACGCGCTGAAACGCGTGATCGATATGGCGCATGTGGTCGGCAGTCCCCTGGTCCGGATCATGACCAACAAGAAGGAACAGATTCTCTGGGGTCGGAACGGCGCCGAGAAATGGAACGTCGCCCACGGCGCCTGGGACAAGACACTGCCACTCATCGCGCCCGCCTGCGACCTGGCTCGCGACGCGGGCGTGACGCTGGTGGTCGAGACCGGGAACGGCACGATGGTCAATTCCAACTACACCGCCCGCAAGCTGATCGACGATCTGGACGCCAAGGACGTGCTCAAGGTCCTCTGGGACCCCGCCAATAACTGCTGGTGCCACGAACGCGCCTGGCCAGATGGCTATGACGAGGTCCGGGGCGGCTATCTGGGCCACATCCACATCAAGGACGTCCAGGTCGACACCCCCCGCGCCACGCTCGAGGTCCGCCGCATGGGCGAGGGGCAACTGGCCGACCAGTTCCAGCCCATCGCCGACGCGCTCCGCGTCGACGACTACGACGGGGTCATCAGCTTCGAGAGCGTCTATCATCCGGGCAACGGCGACTTCGAGGCCGGGTTCCGGATGTGCATCGACAGATTCAAGGCGATCTTCGGCTGACACGGACAAGGGGGATGACATGAGAATAGGTCTGGCCGGACTGGGCAACATGGGCCGCGCCATGGCGGAGCGGCTGGAAGAGCAGGGCGTCGCGCTCACCGTCTGGAACCGCAGCCCCGGCAAGTCCGAGGGCCTGCGGGCCACGGTCGCGGCGACACCCGCCGACCTGGTCGCAACCTCAGACATCGTCCTTTCGGTCCTGGCCAACGACGCCGCGACCGAGGCGGTCTATTTCGGCCAGGACGGCTACCTTGCAGGCGGCCTCACCGGCACCCTCATCGTCGAGTTCTGCACACAGTCGCCCGAACGTCCGCAAGCCCTTGCCCAGCCCGTCACACAATCCGGCGGCGCCTACCTGGAATGCCCCGTCGGCGGCACGGTCGCGCCCGCGCGCGCAGGCAATCTTTTGGGTCTCGCGGGCGGCAGCGCCGAGGACTTCGATCGCGCGCGCCCCGTCCTCGAACACCTCACCCGGCGGCTCGAACATATCGGCCCCGTGGGCAGCGGCGCGGCGATGAAACTGTCGATCAACCTGCCGCTGATGGTCTACTGGGGCGCGCTAGGCGAGGCGCTGGGGCACGCCCGCGCGGGCGGCGTCGCCCCGACGCTGGCGCTCGACATCCTGGCCGACAGCTCCGGCGCCATC
>ERZ869936.800-NODE-800-length-26509-cov-3.984539_pt1 | contig 26509 bp, 26 predicted proteins | sample MGYA00520876_ERZ869936 | MGnify/ENA primary metagenome ERZ869936 (study PRJEB32218, sample SAMN09650985) | biofilter metagenome | isolation source: enrty point of leading RO module | place: Saudi Arabia: Thuwal, RO plant located on Red Sea | collected 2016-02-17 ... | reverse complement strand
CGCTGCGTTTAAAGCGCGGTTCGATTCAAGCTTCGCTGTTACTCGCGCGCGAAACTGGCGCCGCGCCGCCGGTGAAGGTTGATCTCGAATTGGCCGAGCGCTTGGTTCAGGCCGGTGAAGCGTTCGAGAAACGCGTCGCCAAGCCGCGCTGGGACGGCATCTTGGCCCTGCGCGGCGTGATCGTGAGTGAAGACACGGAATTGAGCGAGGAGGAGCGCAACGCCCAGAACGCCGCGCTGTTGGAGGGGTTGGAGCGCGCACTCGACACGCTGATCTATGCGCGCCAGGCCGAGGGGCGCGTGCTGGCCGCAGCGCTCGCCGACGCCGCTGATCGCATGGACGCGCTGATCGCCGCGGCGCGCGCATCCGCAGCGGCCGCGCCGGCGGCCATAGCTGAGCGCATTCGCCAGCGGTGAGAGGCGCTGACGCCGGAGCTGAAACTCGATCCTGCGCGCGTGGCGCAGGAAGCGGCCATCGTTGCGGCGCGCGCGGACGTGCAGGAAGAATTGGAGCGGCTCGCCGCGCACGCGGTGGAGCTACGCGCCTTGTTGACGAAACCCGAACCGGCAGGGCGCAGGTTGGATTTCCTGAGTCAGGAATTGACGCGCGAGGCTAATACGCTGTGCTCAAAATCGGGAGATTTGGAACTCACCCGAATCGGGCTCGACCTCAAGGCCGTGGTCGATCAGATCAAGGAGCAGGCCGCCAATGTTGAATGAGCATGTCGCGCGCCGCGGCCTCATGTTCGTGCTGTCGAGCCCGTCCGGCGCGGGCAAGTCCACGCTGGCGCGCAAGTTGCTGGAAGCGGACGACAACATGTCGCTTTCGGTGTCGGCGACGACGCGTCCGGCGCGCGCGAGCGAAGTGGATGGGCGCGAATACAAGTTCCTGTCGCGCGAACAATTCGAGCAGATGGCCGACCGCAACGAGTTTCTCGAACACGCCATGGTGTTCGGCAATCATTACGGCACGCCGCGCGCGCCGGTGGAGGCGATGCTGATCCAGGGCCGCGACGTGCTGTTCGATGTCGATTGGCAGGGCGCGCGGGCGCTGCACGCGGCGGCCGAACAGGATGTGGTGCGCATCTTCATTCTGCCGCCGTCAATGGCGGAGCTGGAGCGGCGCCTGAAAGCGCGCAACGAAGACAGCGCCGACGTGATCGCCAAGCGCATGAGCCGTTCGCTCGACGAGATCGGGCATTGGGAAGAGTACGATTACGTGCTGGTCAACACGCTGCTCGAACAGACGCTTGGCCAGATCAAGCAAATCCTCGCGGCGGAGCGGCTGAAGCGTCACCGCCAGATGTGGCTGCAGCTGCACGTGGAGCGGCTGAAGCAGGGGATTTAGACGGGCGCTTCAAACTGACTTTACCGTAGCGAACGCGTCGAGCGCGCGCTGACGCGCGTGAGCGTGGTCGACGATCGGGCGCGGATAATCGACGCCAAGCTCAATGCCGGCATCCCGCAATGTTGCGGCGTCCGCCTCCCAAGGTTTGTGCAGCATGGCATTGGGCAGCCGGGCAAGTTCGGGAACCCACCGCCGAACGTAAGTCCCGTCGCTGTCGTAGCGCTCGCCTTGTGCGACTGGATTGAAAATGCGGAAATAGGGCGAAGCGTCCGCGCCAGAGCCGGCCACCCACTGCCATGACGCCGCGTTGTTCGCGAGATCGGCGTCGCAAAGTGTGTCCCAAAACCATTCTTCGCCGCGGCGCCAATCGATCAACAGATGTTTGATTAGGAAAGACGCGGCGAGCATGCGCGCGCGGTTGTGCATGTATCCGGTGGCCCAGAGCTCGCGCATGCCGGCATCCACAACCGGGTAGCCAGTTATGCCTCGGCTCCACGCGTCGAACCCGTCATCGTCGTCCCGCCAAGGGAAGGCGTCGAACGATTGCCGCCAATTGGCCTCGGGTAACGTAGGCCAGTGGAAGAGGAGGTTGGTTGAAAACTCACGCCAACCGATCTCCGTCAGGTACTTCTCAACCGGGCGCTCGAGCCCTCTCCCGAGCGCGGCCGCGGCTTCAGTCGCAGATCGTATCTGCACCGGGGAGATCTCCCCGAAATGGAGGTGCGGAGAAAGACGGGATGCGCCAACAACGCCGAGCCGATCGCGATCCTTCGGATAGTCCTTCAACCGGTCCTCAACGAAGAGATCGAGCGCCTTCTTTGCGCCGGCTTCGCCTGGCGTCCATTCCGGCTCAAAGCTTTTGGCCCAGTTTGGCAGCGTGGGAAGCAGGCCCCAATACGAAAGCGCGTCGCCTTCAACGTCGCCTTCAAAGCTCTTCAACGTGCGCGGGGCGCTGACCGGCCGGCGCGATTCCATCTGCAGGCACGCGCGCCAGAACGGCGTGAACACCTTGTACGGCGCGCCCGACTGGGTCTTGACCGTCCAGGGTTCGAATAGAAGCGAGCCGTTGCAGCTTGTGACCTCGACACCGGCCTCGATGAGCTTTGCCTTGAGCGCCTTGTCGCGGGCAATCGCGTAGGGCTCATAACACCGGTTCCAATACACCGCCCCAGCGTGCGTTTGCCGCGCAAGTCTTGTCAGCTCCGCTTCGGCGTTTCCTCGCCGCAGCACCAGCGCTCCGCCGCGCCGACGCACATCTCTATCGAGCGCCTCAAGGCTTCGATGGAGCCACCAGCGCGAGGCGCCGCCTATCTTCCAGCGACCAGGCGTCTCATCATCGAGCACATAGACGAGCAGCAGCGGGCGATTGCTCTCGATTGCGCTGCAGAGCGCAGGATTGTCGGCAAGGCGCAGATCTTGCCGCAGCCACACGATCGCTGGCGCGGGAGGGGCAGGCTTTGTTGTCATGAGCGCGGGCGAGCGTTCCGGTTGGCCTTATTCGGAGAAGTACGCACTTAACGACCGCCTGGATCGATGACGCGCGCGTCTTTCGCGTACAGGGTTTGAGCTAGTCGGCTCTAACGCTCCGCCAAACATCCGCAAGCGCGCGGAAGCCGGCCTGATCGATCTCTTCGGCGCGCGCAGTTGGTTCCAGTCCTGCTTCGCGCAGGAGCGCCTCAGCGTCAGGCGTGAGCGAGCGCAGCGCTGCGCGCAGCATCTTGCGCCGCTGCCCGAACGCCGCAGCTGTCACGCGTTCGAGCACGTCGAGGTGTGGGTATGGATCGGCGCGGTCGCGCAGCGTGACGACGGCCGAGGCGATCTTCGGCGGCGGCGTGAAGGCGCGTGCGGGGACGGTGAATTCCAGACGGCACTCGCAGCGCGCCTGCGCCAGCACAGCAAGGCGCCCGTAGGCGCTGGCGGCGGGTTTGGCGACGATGCGCTGCGCGACCTCCTTCTGGAACATCAGCGTCATGTCTCCGCGCCAGGGGCCCGCCTTCAGCCACTTCACCAGCAGCGGCGTGCCGACATTGTAAGGCAGGTTGGAGACGATGTTCAGTTTTCCTCCCCCGCTCGCGGGGGAGGTGTCGCCGGAGGCGACGGAGGGGACGCATGAAGCTCCCCCCTTCGTCGTTGGCGCCGCCAACGAAACCTCCCCCGTCAACGGGGGAAGAAAGGTTCTTTCGTCTACGTCCAGCGCATCGCCATGCACGATGCGCAGGCGCCCGCCGCTCCATGCCACCAATGGCTCAAGCAGCGGCAGGAAGCGCGCGTCGCGTTCAATGGCGATCAGCGGATCGGCGCCCGCTTCCAGCAGTGCGCGCGTCAGGCCGCCGGGGCCGGGACCGACCTCGATCACGGATTTGCCAACGAGATCGCCCGCGGCGCGGACGATGCGTCGCGTCATGTTCATGTCGAGCAGGAAGTGCTGGCCGAGGCCCTTATTGGCCCACAGGTCGTGCGCTTCCAGTTCGTCACGCAGCGTTGGCAGCTCGTCTGCGTTCATGCAGCGGCGCGGCGCTGCGCCATCTCCCATGCGAGTTGCAGCGCGGCGCGGAAACTGTCGGCGCGCGCCACGCCCTTGCCGGCGATGTCGAAACCGGCGCCGTGGTCGGGCGAAGTGCGAACGATTGGCAGCCCCAGCGTCACGTTCACGGCGTCCCAGAAGTGCAGCGTCTTGATCGGGATGAGACCCTGATCGTGATAAAGTGCGATCGCGACGTCGTATTTGTTTCGCGCGCTCTCATGGAACAGGGCGTCGGCGGAGCGCGCATCGCCAACATTCCATCCTTCGGCGCGCAAGACCTGCGCGGCAGGGTTGATTACCTCGATCTCTTCGCGCCCGATCGTGCCGCGTTCGCCGGCATGGGGATTGAGTCCGCAAAGCGCAATGCGCGGCTCGGCGACGCCGAAGTCGCGCCGTAGCGCTTCCCCAACGACACGGCCGACGTGGACAATGCGCTCGCGCGTGAGCTGACGCGCCACCTCCGTAAGTGGGATGTGAATCGTCGCGAGCGCGACTTTGAGACTAGGGCCCGCCAGCATCATCACCGGTCCGCGTGCGTGCGGCCATTCATCCTCCCGGGTCAGATGGGCGACGAATTCGGTGTGGCCGGGGAAGCCGAAATCCGCGCTGTGCAGCACAGCCTTTGCGATCGGCAGGGTGACGAGGCCCGCCGCGGCGCCGGCGCGGGCCGCCGCCACGCCGCGCTCGATGGCCGCGATCTTTGCTTGCGCATTCACGGGATCGGGCGCGCCGGGCGTTTCCTGCATCGCTAGCGGCACATGCAGCACGCTGAGGACGTCAGACGCGATATCAATCTGGGCTGCATCCTCGATCACGTTCAGCTTTGGCTTGGCTACGCCAATGCGTCGCGCCGCGCGTTCGATCGCGTCGGGATCGCCAACCAGAAAAAAGGGCGGCGTCGCGTCGTCGCGTTGCGCCCACACGCGCGCCGCAATTTCGAGGCCGACCCCCGCGGGGTCGCCCATCGAAACGGCGAGCGGCTTCATCTCATTGACGCGTAATGATCGTGGCTTCGCGCCGAAGGTTGCGCAGGTAGCGCTCAGCCAGCATCGCTAGTTCTGCTTCGCGGAGTCGCCCTTCAATCTCGTCCCGCGAGGGAATGCCGCCGCCGCCGGTCTGACGCGAACATACGACGAGGAAGCTGGCTTGTTCGCCGTCGACGAGCACCGGCGTGGCGGCGCCTGCTTCGACGCCCGAGACGCGTGCGCGGATCGGCGGGGATAGGTCCGACTCAGTGGCTTGGCCTAAGTCGACCATATTCGCGCCGGCCACGTTGGAGACGTTGAGGTCGTCGCACCCGTGCACGCGACGTTGCAGCCGCTCCAGCGCACTTTGGCTCGAGGCGGGCGCCGTGATCTGGCGCAGGCTGACTAACGACGTGGCGCCTGCGTCCGCGCCGGCGCGGCGGTCGCGCATGGCGATGATGTAGACGCCGGTCGGCGTGCGCACAGGCATCGAGACTTGCCCCTGCTGCAGGCGCTCTGCGATGGGCTGGAGTTCCGGCGCCAAATCCGTGGACGCAATCCAACCGATGTCGCCGCCGGCGGCGGCGGATGGCGATTGCGAAAACTGACGCGCCACCAGCGGGAAGGGCGCGCCGCGCTGCATTTCCTGCAGCAGGCGCATCGCACCCTGTTCCATTTCCTCAAACTGTTCGGGCGTCTCGGCCGGCAGGAAGATTTCCGAGATTTGGTATTGCGGGCGCGTTGCGTTCGCGGCGATGCGTTGCTGGGTCTCACGAATTTCGTTTTCCGAAATACGCAGCCGCGAGCCGTAGAGGCCGCCGATCAGGCGCGACCAGGCAATGTCCGCTTCGATTTGGCTGCGCAAGGTAGAGATCGAGACCCCGCTCGAGGACAATTGTTGTGAGAGGCCGGCGATATCGGTGTTGTTCTGGCGGGCGATGTCGGCGAGGCGGCGGTTCACTTCTTCCGGCGTGATGCTGATCTCGTACTCCGCGGTCTCCTGTAGCTGCAGACGCTCGTCGATCAAATCGCGCATGGCTTGCGCGGCGGCGCGCTCCTGCATTTCCGGCGTGGATTGGATGCCGGCTGAAACCAGCAGCAGGTTGGCGCGCTGGCGCACGTCGAAAGTCGAGATGACGTGGTCGTTGACGATGGCCGCTACGCCCTCCGCGTATTGCGCGGAAGCCGGCGCGGTGATCCCGGCCAGCGCGGCCGCCAGGGCCGCCGCCGCTGTAGCTGTCTTCAGGTTCATAATCTCTCCGCCTCAGCTCCCGCCAAACACCCCTAGCGAGCGCAGCCCGATTCTGATCTGCAACCCTTCATCCGGGCCGATCGTACCCCGCTGCGTCTCGGTGCGGGTGTAGGCAATCTCGAGGAAGGTGCAATCGTCCTCATAGATCGCCCGGATGTCCTGACGCAGGTTTATGTCTGAATCTAGGTCGCGGGTCAGGCCAAGCTGCATCCGCCAACCGCGCGCCAGTTCGACCCCGACATTGGCCGATATTTCCTGATGCGGGTCGGTCGGGTCAGCCAACAATGCCGGATCAATCTCGAAGTACCGCACATGACCGCTGAACCTTCCCGCGGAGGCGCGCACGGAAACATCGATGCGTTCGACGTCCAGGCTTTCGTCATCCAGGCGAACCCTGCCTTCGGCGCCGAAACCGCTGCCAAGGTCAGCTTGAACGCCCGCCACCCAGTCCGAACTCTCTCCGGCGAGATTGTTCTCGGGCGTAAAGCCCACCGCCTGCTCCTCGCGCCAGCGGCGGCCGAAAATCAGCGATGCGCTCTCGCCGGTGCGGGCGCGCGCGGTGGCGCGGACGCCGGCGCTGACGCGTCCGCCGGGTTCCCACAAATCGTAGTTCGGCGCGGCGTTAGGACGGAACAGGTTTGAATCGTCCAGTTCGAACGCGAGGCTGTCCTCGTTGACGATGCGTGGATCCTCGGCGTCATCACTGCCGTAGGACGCCATCACCACCGGTTCGACAATAAGGTCGAAGCGTTCGCCGGGCCGCATGAAGGGCCAGCTGACTTCAATGCCGCCCATCCCGAGCCCGCGTCCGAACGTCTCGTAATCGTCGGCGGCCGTTTCGACGTGGAACACGTCGCCGCGCGCATGCGCGAACGGGCTAAGTACGACGCCCGGACCGAAAATCATGTCGCGCCGCCAAGTGGCGCCGAGAGAGAAGCGGCCGTTGTTGCCTTCGAAGGCGGGCGTCAGCGCGTTATCGTCGCGCAGCAATACGGCGGTGTTGGCTTGGAAGCGAAGCTGCCCATTCAGCACCGGCTCGTGCATCACGTACTCGGCTTCCGCGAACGGCAGGATAACCGGCAGAAGATCGGACGTGTCGCTCTCGCGCAGGCCTTGAAAGCCGACTGTGGCGATCGAGGTGTACGAGTGCGCACTTTGGCCGATGGCGAAAAGCTGGGAGATAAGTCGCGTGTCGTGGCCGATATAGGGGCCGCGGCGCTGGCCGGCGCCTTCGAGATCGTAACGGCGCAGATATTCGTCGTCGTAGATGCGCTCGACGCCGAAGCCCCACTGCCATTGCTCGCTAATATCGAAACGACCTTCGCCGAACACGCTGTAGCGGAAGAGCTCGTCGCCAAAGGTGTCGCCGTCGTTATTGAAGACTTGTTCTTGCGTGAACGTCGTGTCGAACTCGAGTTCGCCGGACCAGAAGCGTTTGCGATATTCAAGCCCGATGAGCGGGTTGACGTTGCCGTGAATGCGCAACGTCGCGGTCATGTCTTGCGACGGTGAGATCGCCCAATAATAGGGCTGGCCATAGAAGGTGCCGAGACGGCGGTTCCGCCCGATCTCTGGCGCAAGAAAACCGGACGCGCGTTCGATGCTCGGATCGGGATGCGCGATGTAGGGCAGATAAAGCACCGGCACGCCGGCGACTTCGATCACCGCGCCATAGTAGGAAATCGTCCGTGTCTCGCGGTCCTGGATCGCGCGCCGCGCGCGCAGGCTCCATGTCGGAGGCCGGTCTCCCGCCTCGCAAATTGGGCAACTGGTGTAGATAACGTTGCGCAGTTCACTTTCGCCTTCGCCGTGACGAAGTGCGGCGCGCGCGGCGAGCGTGCCGTTGTTGCCGAGCCGTGCGCGCAGTTCGCTCGCGGCGCCGACGTTGAGCGCCTCGTCGGCTTCGACAGCGTCGGCATAGGTAACCGAGCCGTCTTCCAGCACCACCTGGACGTTGCCTTCTGCGCGGACGGCGCCGGTGTCGAGATTGTAGATCAGCCGGTCGGCGCGCAGCGTACGGCCTTGATAACGGACGTGGACGTCGCCTTCGGCGGTGATGGTCCGCGCCTGCTGATCGTCGATCAGCTGATCGGCCTCGAGCAGGACTGCGTCTTCGTTCTGGGTTGTGGGGCTCGGTGAAGCGGCCGCGACTTCAGTTTGAGCGGCGGCGTGGGAACTTACGCCGACGGCGAGCGCCGCGGCGAGCGCTGCCCAGCCCAGCGGCGCCCGCTCGGCCCGATCGGCCTTCTCCCCCGAACGGCGCATCCGCATCCCTCTGTGCGACTCCCCGACCTACCTAACCGCCTGCGCCGTAAGGCGTCCAGCGTTGGAAGCCGTGCGGGGGAATCGTTTGCTCGCCTGTGGCAGCTCAGCCGTCTTCCATGAACGCAACGAGAGCCAAAGCAATGAACATCCCGGCCAAAGGGGCGCTCCAGGCGGCGACCGAAGCAGGCACGGTTTGGGTCATCGCGAAGGCCCCGGCCAACTGGCTGTAGAAGAACAGAAAGAGGCCAACGGCGACGCCCGCGGCGCCCCAGCGGGCTAGATTACCGAGCCGTTGCAACTGCAGCGAGAACGCAGCGCCCAACCCCGCCATCACCGCCAGCAGCAGTGGATAAGCCAACAAGCTCTGCCATTTTAGCTCGTAGCGCGTGGGCGCAAAACCTGCTTGGCGCGCCTCGTTGATGAAGGGCGGCAGAGCCCAGAACGAGAGCGAGGCCGGCGTCACGAAGCGGTCGATCATTTCGGTGGCGTCGAGTGAGGTGGGTATAGCAAGGTTGGCGTGTCGTACCGGGCGCCCGCCGGGCGTGGCCTCCACTAAGTCGGACAGTTGCCAAAATCCGGGACGCAGCTCCGCCGTCTCGGCGCGGATGCGCCGCGTGAAGCGCAGAGCCTCCTGCTGAACTTCGAAGAACATGAAGGTCGCGCCCTGCAAGCGCGAGCCCGAAGGGTCGACGCTATCGGCGTGGATCACGACTTGTCCGTCGGCGTCGCCCTGGCGAATCCAGACGCCAGCTTGTTCGCCCGATGTGCGATTGGCGAGGGCGTCTTCCTTTTCGGCTTCGAACTGCTGAAACAGATACGCGCCGAGCGGATTGAGCGCGGTGACGGTGAAAATACCCAGTACGATTCCGGCGAAGGCCGCCGGCATCAGGAAGCGCCACGCCGACACGCCGGCGGCCCGCATCGCCACCAGTTCGCTTGACCGATTGAGACCGATGATCGCCATCATCGAGCCGGCGAGTACGACAAACGGCAACGTCTGTTCCACCAGCATGGGTGTCTTCAACAGCGTCAGACGCACCGCCTCAAGCAAGGATAAGTCCGTGCGCGTGCCGACCGTGCGCATTTGCTCGACAAGGTCGATCAGCAAGATCGAGGCGAGCACGGCGATAAGCGCAATGCCAATGCCGATGATGACGCGGGCGAGCACATAACGGCCGAGACGGGACAGCAAGAACCGCATGCGTCAGGTCTCCGCCAGCACTGACGGGCCCTCGGCCAAGCGTTTGCGTCTGGAGCGCTTGCCGCCCAGGGCAATGCCAGCAGCCAAGATCACGATGACCGGAAGCACATACTGCAGCACATTGTATTGCGGGTCCTCGCTCGCCGCAGCCGTGATCGCCAATGCAGCGAGCCGCACCAGGAGTGCGATGACGGCCGCAATCATAATGCGCCGCCCATACCCGCCGCGCCGGAACTCGCCCACCAGCACGCCCGCAAGCGCCACCATCGCCAGCGCGATGCTCAGCAACGGCGAAGACAAGCGCGCGTGCGCTTCCGCCAGGAACTGATCCACATTGCGCTGGTCGTAGTGCGAAGTCAGGTCGGGGAAGAACAGATCGTAAAGCGTTCGGTCCGACGCCTTGAGGAAGAAGAGCTCGGGCTCCTCGAAGGTGTCGCCGAGCTGCAGCACATAGCGATCGAAATCGAGCACATCGACTGTGCCGTCGTCGGTTTGTCGCTGAATCTGTCCATCACGCATGACCACCGCCGGGCGGCCATCGATCGTGGCGATAGCGCCCGCACGGGCGGTGTACGTGATCGGATATTCCGGCCGGGCATCATGGATCAGCATATCCCGCAGTTCGCCGCCGCCGCCGCGCTCGCGGGCGTAGAGCGTCAAGTCCTCCGTCGGAAACGTGAATGAGCCTTCCTCGATCAAGCTGGAGGCGATGTCGGTGCGAAGGTCGTAGAATACTTGGCGTCTTTCTTCGAATGCGGCGGGCTGAATCACGACGTTGATGGCGAGGTGAACCAGGGCGGCGAGCACGGCCAGCTGCACGATCGGACGGGCGATGCGCTGACGCGAAAAGCCGGCCCCATACAGCACCGCGACCTCGCTCTCGGACTGCATGCGGTTGAGCGCGTAGACGACAGCGATGAAAACCGCCATCGGCAGGATGAGCGAAAGGAGCTGCGGCAATGTCAGCAGCGTCACCCAGGCGAAGGCGAAGCCTGCCCGCCGGTTGGTGATGATGATGTCGAGCTGATTCAGACCCTGGGTCAGGATGGCGATGGCCGCGAGCGCGCCCAAAATCGCCAACAGCGGGCCCAACGCCTGCCGGAACACGTAAGCCGAAACGATGTTCATCGCGCTCCTGTGCGGGGACGACGGATTCCCCCGCCGGGACTGTTCCTAGCCGTGCGCGGGTCGGCTTTTCAATTGCGCCCGGCATGGCTACCACTGCCGCGACCAAGGTTGAAGCGGCCCCCTCGGGCCGGCCTTTCTCCAGGGGATTTCATGGACATCCGGTTTGTGACCGCCGGCGGCGGCGACGTTGTTGCGGTGATGGCGAGCGAAGGCGGCGATTTGCTCGACGCCGGCAAGGCCTTGGACGCGGCCTCCGGGGGGCGCATCGCCAAGGCGGTGAAGGCGACGCGTTTCACAGGCGGCGCGGGCCAGGTGGTGGACGTGCTGGCGCCGGAGGGCGTCGATTTCGCCCGCGTGCTGGTGATTGGCGTCGGCAAGACCGACGCCGCCGACGGCATGGCGGTGGAGCGTTGGGCCGGGCACGCGGTGAAACGCGTGATGACGTCGGGCGCGGAGACGCTGGTGCTGCAGCCCGATGCGCTGCCAGGGGTCACCAAGGCCGAAGCCGGGGCGCATGCCGCCATGGGCGCGCGGCTCGCCGCCTACCGGTTCGACACCTACCGCACCAGACTGAAGCCGGACCAACAGCCGTCGCTCACCGCGGTCGAGATCATGCTCGACGGTCCCGCCGCCGCGCGCGCGCGCGCAGAGAAAGACGCGGCTGTGGCCGAAGGCGTGTTCTTTGCGCGCGATCTCGTCAGCGAACCGCCGAACGTGCTCTACCCCGAAAGCTTCGCCGAGCGGCTGCGCGATCTTGAGACCCTCGGCGTCGAAGTCGAAGTGCTTGAGCCGGCGACGATGGAGAAGCTCGGCATGGGTGCGCTGCTAGGTGTCGCACAGGGCAGTTCCCGCCCGGCGCGTCTGGTGTCGATGCACTGGAAAGGCGCTGCGTCCAAGAAGGCCAAGCCGGTGGCGCTTGTGGGCAAAGGCGTCACTTTCGACACCGGCGGCATTTCGCTGAAGCCCGGCCCGGGCATGGACGAAATGAAGGGCGACATGGGCGGGGCCGCCGCGGTGGCCGGCGCGATGAAAGCGATCGCCGGGCGCAAAGCGAAGGCAAATGTCGTCGGCGTCGTGGCGCTGGTGGAGAATATGCCCGGCGCCAACGCGCAACGGCCAGGCGACATCGTCAACACCATGTCGGGCCAAACCATCGAAGTGCTCAACACTGACGCCGAGGGCCGCCTCATCCTCGCCGACGCTATTTGGTACGCGCAGGATAAATTCGATCCCTCCGCTGTGATCGATCTGGCTACGCTCACCGGCGCCATTGTGGTGGCGCTCGGCCATGAGATGGCAGGTATGTACGCCAATGACGAAGATCTGGCGCAGGCGATCATCGCGGCCGGTCAGGCCGAAGGCGAAGCGGTGTGGCGCATGCCGCTCGGCGCCGGCTACGACAAGCTGATCGACACGCCCAACGCCGACATGAAAAATATCTCTGGCAAGCCCGCAGGCGGCTCGATCGTCGCGGCGCAGTTCATCAAGCGTTTTGTCAAAGATGGCACGCACTGGGCCCACATCGACATCGCCGGCACGGCCTGGAAGCCCGGGCCCTACGAAGACCCGCTCTCGCCGGCGTGGGCGACCGGCTACGGCGTCAGACTGCTTAATCGGCTCATTGCCAACCGCTTTGAGGAGTGATGGCTGAACTCTGGTTCTACCATCTCGAGCGTACCGAACTGGAGCGTGCGCTGCCGCCGCTTCTCGACAAGTGTCTGCAGCGCGGCTGGCGCGCGATCGTGCGCGGCGGGTCGGAGGAGCGGCTGGATGCGTTGGACACCACGCTCTGGACCTATCGCGACGAAAGCTTTCTGCCGCACGGGCGCGACAAGCCTGAGCGCCAGCCGGTGCTGCTCACGGCGCAGGGCGGCAACCCGAACGGGGCGCAGGCGTTGTTCCTGATCGATGGGGCCGAGCCGGGCGATCTCGCCTCTTTCGAGCGCGCGTGCTTGATTTTTGACGGCCGCGACCAAACTGCCTTGGAAACGGCGCGAGCCCGCTGGAAAGAAGCCAAAGAGGCCGGCATCGTGGCCTCCTACTGGCGCGAAAGCGCCGCCGGAAAATGGGAGAAGCAGGCATGATCCGCGCTTCATTGTTCGCTTTGTCGCTGTTGGCGGTCGCGTGCGCGCCAGCCGAAACTCCGCCGCCAGAGCAGCCGCCAGCCGAAGAGACCGCCATGCCGCAAACGCGCGAAGAAGCTACCGCTCAGGATACCTGCGGCGCCTCACAGTATCGCTCGATGATCGGCGCGAACATCGCGGCGGTCCAGCTCCCGGCTGACGCCAACATTCGCATCGTACAGCCCGACACGATCGTGACGGAAGATTTTCGCCCCGACCGCCTCAACATCATCGCCGATGCGAACGGCGTGATCACCGCGCTGGAGTGCTATTGATGCGGGTAGGCCTAGCGTTGGCCGCTGGTCTGATGCTGGCGGCGTGCACCAGCACGCCCGCCACCTATCGCGACCTTGATCGGCTTGGCGAAGAGTATCAGCGCCCGCCGCAGAACGCCGAACAGGCCACTCAGCAGGATACGTGCGGCGCGGCGCGGTTCCGCGCTCTGATCGGCACACAGGCCAGCGAGATCGACGAATCCACGCTGCCGCCGCGCACGCGCATCATCACGCCGGACATGATGGTGACGCAGGACTTTTCACCCACACGGCTCAACATCATGGTTGGGACCAACGGGCGGGTCGGCTCGCTGCGGTGTTTCTGACGCACTTGGCGGGGCTATGGACGGCGGTTATAGACGCGGCTCCCGATCCTTGCCGGAGCCGCTCTGACCATGGCCGTCGAACGCACCCTCTCGATCATCAAACCGGACGCCACCAAGCGTAACCTAACGGGCGCCATCAACGCCGTGATCGAAGAAGCGGGTCTGCGCATCGTCGCCCAGAAGCGCATCTGGCTCTCCGAGGGACAGGCCGAGGGCTTTTACGCCGTGCATAAGGAGCGCCCGTTTTTCCGCGACCTGGTCGGCTTCATGATCTCGGGGCCGGTCGTCGTGCAGGTGCTCGAAGCGGAAAACGCGGTGGCCAAATATCGCGATGTGATGGGCGCCACCAACCCGGCCAACGCCGCCGAGGGCACCATTCGCAAGCGCTTCGCCGAGTCGATCGAAGCCAATTCCGTACACGGCTCGGACAGTCTCGAAAACGCCGAGCGCGAGATCGAGTTCTTCTTCAACGACCAAGAAATCGTCGGCTAGGGACTGCGGTTGCGGATCCCGCAGTCTCCCGAACGCGCGCCGATTTACTTTTTACCCTTCTTGTCGAAGCCCTTGTTTGGCGTCACCGGCTTTGAGCCGGCGCCTGGGGCCGGCTGGCCCTTTTGCGTCGTGCCGGTTTGCTTGGGCAGCGGGCCGCCGGGTCTTTTCTCTGGCATGGAAGCGCTCCTATCAGCCCCCGCGCGCAAGCGTACGCCCGCCGGAGAAATCGCGCCAGCTACTTGCGTGCAATGATTTCGATCACCAGCGGCGTCACCATCAGGGTACCGGGCTGTTCGGAGACGCGCGCGAACTCTTCGCGCATGTCGCGCGCAACATCATGAGTGATGCGGTTCTGTTGTAGGAGCCGGTCGATATGGATTTCGAAGAAGCCGATCGGCCAGCGCCAGACATTGTCGTCCTTGGAGACGATGTCGACATAGGGACGGACACTCTCCAGCCTTAGTCCCATTTCCGCCAGCCAGGCCGGCAGGCTGCGGCCAACATCCGGCTCGCCGCCTGAACCGCGCCAGTTAGCGACGACTTCGTCGACAAAGCGTTCAAAGCTTGGCGCGCGCGGCGCAAGCTTCCACGTTTCGTAGTCGACGTATTCGTGCGCCACGAGCGCCCCGCCTGGCTTAAGTGCATCCACCAACTTCTGTAGCGCCGGCTTCGGCTCAGGCAGGAAGGCGAAGATCCAGCGCGCCCAGGCGGCGTCCGCGCCGCTGACCGGCAGCGGATCGTCAACTACATCCACTTCGTGCGGTCTCACTTGCGCAAAGCCGCGCGCCTTGGCTTGCGCCTCGAGCGTGTCGAGGAAGCGGCGCGAGGGCTCGATCGCGTGCACTTCACCGCCGGGGCCGACGATCTCCGCCAGGTCCATGGTGGCGAAGCCGGGGCCAGCGCCGAAATCGATCACTTTGGCGCCGTCGCCGATCCGCGCGCGCGCCCAAGCGTCGAGCGCGCGCGGACGCCACACGCGGTGCTGAAAACCAAGCCGGTAGATTTCATCGTCGTGCGTGCCGAGCACGTAATCGCGTTCCGCCATGGGCGCGCTCCTCTTACGCAAATATAGGCGTAAGCTAGGAATTGGTCTCGCCGATTTCGGTCATGGCGATAGTCGAAGCGCCAGGCTGGCCAACGTCTTCGGATACAAATCGTGTTCCAGCGTGAGCACGCGCTCGGCGAGGGCCTCAGGCGTGTCGCCAGGCAGGATCGGCATGCGCGCCTGGCCGAGGATTTCGCCGCTGTCCACTTCCTCGACCACCAGATGCACGGTGCAGCCGTGTTCGGTGTCCCCCGCCGCCAGCGCACGCGCGTGCGTGTTCACGCCCGGATACTTCGGCAGCAGTGAGGGATGAATGTTCACCAGCCGGCCCTTCCAGACGTTGACGAAATAGGGCGTGAGCACACGCATGAAACCGGCAAGCGCGACCAGCTCGACTTTGCGCTCGGCCAAAAGTGCGTTGAGATCACGCTCGAACGCCTCCCGATTCTTGCCATAGGGCTTGTGATCGAGCGCGATCGCTTCGACCCCGGCGGCGCGGGCGCGTTCCAGTCCTGCGGCGCCGGGCACATTGGAAACGACGAGCACGATTTCGTAGGCGTCCTGTTGAGCGTCGAGCAGCGCCTGCAGGTTTGAGCCTCTACCCGATATAAGAACGGCGACGCGTTTCATGCGCTCTTCAAAACGCCGATCTGAAACGCAGTTTCACCGCCGGCGGTGAGCATTTCGATTACGTCCCGCACACGCGAGGGCTCGACAATCAGGATCATGCCAATGCCGAGGTTGAACGTACGGCGCATGTCTTCCTCGGGCACGCCTCCTGTCGACTGCAGCCATTCGAACACGGCGGGACGCTTCCAAGCACCCCAGTCGAAGTCGGCCGCCAGGTGATCCGGCAGGGCGCGCGGCGTGTTCTCAACCAAACCGCCGCCGGTGATGTGCGCGGCGCCCTTGGGGAACTTCGCATCGAAGATGGGTTTGAGCGCGCGTGCGTAGATGCGGGTCGGCGCCAGCAGGGCGCCGGCGAGCGTCTTGCCCGGCGCGAACGGTGCTGGCGCGTCCCAGCCCAAGCCAGAGCGTTCGACGATCTTGCGCACGAGCGAATAGCCGTTCGAGTGCGCACCGCTCGACGCGATGCCGATAATGACATCGCCGGCCTTCATCTCGTTCACGCGCGGCAGCAGCGTGCCCCGCTCCGCCGCGCCGATGGAAAAGCCGGCGAGGTCGTAATCGCCCTCGCTATACATGCCCGGCATTTCCGCGGTTTCACCGCCCGCCAGCGCCGCCCCGGCTTGGCGGCAACCCTCGGCGATGCCTTGCACGACGAGGGCGGCTTCATCGGCGTTGAGTTTGCCTGTCGCATAGTAGTCGAGGAACATGAGCGGTTCGGCGCCCTGCGCCGAAAGATCGTTCACGCACATGGCGACGAGATCGATGCCCACCGTTTCGTGCTGGCCGCTTTCGATGGCGATCTTCAACTTGGTGCCGACGCCGTCGGTGGTGGCGAGGAAGATCGGGTCCTTAAACCCGGCGGCCTTGGGATCGAACACCGCCGCGAAGCCGCCGAGGGCCGCCTCCGCGCCGGGACGGGCTGTGGATTTCGCGGCCGGTTTGATCAGGTCGACCAGGCGCTCGCCTTCGTCGATATCGACGCCGGCGTCGCGATAGGTCAGGCCGTTGGTTCCTTTGGCTTGGGTCACGCCGCGTTCCAGGTCCAGATGCCGCCGCATTGATAGGCGATTCCGCCCCGGCTAGGTTCGATGACTTCCCACAACGCGCAACGAGGTACCGTAATGAGAGCCACGCCTTGGGCCGCCTTCGCCGCTTTTTTCCTGGCGGCCTTGTGCGCGTTCGCACCCGGCGCCGCAAGCGCCCAGCCCCGCGACAATGTCTACGCCGTGGGCGGGGTGCATGTGGACGAGACCGCCGCCAACGCCGCCGCGGCCCAAGAAGCCGCCTTCGCCGCGGCGCAGCGGCAGGCCTTTGGGCGTCTGGTGCAGCGTCTGACGCTGCCGGAAGAATTGGCGCGCACCACGATGCCCAGCATGGAAGGTCCGCTGCTGGAGCGTCTGGTGCTCAGCGTCGACGTTGAAGAGCAGCGCCGCTCCGCCACCCGCTTCATCGGGCGCCTCACGGTCCGCTTCGACCCATCCAGCGTGCGCACCTTTCTGCGCCAGTACAATCTCACGGTCGTCGATACCCGCACCGCGCCGGTTCTGATCGCGCCTGCGGTCATTTCCGGTACAGATCCGGAAGCGGCTGCGTTGTGGCGTGAAGTGTGGACGCAAGGCGGCTTCGGCGATGAGCTGGTGCCGCTGGCGGTGGCGCCGGAGGCGCTGCAAGGCCCGCCATCGTGGGACATCGCCGCGCCGTTTGCACAAGAGAACGCGGCGGCATCGGCTATGTTCGCCACGCTGCGCGTGCAGGGCTCAACGGTCAGCGCTTCGCTTGTGGAAGTGGACTCCAATGCACGGCGCGAGCGCGGCGAGGTCACGGCGCGCGTGAACGGGGCCGATGCTGCAGCGATGCGGGCGTCGCTGGCCTCGCTCGCCGAGCAGGCCAGCCTGCGCCTGCAGAACGATTGGAAAGGCCGCATCGCCACCGGCGGCGGCCAACGCGCCCGCGTGTCCGCTTCGGCGCTCTATCGCGACCAGCGCCAATGGGAGCGGATTAAGGACGCGCTGGAAGGCGCCGCGCAGACGCTGATCTCGGAAATCCGCATCGAAGCCGTCGGCCGCGAGGGCGCGTTGGTGTCATTCTCATTTGTCGGTGAGCGCGGGCAGCTCGCCGCCGAACTGCAGCGCCGCGGCGTGCGGCTGGAAGACACCGCCCAGGGTCCCGTGCTCCGCGTCGCCGGGAGGTGAACGGCGCGCGATGCGTCAGCCTCGCCTGTTTGAGTTTCGCATGGGCGAGCGCTGGCCCGACACGCTTGTCGTGGCGGAAGGCAACCGCGACGCGGCGCGGCGGCGGACCGATCGGCGGGCAGGGCCCAACGGCGCTCTCGCGTTGGTGGGACCGCGCGGTGCGGGCAAGACCCATCTGGCCTTGGCCTGGGCGCTTGAGACCGGCGCACGCCAGGTGTCCCCCGCCGCCGCGCCAGACGATGCGGCGGCGATCTTCCGGGAAGCGGAGGGCCGCCTCTTCGTCGATGACGCCGACACCGGCGACGAGAGCATGCTGTGGCGGGTGCGCGGAGTGGCGCGCAGCGCGGGCGGCGCCGGGCGGGTCGCCTCGCCGCGCATGCGTGGTGGAGGGCCGGTTCAGATTCCGGATCTGCGCTCCCGGCTCGGCGCATTGGCCATGGCCCGGCTCGGAGAGCCCGACGAAGCGCTGATGGAAGTGGTTTTACGCCGCATTTGTCGCGAACAATTCATTCAATTGAGCGATGATGCCGCCAGGTATCTGGCGCACAGGCTGCCGCGCACGTTCGCGGCGGCCCGTCACCTGGCTGCGGCGCTCGACGCCGAGCTGGTGCGCGGCGCCCGGCCGGTCGCCCTGGCGGCGGCGAAGAGAGCGCTGGAAAAAGCGCGCGCGAATTGGGGTGCGGCGGAAGACGGTTAAGCAATGGCGAAGACGCGCAAGAAGCAGCGCGCCAAGGTGGAGAAGCCGCCGGCGCAGAAGGACCCGCAACGGTTCATCAACCGTGAGCTTTCGTGGCTCGCGTTCAATACGCGCGTGCTGGAAGAGGCCGAAAACAAGAACCATCCGCTGCTGGAGCGGCTGCGTTTCCTCTCCATCTCAGCTTCTAACCTCGACGAATTCTACATGGTGCGGGTGGCGGGCCTGCATGAACAGGTCAAAGCGGGCGTCTCCATCGTCAGCCAGGACGGGTTGACGCCGGCCGAACAGCTAACGCGCATCCATGCCGCCGCCGCTGATTTGATCGCACGTCAGCAAGAGCGATGGCGCGTGCTGCGCGCGCAATTGCGCGAAGCGGGCGTCAGCGTCGTCGACCCGGAAGAGCTGGACAAGGTTGAGCGCGCCTGGCTGAGACCAGTGTTCATGGAGCAGGTGTTTCCGCTGCTGACGCCGCTCGCCGTCGACCCCGCGCACCCGTTTCCGTTCATCCCGAATCTCGGCTTCGCTATTGCGCTGAAACTGCGGCGCGCAGCGGATGGACGGGTGTTGAATGCGCTCATCCCAGTGCCGTCGCAGGTGACGCGCTTTATCGACGTGACGCCCGCGCACAAGGTCAAACCCACGGATGCGGGCGCGTACGCGCCACGCCGCTTTATCACGCTTGAACACGCAATCATGTTGTTTCTGGAGGAGCTGTTCCCCGGTTATAGCGTGGAGGCGCAGGGCGCTTTCCGGGTGGTTCGCGACAGCGATATCGAAATCCAGGAAGAAGCCGAGGATTTGGTGCGCGAGTTCGAGGCGCGTCTGAAGGAGCGCCGCTTGGGCGACATCGTTCGCCTGAAGATCGAAGCATCGATGCCGGAAGATCTGCGCGCCTTTATTGTGCGCGAAATCGAGGCCAACCCACGCGATGTGATCATTGTCGAGGGCATGTTGGGCCTGGCCGCGCTAGATGTGCTGGTGCGCGAGGAACGGCCGGATCTAAAATTTGCGCGGTACGAGCCGCGCTCGCCGGAACGGATCAAGGACTTCGCCGGCGACAGCTTCGCCGCCATCCGCGCCAAGGACATCTTGGTCCACCATCCCTATGAGTCGTTCGACGCGGTCGTGCAATTCGTCCGCCAAGCGGCCGCCGATCCCGCGGTGGTCGCGATCAAACAAACGCTCTACCGCACTTCCAAGGATTCTCCGATCGTCGCAGCATTGGTGGCGGCGGCGGAAGCCGGCAAGAACGTCACGGCGCTCATCGAACTCAAGGCGCGTTTCGACGAGGAGGCCAATCTGCGCTTGGCGCAAATGCTGGAGCGTGCGGGCGCCTCGGTCGTTTACGGTTTTATGGACTACAAGACCCACGCCAAGGTCAGTTTGGTCGTGCGCCGCGAGGGCGACAGCCTGCGCACTTACACACACTTCGGCACCGGCAATTATCACCCGATGACCGCGCGCATTTACACCGACCTCTCGCTCTTTACTTGCGATCCAGCGATCGGCCGCGACGCCGGACGCCTGTTCAATTTCGTCACCGGCTACGCCAAGCCGGCGCAATTGGAAAAGATCGCCCTGTCGCCGCTGACCGTGAAATCCACTTTGCTGAAGTTGATTGACGACGAGATCGCGCACGTGCGGGCCGGTCGCGAAGGCGCGATCTGGGCCAAATTGAACGCGCTGGTGCACCCAGAAATTATCGACGCGCTCTATCGCGCCTCAAACGAGGGCGTGAAGATCGAACTGGTTGTGCGCGGCATCTGCTGTCTCCGACCCGGCGTGAAGGGAATGTCGGAGAATATCCGCGTCAAATCGATCGTCGGGCGCTTTTTGGAGCACTCCCGCATCGTTTGTTTCGGCACCGGTGCAAGGCTCCCCAATCCCAACGCAAAAGTGTTCCTTTCCTCCGCCGATTGGATGCCGCGCAACCTCGAGCGGCGCGTCGAAGTGATGTGTCCGGTTGAAAATCCGACGGTTCACCAGCAGGTTCTCGATCAAATCATGGTCGCGAACCTCAACGACGAGGCGCAAAGCTGGTACATGGAGCCCGATGGGGCTTTCAAACGGGTCGATGTTTCTAAACTTCCCGACGAACCGTTCTCGGCGCATGTGTATTTCATGCGTAACCCGAGCCTTTCGGGCCGTGGCCGCGCCATCAAGGGCGACGCGCCGGCGGCGTTCGATCACATCGGCGCGCGCGGTTCTTGATAGACGGGCGGCGCCGTGAGCGCCGCGCACATCGGGCCGATGGAGGACGCCGCCGTTATCGATGTCGGCTCCAATTCCGTGCGTCTCGTGGTCTACAGCATCAACGGCCGCGCCATGACGCCGGTGCTCAATGAAAAAGTCATGGCGGGCCTGGGGCGCGATCTTTCGCGCACTGGTGCGCTTTCGCCCGACGGCATCGATATAGCGCTGCGCGCGCTAAAGCGCTTTGCCACCTTGCTGGAAGCGCAGGGTGTGAAGAGCGTGTTTCCGGTGGCCACCGCCGCGGTCCGCGACGCCAAGGACGGCCGCGCCTTCGCCAAACGCATCGAAGCGGAAACAGGGATCGCCTTGCGTATCTTGAGCGGCGAGGATGAAGCGCGGTTGTCCGCACTCGGCGTCAGCGCCGGCGCGCCGGATGCCAAAGGCATCGTCGGCGACCTTGGCGGCGCCAGCCTCGAACTGGTTGAGATCAGTCCCAAGGGCGTCGGCCGCGGCGAGACCTTTCCGCTCGGCCCGCTTACGCTCATGAGCAATGAAGAGTTCGACTATCAAGATGTCGCCGCCGCCGTCACCAAGGCGCTGGAGGACAACAAACTGCTGACCAAGCGTGGCGGGGATTTCTACGCTGTCGGCGGGGCGTGGCGCGCGCTGGGACGTATCGATATTGCGCTGACCAATCATCCTCTGGGCGTGCTGCACCATCACCAAATGAGCCGCTCTGAGGTGCTGAAGGTCGCCGATGTCGTGCGCAAGCAAAGCAAGCGGTCACTGGAGCGGCTGGAGGAAGCCGCCGCCAAGCGCGCTGAAACGCTGCCTTACGCCGCCGTGGTGCTCGAACGGGTGATGGTGCTCGGTGACTTCGATCGTGTCATCCTCTCGGCGTTCGGCCTGCGCGAGGGCGTGCTCATGGAACGTCTAAGCGAGCAGGCGCGTGCGACGCATCCGCTGATCGCCGCCGCGGAAGCGCTCGCGGCGCGGTGGACGCGCACGCGTGGATTCGGCCCCGCGCTGGAGCAATGGATCGCGCCGATGTTCGCCGGCCAGCCGCGCGTGTTTCCGAAGGGACGCGAAGAGGTGTTGCGCGGTGCGGCGGCGCGTCTCGCCGATGTGGGCGGGCCGCTGCACCCCGATCAGCGCGTCGAGATCATGTTCGACATGGTGTTGCGCGCGCCGTTGGCGGCGATCAGCCACGAAGAACGGGCATTCCTCGCTGCCGCTATCCATCATCGCTACACCAAGGCGCCGCCGCGTCATGCGGCGGCGTATCTGCGCTTGCTGAGCGAAGAACAGCAGGCCGCCGCCGCAGCGCTTGGGGCGGCGCTGCGTCTCGGTGCGGATCTCTCGGGCCGCAGCGAAAGACTGCTCGCGAGCTTTGAGGTCTCCGCAGTTGACGGCAAGCTCCTGCTTCGGGTGAAGAAGAAGGTGGCGCACCTGGTCACCGAGACCGCGGCGCGCCGGCTCGACGCGGCCGCCGCCGCGCTTGGCCTTGCAGCGGAGACAAAGATCACATGAGCGAAACGCCGCCGGACCGCCTCTCGGCCGACCCCGACAGCCCCTATTACGACGAAGCTCTGCTGGAGCGCGGCGTGGGCGTGCGCTTCCGCGGCCAGGAAAAGACCAATGTGGAAGAATATTGCGTCAGTGAGGGATGGGTCCGCTTGGCCGTCGGCAAGACCCTGGACCGGCGCGGCAAGCAGCTGACCATCAAATATTCCGGCCCGGTCGAGCCCTATTTCAAGGATGAACCGAGCGTCTGAGCGCCGGCTCGTGCTAGAACGCCGCCAGAGGTAGGGCGTGAGCGAAGCAACCGGACCGCGAAAGTTGGCCGCGATCATGGCGATTGACATGGTCGGCTATTCGGCGCTGAGCGAGATCGACGAAACCGGCGCGATGAGCGCGGTAGCGCGGCTGCGTGAGGCGCTCGAGGGCGCGGCGCTCGTGCATGGAGGGAGCATTTTCAACACCGCCGGCGACGGCTTCATGGTCGAGTTCTGCAGCGCCGGCGGCGCCCTGAGCGCTGTTGATCAGCTCTGGACTTGCGTTGAGCGCGCCAGCTTGCGCGTGGGCGTGCACGTGGGGGACGTGCTGGCGACGGCCGAGGGCGATTTGCTGGGCCACAGCGTCAACGTCGCCGCGCGTCTGCAGCAAGTGGCGCATCCCGGCTCGGTGCTCGTGTCGCTCGATGTCCGGCGCGCCGTGCGCGGAGCGCTGGCCAAGCGTTTGCACGCCGCGGGCGCGGTGCAGCTCGATAAGATGAGCGAAACGCTGGACATATTTAGTTTCGAAGCGGTGGCGGCGCCTGCCGCGCGCGCGCGGCGCGCCGAAACCATCCTCGTCGTGCTGCCGTTCGACAATGAGAGCGACCGCGCCGAGATGACCTATTTTTCGGACGGCGTCGCCGACGAGATCATCTCAACATTGCTGCGCCAATCGAGGCTCAAGGTGATCGGCCGCACCTCCGCTTTCCAGTTCCGCGGCGAGCGCAAGCGCCAGGCGGCAGGCGAGTTGCGCGCCACGCATGTGCTCGACGGTTCGGTCCGCTGTTCCGGCGAGCGATTGCGCGTAAGCGCCCAACTTATCGAGGCTGTCGCCGGCGTTGCGCTGTGGAGCGAGCGCTACGAAGGCGACCGCGCCGACGCGTTCGCGTTGGAGGACGATATCGCCTCCAAGGTCGCACTTGCGTTGCGTCAGTCGCTGTCAGAGACGGCGCGGCCGCCGCAGCCCATCGATCCCGCCGCTTACGAACTCTATCTGCGCGCGCGGCAAAGCTGGCTCATGCTCAGCGACGATGATGAAGAGCATGCCGAGCGGCTGTTGCAGCGTTGTGTGGCCTTGGCGCCTGAATTCGCGCCCGGCTGGGCCGCCCTCGCCAGCGTGCGCGCGTTCTTGTTGCCGCGCGATCGCGACATGATCGGCGAGCCGCGCCATGCCGCCTCGGTCGAGGCTGCTGAGTACGCGCTCGAACTCGATCCCGATTGTGCACAGGCTTATGCCGCGCTGTCGCTGCTCAAGCCGGCGTTTGCCGAGCACGGCGAGAAGCTCCGCCTTGTGGGCGAAGCGCTGAAGCGCACGCCCAACGATTCATCGTTGCACGTCGCGCATGCAGCTTGGCTCTACAGCGTGGGCCGCATCCGCGACTCGGCGGCCGCACTCGAAGTCGCTAGCCGCCTCGATCCGCTGGGGCCCGCCGTCGAAGGCTTGCGCGCGAGCCTGCACACCACCCGCGGCGAGATCGATACGGCGTTGGAGATCATTTCCGGCGCTTGGCGGCGTTGGCCGGACTCCGCCTTCACCTGGTACATGATGTGGGTGACGCTGTGCGCCGCCGGCCGTCTGGACGAAGCCGAAGCGCTCGGCGACCCAGGCGCGCCGCCGCGGCGCGGCGTCTCCGACCGGGACGTTGATGTGTTGCGGAACTACGTGGCTTTGATGCGCAGACCGCCTGAGGAGCGGCGCGAAGCCTGCGAGACGCTCCTCGCTTATGTGGCGCGCACCAATGGGCCTTTGCCGCTCTCTTCCTGCCTGATCGCCGCCGGCGCAGGGTGCGCCGACCATGCCTTCGACGTGATCGAACAGGCATTGGATAATGGCCGTTCGCTGCGGCCGGACGCTCACGACGCCTTTGGGATGGCGCGTGCGCAATCGGCGCTGCAATTGTTCGTGGCCAATTGCGGTGAACCGATCTGGAAGCATCGGCGCTTCGCCCAACTCGCTGCGCGCCTGGAGCTAGCGCAATATTGGCTTGAAAGCGGCAAGTGGCCCGATTGCGCCGCCGAAGTGAACTACGACTTCAAAGCCGCATGCGCCGAAGCGGTCGCGCGCTGATCTCCGGAACCTCCAAGCCGTTGCGTCGGTTACCGGTGCGCGGGGTGATGGAGATTGAACATGGCTGAAGGCAATGGCGGCGGAAGCGGATTCATGGGCGTAATCATCGGCGCTCTCCTGGTTGGAGTATTGGTGTTGGGCTTCTTCGTCTTGAACGGCGGCGTCGGCCAACAATCCGCCGATATCAGCATTGACGTGCCTGAGGTTCCCAGCGCCAACTAAGCGCTACAGTTCCTCGATCGCGACTTTGCCGTCCTTCAGTTTGAGCCCGATCTGCCCGCGTTTCAGCGCCAGCGCCCGCTCGCCGAACACCTTGCGCCGCCAGCCTTTCAGCGCTGGCACGTCCGCATCGTCGCGCGCTGCGATTGCTTCCAGGTCGGAAACCGAGGCGATCAGGCGCGGCGCGACGCTATGAACGTCGGCTTCGTAGCGCAGCAGCACTTTGAGCAGTTCGATCGTCGGCCCTAGTCCCGGCGGGACCGGCGGCGGCCGCTCGAATTTGAAGTAGGGCCGGTTCGGGTCGTTGAAAGCGCGCTGCAAGTCTTGGATCAGTTCCTGAGCCGCGCGTGAATTGCCGAACCCGCGCGGCACCGCGCGCATGCGGTCGAAGTCGGCGGAGGTTTTTGGACGATGCTCGGCGATCTCATAGAGGGCCTCGTCCTTGACGATGCGTCCGCGCGGCACGTCGCGTGTTTGCGCTTGCCGTTCGCGCCACGCGGCCGCGACCTGTAACGCCAAGACAAAATCCGCCGTGGTCTTACGCAGTTTGAGCCGCCGCCATGCTTTCTCGGGCGCCGTGTCGTAAATTTCGGGATCAAGCAAGTTGGCGTGCTCTTCATCGAGCCACGACAGGCGGTCCTGCCTTTCAAGCGATTGGCGCAGGCGCGGATAGAGATCGCGCAGATGGGTGACGTCGGCGAGGGCGTAGGCGAGCTGCGACTCCGACAACGGTCGCCGGCTCCAATCCGTGAAGCGCGAGGATTTGTCTAAGCGGCGCTTCAGCACTTGCTGCACGAGCGCATCGTAGGCGACGGTGTCGCCGTAGCCGCCCGCCATCGCGGCGATCTGGGTGTCGAAAACCGGATGCGGCAGTGCGCCGCTGAGCTTTTGAAAGATTTCCAAATCCTGCCGCGCGGCGTGGAAAACCTTCAGCACGCTCTCATCGCCCATCAGATCGAGGAATGGCTTGAGATCCAGCCCTTCCGCCAGCGGATCAATCACCGCTTCCACGCCGGTCGCGGCCGCCTGAATGATGCAAAGTTTCGGCCAGAACGTGGTTTCGCGCATGTACTCGGTATCGACGGCGACGAAGGCCTGCGCCGCCAACTCGCGGCGCAGCGCCTCTAGCTCGGCCGTCGTTGTGATCAGACGCATAAGGGCTGGTTGGGATGCGCCGGACCTTCGGTCAAGGGGCAGGCGCGGCGGCGTCGGTGGATTCGGCGTTCTCCAACGCGGTGGCGGCGAATCCGTCGATCAGCGCGCCGTCACCAACAAGCCGGCGCAGATAGGGCTCGTCATGCGCCGGTAAGATGATGAGTTCCGGGTTGGCCTCGCGCAGGTCGTGCAGCGCCCGGATTTGACGCAGCACCGCGGGGCGGTCCGGATCCACTTCCGGCAGGCGCCAGCGGATCAAGCGCGGTCGCCCGCGCAGCGTGTCGATATTGGACATCATCCAGACGATGTCGCCGATCAGCAGATATTCGCGCGCCGCGGTGCGCGCGTACACAACGATGGAGCCGGGCGTGTGCCCCGGCGTGGCGTGCGCGACAACGCCAGGCGCGATCCGTTGCGGCGTCGTGAAGTCGGCGGGCGGCGCATCGGCGATCTCCGGCGCGAGTTGGCCGTCCGGCGCATGCTGCGGCAAGCGCTCGAGCTGCGCGCGCGTTAGCAGTAGCCGCGGTGCGAGCGCCGCCGGATCGGGATGGCGCGCCACCGCCATGACGTGATCGAGATGCTCGTGCGTGATAAGCACATGCTGCGCCTGCGCCGCCGCGTCGAGCACACGTTGGTA
>ERZ869936.799-NODE-799-length-26525-cov-6.275708_pt1 | contig 26525 bp, 24 predicted proteins | sample MGYA00520876_ERZ869936 | MGnify/ENA primary metagenome ERZ869936 (study PRJEB32218, sample SAMN09650985) | biofilter metagenome | isolation source: enrty point of leading RO module | place: Saudi Arabia: Thuwal, RO plant located on Red Sea | collected 2016-02-17 ... | reverse complement strand
CCAACTGAAGGAGCCGTCGTTGACCGTGCTGACGGCGATGGTGGAATCCAGCACTCCCCCCTTGAGCAGTTCGATCCTGACGTTCCCCCCCAGCGTCGATGCCCAGGTGATCTCATGGGTGGCATCGACATACCACGTTTCGCCGCCGTTCGGTGCGGTGAGGACCATGTCCACGTCGTCCACGGTGAAGGTGACCGGGATGGTGAGCGGTGAATTGGTCGCGGAGGCGGAGGTGATGACGATCGTGTCGTTGTAAACCCCGGGAGAAAGCCCCGCCGCGTCGAGCGAGAGCGTCACCAGGTCCTGCTCGGTGGCCACCGTGCCGGCGGTGCGGTCGAGCGACAGCCACGAATGGGTCTTGGAAAGCGTGTAGGCCGCCGTTCCGCCACCGGTATTGCCGATATTGAACGAGGCGGACGGGCCCGGAAGCCCCGAGATCCCGGCCAGCGAAAAGGAACCGGGCGAGGCGGTGAGCGTGGCCGCGGCGCTGACGGTGAGCGTGACCGGAATGACCTCGGTGCCCGCGGCGCCGCCATCGACGGTGATGGTGGCCGAATGGTTTCCGGGGGCCAACGCGGCCGTAGCGTAGGTGACGGTGATGGTGTCGGCCTCGGTCGTCGCGCTGCCCGAGGAGGGCGAGCAGGACAGCCAGCCCGCATTGTCCGAGATGCTGTAGCTCAAGGTCCCGCCCGCTTCATTGAAGACCGCGAAGGTCTGGCTGGCGGCGTTCTGCCCGGAATCGACGGCGGGGTTCAACTGGGTGACCGTGACCGCGGTCGAGGGCGTCACGGGCGGCGAACGCGCGCCGGCGGCGAAGGTCATGTTGCCGCCCGGCCCGCTGATGGTGTGGATGTTCGCTCCCGAGGCCGTCGTCCGGCCGCCGGAGGCCCAGAACCTGAGCGCCGGCGAGGTGCTGTCGGAAACGCTGCTGACCCCGCTCGCGGTGTAGGCGTCGTTCGACCCCGGCGAGGGATCCTTGTACCAGGGAACCGCGCTGGTGCTCGGGTTGGACTCCACCACCATCAGCTCGTAGGGCTGGCTGAAGTCGGCGGGATCATCCGCGGTGTTAATCGAGGAGTACGTGTTGCTGCCCGTTTCCAGCGCATGGTAGACCACCAATCCGTTGGCCGGATTCGTCGAGCCCGCCCCGCCCCACGGTCCTTCGTAGCCCGCGTTGCCCCGCACCTCGAAAAGAAAGTATTCCTGCGACCGGGCGGGATTCCGGTAGCGGTAGAAGAAGTTGCGGTCCTGCTGCACCGCGCCCCGCAGTTGGCTCGAGCTGTTGAGATCGACCACGTCGGCCCATCCCGCGTGGATCTTCAGGTAGGGATCGACATGACGCGGGTGGGTCGAGCCGCTGCTCGCCATCAGCGAATAGGATCCGAGGTTCGCGGCGTTTCCATCGTAGGAATAGAGATCCGGGAAATCGCAGATCATGTGCCCGTTCTCATGGCAGAAGGTGCCGATGGTCAGGTTGGAGGGCATGTCGGTGATCTGGTAGTAGTAGGAAGTCGTGCTCAATCCGCTGCCGGAGAGTCCGCTCCACGAGGAACTCGACTGGTGCGGCCAGAGTCCCTCGGACCACGCATTGACCCGGTTTCCCGCATAGAAAATGTTCACGCCGTCGAGCCGGCCATCGTTGTTGCCGTCGCACTGCGTGAAATCGAATCCCTCGGCGGCCAGCACGGCGAGACCCTCCCGGATCAGCTCCCGCGCCCGGGTGCCGTAGCCGACCGAGTTGTCGGTGTAGTAGTCCCGGTTGTTGGCCGCCGTGAACCAGGCGGTCACCGTGTTCTTGTACGACAGCTTGCCGTTGGACTGGATCTTGAAGTAGCCGTACACCGAGGTGGCGTTGCCGCCGACGGTGTAGGTCTCGGCGTTGCAGTAGTCGTCGATGTCCGCCACCTCCTTGGTCACGTCCTGCGGCCGGTCGGGAAATGACGCCAGCAGCACCAACCCGACGCGGTGATCCACCGTCGGGGACGATGGCGGCGCGGGGGCGATGGGAGGCTCCCCACCGTCCGGCGCGGGAGCTGCTCCGTCGCCCTCGACGCTGAGAATCTCCCCGCTCTCCTTCTCGATCAGCTTCTTCCCGGGATTGGGCCGCCCCTTTTGATCCACCCGGAGCAGGTTGCGATTCTGCAGACTCAGGCCCATGGCCTTGCCGGCGGCCAGCCGCTGCCGGGGCTTGAGCCCCGGAGGCTTCTGCCCGCCCACCTTCACGCCGGTCGACACGAGCCTGGTGCCGTCCGGTGTCACCTTGGCGTAGCAGAAGAATCCGTTCTCCGGATCGCGGACCACCAGGTAGCCGTCCTCGGTCTGCTGATAGGCAAAAAACTCGTCGCCGTACAGTCGAACCTTGAAGGTCTCTCCGTCCGGCTGCCGGTAGGTGAACTCCTCACCGTCGTAAGGCGCGGCGTGAATCCACGGTGAGGCAAGAAGCGCAAGCAGGATGGTGACGGTCCTCCAACCGCCCGAACGTGTGACTCTCATGGGTTTTTCCCCCGGCAAAGTGCCTATATTCACCCCAATCGCAATTCAGAACACCCGACATTCAAAAAAATCGAACTTCGGGACCGGAAAAGCGCGAGTGGGCTCGCGCGGTCCTCCTCCTGGCCCCCTTCACACCGCCACCACCACCTCGATGCCCCGCTGCCGCAGGCTATCCACGAACACCGGATCCGCGCCCGCATCCGTGATCACCGTCCGGAAAGCCTCGATGTCGGCGAAGAAATACTCCGATCGCTCGCCGAGCTTGGTCGAGTCGACCAGCAGGATCACCTCCTCGGCGTAGCGCACCAGCCGCTCCTTGAACGCCACCTGCTCCTCGAATCCCTCGCTCGCCCCGCGCCTCAGGTCGAGCCCGATGCACGAAATGAAGGCGGTCTGCACGTTGTGGCGCTTGAGCGTGTCGATGCTGTCGCCACCGACGAAGGTCTGCGTCTTCGGATGGTAGCGGCCGCCGGTCGAGACCAGCTCGATGTTCTCGGTCCCGACCAACCGGTCCAGCACCGCGTAGGCGTTGGTCACCACCCGGAACGGCAGGTCGGGCAGGATGTCGATCAACTCGAAGGCCGTGGTGCTGCTGTCGAAGGCGTAGGTCCGCCCCGGCTCGATCCGCTCCAGGGCCGCGCGGGCGATGGCCTGCTTGGCCTCGACCTGCCGGATGCGCCGCTCGGTGAAGCTGCGCAGCTTGGGGCGGCCGCTCAGGCTCGTCGCGCCGCCGTGGATGCGGGCGATCCGCCGCTCGTCGGCCAGCGACTGCAGGTCGCGCCGGATCGTCTCGTCGGTCACCGCAAACTCCTGCGCCAAGTCCACCGTCCGCACCGTGCCTCGTTCCTCGATCAGGGCGAGAATCTGGTTCTGTCGCTCGGTGGCCAGCATCCTTGCCCGACTTTGTGGGTTTTTTGGATTTTTGCCAGATTTTTGTTGTGTTTTTCTGCGAAATCCACATTTTTACCCCCGGAAGCGCAGATTTATCCATGGCAAACCCACTTTCCAGCGCCGCATCCCGAGCCCAGATCGAACGTCTGGTCCGCGAAAGCCTGCGCCGCCAGATGGGCGGCAAACCGAAGGCCGAGGGGCCCAATCCGCTGATCGTCAACTCCAGCGCGCGCCACTGCCACCTCACCCCCGAGGCCGTCGAGACGCTGTTCGGCAAGGGCCGCACGCTGACGCCGATGAAGTGGCTCTATCAGAAGGACCAGTTCGCCGCCGAGGAGACGGTCACCCTGATCGGTCCGCGCAGCCGCGTGATCTCCAACCTCCGCATTCTCGGCCCGTGCCGGAATCTCAACCAGGTCGAACTGGCCTACACCGACGCGATTTCGCTCGGCTTCAAGATCCCGGTCCGGAACTCCGGCGACATCGCCGGCACGCCGGGCTGCATGCTGATGGGCCCGGCCGGCTTCCTCGAAATGCCCGAGGGCGTCATCCGCGCCGCACCGCACGTCCACATGGCCCCGGAGGACGCCGCCTTCTACGGCGTCGAGAACAAGTCCTTCATGAAGCTCCGCGTCGGCGGCGGCGTCGGCGTGACCTTCGACAAGATCTTCGTCCGCGTGGACCCCTCGTTCAAACTCGAGGTCCACATCGACACCGACGAGGCGAATGCCTGCGGTCTCGGCCCGGACACCCCCTGCGAGCTCATCAAGTAACCCCTCCCACACAACCAAACCAACAAACACATGAGCGAATCCATCGGATTAGTTGAAACCCGGGGCCTGACCGGCTCGATCGAGGCCGCCGACGCGATGGCCAAGGCCGCCTCGGTCAGCCTCGTCAAGCAGGTCTCCATCGGCGGCGCCTACCTGACCGTGCTGGTCAAGGGCGACGTCGGCAGCGTGAAGGCCGCCGTCGAAGCCGGGGCCGAAGCCGCCGACCGTGTCGGCGAACTCGTCGCCTCCCATGTCATGGCACGTCCCCACGAGGACCTGCTGACGTTTTTCCAATCCTAACTCCAACCACCAAGAATCATGGCTCAAGAAGCAATTGGAATGATCGAGTGCAAGGGCTTCGTCGCGCTGATGGAGGCGAGCGACGCCGCACTGAAGTCCGCCGACGTCAAGATGACCGGCTGGGAGAAGATCGGCAGCGGTCTGGTGACCGGGTTCTTCACCGGCAACGTCGCCGCCGTGAAGGCCGCCGTCGAAGCCGGTGCCGAAGCCGCCGGCCAGATCGGCGAGGTGATCGCCGTCCAGGTGATCCCCCGCCCGCACGACGACCTGTCGAAGCTCGGTCCCTTCATCGGGTGAGCAGGCGAGCCGCCGGGAGTTTTCGCATGATGTAGAAGATGAATCAGGATGAAGAGGATGGAAGATAGGGATTGGTAACCGGAAACGGCGCAGCCGCTCCGAAAACAAAATCCATATCCTCTCCATCCTTCCCATCCCATCCATCCTACCGAAATCCTCCCAGACGCCAGCCATCTCTCCAACGAAGGAACCACCCCGAAGATCCCGCCACCGATGAAGATCCTCGTCGCCAACCTCGGCTCGACCTCGTTCAAGTACCGCCTGTTCGACATGGACGGTGCCGGCGAGTCGTTGCTGGCCCAGGGCGGCTTCGAGCGGGTGACGGAATACACCCCGTGCATCGACGAGATGCTCGGGCGGCTGGCCGACGACGGTCACCTCGTCAGCGACGAGGACCTCGACGCGGTCGGCTTCAAGACGGTCCTCGGCAAGGACCTGAGCGGTTGTGTGGAGGCGGACGCGCGCGTCCTCGAGGCCCTCGACGGCTTCAAGGAGGTCGCGCCCGCCCACAACCCCGCCTACGCCGAAGGGATCCGTTGTTTCGAACGCCGCCTGCCGAAGGCCCGGCGCGTGGCGCTCTTCGAGACCGCCTTTTTCCAGTGGGTCGCTCCCGCCGCGGCGGAGTATGCGATCCCGAAGACCTGGCGCGATCTCGGCATCCGCCGCTACGGATTCCACGGCGCCAGCCACAAGTTCGTCGCCGAGCGCACTGCCGAACTCATGGGCCGTGAGGACGTCGCCAGCCGCGCCCGCGGACTTTATGTGAATGGTCCCGGTGAGTTCGAGGGCGCACCGCTTCGACTCGTTTCCTGCCACCTCGGCGGCAGCAGCTCGGTCGCCGGCATCCGCGACGGCGTCGCGATCGGCTCGAGCATGGGCTTCAGCCCGCAGAGCGGCCTGCCGCAGAACAACCGCGTCGGCGACCTCGACTCGATGGCCGTCCCCTACGCCTGCAAGATGCTCGGCATCGACGTCGCCGAAGCCGAACGCCAGCTCACCAAGGAGAGCGGCCTGCTCGGGCTTTCGGGCATCAGCAACGACGCCCGCGACATCCGCGAGGCGGCCGCCGCCGGAAATCCGGACGCCCAACTCGCCCGCGACCACCTGATCGACAGCATCCGCCATTGGGCCGGCTCCTTCGTTTTCAAGATGGGTGGCCTCGAAGCCATCACCTTCACCGCCGGCATCGGCGAAAACTCGCCCCAGCTCCGCGCCCAGGTCTGCGCCGGACTCGAAGAATTCGGCGTCATCATCGATCCCGGGAAGAACGAAGCCTGCCGCGGCACCGAAGCCGAGATCAGCGCCTCCGACGCCCGCGTGAAGGTCCACGTCATCCCCGCCAACGAGGAACTCGTCATCGCCCGCGAGGTCGCGCGCTTCCTCCAGGCCAACTGAACTTTCCCAAACTCAACACCAACCACCAACCACCATGGCCAAACAAGCAATCGGAATCCTCGAGACCAAGGGTCTCACCGCACTCGTCCAGGGCACGGACGCCATGCTCAAGGCGGCGAACGTCGAACTCACCGGTCCCATGAAGGGCGTCGGCAGCGCGATGGTCTCCGCCGTGATCACCGGCGACGTCGCCGCCGTGAAAGCCGCCATCGAGAGCGGCGCCGAAACCGCCGGACGCTTCGGCGAGGTCATCAGCGCCCACGTCATCGCCCGTCCGCACGAGGACACCGAGACGATCGTCCCCCGCAGCCAACCCGCGGCCAAGAAGACCGCCAAATAATCCCCGGCGATGTACCTCGGCAAAGTCATCGGATCGGTCGTCTCGACCAAGAAGGACGACACCATGAAGGGGCGGAAGCTCCTCATGGTGCGCCCGATGCTGGCCGACCCCGACAACCCGGGCGCGTTCAAGCCGGGCAGCAACACCATCGTCGCCATCGACACCCTCGGTGCCGGCGAGGGCGAGCTGGTGATGTTCGCGCAGGGCAGCTCCGCCCGCCAGGCCGACGGACTCAGGTCCGTGCCGGTCGACGCCGCCATCGTCGGCATCGTCGATACGGTCAACATCCTCGGCCACAAAACCTACGAAGCGAAGAACAGCTAACCGTTAGATTCCCATGGTCCAGTTGAGCGAAGCCGCGATCCGTGACGTGGTCACCGAGGTCCTGAGCAAGATCCAGGCGGGCACCGCAACACCCGTCAGCGCCCCGAACATCCGGTCGAAGCCCGGACGCCACGGCGTGTTCGATTCCGCCGCCGATGCCGCCAAGGCCGCGCAGGGCGGCTTCGAGCAGCTCAGGCAGTCCGGCTGGGCCGGGCGCGCGAAGGTCGTCGAGATCGTCAAGACGATGTGCTTCGACAACGCCGAGCGCTGGGGAAAGATCGAGTTCGAGGAAACCAAGATCGGCCGCCTCGACCACAAGATCGGCAAGCTGCACGGCATCCGCAACGTGCTCGGCACCGAGTTCCTCGTCCCCCACGGGATGAGCGGCGACGCCGGCATCACCATGGAGGAATCCGCGCCGTGGGGCGTGATCGGCGCCATCACCCCGGTCACGCACTCGATCCCGACCATCGCCGGCAACATCGTCAACATGGTCGCCGCCGGCAACGCGGTGGTGGTCAACCCGCACCCCGGCGGCGCCGCCTGCGCGGCGACCGCCATCCACGAGTTCAACGAGGCCATCGCCGCCGAGCTTGGCATCCGCAACCTCATCTGCACGGTCGAGAAGCCGACGCTCGATTCCTTCAACGAACTGTGCGCCGCCCCAGAGGTCGCGCTGCTCTGCATCACCGGCGGCCCGGCCGTGGTCGATGCCGCGATGAAGACCGGCAAGCGCGCCATCTGCGCCGGCCCCGGCAACCCGCCGGTCGTGGTCGATGACTGCCACGCGCTCGATTTCGACAAGGTCGCCAGGGACATCATCTTCGGCGGCGGCTTCGACAACAACCTGCTGTGCATCGGCGAGAAGCAGATCATCGCCGTCGGCGACAGTTATGCCAAAACGCTCGACGCGCTGAAGCGCCAGGGCGCGGTGATCCTCACCAAGGCCCAGGCCGAGGCGATCAAGAAGGAGGTCTTCGACATCAAGGACGGCGGCGGCGGATGCTCGCACGCCGTGCTCAACCGCGCCTACGTCGGCGCCGATCCCGCCAAGCTCGCCGCCATCGCCGGCCTCAGCATCGACCCGAAGACCGAGATGCTCATCGCCGAGACCGAGGCCGACGACCTGTTCGTCGTCGAGGAACAGATGATGCCGCTGCTGCCCATCGTCCGCGCCGGCTGCTTCCCCGATGCCGTGCGCATCGCCAGGGAGAGCGAGCACAACTACCGCCACTCGGCCATGGTCCATTCCATGAACGTCGCCAACCTGACCATGATGGGCCGCGAGATGGACACCACCCTCTACGTCAAGAACGGCCCCTGCGTCGCCGGCCTCGGCATGGGCGGCGAGGGCTACATCAGCTTCTCGATCGCCACCACCACCGGCGAGGGCATCACCACGCCGAAAACGTTCACCCGCTTCCGCCGCTGCACGCTGGTCGATCAATTGAACATCGTCTGAGCCGGCTTCGCCGGCGATGGTGGATGGTGGATGATAGATTTTCGCTTCGAACCCAACCCAGAAAGCCGACCCAAAGATCAAAGGACCGCGTGGCTCCCGCCGCGCACCGCGGAGCCCGAGCCCCACAACCCGAGATCCACCATCCACCATCTACCATCATGATCCTCGCCCGAGTCGACGGCCACTGCACGGCCACGATCGCCCACCCTTCGCTGAAGGGTCAGCGCATCGTGCTGTGCACCCCGATCGACGAACACGGGAAGTCGAACGGCTCGCCGATCGCCGCGATCGACACCTTCGGAGCCGGGCGCCATTCGCGGGTCTTCATCACCACCGACGGTTCGTGGACACAGGGCACGGTTCACGACGACTCGTCCCCGATCCGCAACCAGATCCTCGGACTCATCGACGACGTATGAAACCCGGACGCGTCATCGGCACCGTGACCCTCAGCCAGGCGGCCCCGCAATTCCGCGGCGCGCGCTGGAAGGTGCTCGGCGCCATGGGGCCCGACGAGCTTTCCGGGAAGAACCCCGACGGCGTCGGCCCCGGCTGGACGCCGGTGGTGCTCGACCAGCTCGGCGCGGGCGTCGGCGACGCCGTGCTCTACGTCGAGGGCACCGAGGCGACCCAACCCTTCGACCATCCCATCCCGCTCGATGCGATCACCGTCGCGCTGATGGATCGCTACGTTTTCGAACCCATCGATTGATTCCCGCCATGAGCAAACTCTACACCGCCCGAGACATCGAAGCCCTCATCGCCAAAGGCGGCGACCTCTCGGCCGTCGCCGAGAGCGGCCGCCTGACCCCGATGGCCCGCGATCTCCTGCGCCAGCAGAAGATCACTCCCGGCCGGAGTGCGCCGGCCAGCACCTCCGGCACGCCCCGCATCCACGAGCCGGCGCTGCCCGACGACGATTACAACCGGAAACCTGGCGGAGACCCGTAGACCGCGGGCGAGATCGAGAAGTTCTTCTATTCCCCCGAGATCCAGGCGCTGAAGGAACGCATCTGCCAGATCGGGAAGCGGATCTGGAGCAAGGGCTACGTCGATGGAAACGGCGGCAACATCACCGTCCGCGTGGGCGACAACCTCGTTCTCTGCACGCCGACCCTGATCTCGAAGGGCTTCATGACGCCCGACGACCTGTGTATGGTCGACCTCGACGGCAACCAGGTGGCCGGCACCCGCCCGCGCACCTCCGAGGTGAACACCCACCTCGGCATCATGAAAAACGAGCCGAACGCGAAGTCCTGCGTCCATGCCCACCCTGTGTATGCTACGGCGTTTGCAGTAGCAGGCGTCACCCCGCCGTCCTGCCTCATCCCCGAGCCAGAGGTCTTCCTCGGCGAGATCGGCTTCGCCAGCTACCAGACCCCCGGCACGCCGGAGAACGCCGCCGAGGTCGGTGCGCTGGCCAAGAAGCACCAGTCGATCCTGATGCAGAACCACGGCGTGATCTGCTGGGGCAAGGACGTCGAGGACGCCTACTGGAAGATGGAGAACACCGACGCCTTCTGCCAGACGGTCACCATCACCATGCAGATCGGCGGACCCAAGCAGTACGGTCCCGACAAGCTCAAGGAACTCATCCAGCTTCGCCGCAAGCTCGGCATGCCCGACCACCGCCTCGAGGAACTCAAGGAGTGCGAGCTGTGCGACATCGGGGTGACCACGGTCAACACCGCACCCCAGCCCGCCGCCTGCTCCTGCCATGCCGAGACGACATCCTCCGGCGGCGAGCCCGACGAAGCCCTCGTCCAGCAGATCACCGACCTGATCATGAAGCAGCTCAAGGAGGCTTGAGTTGGATATTGGGAGCTTGGGAAATTGAGAGATCCGGGATTCCAGATTCTGATCAGCGGCCCCGAGACGCGCGACTCCGCGATCGGGCTCGACTCCGTGGGACTTCCTCAACCTGCGGTCGCCATCAACGGCCCGAAGGGTCGTCAGAACAAAGCCCGGGGCCAACGGCCCCGGGAGTTTCCGCACCGCAGATCCCCGCGGCCTGAAAGGTCGCAAGAACCGGTCTCTCGGCCCTGCGGGCCGCATTCGTTCTCCCGATCCCACACCCGGGGCGTTGCCCCGGGCTTCGTTCTCATGACCCTTCGGGCCATTCACCGGGAAGCCTCCTGCGGGATCTTCGATCCACCATCTCCCATCCACCATCCATCACCATGAAAGCTCCCATTCGAGTCGCCGTGACCGGCGCCGCCGGCAACATCGGCTACGCCCTTCTCTTCCGCATCGCCTCGGGCCAGATGTTCGGACCCGACCAGCCGGTCGCACTGAACCTGATCGAAATCGAGCCCGCACTCGACGCACTCAAGGGCGTCGTAATGGAACTCGATGACTGCGCCTTCCCGCTGCTCACCGAGGTTGTCGCCACCGCCGATCTCAATACCGGATTTACGGATTGCGACTGGGCATTGCTGGTCGGCTCGGTGCCGCGCAAACAGGGCATGGAGCGGGCCGACCTGCTCGGCATCAACGGCAAGATCTTCATCGGCCAGGGCAAGGCGATCAACGACAACGCCAAGCCCACCTGCCGCACGCTGGTGGTCGGAAACCCGTGCAACACCAACTGCCTGATCGCGATGAAGAGCGCGCCGGACATCCCGGACGAGCAGTTCTTCGCGATGACCCGCCTCGACGAGAACCGCGCCAAGACCCAGCTCGCCCAGAAGGCCGGGGTCCCGGTCAGCGAGGTCAGCGAGCTCTGCGTGTGGGGCAACCACAGCCCGACGATGTTCCCCGATTTCTTCAATGCTAAGATCGCCCGTCGCAAGGCGACCGAGGCGATCCCGGACGAGGCCTGGCTCAAGGACACCTTCGTGCCGACCGTCGGCAAGCGCGGCGCCGCGATCATCGCCGCCCGTGGTGCCTCCTCGGCCGCCTCGGCCGCCAACGCGGTGGTCGATACCGTGCGCGACCTCGTGAACCCGACCCGTGGCGACTTCCACAGCGTGTGCGTCATTTCCAAGGGCGAATACGACACGCCGGCCGGCATCATCACCTCGATGCCGATCAAGGTCGATGCCATCGGCAACTGGCGCGTGGTCGAGGGGATCAAGCTCAACGACTACGCGAAGGAGAAGATCGCCGCTTCGAACAAGGAGCTGCTCGAGGAGCGCGAAGTCGCCTTCGGCCAGCTCGGGTTGAGCGTCTGACTTTGGAGTGCGGTGGCTTGCCACCGCTTTTCGAACCGCCCCGGAAACACGCGACATCAATCGGGCCGACCGGGCCACTCCGGTCGTTCACCGAAAAGCCATCAACTCCAGCGCGAAAGCGGAGGCAAGCCTCCGCACTCCAAATCGCTATCTCCGCGGCGCCGGGATTTCGACGGCCTGAGGGGAGCCGCGGAGGTTGCCCAACTCCGGCTCGGCAATCTGCCGAATGGAACAGTCAACCGCCAGCACCACGGCTTTACCCCGGATCGCTGGTGAAACAAGAAGTGCCCGATTCGGGTCACCGGAAGTTGTTTGCCCGGACAAGTAGATCCAGTCGCCTTCGAACCCGTCACCCACGGTGAGAGACTCCTCAACGGGATGATGGCCCCAGGCCTTCAACTGATTCAGCACCAGCGGGCCTTTCAACTCATCGGGATCCACTCCCTTCTCCTTCGCCACCAAGGCAGCGGTGTCGTCCGAGGGAAAACTTCCGAACTCCTGATCGAACTCGATAAGAGCGATTCCCAGTTGTCTCAGGTTCCCGTTCACCTGATTCCTCTCTCGTGCGGTCCCATACATACCGCCCGCGGTGACCAATGCTCCCGAAATCACGGCAACGATCCCGATGCAGCAGGTCAAATACCCCGAGATCAGGCCGCCGACCGCAAAACCTTCACCCCTCAGCGCTCCCCCTGACTTCTTGATCCGCGAGAGCGCATGGTGTCCCAGAAATACCGCCACGAGCCCGCCAACACCGACTGTGCAAAAGCCAAGGATTCCACAGATCAAGCTACTGATCGCGATACCCGAGGTCTGGTAGGACGGGCGCCCGGGGAGCGGAGGAACAGCGTTCATAGCTGAGCTTTTGCCGAGGCCACCGACACCTCGATACTCCAAAAGGCTACCGGCGCGGTGCGGGAATCTCGACGGCGTCCGGTAACATCCGGAGTTTCCCCAGCTCGGGTTCCCCGATCCGGTCCACCGAACCATCCAGCCTCAGGACCATCGCCTGTCCGCGAAGTGCGGGTGAGACGAGAACCGGCAAACTGGAGTCCGCACCGGACGTCTTGCGTCCGGGGAAATAGATCCAGTCACCCTCGGCCGAGGAACGGACCGTCAAGAGCGACTCGATGTCCGCACCGCGGGCCTCCAGTTGGTCCAGCACATCCGGCCCAGAAAGGCTTGAGGCATTCACCCCGGTGTCGGTTGCCACCGCAGCCGCCGAGGCGTCGGCGGGAAAGATCCCGTATGCCACTTCAAAATCCATGAACATCACTCCCATCTGCCTCATGTTGCTGGTCATCTGCGCGCTCGCCGCCTTTTCCTGGCTGCGCAGGATCAGCGGCGTCACCAGGCCCGCAATCACCGCGATGGGCAGAATCAAGGCGCTCATGTAGCCGGTGACCAGGCCGGTCACCGCGAACCCTCCGCCGGTCAGGGCACCGTTGGACTTCTTGATCCTCGACAGCCCGAGGTGACCGAGCACCACCGCGGCGATGCCGGACAATCCAGCCGTGAAAAACCCCAGAATCCCGCAAACCATGCTGCCGATGGCGAGGCCGGAGGTCTGGGCGGGGGCTTGGGCGGGAACGGGCGGGACATTCGTCATGGTGTTCTCCTAGAGCTGATCGACAGGAATGTCGATACTCCGGAAATCCGATCCCCCGAAAGCCGCTAGACCCCCGCGCGTCGGTCCGCCACACTCCGCCGCGTGATCCACCCCACGGCGATCGTTTCCTCCAAGGCCGAACTCGGCGACAACGTCCAGATCGGCCCTTACTGCGTGATCGGCGACCACGTCACCCTCGGCGACGGGTGCGTGCTGCACTCCCACGTCGTCATCGAGGGCCACAGCACCATCGGCCGCGACAACCAGTTCTTCCCCTTCGCCGCCATCGGCGGGAAGACCCAGGACCTGAAATACGCCGGCGAGCCGACCTCGCTGGTCATCGGCGACCGCAACGTCTTCCGCGAGAACACCACCGTGCACCGCGGCACTTTCGACCACACGCCGACGAGGATCGGCAACGACAACCTCTTCCTCTGCTACGCCCACATCGCCCACGAGTGCCAGCTCGGCGACCACATCATTCTCTCGAACAACGGCACGCTCGCGGGCCACGTGACCGTCGAGGACCACGCGATCGTCTCCGGCCTCACGGCGGTCCACCAGTTCTGCCGCATCGGCTGCCACGCGATGATCGGCGGCTGCTCCCGCGTGAACCAGGACGTCGCCCCCTACACCGTGGTCGAGGGCAACCCGGCCAGCACCCGCGCGATCAACCAGATCGGCCTCAGCCGTCGCGGCTTCACCGAGGACGACCTCAAGGCCCTGCGCGCCGCCTACAAGCGCCTGTTCCTGAAAAAGGACGCCAACCTCGGCATGGCCGTCTCATCGCTCAAGGCGGACACCCCGGCGAACAACCCGCACGTGAAGCACCTCATCGCCTTCCTCGAAAGCTCCCAGCGCGGGGTGACGCGGTGATTCAGCTTCAACGCCTCCGCCGCAGGAGCGCGGTCATCATGCCGATCAGCAGGAGCAGGCTGGTGGAAGGTTCGGGAATCGCCGGGATCGACGAGGCGTCGCCTTCCACGGGCTTGAGCCCGTGGCGCTCGAACTGCTCCATCGTCTCCAGCACCACGGCGCCGGACACCGGAGTCACGAGCTGGTAGGCCGCCGCGATCTTCGGCGCGTCGTCGGCGCCCGACTCTGCGTGCTCCATCGCCCAGTGCCGGGCCAGTTGATCCCAAACCTCGCGGCCTTCGATGCCGTCGGTGGAAGTCTGGCGCTCCCAGCTCCAGTCCATGCTCGGGCGTCCCTCCGTCAATGCATCAAGAAAGGCCTTCAAGTCCCGGGCCGGCTCCAACAGGCGAGGGCCGCGCTGCAGCAGCCCGCCTCTGCCCAGCTCATCCGCCAGACGGTTTGGCCCGGGAACCACCTCGAACTCGTGGATCTCCGGCTGCCGCGTTCCACGCTCGAGCATCTGCCGCAGCGCCTCGGCTTCCGTCAGCCTGACCGGTTGCGGTCCGTGGAGCCAGACCACCGCGCCGTTCTCCGCATCACGGGCCAGCCCGATCGCCTTGCGCAGCGCGGCTTCGTTGTCGCGCCCGCCGGAGTAGCGATAGCCGGCATCGAACTCCGTGACTCCGTCCGTCGCGATCAGGACGTCGGGCGTTTTGTTGGAAAAGACGGAGCGGATCCACTTCCCCGCTTCGGCCATCGTTTCGGAACCATCGATCACCACCACCACCCGGTCCACCGGCGCCTTCCGGCCGGGCTTCGCCGTTCGGCAAAGGATCTTCCCGTCGCCGGTCGTGAACCGATCCCGGCACCACACCGGTCCCGGAGTGTCGCCAAGCTCCTCCAACTCCACCACGACCGGACCACCGAGCACCGTCTGGATCGGCAGGCCCGACTGGCTGGAGTAGCCTTTGCCATCCGCCCTCGATTCGGGCAGACCGGGCATCGTGAAGGAGCGGTCCGCCTGCATCCACAAGGCGTGCTCCAACCCGGACCCGATGCCGAAGTTCCGCTCGACGATCCTCGGCAGTTCCCATGCTCCATCTTCACAGGGGGCGGTCACCCCGAAGCGGATCTTCATTTCGCCGTGTGCCGGGACGGGAAAGCACTGCACCATCACCGTGTCGGGTCCGGCCATCGTGACCAGCACCGGATCCCGCCGCTGCTGCACCGCGACTTCCCGATAGGCCGCCTTGACCTTCGCCACCGAGTTGAAGGCCGCCTCGCGCGGCTCGCCGTTGACCCAAAGCGTGAGCCGCGACACCCGACCGTCCCGCGGCAGACGCACCTGGCACCGAGCCTCCTTCGGCTGGCTCGTGTGGTTGTCGAAAACCATCGTCCATTCACCGTAGCCGATCGCCGAGGTGCCATCGACGTGGCCGTCGAAACGCGATTCCGCAAGATCGAGCCCGCGCAGCCGCACCGCCACGTCATCACCGCCCAGATGATCGTCGAACTCCCAGTCATCGAGCACCGCCCGGCGACTTCCGCCGAAGATTCCGCCTGCCGAACCTCGCGGCGGCTTGAGCGAGTTGAACGGCTTGCCGGTCACGCGGAAGAACACCTCCCGCACCGCCTCGGAGTCCTGCGTCTCGAAGCTTCGCGCCCCGAACAGCCCCGCCGTAATCCCCCAGCCCTTGCCGAGCCATCCCGCGATGTCGGTGGCCATCGCGGTGCCGCGGTTTCCCTCGTAGCAGGCTTTCAGCAACGCGCGCTCCGAATGGACGGCGCGCAACATCGCCATCGCCGTACCGCTGCCGGAAGGGTCGGCCACCGCCCGATCCAGCAGGACCCTGGTCCAGATACCCGGACCCTCGAGGATGAGAATGGCTCCGAGCGCCGCCAGCATGCCCCACTTCCTTCCCTGACGGAAGCTCCACGGACGTGCCACCTCCCCGCGGTTGTGGCGGGAGATCCTCCAGGTCGCGATCCAGGCGAAGATCGGCGTCAGGGAAAGCAGGCCCATCCCCATGAACAACACCGCCAGCACCGATGCCGGCAGCAGCGGCAGGAACAGCAGCACGTAGAAGGCCGACACCACCAGGCCGATTCCCGAAGTCCATCCCTGGAGCCGTGAGTCGGCCCGCCGCCCATAGCTCAGCAGCCAGGCATTTCCGGCCGGCACCAGCAGCGCAAGCAAGCCGTGCCAGACGGTCGGCAGAGGATCGAAGAACACGCCGCCGCAGAAACCGCTGAGCGCTTCGAAGACCACCACCGCCGCCGGAAAGACCACGCCGAATGTCCACGCCAGACCCCGGCGGAACCGCTTGATCGGCCGGGGTCCGGCGATCTCCGCTTTCGATCCGTCGTCCAACCCGGCCAGCACCGCGTCCAGCTCCGCACCGTCGATCAATTCTCTCTCCCGGTGTTCCGCCTCCTCCTGGACATGCGCGCGGAGATCCTCCCGCAATTCCCGGGCATCGTCGCCATCAAGTCCTTCCCGCCGCACGCGGCCGGCCAGATATTCCTCCAGCCTCTCCTCAGCCTGCTTCGTCCAACGCTTCATGATTCCGATCTGTGGTTTGGTTTGGTGGCCCCCGTGTGCGGCCGCTTTGAAGTTCAGGTGAAATCCCCACGACCCAGTCCGCCCACGCCCTCGGTCATGGACTGGAAATATCGATTCATCTCGGCGACCACCGAGCGTCCCGAAGCGGTCAGCCGATAGTACTTCCGTGCGGGCCCCTCGGTGGACTCCTCAAGTCGGGTCGAGACCAGACCCTGGCGCTTGAGCCGCGACAGCAGCGGGTAGATCGAGCCTTCCGAAACCCCCACCCCCGGCACCGCCACCAGCATCTTCACCAGCGCGTAACCGTAGTGCTCGCCCCCCTCCAACGCCCGCAGGATGCAGAAGTCCAGCAGGCCCTTGCGCATCTGGACCGTCCAGTTCGCCAACCATTCCGATAGCTCTCCCGATCCGCTCACAACTCGATCCGGTATATTGTTACGCAAGGTAGCCGTCAATACATCATTTCACCGTCCCTCTCCCCCTCGAAGTTTTGGCATTTGTCATTTTTCATTCGTCATTGGCGGCGCAGCCTCCCGTCCATGTCCGTCTGCGAACACTGCGGCACCGCGTTTTCCTCCTCCGACCCGGAGGAGAAATACTGCTGCAAGGGCTGCGAGTTCGTCGCCGGGATGATCGAGGACGCCGGCTTCGAGCGCTTCTACGATCTCAAGCAGGGACTCGCCACCGCACCGGTCCGCAGCCGGCCGTTCGAGAATCATGATTTCTCGTGGATCGAACCCCGCGCGGCCGATGCCGAAAGCCGGGCGACCGACGGTGCGGCCTCGCTGGACTGCGCGCTCGAGGGCATTTCCTGCGTCGGCTGCGTGTGGCTGGTGGAGAAGCTCTTCGAAAAACACCCGGGCGCGATCCGCGCCGCCGCCCACCCGGCCACCGGACGGCTTCACCTCGAGTGGCAGCCCGGGCGCTGCGATCTCAAGGCCTTCTGCGAGGAACTCACGCAGTTCGGCTACGTGGCATCTCCGGCCGCGGCGGGCTCGGGCGATGCCGAGGGGCGCCGCCTGGTCGCCCGCCTGGGCCTCTGCGGCGCGTTCGCGCTCAACGCGATGGGCTTCACCCTGCCGCACTACCTCGGCATGCCCGACGACTTCGAGTTCGCCGGGCTGTTCCGGCTCATCGCCTTCATTTCCGCCACGCTTTCGATGCTGGTCGGCGGCTCGTACTTCGTCGACCGGGCGTGGCGCGCGCTGCGGGCGAGGTCGCTGCACATCGACCTGCCCATCGCCCTCGGCCTGGTCCTCGCCTACGCCGGGTCGATCGCCGGCTGGGGCCTCGGCATCGAGGGGCTCCGCTACTTCGACTTCGTCGCCACCTTCGTCTTCCTGATGCTCGGCGGCCGCTATCTCCAGACGGCGGCGGTGGAAAAGAACCGCCGGCGCCTCCAGCGCGCGTCGCCGCTGCCGGTCGCTGTCACGGTCGGTGAAAAGCCGGAGCCGCTCGAATCGCTCGCGCCCGGCATCCGCTTCGTCATCGAGCCCGGCCAGGCCGTTCCCGTCGCCTCCACCGTGCAGGATGGCGAGGCCGAGATCTCGCTCGAATGGATCAATTGCGAAGCCGATCCGGTGGTCACCGGCCCCGGTCGCCAGGTGCCGGCCGGCGCCATCCTTCTCAGCCGCAATCCGCTCACCCTCGAGGCCACCGAGTCGTGGGCCGATTCGCTGCTCGCCCGACTGGCCACCGGATCCTCCGGCGAACGCGCCTCCCCCGTGCTCCAGCAGGTGCTGCGTGTCTACCTCGTGGTCGTGCTGGTGATCGGGATCGGAGGGCTGGCCGCCTGGCTCGCGGCCGGCGAAACCGCCACCGCCCTGCAGGTCATGATCTCGGTCTTCGTCGTCTCCTGCCCGTGCGCGCTGGGTGTCGCGATTCCGCTCGCCGACGAACTCGCCGCCTCCCGCGCCGCACGCCACGGCGCCTTCGTCCGCAGCGCGACCCTGTGGACACGGCTGCGCGCGGTGAGGCACGTCATCTTCGACAAGACCGGGACCCTCACGCTGGAACGCCCGGTGCTGGTCGATCCGCAGACAGTCGGCGCCCTCGGCGACGATGCCGCCCTCGCGCTCGCCCGCCTGACGACCGCCTCGCTGCACCCGGTCGGCCGCACGCTGCTCGAGGCCCTCGGCGCCCGCGGCCAGCGCCTCCTCGCCGACCATGGCCGTGCGGAAATCGAGGAACATCCCGGCCGGGGCGTGTCGTTCCACGCACCCAATCTCCAATCTCCAATCTCCAATCTCCCGCGCGCCAGCGCGCGTTGGACCCTCGGCCGCGCCGGCTGGGCCGGCGACGAAGCCGATGGCGCCACCTCGCTCTGCCGCGATGGCCGACGTGTCGCCGGCTTCCATTTCCGCGACACGCTCCGGCCCGCCGCCCGCGACACCCTCGACCTTCTCCGGCGCCGCGGCCACCAACTCCACATCCTTTCCGGCGACACGCCGGAAAAGGTCGCGGCCCTCGCCGCCCAGCTCGACATCCCGCCCGAGAACGCCCGCGGCGGGCTCGCTCCCGCCCACCAGGCCGCCGCCGCCCCCCCGCCCCCCCCCGGCCCCCCCCTCTCCCTCGGTGCCGGCGCCAACGACTCGCTGGCCTTCGACGCCGCCGGCGTCACCGGCACCCCGGTGGTCGACCGTTCGCTGCTCGAGTCGAAGTCCGACTTCTACACGCTGGGATCCGGCCTCGACTTCCTCCCGGCCCTGTTTTCCGCCGCCGACGCCCGCGCCTCGGGCGTCCGCGCCGCCTTCGCCTTCGCCCTGGTCTACAACCTCGCCGCCGTCGCGATCTGCCTCTCCGGGCGCATGAATCCCCTGCTGGCGGCGGTTCTCATGCCCCTCAGCTCCATCATTTCCGTCCTTTTGGTGGCCCGCCCAAGAAATGCGCGTAGGTGTTGAAACCCTGCGCATATCCCGCTAGCGTCGCCCCGCGACCGGTCACGATGAATGCTGCCAAGGGCTTCGAAGCCACTCTCCATCAACGGCTGAAACAATCGGATACCTTCCGGGTTTACCAGGAAGCCTTCCGCACAGCCACAGGACTCCCGCTCCGACTTGTGGGTGCGGACCCCGACTCATGGGATCTCGACGAGGAGTGCGTGAACCGCAGTCCGTTCTGCGAGCATCTCAACATCTGCGACGCGGCCTGCAACGCCTGCATCGACACCAACCGGCGCCTGATGCACGAAGCCCTGGTGGAAGGTCCCTCGTCCTGCCACTGCTTCGCGGGAATGATGTCGACCGCCGTCCCGGTGAAGATGGGTGCCACGGTCATCGGATTCCTCCGCACCGGTCAGGTCTTTTCGCGGGTGCCGGAGGAAAAGGACTTCGAGGACTTCCTCGGAAAGCTCGGCCGCAAGAATCTCCCGGCCGAGTCCGAGAAGATCCTTCGCGAGACCTATTTCCAGACCGTCACCGTCGAGCCCGAACGCTACGAGGGGATGGTCAAGCTCCTCGAAAGCTTCGCCGCCCAGCTCGGCCAGCACGCCGAGTCGCTCGCCATCATCGAGGAAGGCAGCGAACCCGCCGCCATTTCCAAGGCCCGGAAGTACATCCACCAGCACCTCGACAATCCGCTGCCCCTCGGCAACGTGGCGCGGGTCGCCGGACTCAGCGAGTCGCACTTCTGCCGTCTGTTCAAGGACGCCACCGGCCTCACCCTCACCGACTACGTCAACCGCTGCCGGGTCGAGTGGGCCAAGAAGGAACTGCTCCGCCCCGAGTTGCGCGTCTCCGAGATCGCCTTCCAGGTCGGCTACCAGTCGCTGTCGCAGTTCAACCGCAGCTTCGCCCGCATCGTCGGCACCTCGCCGACCCAGTGGCGCTCCGAGCAGCTCCGCCGCGCCGCGTCCTGACGCATTCCCGCGCCTTTCTTCATTGCGCCCCGGCGTTCGCGGCGTCAGTTGTACTTCCCGCCCGGCGATGCAAATGGAGGAACGCTACGAGATTCGCGGCACCCTTGGAAAAGGGGGGCTCGGCACCGTCTACCGGGCCTACGACCGGAGCCTCAAGCGCGAGGTCGCCATCAAGCGCATCATCGCCGGTGAGGACGGCCAGACCGAGGAGGCCGCCCGCCAGATGGAACAGGAGACGGGTGCCCTGGCCGCTCTCCAGCATCCGCACATCGTCACCATCTACGATGTGGGGACCGATGACGACGGACCCTTCGTCGTCATGGAACTGCTCAAGGGCAACACGCTCGACGAACTGGTCGAAAAGGCGCCGCTGACCTGGCCCGATTTCCGCAACCTCGTCCAACAGATCATGGAAGGGCTCATCGCCGCGCAGGACCTCGGGCTCCTGCACCGCGACCTGAAGCCCTCGAACGTGATGATCAACTGGCTTCCGTCCGGGAAATTCCAAGCCAAGATCGTCGACTTCGGGCTCGCGAAATTTTCTCCGAAACCCAGCTCCCAGACCCTCGACCACCACGACTCGGTCTACGGATCGATCTTCTACATGGCACCCGAGCAGTTCGAGCGGGCGGCACTCGACACGCGGACCGACATGTATGCGATCGGCTGCGTCTACTACTTCACCCTCACGGGTCAGGCACCGTTCCATGGCGAGACCGGCCCTCAGGTGATGGCCTCGCACTTGGAGCACCGGGTCGTTCCGCTTGCCGACCTCCGGCCGGACATCCCACAATGGGCAGCCGACTGGGTCATGTGGCACATCAACCGCACCCAGGAAGAACGCCCCGAGAACGCTCGCGAGGCCCTCAAGAACTTCATCGAACTCGACGTCCCCGTCACCGAATCCATGAGCAACGGCAAATCCGAGAACCCGCCCGAAGAAACGCCGGCTCCCAAGCGGCCCCGGCTCATCATACCCGGTGCCGAACCCCAGCCCTCGCAGCCGTCCGTCACACCGGCCCCCGACTACGCCCAGGCCGAGCCGCCGCAGCCGGTGCCGCCCGTTCCGACACCCCAGCCGGTGCAGCCGGTGACGAGTCCCCAGCCCGAGGCCAGCCCGCCGGCTCCGGCGTCGCAGACCGGTCCGGTGCCTCCGCCGCCGGTGAAGCAAACCTCGCCCCAACCCCTGATGCCACCGGAGGGCGCTCCTCCGAGCATCCACACCACCTCGCAGCAGGCCGACGCGTCCGCCGCGGAAACCGCCCCGGACGCCCCGCCCCCGGCACCCACGGTCCAGCCCGCCACGCCATCGGCGCCCAAGCTGGTCGTCCCCGGCGCACAGCCCGCGCCCCCGGCGCCCTCCACTTCCGGCCAGCCCATGGTCGCCCAGCCGGTGCCGACCGCGCCGGTCGGCCAGGCACCCCAACCGACCGGCGGACAGGCCACCGTCGGAGGCGGCCTCGCTCCCAGGAAAAAGGGACTGGGCGGCGGCGCCAAGATCGCCATCGCCATCGTGCTCGCCATCGTCGTCCTGATTCTCGGCGGCGTCGTGCTCAACACGATGAGCACCAACAAGATCAACAAACGCTACAACGAGCTCGTCGCGATCGCCGCCGACCCGGCGACCAAGGAGCTTCCCGTCACCTCGAGCGACCTCGACATCCTCCTCAACTCCGTCCGCGCCGGCAGCAACAAGTCCCGCGAGACCGTCTACAAAGCGCTTGCCATCGCCACCGCCAAGGGTTCGACGGACGTCGATTCCCGCATCGCCGAATTCGCGACCACCGAGGTCCTGCCGGACGAGATCCGCATCGCCCTGCTCGAGCGGGTCCTGCGCCGCCGCGCCGACCCGTCGACCCTCCCCTACCTGCTCAAGTTCGCCCGCGAAACCGACAACGAGCGGGCCGCCGCCGCCGCGCTCACCGCCGTCACCGACATCTCCGGGGAGGATGAAATCGACAACTTCCTCGAGGTCATCCAGTTCACCTCCTCGGACCAGATCCGCCGGGCCGCCGAGAAGGCCACTGCCTCGATACTCGATCGGTCGGCCACCCGGGAGAAATACGGTTCTTCCCTCGCGACCGCGGCCGACAACACGGTGAACGACGACACCCGCCGGACGATGCTGCGGCTGCTCGGCCACGCCGGCGGCGACGTTGCGCTCGAGAGGGTCACCAAGGCGCTCGAGGGCGACGACAACCTCGACACGCTCGCCGCCCTTCAGGCGATCGAGAGCTGGCCGGATGACTCGCTCTTCGAAGACCTGATCGCCTTTCTCGAGACACAAACCGACGACCTCCTTCGCCGCAAGACTTTCGACTCCGCCTTCGGCTTCCTCATGGACGCGGACCGGGCGGGGAAGCGCGATGAAATGGACAGCGAGGAATACTGGAAGATGCTCGCCCGCAACGCCAAGACCCAACGCGAGCAGTTGGCCATCATCTCCGGCCTCGCCAAAACCGAGACCGCCGACTGGGCGCTCTCGGTCGTCGAGTACTTCGCCGACGAAGCCGAAAGCGACCAGGTGATCGACCAGGCGGAGAAGGCGATCCGCCACATGCGCGAGCGCGCCAAGATCAAGGGGGAGTAAGGCTTCGCCTTGGATATTCGGAGATTGGATGATTCGGAAATTGGGGACGTGGGTTCCCACGATATTCTCCGCTCCGAGACCTCATTCCCCAATCTCCTAATCTCCTAATCTCCTAATTTCCTAATCTCAATCAACCCGTTCCGCAGGAACGCCCCACCATGCTCGACATCCGAGAGATCCGCGAAAATCCCGACGCCGTGCGCGACCGCCTCAAGCTCCGCGGCGGCGACACCTGGAAGCTCATCGACGAGGTGCTCGCCTGCGACGAAACCCGCCGTCGGGCCGAGACCGACAAGCAGGCGCTCCAGTCGCAGCGCAAGCAGATCTCCAAGCAGATCGGCATGCTCAAGTCCAAGGGCGAGGACAGCTCCGCGGTCGAAGCGGAGGTGCGCGCCATCAAGGAAAGGATCGAGTCCCTCGACGCCGAGGCCGATCAGGCCGGCGCCCGCCAGACCGACCTGCTGCTCAACATCCCCAACCTGCCGCACGCGGCCTGCCCGGTCGGCGAGGACGAGACCGCCAATCCCGTCGTCCGCGAGTGGGGGGAGAAGCCGTCGATTTCCGATCCCAAGGACCACCTCGATCTCGCCGAGTCACTCGGACTCATCTCCATCGACGATGCCACCCGCATCGCCGGTTCCGGCTTCGCCGTCTACCGCGGTGCGGGCGCCCGGCTCGAGCGCGCCCTGATCTCCTTCCTTCTCGACCTCCAGTCCGGCGAGCACGGCTACGAGGAGGTCAACGTCCCGCACATCGTCCGGCGCGAGTGCATGGAAGGCACCGGCCAGCTTCCCAAGTTTGAGTCCGACATGTACGGCACGGACCGTAGCGAGGACGGCGTGGACCAGATGTTTCTCGCACCGACCGCCGAGGTGCCGGTCACCAATCTCTACCGCGACACCCTGCTCGCCGAGGCCGACCTGCCGAAAAGGCTCTGCGCCCACACGCCCTGCTTCCGCCGCGAGGCGGGCAGCGCCGGCCGCGACAACCGCGGCATCATCCGCATGCACCAGTTCGACAAGGTCGAGCTCGTCCAGGTCGTCCATCCCGATACGTCGTTCACCGTGCTGGAAGAACTCACCAGCCACGCCGAGGCCGCGCTGCAAAGGCTCGGCCTGCACTACCGCGTCATCGAGCTGTGCACCGGCGACCTCGGTTTCTCATCGGCCAAGACCTACGACATCGAGGTCTGGGCACCCGGGCAGGGGAAGTATCTCGAGGTCTCGAGCTGCTCGTGCTTCACCGACTACCAGGCCCGCCGCATGCGGCTCCGCTTCAAGGATGCGGAGGGCAGGAACCGCTTCTGCCACACGCTCAACGGCTCCGGCACCGCGCTCCCCCGCCTCTACGTCGCCCTGCTCGAGCAATGCCAGCAGCCCGACGGCTCGATCAAGCTGCCCGAGGCGCTGGAAGACTACTTTGGCGGTCGGGAGATCCGGTAATGAGAAACCGGTGCTGGAGACCATAGGTCCTATAGGACCTATTGGCGAAGGGCCCGCCAACCCGCCGAAGGCTCCTACCGCAAAAACGCCGCCGCCAGGTCGGCCAGCGCCGGGCCCTCGGGGCGGTCCGCCTCGAGGATCGCCGCCTTCTGCAGGGTGAACAGCTCGCTCGTGCCCTTCTTCGCAAGGTCGAGCATCGCGGTCATCTGCTCACCGGTGAAGACGGCCTCCTCGCCGCTGCCCTGCACCTCGACGAACTCGCCGCGCTCGGTCATCACCACGTTGAAATCGACCGTCGCCGCCTTGTCCTCCGGATAGTTCAGGTCGAGCACCGGAGCGCCTTCGTACACCCCGGTCGAAATCGCCGAGACGAGCTGCTTCAGCGGAAAATCCTTCAGCTTGCCCGCGCCCATCAGGCGGTTGAGCGCGATCGCCAGCGCCACGCAGCCGCCGGTGATCGAGGCGGTGCGCGTGCCGCCGTCGGCCTGCAGCACGTCGCAATCGACCCAGACCGTCCGCGGCCCGAGTACCTGCAGGTCGGTCACCGCCCGCAGCGAGCGGCCGATCAACCGCTGGATCTCCGAAGACCGACCGTCGAGCTTGCCCCGCGAGATGTCCCGTGCCTTCCGGTCGTGGGTGGAATACGGCAGCATCGAATACTCCGCCGTCACCCATCCTCCGGACACCTTCTGGAACTTCATCCAGCGCGGGACATCCTCCTCGACGGTCGCCGCACAGATCACCCGGGTGTTGCCGAAGGAGACCAGCACCGAGCCATCGGCATGGGGCGCCACACCGGGCGCGAAGGAAACGGGGCGGAGTTGGTCGGCCTGACGACCGTCGGGGCGCTCTGAGCTCATGCGCCCAACCTAGGACCGCGAAGCTCCAGGTGAGAAGTGCCAAGTTCCCTGAGAAGGAAGCTTGGAACCTGGCCCTTGGAACTTCGAACTATGGCACCCGGAAGATCTGACCCGTTTCCGGATCCTTTGCCAGACTTCCGCTGCGGAACCCTTCGACATTGATCCGGTTGTGGGGCGGATAGGGACTCAGCACCTCGCCCGGGGTCGTCGTGCGTTGCGCGGTCGGGTAGTCCTGCGACCGGGGCGGCGGCGACTGGTTGCGGGGCTGGCCGTACGACTGGGGCGGAGGCGCTCCGTACTGGTTGGCGTTCCTCCGGCGCACCGCATCCTCGTGAACCGCCGCACCCGCCGCGCCGACACCGGCACCCACCGCCGCGCCGGCGATGACGTCCTGGTGGTCGTCACCGAATGCCGCGCCCAGACCGGCCCCGGCCAATCCTCCGATGAGCGCTCCCTGCTGCTGGTAGCCGGTGCAGGACACCAGCCCCAGCACCGCCAGCGAAATGGACAAGATCGACAAGTTCTTCATCAGCCTGTGAAACGATTGTTGGCCCGGATTATTCACCCCGCATCCGCGCCTTGAAAAGGTGTTTCGAGAAAATGGCGACCTTTTTGGCCTTCGAAATCCGGTAGCGTTTCTCGAAGACCCGGAAGCCATCCGCCTTCATTTTCTTCAGCAGTTGGCGGTAGATGCCCCGCATCACTTCGGCCGCCAGCATGAAGCGCCGGTCGCTCTCCGGCAGCGACCCGGCCGCCTCGGCGTAGAGCGCCTCGGCCCGCTCGGCTTGGTAGGCCATCAGCGCCATGAAACGGCCGTCGTGGACCCGCCCGACCAGGTCCCTCTCGGTGTACTGGAAGCGCTGCAGGTCGGCCAGCGGCAGGTAGATGCGCCCGCCGTTGGCGAGGTCCTCGTCCACGTCGCGCAGGATGTTGGTAAGCTGCAGGGCGTGGCCCAGCGCCACCGCATAGCGCTCCGTCGCCGGATCCTTCGCCCCGAAAATCCTCATCGCCACCAGGCCGACCGCACAGGCCACCTTCCACGTGTACTTGGAAAGATCCTCCCAGGTCCCGAAGCGCTGCGGGCGCAGGTCGTCCAGGCAGCCGTCGACCACCGCGATCATGAGCTCGACCGGAATCCCCCGCTTCTCGATCAGCGCCATCACCTCCCGCTGCAGCGGATCCGGATCGGCGAAGCCCTCGCCCAGTCCCGCCTCCCACGCCAACAGGCCTTCCTCCCGCTCCGCCAGCGGCCGGGTCAGGTCGTCGGCGAGATCGTCCACCACCCGGCAGAAGGCATAGAAG
>ERZ869936.798-NODE-798-length-26530-cov-6.270670_pt1 | contig 26530 bp, 24 predicted proteins | sample MGYA00520876_ERZ869936 | MGnify/ENA primary metagenome ERZ869936 (study PRJEB32218, sample SAMN09650985) | biofilter metagenome | isolation source: enrty point of leading RO module | place: Saudi Arabia: Thuwal, RO plant located on Red Sea | collected 2016-02-17 ... | reverse complement strand
CGCTCCAACGAGACTTCGACCTGCTTCGAGATGCCGACCCGAACGACCGCATCCGTTGCCTGTGTGCCGTCGTAGCCCATCCGCACCGCCTCCAGGCTGGTGGCGTTTTCCAATGGATGCGTGCCAACGTCCACGCTGCCCTTCGTAACGTTGACGTACACCTCGTCGCCGCCAACGATTTGAACCGACGCCCCGTCGTTGGTGGCACTCGGCCCGTCGTAGACGTTTACTGTGATGCTGGTACTAGGTGCATTAGAACCGCAGTCGATATAACGACGGCCCGTTGCAATATTGGCGCCCTTGGAGTTGATCTTGTGGGTGGGGCTGCCGGGCGAAGCGCCATCCTGCTCCAGCACCAGAAACCTCGGCGAACGATACTCCGCATAGCCGTTGGCGTTGACGCGGAGCAAGCCGATGTCGCCTGTGTAATCTGTTGTGACGACCAGCGACGCGTCAGTCATGGTCGCCGAATAGTCGAGGTTGTAGAGGCAATCTACCGATCCGGAGTCGAACAGGATGGTATCGCCGTCATCCGGCGCCGAGTTCGCTCCGGCGTCGTTCACCCAGTTGGCGTCATTGTCAAAATGGTTCGGACCCGTTGCATTAACGGTCGTAGACGCGACTGCTGTGCCGCTGGCACTCGTAGCTGAAGACAGCGAGAATGGCACGCCAGCGGTCGCACTGGTGACCGTGACGACGTTGCTGCTGAACGTCGCGTCCACCTCCTCCCACTCGGCGATCTCCTCGCCGCCTCGGTTTCGCGTCTCATTGCCGATGAGGCCCGATGTCGCAGATGAGGCGTCAATGGCCGCAGCGATTTTCTCCGCAACGTCGGCGTCGCTTGAATACGTGCCAATGTCGACAACGATCGTCTTGTTGTTGATCGTTCCGGTCCAGTCCTCATTGGTCGCCCACGAGCCAGCGATTGTGATGGTCGTGGTTTGCTTGACTGGGTCGGCGGCGCCGAGCCAGCGATGCGTGTCTGCGTGGAGACTGGAGCAGATGACGGCCAGCAGCAGGACTGGCCAGAGAGATGTTTTCCGTAACATGGGAAGTTCTCCTAGCATTCGTCGCGGCCGAGCGTAAACTCTCGGCCGACAGAGTCGTGAAATACTGATTTGGCGTTGGCTTCGTCGCCGGTTCTCGCATAACCCGGCAGAGTTCGCCCCTCGAAACTCTCGGCAATGAACACTTCATCCGACCCGTTGTCGCTGGTGATCTTTTCGATGCGCCCCTTGATGATGACCGGCTCATCAACGCTTCCGCGGATCCGCGTGCCTGTCTCGTTGATCACGTCGCGGACGGCGTCTATTTCCGGCGGCGGTTCGAGCAGGGAATCTGGGTCGGGCTCTTGCTTTGGGACGCGGTCGGCGAGCGGCATGATATACTCGCCGTTCTGATCCTTCTTCCAGTCCAGGAGCGTGCAGCCATTGTTAAGGCGGCCAGGCGTACATGTCTTATCGTTGCCGTCGATCTCGGTAAACGCAGGCACTTCGGCCGTGATCATCGCTGACGACACCGAAAGGGCGGCAGACGATGCGGCGCCAATCAATCCGGCTACTTCCTGCTCGCCTGTCTCGGTCAGCGGAGAAATGATCTGCAATAGGCCGCTCGTCCCCGACTCCATCTTCACCGAGCCGTCGACCACTGCCGCGAATCGATGGTCCGTGCTGGTGACGTTGACGATGGCCGTGGTGACGCCGATCAGTTGGGCATCGCCTTGTTTGTCATTGGGCACCGCCTGTCGCATGACGGCAATGCGTAGATCGAGCGGATCAGCGGGCTTGTCTGCCTCGAACCACAGTGCCCGCGGGTTTATCGTATCGAGCCGATAATCGCCCAGCTGCACCACCTCGCCCCGAACCAGATCCGATCCGGTCTTGTTCTGCACTCGCACGATGGCAAAGTTGGCCGGCGGCAATGGGGCGCGATGGCCAGCTCGTCCGCCGGCAGTGCGATACTGATAGTTCTCGGCCGCCATCGAAACGGCATTGATCCATGCAGCCGAGTTGGTTGGGCTCTGCCGAATGGGAGTGCCAGATTTTACCGCTGCGAAGTTGGTCATCAGCTAAACCCAAAAGTCGAAGAAAAGCTGATTGAGTCATAGACTCGATCGACATGGACGCGCTTCGGGGCTCGGATTGGCTCGCCTTCGTCTACGTCGTCCTCGAACTCAATCCACAAGACGTCGTGTCCGTTCTTTGCGATGCCGGTGATGTCGCCGATAGTCAGGTTGGTTTCGTTGTTGGAAGCGATCATGTTGTATGTGACACTGGCTTCGGCGTCGGTGCCATCGCTGCCGCTGCCCCCAATGAACAACAGCTCTCCGGGTGAAAAGGTCCGCCATGTGTCTGTGTTGGTCTTGCCCGTTGCGTCGGCCAGCGAGCGAGCGAACGTCTCATTGACGACTCCGCTGGCGTGGCTGTAGGTGTAAGAGAATTTGAGGGCCGGGATGATGATATCGACGCCCTCGACCTCGCCCCCCTCTTTGACCCCAATCGCCCCCTTGTGGTTGGCGTTCTTCGCCCCTGCGGCCAGGTAGGTGCTAACGTGCTCCTTGGCCGCCTTGATGTTGATCGTGGCGCCCTGGGTATCAAACGTGAACGTGAAGTTGCCCTGCGGGGGGTCGTCCCGTTCCAGGCTGCCATAGGGGACGGTAACGATGTATTGCTTGAATCCGGCCGGTCGGAGGCGAATGTCCTTACGCCACAGCAGGCCCTCGGAGGAGTGGAGCTTGCTGATCGGCGTCAGGGCCTTGGCGTTGGCCCAGACCGTCTCGTCGTCCTGCTCGCCCGTGGCAATGTAGACCCAGACCCATTCGGGCGGGTTGCCGCGCATGGCGCGGCTGTCGGGACGCTCATCAAACGAAAAGCTCATGGCCCGAGCCGCCCTCCGTTCTCAATGGCGTCGATCACCCGGTCTGTCTGCTCCTTGGCTTCCTTGCGGCGCTGCTCCTGCTGCTTCACCACTTTGTTCTCGCCGCCTGACGCGCCGGCTTGTGCTGCGGCAGCTGCAGCAGAGAACGACACAAAGACGTCCTTCTTTGCTTGGCTGAGGTCCGGCAATCCAGTTACGCCGTCGAGCTGCCCTGGCGCCCCGCCGCCTTCGACAGCCTCGAATCCCTTCGGCGTAAACTCGGCGATCGTTGCTGCGAATTCTCGGCCATGGCCTTCCCACTCTCGATTGAGGTCTTCGCCGAGCTTGTTCAGGTCGTCTTGCAGCGACTTCTCGAGCGGCCCCATTTCTCGCTCGGCGATCTTCGGCCACTCGCGAATCGCCGACTCAAAGCCGTCTGTCAACGGCGTCCACTCGAAGTTGAACCCTTCGCCGCTGAACAGCCCTTGAATGGAGGACCAAAGGTTCTTTAGGTTCGTCCAGATATTCGAGGCGACCGTGGCAGTAAGGCTCGCCATGTCCATGAAGATCTCTCGCCAATTGTCTGCCAGCCATACGAGCCACCCAGGGATTACTTCCGAGAAGAAATAGACCGTCTGGTTGGCAAAGCGAACCACCGAAAGCATGGCGCTGGTCGCGGCCATGTCGACCAGCAGCCCCCAGTTGTTCCATGCGAACGATACGGCCTGCAGCACATCAAGAACCGTGTCTTGAAGAAAACCCATCGCCGACCCGATCGTATCGGCAATGCTGCTGCCCATCTGCGACATGCCCTGCATGGCCAGCGTCGCGAACTGCTGAATGACCGGAAGGGCGCGTTCTAAGAGCGGGGCCACGGCAGCGCCGACCGCGATGGCGACCTGCTTCAGTGTTGCCACCAGGTCAGTGAACATGTCGGTCAACCGAACCGCGCTCTCTGCCGTTTCGGTGTCCATGGTCACGCCCAGATCGCGTGCCTCCTGTCGCAATGAATCCATCTGCTCGACCATCGGGAGGATCTGCGTCCCGCTGCGGCCAAACACTTGCATCGCCAGTCCGGCGCGAGTGGTTGGATCTTCGATGGCGGCCAGGGAGGCAGCGATTGTCTCGAACTGCTGCTCGGGGCTCATCTGCCGCAGTTCGTCGATGTTGATGCCTAGTGCGTCGAATGCTTCGGTGGCGGTCGAGAGGCCTCGTTGAGCGTCGACAATTGTTCGCTGCATCCGTCCGACGCTCTTCTCGACGCTAGCGAGCGACGTGCCAGAGCGCGTTGCAGCGTGTCGCAGCTCGCTCAGGGCTTCGACCGACAATCCCGTCCGGTCTCGCATCTTCGCGAGCGAGTCGCCCAGCGAAAGAAACCCCTTCACCGACGCCGTCAATGCCGCAGCCCCCGCCGCTGCAGTTGCTGCGGCGACCATCGCCCCCGCCTTGGCGAACTGCTTTAGCCGCTGACCAGCTCGTCCAAGGGCGCTCTTGAAGCGTTTGTCACGAAGCATCAATTCGACAAAAGCACTGCCTGCTCGGATGTCTCGGGCTGACATACTCTCAACTCCCCCAGCTCGCTAGGACTGCTGGGTCATAGGGCATGATTTCGTCGCGACTGTTGCGGCCGGTCGACGTGGCGCCAAGAAACTCTGCCTTCCCCTCGGCCATCCAGTGCAGCTGCCGCAAGGTCAGCTCGCCGGGGTGGACTCCGACGACGCCGGCGTAGCAGTAGCACTCTCGGATTGGGTCAGGACGCGATCCACCTCGCGGTCGATGTTCGCTTGCATCTCGGCCAACAGATGCTTCTCTAGCGTCGGGTCGTTGATCTTCTCGATCGCTGCCTGCCGAGCCTTCTGTTCCATCTGCTCGGTCTTCTCCACGACCGCCGCGATCACTTCGCGGTCGCGCTTCCGGGTAAAATTTAGCCAAGCCGCAATAAACGCCTCCAACGCCTGATCGATCGTGTCGCCGGTCAGGTGCTCGCAGAAGTCCTCCTCGGTTTCCACTCCCCTCTCTTTTCGCTGCTTCTCGGTGAGCACATAGAGAACCTGGCAGAACAGGATCGGATCCCGAGCCAACCGCAGCGAAGTCAGTTGCTTGGGATCGTCGTCAAATAAAAATTGCGGATCGCACGTTTCGCGGACCCGCTGCGCCGTATAGGCGTTGATCTTGACGTCCCATTGGACGCCTTGCTCGTCGGTGAACTGCTGCATTACGGGGTGGCGTCTTGGACTGCGAGGATTTTGAGCGTCAGTGCATTGGACGTCGAGGCATTAGCTGCCGCCCCGCTGGCAATGACGTTGCCGGTAAATGGGTTGGTGTCGCCGCCAGTGATGTCATAAACGCGCGGCTCCAGTGCCGTGAGGTCAATCTCTGCGACTTCTGCTGACCCGCTGTCGAGGAACTGGACATGCGACTTCGACGTCTCGCTGGAGCTGCTGTAGTCGGCCAGCAGGGCAAGCAGCCCAAGCTCGTCTCCGTCGATGGAGACGTTGAACGTCTGGCGTACAGCGACGACGACGGCAGTGGTAGCGACGGGCAGGGCGTCGCCGCTGGCTCCGCTGATCGGGACACTTGTGCCCGAAACAGATCCCACGGTGACGTCATACGCCACGCCTCCGGACCAGAAGACGTTTACGTTATCGCTGGTGGCAATGCCATGCCCGCCGTCACTCATTGTGATGGTTCCGGACGTGTCGTTGGTGCGAGTCGTGAGCGTCCCCGCTTCGCCCACGGCCACCGTGATTTCAGCGATCACGCCGCCGTCGCCGGTTCGGCTGATCGTCTTGGAAATACTGCCGCCAACGCCGTTGACAGCGATCGAGTATTGCAACGTAGGCATGGGTTAAACCTTCGTGATTGCTGGGTGTCTTCTGGGGCGGCCAGGGCGGCTTAGGTGTAAACAGTCGGCTCGCGGCTGCCGCGGTCGGCCTCGGCGGTAAATGTAACCACCTGTTCGCCGTTGAGCGGCCAGGGCTTGGAAACCGAAAGATTGAAGTCGGCGTCTGGTCCCTTGCCGGAACTGTAGTCTTTGCCTCGCAGCGCCACGGGCGTGCCGGCCGCCGCCGCGACCTTGAGCGCCTCCAGCGATGCGTCAGTAGAGTCGTTGAGCATCGTAAACTCGATCGTTAGCGCAACAGAGGTCACGCTCGATGACTTCACCGGAGGCGTGGAGCCGCTGCCACGGACTGTGGTGTCGCCGCGCTCCACGTCCCCGCCGATCGTGATGTCTTTGCAGTTGGTCAGTTGCGTCGAGGCGGTACTGCCGGCCGTGCCGTAGTACAGGATCCCCTCGAAGCCCATCTTCTGGTTTGCCATGTCTAGCTCCTGGCGCTACTCGCCGATTGAACCACTGAAATTGCCGCCCAATAGCCGATGGGCGTTGCGTTCCAACGCCGGCGCCATAAAGGGCCGTTCGGGGAATTGCTCGCTCTCGTATCGCCCGCCGAATTCATGGGCCGATCCAGCCGGCGTGGTAGCGGATCGCAAAGCGCAAGCGACCGCGCCGCGTCTTCGGCGGCCTGCCTGCTCGGGACGCCGTCGGGCTGTTTTTGATCGACCGCTTCGCATCCTTGGAAATGGCGAAGGCGGCTTGCGTGATCGTGCGGAACTGGCGCCCCGACACCAGCTCGCCGGTCTCTTTGTCGCGGAATCGCTCGATCTTGATGTCAAACTCGACCATGGCCACTAACCCAAGGCGACGTCGGCCCGAAATAGGATGCGAATGATTGACGTAAACTGCCGCAGTTCCCGAAGGTGCTGCCGCACTGGATTGGCCAGAAGCGTTGTCGACTGCCAAATCCCGCGCAACTCCTCTTCGCTAACCATCCGGAGTTTTGTCAGTTCGAGGTGCATCTCCTGCGTGAATAGCATCAGCTGGTCGATGTACTCGACGGCGATGCGGCCTGTTGTTTCGTCCTGCTTGTCTCTCCCGAACTTCCGCCGAATAGCCACGTCGAGCGGGACGTTGAACTGCACGGTCCCGCGGGTTGCCAGTTCGGCCTCCTGCTGCGTCGTATGGATCACCACATCGACCCGCAGCTTCTCGTCGTCGGACAGCTCAAAGCCGTCCATGTCTTTCAGTTCCAGGTCCCAGTCGGCGTAGCTTCGCTCGAGTGTGTAGTCCTCTTCCGACAGATCGAATGAGGCGATCTTGTCTTTGATTCCCTCGGCGATATCTACGGCAGCTGCCTGGCTGGCCATCTAGGACACTCGCTTTGTGTGGACCCGCCAACGGAGATTGCCGGGCATGAACTCCACTGCCGGCAAGTTTCCTACGGGCACGATCTCGAACTCCATTGCTTCGCTGTTCTCCGTGAGCTTCAGCAGGTCGCCGGCACGCGGCGTCAGCACAGTCGAACCGTAAACGCAGTCCTCCATGGCGAACATGAAGTCACGAACATGGGCCTTCGTGACAAAGCCTTCCTCCTCGAATATCTCGAACTCGTGATCCTCCCAGACTGCGGTAAAGGCGTCGGTGACATACCCTCCTTGGGTGAACGTCACCGACGACCCGAATGCCCGCTCAGCAGCCGGAATCACCCGGCTATTGAATGTCGACTGAAAGCCCATCAAGCGTAGTTCGGCAGATTGACCTCAATCTCGACCTCCAGAACTTCCACCGAGTCCGTATTGGTGTCGGCGGTTTTCTGGATCTGAATAAACGGCTGCAAGCCGCCCGAGTAATTCGACATGTCGAACCGGGTTCCGCTGGCCACTCGCCGCAACGAGCCGTAGTCGTTGGCTGCGTAGAAGCCAACGTTCGACTTGCGACCCGTGGACAGGCTCGGCGGCTCGAGAGTCGTGTTGCGTTCGGCGAAGTTGATCTCGAATCGCTTATAAGTGTCGTTAAGCGTCAACCCGGCCGACACATCATCGTTGTTGTTCGTGCCGTCGTCGGTCTCAACAACAATGTTGTTGTCGCCGATCAGGCGGAACAACGCGGCTTCGGTGATCGAGTCGATGGCATCGTTGCGTGCCGACGCCAAGCCGAACGCCAGCGATGTGGCCGAGTCCAAGGTCGCTTCCGTTTTGACGATGAAGCTCGCACGAATCAGCTCATCGATGTCGAACGCCAACACATCGCCGAAATACAAACACAAGTTCTGGATTTCGGACGTGCTGGAAAAGGCCATCGTGTACCCGCCGCCAGTGGCGCCGCCGAAAGTCGGCGAACCGGCCGACGACGTGTCTGCGATCGTCCAGGGAGTTCCGGCGCCGCTGGCGGTCGCTGGAAATCCCAGATGACCGCGGAAATCATAGCGGTAGCATCGGGTCTGTTTGGACATGGTTTCTTTCTCCTTAGTTAGGGACTGCCTGTCATGCAGGCGCTACTCTCGGCAATCGCAAGGATGACTAAGCGCCAGCGTTGCGGACTGCGTATCGCCAGTTCTTGACGGCCGTGGCGATGCGGCCCTCGATACTCACGTAGGTGGTCTTCGTGGCAGGGTCATACCACCGCTCACGGCGGCCGCCAGTGCCGAACCCATTGAAGTAGGCGCGGACGACGGTTGCCGTGTTCAATCGCGTTGGGTTGCGGAGGCCGTACCAGATCGCTGAGCTGCTGACCCGCAGTTCGCTCTCGGTAATGACTTGCACCTCGCCGCGGTAGAGGCCGACATTGGCCGTCGTGTTGGCCACCTTGGATTCGAGCCCGCCTGCGTTGAGCGGCAGGAACGTTCGCCGGGCCTCCTGGGCCACCGATCCAGTCGGGCAGAAAGCGACGTTCAGCGTGCCGCGGACGCGACGACCGGTCGCGATCCCGCCGATATCCGCATAGAGCGTCTCCATTGCGCCCCACTCGGAGTCACTCGGAGTGCCGCCCGAAGTGCGATCGTTATTGTTCGCAGCCGGGTTGCTGCCGACGCCTGTGTCCGCGCGGTTGTCGAACAATGCCGCCGAATCCAGGAGCGTCTCGTTCGCAGTGTACCGATCGACAACCAGCCGATTCTGCGTCACCTGCCACGCTTCTTCGAGGCCAATCATGCCCTCGACAAACGCGCCCATGTCGTCGTTGGCGATCATTACCGGCGTCCACCCGAACCGATTGCCGAAGCGACGCAAGAACAGGTAGCTCAGAACTTCTTCAGAAAGCCCAAGGTCCTTGAGCTGCTCGGCGTCCTGAAGTTCGTCCAATTCTTCGACGATGCCCTTGTTGATCATCAACGCCGGCTTGAAGTCGTTCAGCCCGCCGGGCAGGACGGCCGAAACCTGTGGATAGCTGTAGTCGTCGTCGAGCTGGATCGTGTCGAGATACTTGTTCGCCAGGTTCGACAGAATGTTGGGGAAATCGCCGGGACGCAGGAACGGCGAACCGCTGCTGATGTACTGCCGGCCCTCGTTCTGGCTGAAGAACGTATGCCGTTCTCCAGGATTGCCCATCGCCATTGCCTGCTCGGCGATGTACTCCGGCGGATCGTAGGGATCGACGTCGGTGCGGCCAGCCATCTGCAAGCACTCGCACGCGATACGCGAGAGCGGCTTGCGGACATGGGCAGCCGCATCGTTGGAAAGCTCGCGGGTCTTGTCGCTGTGAGCCCGATAGACCAGAGCGTCGACCACATGCTCAGCGTAGACATCGCGTCCTTCGCCGGTAACGTTGGCGCGATTGGCGGGGACGGGCGGCTCTTTCTCGCTGAGCTTTGCTGTCCACAAGGCACTCGCAGCCCGCACGTCCATCTTGCTGGTGGCTACCTCCAAGATCATCTCCGCGGTCACGACATCGCGACCAGCGGTCTTGTTGATCAAAGCGGCCGTCGCTTTCAGGTCGTCCAGCCGGGCCTCCAGTTGCTCGGCGTTGTGGGCCGACTGAAGAGATTTGCGAGAAGCGCGGCTTTCGGGCTTCTCCTCTTCGTCGTCTTCTTCGCCGTCGTCGCCGTCGGCCGAGTCGGGGTCGGCGCTCTCGCTGGCGATCACGAAGGTCTGCAGCGACTTCAGCCGCGCCGCTTCGTCTTCAGGCAATGCCGTCCCGCGGGCGGCAAACCAGGCCGACATCGCGGCATTACAGACCTCGTCCGATGCGTCGAGCGAACTGATCAGACCCAACGCGAACAATTGAGCTTTGATTCGCTCGTTCATCGTTGCACTCCTTTGAGGAACTACAGAGGAAACAGGGGGACTGCCGCCGGAAGGCGACAGGGAATCGAGAACTTCCGAGAATCCGCCGACAATCGCATCGACGATTCCTTGTGCAATGGCCGCATCGGCACGCAAGGCGTCGCCCTGGCCGTAGCGGCTGGCCACGTCCGCAGGAGTCAGGCCGCGATATCGGGCGACGTCGTTGATGAACGCCTGGCCGTAGCTATTGACGAACTGCTGGAGCGTTTGCCGGGCATCGTCCGAGAGGGGCTCGAATACGTTGCCATGGGATTTCTTGGGCGACCCTTCGTTGGTAAATACCGTGGCGCCGACACCGAAATCCTTGAGCATTCCGCTCTGCTCAAGGTGGGGGAAAATGGATCCCACGCTTCCCACCAGGGCGTCGGCGTTGGCCTCAATGCGGTCAGTCGCGGCGGCAATGTAGTAGCAGGCGGAACCGCAAATCGTGTGAACGTAGGAGCGAATTGGCTTTAGCCCGCGAGAATCGAACACCATGTCCGCAATACGCTTGCAGCCAATCGCCGACCCGCCAGGCGAGTTCATGAAGAACACGATCGCTCGGACGTCTTCCTTTTCCAGGGCAACGTTGAAATCCCGCTCAAGCTGTTGGTACGCAGTAGCCCCTCCGAAGCGGACCATGTAGTCGACGTCGTCGCGCAAGACTCCCGTCACCGGAATTACGGCGATGCCATTCTTGATTCGCAGCCCCGACTGATCCTCGTCGGAGCCCATCGACAAGACCGCCTGGACGTTCTCCAGATCGCCGCCGTCAATGGCCGCTTGCAGCGAGTTCAGTGCCCGCACATCGATAGCCCACGGCGCCGCGTGTAGTTCGGCCCGCAGTTTGGCAAGCTGTCGTCGTTCAGACTGTTTGCTAGGCATCGTTGAGTAACATCGCCACGCGATCGGCGATCTCCTGGGCTTGCTGGTCGGCGTCTTGCTGCGGCGGGGCGCTGGATGATCCGCTGCCGCTCTTGGAAAAGTCCAAATCGACCCCAAACAGGTCAGAAACCTTGCGTTCGACGGCAATCTGCATCAGCACGCGAATCCAGTGCTTGCCGACCTTGGCACACTCTTCCTTGAACGTGCTAATGCCAGTTCGCATGCGGGCCGTGCGGGCTTCGCCCTCTTTGAACGGGTCGAGCAGGTCGCGGCCGTTGCCAATGGCGTCAAATCGTTGATAGGTCCGCTCGTTTCGAAGAAACTCGGCCGGGGTGACAGAACTGAATAGCCCGCTGGCTGCAGCGATCGCGTTGAACTCGCGGCGGACTCGCAATGCGGCCCGTTGGGCAAACCAGAGCTGCAGCGGCTGAATTGCCTGGTCCTCGTCCATCTTCGCGGCACGCGAGGAGGAAAAGTTGGCCGACGAGTAGTCGCCAGTCAATGTGAAATAGCTGATCGGAGTCGCCGAGGCGATGTCATGATCTAGCAGCCGAATGAACGGCGGGGCGTCTTTGTTCGGCCGAGTCTGGCGGACCATTTGGAGCTCTTCGTCAGTCCCGATTACCGAAGCGACCGGAGAGTGCCCGACCTTGTACATCCGGTTTCCGTAATCGTCGTCGTCGTCCAGGTCGTCATCGAAGCCCAGGGCGCCGTACTTCTCCGCGTCGTTCAGCTTGGCCACGAACGAGAACACGGCGTCCACGGCCGCCGAGCGGATCTCGCTGTCCATGTATGAATCGCGGTCCCAGATCCCCTGGCCGCAGGCGTCGAGCCAGGAGACGCCCAGGGAAGCAGACGGCCGCGAATAGACCGCCAGGTCAATTACCCGATCGGCCGGGAGCCGCATCCGCTTCCCGCCGCTGGCCACGGTCAACCCGATGCCGACCAGCGTGCCATTGGTCACCCCAACGAAGTCATGGGGATGGTCGACCCAGATGTGATAGGCAACCACACGGTTGCGTCCGTCCGTCTCTACGCCGCCGACGATCTTGTTTTGCCCCGGCGCGGCGGGACGGTCAGCCGTCTGGTCAAGTTGCTCGCGTTCGAGTAGCTGATATTGCAGGGGCACCATCCCGGCGCCGGGGCTGAACGAGCGAACCAACAGTCCGTTGCCCACCTGCGCCGACTCGCTGACCAGCATCCGTTGCATCTCTGCCCACGACAGGCGGCCTTCAACGTCAAACTGCTTCGCGTCGCTCGACCATTCGTCGAACAAATCGTCCGACTCCAACGCATAGGAGAGGCGCGGCCCGAGGCTGCCTTTCTCGATCGCCTCCAGTTCAGTGACGATCTCGAACATCTCAGACGGCAAGAACGGCCAGGCGTAGGTCCGCATTCCCGTTCCGATGATCAGGTTGACCGAAGCGTTGACAATCCGCTTTGCCTGCGACGAATTGCGGCACAGATCCCGCGTTCGCCGGTGCATCATGTCATGCGAGTTTAGAACCGCGGCGTCGCCGCTGTAGGCGAGCGGCTGATAGCCTTGGCCCGGCCGGTCGCGGCGAGCCAGGCGATAGGCTTCGGCGATGCTCTGGATCATCGCCTCGCGGCCCGTTGCCTTGGGAGTGCTCGGCAGCATGTTTTTAAGCCACTGGAGCATCAGACGTTGACCCGCTTGATAGGCTGGAAGATGCGACGCCCTGCAGCACGGGTCGCTTTGGCCTCAAATTTCGTAATGATCGCCTCAAGGCGATCGATCTCTAACTGCTGCTGCCGACGCTCGCCTTCGGACCAGGCCGTGGTGTCGGTGTCCAGGATCCTCGCGAGAGAGTCGCGAGCCTTGTCTGCGATCTGTTGGTTCGTGGCGGCCACGGCCGTTTCCATTGAGCAACAAAAAAAACGGGGCTCACGCTCATGCGCAAGCCCCGTAACGGCTCGATGATTACGGCATCTCGAAGGGCTGGCCGGCCCTGCGTTGCCGAGCCGCGATGAAACGCGGCCCCTGGTAGCCTGTATTTCTATCAGATAGGCATTGCCTTGGCGGGCGTTTCGTTGCGAAATCGGCAACGACTACCGATCGCCAATTGACTCCGCAGGCGTCGCTGGGCGTCTCGCAAAGTAGTGGGCCGCGAGCTGCGGGACGGCCAAGGCCGCCGACTTCCATCCGCACAGCGGACACTTGAGCACGACGCGGCCAGCCGCTGACGCGTGACCATCTCGCTCGCAGTAAACTTCCTTCTTGCCCTTGCTGCACCGCGGGCATGCCTGGGGCCGGGCGGGCACGACGCGTTCGTCAGGCGTTTTTATCTTCTGGGCGGTCTCCCCGCACTTGGGGACCGGGCATGAATAGTACGCTGTGGGCGACCCTTTTTTGCCGCCGCTGGAGTATTTCATCCGGCAGTGGTGCTTGCGGCAGTATGGCACGCCGTCGTTGTCTTTGGGGGTCAGCGGCGCGGCTTCTACTTCCGCTTCGTCATCCAGCCCGATCGGCTGGTTTTCACTGTTTGCCATCACTGGCCTCCGTGTTGGGTTTATTGGCTTCCTTGAGAATCTCGCGGGCCACTGAAACGGCGAGGGTTGCGACGTTCTCGTTCGCAGCCTCGCCACGAGAAATCAGCCCGGCTGCAATCTGCGATGCACAGTGCTCCAGCTTGGTTAGGCCGCCGATTGCAACTACCTTCACGCCGCCAGGCATCTGGGCATTGACGGCACAGGGATGAGCCAGCGGGCCGTCAGCTGCCTCGAAGTTGAGTTGGAATGCGTCAGGTCGAATTACGCGTCGTCCATTGCCGCCCATCTATCTAGCTCCTATTTCGCTTGCTGTCGCTGCGGCTCGCCGCCGCGAGGGCGATGTCCGCTCTTGTTTCTTGTTGGTTGCTACCGCCCGCTTCCATTTCTCCCACGCCGCCTCACCCCACCCCATGTTGCCCACCACCATCTCGGCAGCCGCCATAGCATAAATCTCGCAATCCCAGAAATCGACCGGAATGCGGCCGGATCGCGGAACCCAATCGCCTTTTTTGCCCTTGCGCGGATCCACTGTAACCGCATAGTGAAAATTGGTCACTTGCTCGAGATACTCTCGTCCTTGCGACAGGCAATCTGCTGTCACATACCAGCTGCCTGTGTGGCCTGGTTCGCCGCTGAGCATGTCAGCAAGCTCGGAATAGTACGGACGCACTGCGATGCCCCACTGGTGCAAGCCGCCTTCGTACTTCTCCCCCGTGCGACTGTTGCTCTCGACCAGGTTGTGGCGGAAGCGAACGTCTGGCCGAACAGTGCGATCGCCCCGAATGTTGCGAAGCCGCCCCGGAATTATCTTCTTTCCGTGCATTCGATCTAGCCATTCTTCGGGCAGCTGGCGCTCCCATCGGTGAATTTGCATCGGCAGGTGGTTAGTGTCGATGTTGGCCAGGCGGACGCGAACAGATGATTTCCCCATCGGAGTCTTGCTTGGCTCATTGTCTTGGTTTACCACCGAAAACTCCGCGGCTAAAACGCGTCGCTGCAACTCCAGCAGATCTGACAAGATGGGCCCCGATTGCATTTCATCTCTGGGGATCCAACCCCAATCTATCAGCCACGATGTGCGTCCCGGCGCCCAGCCTCGGATGACGTAACGGCTTCCGTTGTTCTCTCCTTGCTTGTCGATGCCGCATGTCAAAAACCAGCATTGATCCGGAACCGTTCGCCGGGCATGCGTCCAGGCAGCCCGTTTTCCCAGCTCCATCCAGCCAGGCACTCTGGATTCGGACTCGTAGGCTATCGCTAGGCGATTTCCATAGAAATCCACCTTCCGGCCCTTACGGACGTGCCGCAGGTAATCTTCTGCGATTGATCCGAAAGTCTCATGGGGCGAATGGATCGCCCACAGGTGGAACCCGACGTGCTTTGACGGGACCAGCTGCGGCTCCGGGTCGCCGTCTTTCCATCCTTTGGGGAGCCATTGGCCCGCCTCCGTCACCTCCTGCTTACGTTCGCTCTTGATTTTGCAGCCGTTCAGGCACACGTAGTAGGCAGACTCGCGGGCCTGGCGAGGCGTCATAAGAGCATTGCCGGTCCCGCCCTTTGCCTTGACGGTCAACTCTATGCCGCCCCGGCCAGCGTATTCGCCCTTTCGGAACTGGAAAAACCTCGCCTCCTGCTTGCGGCTGCACTCAGGGCACGTGATGTGCCATCGCCAGCGATCGTCCGCCATTGCCTCCTCTTCGCTGATGGTCGATGGCGACTCAGATGGCGACGATTCAAAAATATGCTTGTATCGGAAGACGTCTTTCGTTCGCTGCTTGCCTGCTTCAACCGGATCACCCGCCTTCGTGTCTGCGTTCCGATAAACATCGACTTCGGTGAACCAAACGTAATGGCACGGTTTTCCGCGAGTCCGCTGTCGACTGCCGGCCCACGCCAGGTGGATGACCATCGATCCCAGGTCAATCTCTTGGAGATTCCATTTGTGCCGCGGCGGAACACGAAGGCGACGAAAGCTAACGTACTTTTGCGACTCTTCGACCACGGTATAAATGCGATCGCGGAACTTCTTCGCCTCCAGCTCGTCGGGCACAACCACCATGCCCGGCGCAGGGAAGAATTCCGCCAGAAACAGTGGCACGGCGAACAGGAGGTTAGCTGTCTTATGCACTTGGGTTGCCGCTGGAACGGCTATGGAATTGCAATGCTTGGCAGCAGCGCACTCAAGTGGAAACCGCCACCAAGGGGAATCAGAAAAAGTAAACCCGCCGCGCCGGCTCTCCAGTTGTACGTTGCCGTCGCCAACGCCGAATCGCAGGTGTGATTCAATCCATTCGCAAATATTAGGAACTTCAACGCGCTCTGCCGCGCGATCAATGTGGCCCAGCAGCCATTGCCTGGCTTCATCCCGCAGCGTTTCGTCAATCTTGAGTTGCACACTATTTCAGGTCTTGCAGTGCCATGGCGACGTCGTCTCTAACTTTGGCGGCTGCTGCCATGGTTCGCTTGCGGGCCGCGTCATAGCCAGCCTTGCTGGTAGGACGCTTTTCCGGGATCGCGGCATCCAGTGCATCTGGCAGAGCTTCCACCACAGCAAATACTTGTGCGACGACCTGGTCAAAAATGCCTGCCACGACGTCTCGATATACCAATTCACCTGCTTCCTTCTTCAAATCGATAATGGCTCGCTCCTTGTCTAGGCGAGCAATCTCGGCCTGCTCTCGCGTCTTAATGATGTTCGCTTCGGTCAGCGACATCCCATCGACTTTGTGTTCCGTCGGCCCCTGGCCCAATTTGCTGTCGGCAACAAACTGGTCGACGGATTGCATGTCCCAGCCGCCGTCCTGCTTCACTGGGAATCCATCGAGCTTCAACCACCGGAAAACGGTCCGCTCGTTGACGTCATGCGCCTTGGAAATCTCCGACGGCGAAGTGTATCGCTTCTTGTATTTCGGATCCGCCTGTCGGATCGTCTCCAATTCCCGCTTGGTCAGCGGCTTGCCGTCTTTGATTTTTTCTTGCGCTTGGCGGATGATCGCGGCTTCGTTGAGCTTTTCGATCCGTTCGACGGCGCTGGCTTCTTCTTTCTCTTTGCCGGTCGCTTTGCCGGTCGCTTTGCCGGTTGTTTTGCCGCCTGTCTTTTGGCTTTTTTGCCTGTCAGATTTTCCCATCGCTGGACTATCACATCGCAATAAAGGGGATTGAGTTCGACTAACAACGCAACGCGTCCCGTTTGCTCGGCAGCAACGACAGCAGTGCCAGAGCCCGCAAATCCATCAAAGACGCAATCGCCTGCGTCGGAATTGTTGAGATAGGCGTTGGCGTATAATTCAACCGGCTTCATTGTCGGATGGTCGGCGCAAGCTCGCTCGCGATCTACTTCCCAAACGCTTGTCTTATGCCAGCCGGCCATCGGCCGCTTGTGTTTCTTCCCCCACGTCAAGAGGATTGGCTCGTGTGCGTAATCGTAATCCAGTCTCCCCATTGAGAACGTTGGCTGATTCTTTTTCCACACAAGAACATGGCGCGGCCTCAGCTTTGCCTCGTTCATCATCATCATCATCATCATGCCGAGTTCGCCTCGTTGCGGAGCGCAAACAAACAGCGTGCAATCATCAGCCATTACATGCTGCCGAATTGCGGCGAACGCTGGCCGAAGTTCTGTTTTAAGCTGCTCGGGCGCCAGGTCATCAGAGGCTAAGTTTTCTAAACATCTTCCCGACTTCTGGACGCTGTTTAGAAAACGGTTCTTTGCGCCAATCGATACGCCATAAGGCGGATCTGTAAAAACGCATGTTGCCCGCTGCCCATTCAGTAATCGCAGTAATAGAGCTTCCTCGCGGCAGTCGCCGCAAAGCAGGCGGTGCTTGCCAAGGATCCACAAGTCGCCTGGCTTTGTTACAGCCTTCTTTGGCGGAAGTGGAACATCATCCTCGTTGGCCGAATCCGAAGGCGTGTCCGAAGCCAGTCCATCCAGGAACTCAGCCAGGCCCGTCGTGTCGGCGTCGATGCCGGCAAGCAGCTCGTCCAGTTTCGCGGCGTCCGTAGTCGCCATGGCCGATACCGGATCGAACGTAGCCAAGATCTTGTCGGCCTCGGCATCGTTCAGGTCGACAACCAGAACCGGGATTTCCGCGGCCTCGTCGATATCCTTCCGCAGGTGGCCGTCGATCAGCTCGAGGCCGGCCTTGGTCCGCCTGGCTACCGCGGCGCCGGTCCACCCGACTTCCCCCAGGATCGCCTGCAGCGCGTCCTTCTGGGCCTGGGAATGAACTCGCCAATTCTTCGGGTTGGCCCGCAGGTCGCCCGCACGGTGCCGCTCCAGGCCGATTATCCGGTCGCGATAGGTTTCTGGTGGTGACATTGGTTTCAGGAATTATTATCCGGCCAAAAGACGCGGGGCGGGGGAACGCGTGTGTCGCTATATTCCGGGGGAGGACCCAAGGGGGGTGGGGTCAAGCGTCCTGAACGCGTCGCGTAGCCGCTCTACCTCCTCTGCCGTCATCAGCCTGGACTCGTGGATTGTGATCGCCTTGCCCATCGTGAATTCGATAAGGACGCCAGTAGCGTTACGTGAGACCCCAAGCGACTCAAACAAATCGCTCACAACGCCGTCTTGTAATATCAGATTCCTTGCCATGTATAACCTTGTGCTACGGCGCCGCCTGCACCACGACCTGGCCGTAGATCGTGACAGGCCCGCCACCCAGGTTGTTCGTCACGGTGCACGACACGTTGTATGTGCCTGCCGCCGTACCTGAATCCACTGTGACCTCGACCTTGGCCTCGTCGTTATCAATGCCGAGCTTGGTGACAGTGATGCCAGAGTCCGCTGTAGGCGTGCTCATAGTCGCCAACACAGCCCCGGTCGGCAGGATGCTTCGGATATCGCAGTTCCAAGAAACTCGTCGAACGTCGTCTGGGCGTGCATACAAAGCGTTCTCGGAAACCAGGCTGCCCGTGCCCGTGCGAACCAGTTGCCAGGTATGCTGTACAGGTTCGAGATCTCGAGTTTCCGTGGTTGATGCTGCCCCGTTCGCTAGTGCGGCGGTGGTAAACCGCTGCGTTCCGCCGTTGTCTTCGGTCAGGTCTCCCCAGAGGCTTCCTGTCGTTGGCTGGCTCGCCAACGCGATGCTCAACAGCTCGTCTAGCCGGATGTCCGATAATGCCGTATCTACCTCCGCATTGACCTGTTCGGCGGTAAGCCCGCCGCTGGCCTGTTCCAGTGCGTTCGCCGTGTAGCGACTCACACCGCCATCGTCCTCAACCAGTTCGTTGAGCAGCGCCGTGGCCGTCCCCGGTTTGCTGGCCGGGTCGTAGTCGGCTGACAACAGATGATCCAAGTGGATGGCCACTAGGGCATCATTCGCCTCGGATTCAACCTCGGCGTCCCAGGAGGCGTTCCAGGGCACTGCTGTCAGGCCTGCCCCAGCGGCGCCGATCTCGGCGGTGTCGACCAAGACAGCGTCTAAGTCCGTGGCGAGCTGCTCGCCGAACGTCCCTGAGTCGGTATTGCCGCTGGTGGCAATATCCCAGGTGTACTCTGGATAGAGCCGACTGGTTGCCGCACTGTTGCTAAGCGTCATGTTGTCGACGTCGAAGTTGTTGCCGCCCAGGTCGACGAACTCACAAGTGCCCGATCCGGTCCCGCTGTCCAAGATGGCATGTTTCGCACCTGCGGAGTTCAACCAGACCGTGGTGTCGCTAGCTTCCGCATAGATCGTTCCTGCGCTGGCCCCAGAAACGATCAGCTTTAGCGGCGACTGGTCGCCCGTCGTATTGCTGAGGGAGAAAATGCAGTCCTGGAGCGATACGTGGAAGTCTTGAGTCGTCACTGTGGCGATGATCGCGAAGTAGCTGCCCACAAACAGCGTATCGCGGCACACCAGCGAGGCGTCTGCGGCCACGTTGGCGATCCCATCCCAGTTGCTGCAGTCGACGATCGAGTCGGTGATCGTCATGTTGATGCGGCCGCTGGAGGTGGGGTTGAGGACCACGCAGTCGTCGTCGCCGATGAGGTTGCAGCGTTCGATATTGACCTTTGCTGCGGCGGCGCTGGACGGCGTCTCGATGCACGCCCCCTGCGTGGTCGCCGTGATAGTCATGTCGGCAAACGTATTGTTCTGGCCGGTGATGAACAGGCTGGCTGAACCGCCGCCTGGGTCGCCCGTAACGATCGTGCCTCGCATCCCCGCCCCGACGATTGAGACGTTGTTGGGGAGCGTGGTTTCCCCTGAGACGGCGTGCGTGCCAGACATCAGGCGGATGACGTCGCCGGCAGATGCCGCAGAGACGGCGCTGGAAATGGTCTCTTTGGCCAGGTTGGGCGAGGCGCCGCTATTGGCGTCATTGCCTCCAGTCGGGTCGACGTAGATCGAATTGGGGATGGCTACGTTGATCGCCGTTAGATGGTCACCTGTGCCGCCTGCTTCCGTGAGATGGTCGCCGTCGCCTCCTGCCTCGGTGAGGTTTGTCCCGTCGCCGATATGGTCCCTCGTAGCCTGCAGGGAGTCGGTTGTATTGACAAAGTCATCCCAGTCGGCGGTGGCTGAGGAGCTTACCAGTTTGGCGATGATCGAATTATTCACTACATCCGAGCCGGTCACAGCCGCGTTCACCAGGTGATCCAGTCCCGCAGTCGCCAACTCGGCCGCCACGTCCGTTCCAATCGCCGTGGTGGCCTGAAGGGCGTCCTCTACCTCGGACTGCACTTCTGCGTCCCACGAGGCGTTCCAGGGGATTGCGGTGAGGCCAGTTCCGGTGGCCGTGAACTCGGCGTTGGTAATGGCGGCTGCAGCGATCTCCGCGGCCCCGATGGCATCAGTGGCGATTTCTGAGGCACCGATGGCGTCAGCAGCGATCTCCGAAGCCCCAATCGCATCCGCCGCGATCTTCGCCGCCGTGATCGCGTCGTTGGCTAGGTTGACCCCGCCGCTGGCCGTGTCGATCTCGCCTACGCCCGTGCCGTCCACAATCCGCACCCGCCCGTTCGCGTCAGTATCGAGGGCGTAGTCGCCGCCGTTTAGGTCAGTGCGAGTCAGGGCGTCAAAGAGTTCGACGGCCACTGTCACCGGGGCCATGCCGGCGTGGGTGATATGAAACGTCATGCTTTCGGTGACGTTGCCCGTGCCTATCGTCATGTCTTCGTCGAGAAGCAGTTCGTAGACGCCCGGCATGTTGGTCGCGTCGGTCTCGTTGATCGTCGGCGTCGTCATGGCCGCCGCTGCCGACCCGTTGCGACTGCGGTAGACAGTGAAGCTCGACAGACCTGTCTCGCGAGACACGTAGTCGGTGGCGTCGACGGCCACGAAGTAGACATATTGATCGGTAATGCCCGACTGAATGGATTGCTGGGCGCTAGCCGTCAGCGGCAGCAGGGCCAGCAAGAAGGTTGCAAGAATGCGTTTCATAGTCCGCTACCAATTGCGTGGAGGGTGGAAGAAATTGTTTTTGCCGTGGTGCCGCCGCCAGAGTCGGCGTGCTGCACAGCGCCCTTGTCTTGGTTGTCGCCTGTCGGGAACGCCCCGCCCCGAACATTGCCGGTGTCTTCTGGGGCAAAGTAGGTAAATCGGTTGGCGAAGGTGTCGCTGCCGCTTTTGGCAAACGGCGTCGCCCCCAAGGTTTCATTGTCGCCCAGGTCGTTGACGAAATCCGCAGACCCGGTGGAATACGCGGTCGCGCAGTTGCGGACGGCGTTCAGGCCGTAAGCCGCCACGTTTTCTGTGTTACTTCCCAGGTCGATGCCGACGCCGCCTGTGTCCGAAAACCCTTCCACTAGATTGTTGAGGATGATAGCGCCGTAGCGGTTCGATGTGCGGATGATTCCCTGCCCCGATCCGCCGCTAGACAAGATCGAGTTGCCAATGGCGATATTGGCGTCAAAGCCCAGTTGGATGCCGTCTGTCGCACCGCCAATCGTGATGATGTTGTTGATGATTTTTGTCGACGACCCGCCTCCTAGAATGCCCACGGTCGCGCTGGCGTCAGAGACGTAATTGCCGTAGATAAAGGACAGATTGCCGTCGATTCCCGTCGTCCCAAATGTGTGGACGTTGCACCCGATGATCGTGGCAGTCGACAGGTCGACCGCAATGCCCGTCGTCGTGTCAATCTCGCAGTTCTGTAGCGACCCGCTCGTCGAAATGGTGACAATGGTGGCGGACCCGCAGTTATGCAGGTGCATGTCAATGAAGTGGATATGCGCCGTTGAGGCGATGATGGCGTAGGTAGCGTTGCCGCTGATGCCGCCCACGCCCCCGTCGTTGGCCGCCGACGTATAACCCCGGATGATCAGCGGGGCCGCTTCGGTAGGCGTTCCGTAGGTCGCCAGCGACAGGGCAGCAGCCAGCACTTCGTCCGTGCCCGCCTTAACGTTGATTTGGTCGCCGTTGGTGGCGTCGCGGGTCACCGTGTCCAGGGCGTGCTGCAAGTCGCCGTAGGGGTCGCCTGTCGTGCCTGCCCCGCTGTTCCCAGCAATCGCAGGATCGACGTAGTATTGCGTCGGCGTTCCAGCCAGGGCGGCAGTTGCGACAACAACAGCCAGTAGGACGGTAAAAACTCGAATCATGGAACCACTCCGCTGGTCGCTGTATTGACTGCCGATACGTCGCAGCCGGGGTCGGTCCCGTCTACGCCGTTGCTCTTGGCCGGCGAATCGCTAGCCAGGGTAAAGTCGTCGTTGGCTGCGTCTGTGTATTTCAGGGCGGTTTCGCTGGCGATGGTCAGGTCGTTGCTGCTGTCAATGCCGGTCCAGGTGCCCACTGAGTCGATCAACACGTTGTGCGTGAATGTGTAGGCGGTCCAGGCAGCGTCTACCGAGGCTTTTCCGCTGGCTACCCCGTCCCGTTTGAACCCGTAGCTAGAGTCGGGGAGGATGTTGCTTGCGAAGTTCATGTTGCCGATAACTGTCCCCGGTAAGACGCATTGCCGGCTACAGTTGGCGTCGGCCTGGATGGTGTTGCGCCGGAACGTGACGTAGTTCATGCCGCCGCCCATCTCTGCGGCGTTCAGGGTCAATCCGTTGTCTGTGCCGATGTCGTAGCACAAATTGTTTTCCATCCAGATGCGATCTGGCGTGACGCCGCCGCTGCTGACCACGCCCGCCAACTGGATCAAGCCCATCACGTCGATGATCTTGTTCAGTCGCATCATCACGTCGCGGGTCTCGGTCCAGCTTGCCGTGCCGGCGCTCTTGATATTCCAGGCCACGCCGCTCTGATCGTCGGCCCAACAGTTCTCAAACACGTTCCCTTCTGCCCAGACCCGCAACCCCACCTTTAACTCGAACAGGTTCTTGACCTCGTAGTCGGTGCCGCCGTAGCTGCCGTCGTTAGGGTCCCAGGTGCGCGGCTTGAAGAAGTAGTTTTCGGTGAAGGTCCAGTCGCGGGGCATCGTGTCGGCGTTCTCGCTGTTTCCGCCGCCGAGCATGATGTTTTCGCCTGTCGCTTCCAGGTAGTTGTTGTGAATCAGGATCGTATGTCCGCCGCTAATCGCACTGATCGCCTGGTTGTCGTTGGTTGTGTGCAGTATGTCGCTGAAGTAGCTGTCGATGATAGCGCTGTTCTTGCAGTCGAACCGGACGCCCCGCACGGTGTTATTGCTGGCGTGACCGTGGATATAGCAGCGGTCGATGATGATGTTGTCGGGCATGGCGGCCACGGTGGTCATGCCAGACGAAGCATTCCAGCCGAGCCGCATGAGTCCGGTAGGATTGGTCGCATTGGTTTTGGTAATCTCGATTCCTACGAACCGATAGCCGTCTGCGTCGTCGCCTGCGCGTATCCCCCACACCTGCCCAGTGCCGCACTCGATCTTCGCCATGTTGCTCGTGTCGGACGGACTCACCCGCGTCCCCGCAGTCAGGCTGGCGTAGTTGCTGCTGCGGATAATCACCGGCAGCCCATTGCCTGCCGCTCGGGCTGGCAATACGAAGTTTCCGCTGTAGGTTGACCCGGCTGACAGTTCGATTACGTCGCCGTCTACTGCTGCGTCCAAATCGGCTTGAAACTCAGTGCCGTTGGTGGGGCTGTGATCGGCTGCGTCGCTGATATTCGACGGCAGCGAGGCGTCTACCGTGGCCGGGGGGATTGGATAGGCGTCGTTGGCATTGTTCGTCACAGCCGAGTCGGTGATGTCAGCCAATTCGACCATTGAGCCGTTCAGTAGGTTCCCGGCCGCTTGCGTGTAGCTGAGAGTGATTACCTCGGCCCCGCTGACCGTGCGGTCTAGCGACCAGACCAGCGAAGTGGTGCCGCTGCCGCTGCTATAGGTCGGCGTCAAGTCCGCTCCCACCGACGGCGACAGGGTAATGCCGGTCGAGCCAGTGATCGCCTCGTCAAATACCGTGGTCAGTTCGTCGCCGTCTGCGTTGATCGTTGCAGAGGTCATCTCTGGCGTGCCGCCGGTTTGCGACGAGTTATTGGTCACAGAAAAGTCGGTGAGTGCCTCTAGGCCGAACCCTTCGTTGTTGGCGAAATCGCCCGATGCGTAGTCGAGGTCGACCGTCTCGCCCGATTGAATAACGCGGGTGTCGATCGAAAATGTGTGAGTAGAAGTGCCGTCGCCGGCCGTCTGCGTCAACGCTGAATCGCCGCCAGACGAGTCCAGAGAAAATCCGGTGTCCCCGGTTACCGTTTCATTGAACACGACTGTCAGCACGTCGCCGGTCGTGTTGACCGTGGCGCTAGAGACAGTCGGCGGGTCGCCAGTTTTCGCGAGCACCAACATAGCCGCTGGCTTGCCATAAAGGACAGCAGCCGACAGCAGCACCGCAGCGATGATTGTTAGTCGTTTCATGTAAACCGTGCTTAGAACCCTATAAATCCAACAGATGCCAAGCGTCGCTGTCCCAGCGGAGACGCTGCTGTGCGGCCATGCTCTCGTCCTTGTCTAGTCCGTCCCAGTAGCAGACCGCTTCGACGCCTAGCCGTAGGAGCTGCTTCGCCCGTTCAACAACAACCTCTTGGGGAATGAACGAATCCCCGCCCGGCCAGCTTCTCGGACTGATGAACGGGATCACCGGCAAACCTGTCGCAGCGGCGTCGGAGATCCGGCCGGCAGAAAGGCGTCGCTGCGATCCGTTAAAGTGCACCGCGCGGGTGTAGTCGTGGGGCATGACGTAGTCGCAGACTGCCCAGACCGGCGCCAGATCCTCGGGTTCCATGTCCTTGGCGTGGCTGCCGAGGTAGACGTTCGACGAGGGGATGCCCCACACGCCGACCTTGGCGTCTTTCACGACCGTCTTCACGAGCTGCACAGCCTCGACAACCAGCCGGTTGACTTCCTCGACCGTGATCGGGTCTTTGTTGGGGCCGTTCACTCCGTTCCAAGGCTCGAAATCAACGCACAGCGGCCCGTCGTAGGATCGGGTGAGTTGCTTGCCGTAGTAGGTGTCGATCACGCGCGCCAGATCGGTCGCCGTCCGCAGCTTCCGGTGCGTCGTCTTCCCCCCGTCGAACAACACCGCCGAGGCGTGCAGGCAGGGCAGCACCGGCAGGCGGGGCTGAACCCGGCTGTACTGCTCGTCGTTGTAGGCTAGAGATGCGTAGATCATTGGTGTTCCATGCCGCCGGCCGACCTCATGCCGACCGGCGGCGACCCGTCCTGGGAGACTCTCAATCAGTGTCGAACTATCGACCTCGTCACCGTGCGCGAGCGTGCGGCAGCTCGGCCACGGAGGAGGCCCCGTTGCTGGACCACGACCCGTTCGACCACTGGCTGCTCGACAACGACCTTCTGGCGAACCGCCTGCTGCTGCTTAACAACGGCTCGCTGCTTCACTACCGCTCGCTGCTGAACGACCGGAACAGCGTATTGCTGCACAATCGGCTGGGCGATCACGTACTCCACCGTGGGAGCGGCGACGGCGACGGAGGCGACGGCAACTTGGCTGCAAGCGGAGTTGCAGGCGTGGGCGGCCAGCGGGACGAGCAGCAGGGCGGCGACGGCGACGATGGGCAAGTATTTTGGGTATCTCATTCTGTTTCCTCAGTTCTCTCGGCGTAGAGTTCTCCGATGATGGCGCCGAGGGTGTCATCATCGAGGCCCTTGTTGGGCGGCATTCGGTTGTTCCAGCTTTCGCGCATGATGCGGTCGCGCAGTTCGGCGTGTTCGGCAGAAAGGATGTCGACGGTCCCGTCGAGCCAAATGTTTCCCTTCGGCGAATCGCCGGAATGGCACTTGCCGCAGGTGGCGACGATCCGGGGAAACTTCGTTGTGTACTCGGCCAGCGGTTCCGGTTCCTCTGGCGTGCCGGCCGCTGGGCCGCCTATCGCTCCGACGGCTTGCTGCTGGGCGAGCAGCTCGACAGCCGCGCGGAATCCACGGAGCCGTTGCAGTTCCTGGTACTCGTCGGACTGGCGAAGCACGGCCGTTCCAACTGCGTTCTGTTGCAGGTGCGTGCCGATCTGGTAGCTGACCTGGGGGAGGTACTGCTGCTGGATGACCGCCGGCTTTTGGACGATCCGCTGTTTCGCAACGACCCGCTGCCGACAAACGCCGTTAACGCACTGAGCATCAGCAGGGACAGCCAGAGCAAAACAAAACCAAGCAAGTGCGATGAACTTCATCGGTTCCTCCAGTCAGCCATGACGGCCTTGACGATCAAATAGCTTTCTTCCCAGGCGGCGCGCGGCACGGTCTCGCCGTAAGCCAGACCAGAGACTCGGGCGCCGAGACTTGTTCCCTTGGCGGCGGCCCACGCCAACGCCAGCCGCAGTTCGTTGGGGTCGGCGTGCAGCTCGTCAGCAGCAGCAACCAGTCCAAGACGCCGCTCGTATCGGGCAACAGCCTCGCGAAAACGCTTGGCGGCCGTCTCGGAGTCAACGCCTGTAGCCTCCAGAACGATGGCCTGATAATCGCTGCTATCTCGGAGCAGGTCAGTCTCAAGGTCGGCGAAATGGAATGATTCGAGTCGAGCGGCATCGCCATACCCATAAGCCTCCACTCCTTTCTCGACGTAGCGGCGCAGTTCGTTCTGCGTTAGCGGGTTAAGGCCGCCGCCGTGGCACTGGATGCAACTGCCGGGGTTGCGGATCTCGGGCAGACCCCGGAACTCGGTGTGGTCGACGACCAGATCGGTCGGAGCCCGGTCGACGAGGTTTCCTTGTCCGTCGGCGAGGAAATAGACTTGCAAGGTTCCCTGCGTCCCGGTCCGCAGGGAAATCTTGCGAACTCCTAGGATCACCTCCTCTCCGTCGTGAAAGAATGTGCCATCCGGGCGCTC
>ERZ869936.797-NODE-797-length-26579-cov-15.080418_pt1 | contig 26579 bp, 44 predicted proteins | sample MGYA00520876_ERZ869936 | MGnify/ENA primary metagenome ERZ869936 (study PRJEB32218, sample SAMN09650985) | biofilter metagenome | isolation source: enrty point of leading RO module | place: Saudi Arabia: Thuwal, RO plant located on Red Sea | collected 2016-02-17 ... | reverse complement strand
ATGTCTCCGTTCTCTACCTCAACAAAAATGTTTTGAACATAGTCCCATGCTGCCACATTGTTCTCCGAGGTGAGGAATTGATACTCAAGACCTCCTGACGGAGCTTGCGGAATAGTTGTATTCTCAAAAGAGATTGTCCCACCTACAACCTTTACTACGTTGACAGTGGGATTTGTGACCTTGATTGCAGGAACTGAACTGCCAGTTACTTTTACAACGGGTGTGGTTCCTTGGACAATGTTGACAGAAGCCATCAGCTTACATCTTCATTGATTACAAACGAACCATAAAGCCTGGTCTTCACCAAGTCTCCATTAGTCTCTTCAAGATCGTAAACGTAGTTGCCTGCAGTCCATCCTCCAGTAGTTCCAGATCCGATTGTAATCGTAAGCTTAGAGTTTGTAGCATCTCCATCAGCTATTGTAAAGTTACCAGCAGTGGCAGTAAATTCATAAGACCCAGAAGTATCTGTCTCAGCTACTTTCATTTCGTAGTTGTCAGCAGTAGTGGAAATTGCTTCCCCAAAGTCAACAGAGAGAGCAAATGTATCTCCCTTCCTGCATGTAATGTCAAGCCGTGAAGCTGTATCTAGATTAACCTTCGCCATCAGTGATTTGGTTTACGATTTGTTGTACCTCTCCATCGAGACCTTCGTCTTCTGCTTGGAGCTCTCCTCTTACCCCATCCCTCTGTGAGATGAGCTTGCTTTGTTGAACGGCCTGCTTCTTCACACGCTCGTCCTTTCTATCTTCTTTCAGAACCTCAAGCTTTTCCTTGAACTCCTGATCCTCTGTTCTGAATCCGAGAGTAGCCTGAGCCTTGATCATCTCGATCTCCTTACGCATTTCGTGCTTAGCTCTTTCCATCTCCATATCCATCTGCATCTTAGCCTGCATCTCCTGCAGCTTAAGCTGAGTTTCCATCTGCAACTCTTGCTGTCTAGCTTGCGACGCAGCCATAGCAGACTGCTGCTGAATCTGAGCTTGCTGCTGAGAGTTCTGCATGGCGATCTGCTGATTCATCGCTACTCGCTTTTTACGTCTGACAATCAACAACCGCTCAGCCTGACTCAAGTCCTTGAGCTGCCTGATGGCAATCGCATCCTCGATGTCAAGCTCCTTTTGAGCAAGCGAGACCTGGATGTTTTGCTCCAAATACTGTCGCTCACTTTCTTCCATTTCCTTAACCACCATCACTCCGAAGTTGTACAGGGACAGCTTCTCAAACGTAGAAATCATATCCATGTTCTCACTTCCAATAGCGTTTGAGTAGGATCTAAACAACACAGAGTCTCTTGGAATGATCTGCACACACTTGACAATATCAGAGCACACCTTCTTGAACAGCATTGTAGAAGAGTTGGTGATGTCTCCAATAGCGTTGTTGGCAGCCGCAAGCGCTTGATTGCGAACGCCTACCAAGTCGTTGGTATTTGGCGAGGTCGCGTCCATAACCTCATTGATACCCGTAGCGTCACGGATGAGTCTGAGGTAGTGGTTGTAGATGCCGATGAACTCGTTGATGTTTCTTACAGCGTTTCCAATCTCTCTGATTGGTGGGTTCTGGAAACCTCCGTCAGGGTTCTTGCTTCTGTAGTAGAAGACACCCGTCTGCTCGTAGATGTCGTGGAGCTCAAGAGGCTGTAGTTCTCCGCCCTTTCCGAGCTGCACATTTTCCAATCCCTCGATGTCAATGATGATTCCGTCTGGCTTCGCTTTTGAGATAGCCTGCTGAATCTTCAAGTGGGTAAGCTGAAGCTGGTCAGCAAAACCAATGCAGCTGTTCACCATCGACTTAGGAATCATGTCCTGGATGTTCGTAGCCGCCACAGAATAAGACAGGTTAGCACGAGACAAATCGTGCATGTTCTTTGGTACGTTGGTCTTCAATCCGTAGTCAAACAGCATCTCACAACCGAGGATGTAAGACCCTCCGTAAACAACCTCATTGTCAATCTCGCTGATCGATCTGTTGTATACAGAGCTGCTAGGACCCTTTCTCTGATAGAATCCGATGTTGCCGTACTTGCTTGGCTTCTCCTCAAAGTACATGGTTTCAACAACCTTGAACTCAAAGTCCATGACGTCAATCATGTACTCGTCATAACCGAAGCGAGTCTTGTTTCTCTTTCTGTCGTAGAAAGTTTCGTTAAGCTTACCTACGTTGTAGTTGTATTTGGAAGCCGCTTTCTGAGCGATCTTCTTGTAGTCCTCTTCAGAGAACTGATCACCCGCGATTCTTTTCAACTCGTAAATCGGAATCTGTCGGATGTGTCCAGCGTATACAAGATCACCGAAGTTTGGGTCCTCAGTGTAGCTGTGAATAAACTTAGAAGGGTCTACGTAATCAGTCTTGATACCGTAGTTAGGATCGTTTGTTCTCTTCACTACCGCCATGCCAAGCGTAGTGATATCGTGAACACATCTTCTGTAGATAGAATCGTGGAAGTCATTCCACTTCAAGGTGAGCTGAGTTGCGAGTTGAGCTGCAATCTCTCCAGAAGACTTTACGTTATTCTCAATGAAGATCTCCGCTTCCTCTAAAGTATCAGGAAGCTTCTCAGCTTTGCTGATGTCCAGCCCAATCTTAGAGTTGACTTCCTTAAGCTCCTTCTTCTTCTTGATGATCATTTCAACCTTTCTTCTCTCCCTGTCTTTCTCGGAAGATGAAAGCGGATCAACTGCTTCAAGGTTTGGGTACGGATTACCCGCCATGATCTTGTTCTCCACGATACGCACAAACTTTGGAAGGATGGGCACTGGCGTGAAGTCCAGGTTTAGCATGGTCCCGTCTCCGTTGTTTGGATCGAGACTGGTCAGAAGCTGTCTATAGATACCTGTATCCTGGGTTCCGTTAGCGTAAGCTCTGTTCTTTTCGAAAGTCTTTGACCTTTGTCTAAGAAGAGATGTGTCTTGCTCAACGCTGCCCCACTGAGCTTCGATGGCCTTGGCATATTTTAGGCCATACTCCTTGCTTTCCTTTTCACCTCTACTTGCTAGGGGGTCTGGAAAGCCAGTAGCATTCTTAAGTTTATTATTGTACATGCTGGCACAAATATACTAAAATCAGCGGTGCCACTCTTTTGTCTTGTGTTTGCGGAAAAACTTCTTGTCAACGAAAGAAGTCTTTGGCTTTTCTTTTGTTTTCTGCGCAGCAAGAAGTGCCAGACCAGAACTGATTGTCAAGTCAAACTTGGTTCTGTTTGTGATATTATATCCTATCCAATCCTCAAGGGTTCGGTTGAAGTACATCTTACCAAACTCATCAGTCTTGGGATTGATTCCTACGTGATCGTGAATGTACGATTCGATAGCGTGGGCGTGTGATTGAATCACATCTTGCGAGTTTGACGGAATACCCTTTGTTTTTACGTTGACTCTTGAGCTTCCAGACGACAGGAACTGAGGACGATCCATAAGATATTCATCGTAACCTCTTGATTCAAAATACCTTACAATACCGTACTTGTTGTTCTCTACGAGAAGAGGGTAGCCATAGTAAAAGGCACACATTAGTACATCCTCATAGAAGATGCTGGCAAGGTCAGGTCGTGACGCATACTCAACAACGAACATGTTGGACGGGGCGTCCATACTAAACTTATTGTATAAATGAAGAGCTCCCTTCGAGCCGCGTCCATCCACCGTTTGGTCAAGGTCATAAGAGTCAACACCACCGCAACCCACAAGATGATTTGCAGGTTTTTTCTTGCCTCTTTCTTCATAGTACTTGTTTCTATTCTCTGCCTTGGGGTGCCAACATACCCTGAACCTACCATTCGGAGTTGGTGAGAACACAACCTCTTTGTCTTTTTCCTTCCACATGAAGTTTCCAGTCACGACAGGGTTGGGGTACAGGTTGTTGTTACTATCTATTTGTTGATAAATCTTTCCGATATTAAACAGACTACCCTCGATGCTATCTCTGAATGCCTCCTCTTCCGTCCAAGGAAACTGGCGTGTTACCTCGTTGAGTTCCGATGGGTCGTCTTTGAGGCTGTCCCTTTCGTTCTTAAGAAAGGTCTTCGCGCCAGAAGGTACATTATCCCCATCAATGCCATCCACATCTCCACTAGGATCATCCACGACTGGGTTTCCATAAACGTCGAAAAATCCCTCCAATGCTTCATAAGCTGGGATAAAAATTCTGTAGAGGCCACTACGTGTGCGTCCATTTGCATTTCGTTTTGATGGGTCTGAGTCTTCCCAAAGATCTTTGTATTCGCTTCCGCCTTTGTCCATGGGGTTCACAGTAGAACCCACCATAGCCTTTCCCACAACCTTACGACCCACGATAAGACACGTGCGCTCAATACGCCAAGCCTCACGAATGTCAACTGGCTTCTCCCACTTACCTGCCTCATCAAGATACAGAAGGTGTAGCTTCTCACCGTCATAAGCGTTGTTGGTTGTGTTCTTCCAGTTGATGATTGTATTCAGAGCGTCGCCTCTCCTTGAAATCTTGTTGCTCTTGGTGATTCTCTTTGAAGGCTCTCTAAACGCGAGCTCCATGCGGGGGTTGGTGGTACCGTCCTGAATAGGCTTAAAGAAAAATGGGTATGACTTGAAGATCGGAACGACCTTCTTCATGAAGATGTTTTCCTGAGAATCCTTACCAGTCTTCGACTGTATTCCGAGCAGCTTATCCTTAACCTGCGTAGCTTCGTCGACAAGTACAGAAGAACAGATATTAGTATACCCAGAACGGCGACACTTAGTATAAAGCTGACCGAGACAACGGGGATCAGCTTCGCACGCAGCCATGTGGAGAAAGATTTCACGCTGGAAGGCAAGATAGTAAGGATACCCGATATCGATTTTTGACCACTGGAGAAGCATGTAATGTCTCCCTGTAATGTACGTAGGGACGCCATTGTTGTAAAACCAAACACCGTTACGCCTGCGCTCAAACTCTTTTTCGATGAAAGGAGAAAAGCGCTTTCGAAACTCGGAAGGCTGTTCGAACCACTCATCCATACTTCCAAGCCTTTGCAGTTCCTCGGGCATAGGTGTCCTTTGCCACATCTGCAACTTCTTTGGTTTGTCATGGAAGAGAATCTCAGATCTGGACGGCTTTTTTGGAAGAGCAACGAGAACCCCATGGAGTTCGATGATCTCTCCCACTGAACCTCCAGGGTCCAGTACAACAGCTTTATCTTCATATCCTTTTACATCAATCAGCATTGGTCTTTTTGTGAGAAAGGTTTGGAAGCATTATATCATAAACTGATGATATCTGCTTTGCAGCCTCAACATATCTGCCAAGATTATTTACACTTTGATTATGAAGAGCGTCTGACTCGTTACCATATTCTAAAATTCTATCTTCACGCCAGAAGTCAAAGAATGAATAAGCATTCGGAACATTCAGTGCTCTTAAAAGCAGACCGTTGTTGTTGTAAAATATAGAGAAATAAAGATCATCGGACCTCAACACTTCTTTCGTTTTTGGTAGAGATTCGAAGAAATTCATAAACCCCTTTAAGTCTTTTGCGTCTACGCAGACCCCGCCAAAACCCTCTACGATTTGATATTGCAAAAATCTTTCAAAGTGTATACCCACGTTGCCGTCAACGAAACAATCAAAGCACGAAGCCCCAACAACCGTTCCTGGTTTAGATGAGATCATCATGCACGAAATCATTAAAGGAGGGTACAATACGTCGTCATCAAAGTAAACGAACTTGTCTGCATCGATATCGTTTTTTTCACAATACATAATAGACCCAATCAACTTAGTTCCTGGGCCAAGGTCTTCATCGATCACATTCAATGTGACTTTGTCTCTTACGAAGGATGGGATTTCGTACTCTTCTTCGCCTCTGTATTTTTTGGGAATGTTGAGCAGGATCAAGTCTGGCTTTGTTTCTTGAGAAAGAATTGAATCTATAGTCTTCTCACATTTATGAATCCTTGAGGGAGATGTAGTAAACGATGCAACAATCATGACTTTCTCTTTATCAATTTGGGGCCACTCTCTGACTTAATCTTTTTTGCGAGACTCTCAAACATGTGCGTGTAATCGCTACACGTGTGATTGTTTTGCTGCTTCTTTTCTGGCATGTCCTCCTCTATGTTCACGCCAAGGAAGTCACTTATATCCTTTGAGTGAGACCAAAAATGATCTGTGTGAAAGGAGAGAATGTCGTAGTCTTCGTTTACATTACAGTTATGATAAGAGTCAAAAAATGATTCATATCCTATCTTATCACAATTCTTCAGCACAGACTCTTTGTTGGAGTAAGAGAGCTTCGTTACTTCAGAGCCTATGTTCTTCATGTGGGTTTCGCTACAAGCTTTTGATGTGTGAACAGAGCAACATGGGTTCCTATACACAAAGAGAATCTTGCAATTTTCTTTTAGTGGCTTGCTGTATTCAAAATGCTCCTCGGTATAATTCACCTTCGAAGAAGGGGCTTTGTTTGAGTGAATATGAATCGCATCAATTCCCTTAGACCTTAAGTGATTGACGATTGTCCAGCTGGCGCAACCTCCGTAACTGCATACATAAACAATCATTTAGATGACTTTTCCAAAGCTTTTTTGTAAGCTTCCAAGTGACCCTCATGAACACTCTTTTCCTCTTCTGACATGTCAAATGAAAGAACCCTTTCTAGGTTCGAAACGGCCAAGTCGTAGAGGCCGATCCTGTAACAACAGTAGGCATAGTGAGCTCTAAACCGAACGTACCTGTCATAGTCGCTCTTATGAAGGTTGACGTGATCATCATCTGCAATGCTAGCAGCTGCCTGTGCAATAGCAAATGCTGCAAAGTGCATTTCCTGCAACATGTAAATCTCCATAATGATGATGGCAGGTTCGATTCTGTACGGGTTGTAAGTCCAAGCCTTCATGGTCCAGTGTATACATTCAGCTGGACTTTTGTTAAGCTTCATCATAGCCTTTGATATTTCAATGGCTGCAATCTCAAGCTCATCCTTGAATCCGTCGTCGGTGATTTCAAGTCTCTTCTTGTAGTACTTGATAGCTTTTGCATGATGACCAGAGTCTCTGTAGGATTGAGCTAAGTAGAATAAAGTTCTAGAGTCCTTTGGATTCTTCTTGTGTTCCTTCAACAGAATCTTTGCATCATTCTCATACTTCTGCTTTTCTGTTGCCGCCCTTTTAGTGGGGGACGACCTAGCAACCACATGACATCCTGGAACGTGATAGCATGGTGTAGGGACGCCGTCGACCATCAATACCTCATGAAGAACACCGTGATAAGCCCAGTTGTGTTTTGGGTTGACGACACAGTTTCTTGTAAACGTGTATCCATTTACATGAAACTCCATAGCAGCGCCATGGTCTCTGTCCTTGTCTAAAGCCCCAAGTGGGTCTTCTAAATCAGTGACGAAGTTGTCATCTGCGTCCATAAACCAAACAAAGTCCCCATGCTCTTTAGCGAGTTCAAGGACGTAGTTTCTGTTGGTTGAGAAGTCTTCCCACTTATGCTCGTGAAGCTCTCCAGTAATTCCGTGCCCATCCATGATTTCTTGGATAAGCTGTTTGGTGTTGTCTTCAGATCCAGTGTCTGAGATAACCCAGTAGTCGATGTAATCCTTGACGCTATCTAAGCATCGCTGGATGTCCTGCTCCTCGTTTTTAACGATCATAGCAAGACAGATCTTGTTCTTACCCATCAGTATACTCGACCGTGGCTATCTCGTTTGAAAGAGGGGACCCCTGTCTTAGGGTTCTTAAGTTCCATGTATTCACCACATGGGCACTTGATGTCGTGGTATGCACCGTTCGGACCGAACTTAATCGACACACCGCTCTTGCTTTCTTCGTGCTTCTTGTCGCAGTCGCAAATGTAATCAGCCATTGTTATTAGATTGAATTGTACGCCCGCCAGGATTCGAACCTGGGACCGTCTGCTTAGAAGGCAGATGCTCTATCCAGCTGAGCTACGAGCGCAGTCGGAAAGCTTAGTTGCAATCAACGTCAGGAGCGCCGAGAGCTCCGATGTCTGGAAAGTCTGGGCCTTGCTGCTTCCAGTTGTGGTATCTGTGGTGCTTTGTAACTGTAGAGTGTGGGGCGCATGAGGCCAACAAGAAGCAGACTGAGAGTAGAGTAAAAATGAATTTCATACAGCTAAGATATCAGAACTTATTCATAAAGTCAAGAAGAGACTTACGATATTCTTCATCCTTTAGAGTATCAGTATGGAACAAGTACGCAAAACTGTCTTGTCTGTCTGGGTTCGCCTTGTACCATGCGTTGATGCTGTCCAGGTCAGAATCAGTCATTTGAGGTGAGTCAATCACCCCATACTTCATCATTGCGGCCTTAGTAGCCATAGCCTTGGCTTCAGCCTCCATGTTGCTTCCTGGTCCAGACAAAACGTAGTTCTGAAGATTACCCTCGCCGTATCTTCCTGTGTATACAGCATCCAAAAGTTCTGGGCTAAATGCTTTCTTTACAGCTTTTCGTAACTGTCTCTTAGCTTTTCCTACTCCACGACCCAGGGTGTTGTCCAGGAACTTTCTTGCCTGAGCCCCATGAATAGACTCTTCGTAATTTACAAGCTCATCATCTTTAAGAGACTTTGCTATTGCAGCCTTCCTTCGACTTACCTTTTCACCTTCGATACCGCCCGTTTCCACAAGGAAGCTTAGAACATCTTCGACTCGCACTTTATCTGGCGATTTGTGCATGGGGTTAGCTGGGTTTGCAAACTCTGGCATAACACCAGCTCCATAATCTTCTACAAGAATAATCTCAGGAAACTTATGCTTCTTCGCTCTACTTGATCCAGCTTCGGCTAAGTAGTTTAAGATCTCTTTCTCAAACTGAGTTAGTTCTTTTGGCTTTCTGGGCATACGCAAATATAATCAATCCTCGTATTCCTCATTCCACATGCTTTCCCAGAACTTGTAACGCTCTACATCCTTGTCAGTTATGGTGATGTTACTCCACCAGTACTCACCTTGAGAATCTTTCTGCAAATCCTCCTGAGTAGTCTTTGTCTTCTTCGATTTGGCCATTGTTCTGTAAGTCTGTCACCATCTGCTCTAGCTTCTGGCGCTCAATGATTAGTTCTTTGCAATCTGTTGCTGTCTGCTTAATGGACTGAAGTTCAGCCTTGCGAGCACTGCCACTGACCTCTGGGTCTACTGGCTTGCGGATCTCGTCAATCATATTGTCGATTGCAGCCGCCATGCTATCCATCAACCGCTTAGATGCGGATATGGTATCAAACTTCTTCCTCGACATAGAGAAGGTCTTCTGCGCGGACGCGGTAGTACTCCTTGCCATCTACCTTGAGTCTGTAGTCCATGTTCTTTTTGAACCCTACGATGTCTCCTACTTCAAGGCCGAGGTCTGTTACCCATTCCCCAGAGGTGAATGCGACTCTCCCCCGAAGCTTAGGTGATTCTTCAAGAGATACAGTTTCGACGATGGTGGTTTGCTCCACTTCGGGTTCGTCAACTTCTTCAAGTAGACACCAACCCGAAAGGAGTTTGACTTGTCCTTGTTGATCCTTAAAAGCGAATGCTTGGCTGGCCATGGGAGTTTCGGGCCCATGAGAGTAAACAACGACGTAGTGATCTTCATGTCCTGTTAGTGGTTGTCCGTCGTTGATAACGACGTGATGATGAAAGTAAAGCGTATCCCCCTCTTTCACTCCATGGTCATACTTGAACGGGGCGGCTACCACCTTACCCTCGTTCACTCTATTCTCAAACTCTTTGAACCTGTTGTCCACATAGAGTTCCAGTCCTCCGTCTGTTGTGACGGTATCCTTGATCCTCGTAGGGATCTCCACAATAAAGTAATTGTACGTTTTCATTAGAAGTTAAGATCAAATTCAAGTAAGCAAGGCATTTCGTCTACCGCCTTCCACAGCAGGGTTCCGTCCTCTCTATCGATATAGATAAGGTACCTGACCTTGCCGTATTTCATTAGGTGCCTTTCGTCTTCTAGAATGGCTGACACCTTTCCATCACCAGCACGCATACCGATGTAGTACGCCATGCCGTTTTTAGGGTCACGTCCTATTACGATTTTTCTGATTAGTCCTTCCATAAGGGAACATTTTATTTAATTTCTCTTGCCTCTGTTCACAGCCGCAGTCTTTTGTGACGGCCTTGACAAGTGCTTTTAGTCCAGATGCTTTTGTTGCTCTAGCGATAGTATCGCCTAATCCTTTGTCCTTCATGTCAGTTCAAAGATATACCAAGATCTCCGAGCATGTCCTCCAGATCTCCACCTGATTCAGTGTACATCTCATCCATGATCTCTTTGATGATCTCAAGCTCACTTCTAGAGCTGAGGTTGAAACTGAACAGAGACCTCATTTCCACATTGTCAGGATCCTTTTCGATGTCGAACTCATCCATCAATCCGATAACCATGCCTGCCATGATCCTATCCCTGTACTCAGAAGCGTTGATCATATCCTCAATCTTCTGAACGTGGCTGTAAACTTCAGCGATAAAATCTGCTTCTTCCTTTTTCATGATACGTTAAAGATAAGGATTATCTTTGATCTATGCCAAAGTCAAAAGTGAAACGATCCAGACTCTTCCGTGAGGTATCGTTCTTAGACAAAAAGTTCGTCAACAAAAACTTCCTGAAAGACCTTCGTAGTAAACGAACAATGTTTTGCGAAGATAACGGGGTTACTTTCAGTCACCTTGAGTTTCTTCTTTGGGCTTACGACAAAGAGTTCTGGACTCTCAACTACGCGGCTGATGAGTACGGGTTCAACAAGAACAACATGGGGGACAGAATCATCTACCCGCTCATGAAAGCAGGGTTGGTGTACAAGCACTTCGATAAGCTTACGCCTAGTGATCGGCACGAAGATCATTTGTTCAGGGAAGAAACCAAGTACAATTATAGGGTGCGATACGCAATCACCCAAAGAGCTAGGCTGTTAGTTCAGCGCTTCTACGCTTTATTTAGCGAATAGCTCTGTAGCCTCTCTTCTTAATTCTACCGCCCTGAGCGTTGTTGTAAAGGTCCCTCTCGATGTCACCCGTTGGGGTATAGTTGCTGTAGGAGTACGTACCTCTGATATTCTGTCCTGCTCTCTGCTGCCTCAAGGCTTCTTCGTGCTCAGGCAAAAGAATAGTATCCTCTGTATAGGGGTATCCGTATCTACCCTGCTTCTTGCGCATAAGCTCCTTTGCATCCTCCCTTCGGTATGCTTCGTCAAGCTTGGTTTGCATACTCTGTGGTGTGGGCACCTTACCCTGCTTCTCCAGAAGTTTATCTCTTTTTTTGTCGAGCCTCTCTGCACGCTTAAAAGCTTTGGTCTCCTCTTTAGAGGCTTCGTCATCAGTGACCTCCCTCATCTTGTTGCTACCCATGAAGTCATCGGCCATTCTAGCAGCGTCAGCCAAAGAAGAAGCACCTCTTGTAGCTCTAAAAAGATCAGACTGATACTCAGCCTCAGCAGCATCTCGTCTGAGTTGATTTTGAGCAAGTCTTTCTCCCTCCATCTGACTCGCCTTCTGATCCGCCTCCCGCATAGCGTCAGTGGTCTTGTCGATTCTCTTCTGAAGGCGAGCAGCTTTTCTTTGATCCCTCCTACCCTTCATAGACAGATCTTGACTTGGGTCGTAAGTCTCACCACGCTTCATAGCTCTGTAGGTTCTACGAGCAATGCGGTCTCTGGTTCTGTCAGACTCCTGTCTAAGAGTAGCTTCTGGTCTTTCTGCACTACCCATCATCATGCCAAGCTCCTCTGCTTTAGAGGGATCGTCAGATGCAGATCTAGATGTGGCTCCAGCTGTGGCTCCAGCTGTAGTCCCAGAAGCTTTGTTTTTGAAGTATGTCCTAGACCCTTCGATAGGGTCCGTAAACATGTTACCCCCCATGAGATCTGGGGTCCTATATCCAGAACTAGTTTGCCCAGACGAAATGCTTAGTCCCGATCCAAAACGAACGGATTCTCCTTCCCTAGCTTTCTTAATTGGTCGGTACTTACGCATATACAAATATAATCAAGTTAGGACTTCGTAATAAACCTTGCCCTTATCGTCTCTTTTAGCCACAAGACAGCGGTTACGATTGTCCTCTTCAGAAACATAACTGACGTGAACCCAATCAGGATTGTCTTCAGTACCAAACTCCCAAACGATTTGATCAAAGTCCAGATTTTCTTTAATGTAGTTGAAGATCTGAGCGTTTGTACAACCGTTGTATACGTCTGCATCAAGGTCAAGCGCTCTTCCTTCCATGTGCTGACTGCTCTTTGAACCGCCGATAGCACGGTTGAGCTCAGGGCAACGATAGCCGCTCGACACGTATATAGGAGTTCTGAAAGCGTCCCTAAGAGGTTGAAATATGTTGACTGCAACTTCCTTAAGATTGGAGAGAACTGCTTCATCATTGGGGGTGTTGTCAATACCCAACCGCTTGGCAGTCTCGCTACGCAAGCATTCGTTGAGTGATAAGTTTTTAGATAGTTTCATGAGCCTGTATTTAGTCCGCTCCTGCTGAGCCTGGGTGTCTTTTCTTCAATCTATACAACTGAGTATTAGCTCTTCTCTTTCTGAGCCTGTTGATAGGGTTGTACATGATCATGCCTGCTCCTCGCGATCCAATACCCTGTCTCCAATCCTGGTTCAATCTATCCTTTCTGTTTTTGATGCGGTTGTGCTTTTTCCCCTTCATTCCCATAATAGCATCTGCGAGCTTTTGGGCAAACACGCGGTCATCCCCCTCTTCATCACCTGAGGCCCCTCCAGTACCGTCATAAGCAGAACAGGCTCCGCCTTCACATCCACCTTGAAGGTTAAACGCGTCTTCACCCATGTCGAGCTTAGCTTCAAACGTATCACCCTCTTCCTCCTCTCTATTTTCTCTTTGCTTTTGAGCAATGTTTTCAAGAGCGTTTCTTAGGTTAAAGTTGGCACGATTCGCAGCAATAGACGCTTTCTTTTCCTTGCTAGGGTTGAGCTTGATCTTACGAAATATTGGTTTAGCCATGTCGTTGTTATTCCATGAATTGCATTGGCATTCCACCCATACCTTCTTGAGGCATCTGCTCCTGCATCATTTGTTGTTGAGCCATCTGCTCTTCTTCCATTTGCTGCTGAGCCATCATCTCTTCGAGGGCTTCCTCGTCGAGAACGAGGTCGCCAGCGTCGTCTCTAGAAACAGGGTATTGCTCTGGCGCGATCATCTCGTTGCCGAGATCATCCTGCCCTGCGATGTACATCTCCCAGTTGCCGAACACTTTATTGCGGCCACCTTCTTCATCTTCGTAGATAACGTATGCTCTACCAGTCTCTGCTTCGTACATGACAGGAGAGGCTGCCTCCCCAGGCATGATCATCTCTGGCTCTGACGCCCGCTCCTCGCGCTGCATCATCATGTCTCTGAGCATGTCGCTCATTGTGCTTGAGTTCATCATATTGCAAATATATCAATAAAAGCTCATTCCACTTTTTGCAGTCTTGACTGGCTTGATCTTCCCACCAGTGTAGTAGTCGAAGTCACCCCTTCCTGCGTGATACTTGTCCAGGTATTCTTGAACAGACTTGTTGACTCCACCAACCTCGTAACCTGTTCCATCCACCAGCGATGCAAAGTATTCTCTTGCGCCCTGTCTACCCAAGTAGTTGGAGATGGCAGCTACATCATCGAGTGAGAAGTTCCAATCGTCACCAAGCTTTGGCATGTACTCTTTGGTGAGGTCGATGGCATTGCGTCTAAGAGATGGGGCATTGATACCCTCGTTGACTCTCATGTCAAAGACCTTTTCCTGCAGCTTCCTGTTTTTAGCGAACTGCTCTCTAGACACCCCCTTCATAAAATCTAGGTCCTTGATCTCATTGTAGAGCTGACCGTACAATCCAGTAGCAGAAGAGTTAGGATTCATCATAAGCTCCCCATCCAAAGACTCCGCGTAAGCAATACCTTTTTTCAGGAGGTCGACATCAAGCTGTTGTCCTTCATCCTCTTCTTCCTCCACCTTGCCTCCCTGGTCTAGCGAATAGAGCAAAGCTTTGGCGCCTCCTCTTGTGACGAAATTCATCTTATCTCCTGGGTTGGCATCAATGATATCATAGCCGATATCCTTAATCTCATCTCTATCCATCCCAGTGATCTCAGCCGCCTTGTCAAGATCATCTGCCAGCATGCTATAGTTGTCCCTGAGCTTACCGACTACACCCGAAGCACCATCACCTTTCCCTCTGAACATAGTGGCATACTTGTCAGCCATGTTGTACAGCGCTGCTAGCTGCTCATCATCCAAGTCAGCAAGCCTATCGAAATCTACATCGGCGGCCAAACTGACAAACCCTGGGACATCCGTCCCTTTGATGTTCATAAGCCGCTTGGCAAGTCCAAGTTCTTCAATGGTAGGGGATCCATCGTCCATCATCCCACCTTCAACATACTTAGTGATAGCTTTCATAGGGCAAATATAAGGAGATAGTCCTTGCGCCTATTCAGCAACTAAAGCTAACAGCCTTCGTTTTCGTAGACAAACGACTTATTTACTTAAGAAGCTTCGAAACACTTGCTCAAGACGTCCATTTCGCTTAGTCGCTTGGGCGAAGTTACAGCAGAAAAGCTTAAATGTCAACCCCCTAAGCATTTGTGTAGGTAATGTAGGCTAATGTACTGTCATAGAACAGCTTATGCGCTTATATATAGAGCCGTGGGGTCCCCGATCGAGGGGGAACCCGCTAAGAAAATGGGGGGAGTAATACAGATCTGTGGGATTATACGTACCCCACTACCTACGCACACGCCTACGGAATCGAATGCGTTACCCCCGTGGGTCAGGAATGCGACACACAACGTGTATATGCTCATGCGTGAGAGCTAACCCGCTATGTTTCAGCAATTTATCCAGCCTTTCTTGGAGCATAGCTACAGCAAGACGACCGCAACTCGTTGCTTTCCACCGCATGACAATCCCCCACCTCACCTAACACTCGAACCTACACCCGCACCAACGCCGACACACTGCACACCACGCAGGACACGTCACATACGCTAGACGGCCCCATGCCTTACGCACATACACGAAATCTTCACGCGTGTTTTACGAAGTAAAATCGTGTACGGATTTAGTCCCTCAAAAATTTGCAGAAACAAAACCCATGTCCTTACCTTTGGACCATCGGTTCGAAAGTCGAGCCGTGTCAAACTTCAAATCACACATCATGTCAGATGTACGTATCGAACTGCTGAAAGCAGTCAAGACGACGGTCAACGCCGCGTCATTCTCTCCCAACAAGTCCCGCATCGAAGATGCCAAGCGTCAGGTAGCCAAGCTCATGTCATACGTTGAGAGCCTTGAGGCTCCGAAGCCCAAGCGGAAGCGGACCAAGGGCAAGTCAGGCAAGGCCAATGCAGCTACTAGAGTAGCTGACAAGCAAGAAAAAGCCTTCCACGGCAAGGCGGACACACCCGTCACACCACGTCACACCAAGCGTACGGCCTCCGTTGAGGAGGCTCGGAAGTCAGCCCAAGAGGTGTCTGACAAGTCAGGTGCTACGGCAAGGGCCAAGCGGAAGGCCGATGCTGTTGCCAACGTCAGGGAAGCAGTTCGTAAGAACGAGGAGTACCACTCCAACCCCAACACCCCACGACCATCATACGCCACTCGTAAGGTGACGTCAGACGACCGCGTAGCTTCCTTGGAAGCCAAGTTGGAGCAGTTGACCGCTACCTTGGCCGTGCTTATGACGTCAGATGTGACACCCACGGCAAACGAGGTTTGCTTCTCTGACCTCCCCTTCGACCCAACCCTCTAACCCTTGAGTGGGGGAGTATATACACCTTCTGAGTTTATGAAGAAGGTGATATACGACCCCTCTCTCTAACTCGAAATCCAAACTTCAACTTCCTATGCAGAACACATTCCCCACCCTTGGCTCCGCCGTACTCTACCTCAATGACTTCCACTTCGGTAAACGTCTTCATCAACTCAACAAGGTTGCTCGTATCATACCTGATGACCTAATGGAAGTGGCCGAGTACCTGCACGGCAACCCTAACGTCACATCACACCTTGTGGCGACGTGTATTGAAGCGCTGTCTCAAGCGGCCTCCGCATTCGAAGAGTAAGGCATACTGACGAGTCCTTATTGGACGAAACATCTCGGCAACATGTGGACGGACAATCCGCGTGAAGCACTTGTCAAGGTAGCACCCTGACCTGACCTTTGGTCGAATAGGGGGTAGACAAGTGTGAAGTACGTCGGCAGAACCATGAGCCGAGGTGTCTATGTCAAACTTCAAATTCAACTGATATGAACTACGCAAAACTGCAAGCCATGGTGGACATGTTCCATGCATTTGGACCTGACGCCATGCACAACAGCGAAGACTTCGCAACCTTGTCATGTGACGAGCAAATGGTGGTCGAACAAGAAATCTACTTGTCATGAATGTATGGGAACGCTACCCCAAGCAGGGGACTGCGAGCGATTGGCTCCCAAAATCCTGCCCCTCATTGGAGTTCAGAATGGTGTACTATCGTGGCGATGACTGGGACGCCATGACCTTCAAGGCGTGGTCTCTCGACCATGCGAAGCAACGAGCGCATGACCTTTGTCCTGACGGGCATCGTGTCAAGTCTGTGAAACATCATTGGAAATTCAACAAGTCATGACACCCGAGTTCATCATATCATACACCCCGCTCATGCTTGCCATGATGTTAGTCGGCGCCTCACTTCTCTGTATCATCATCAATGCCTTGAACAATGATTAAGGACAACTTCTTTTCCCAACCCGTAGGACGTGCCGTCCTCTATCTCAACGACTTCCACAACGGGAAGTACCTGTCTGACCTAAATCGCTACGCTCGCATCATTCCTGATGACGTCAAGGGCATGGCATCCATCGTGGCAAACACACCTGACGCTGACGCTGACACGGTGTTCCATGTGATGCGAATGTTGAATCGGTGGTCGACTGACGACTAACTATGTGTGAGTGTATACATACCTTCTGAGTTTATGAAGAAGGTAGTATACACGAACACTAGAGTTGCACTGATGAGGCTTCAATAGCCGAAACACCCCAAGAATCTCAGTACACTTGCAGTCAGGCATGACGCAAGCCGAACGATGAAGGGGTGTCTGTAACAAATTTCAAACTTCATCATCATGAACATTTACCGCATGGTATACTACTTCGGCAAAGACCGAGACGATTGGCGAGACCGCGAGTTCGCCGCACTTGACAGCACATCAGCCCTCATCCAAGCACGGATGATGACACCTCCTGGGTGGACCTTGAAGAAGGTCGAGGCTGTCCGTAAAACTGTATTCAACTTGAGCAAATGACACGAGAAAAATGCGAACGTGCAGTCAAAGCACTACAGGCACAAGGCTTCTCTGCCTCCTATGTACAGGGTGCACCTGACGACCACGGCGTGTGGTTGGACGGCGTATGGAACGACGACCTGCAAGAGACATACAGCTTCCGAGTCCACGAAGAAGAAATCGAATGGTGGGGAATAAAATCAACAAGCAAATGACACAACACGAACGACTCTCCCTGCGGCAGGTGAACTGCGGCTCCTTTGAAGAGGCGCTCATCAGCGCATGGTTCAAGGCAGACAACGGAAACAAGGCACGCCTTGAAGAGGCCTTCAAAGACACAATGTTTGATTTGACAGGAATTGGTTGATTGAAGTTTGACCACGGGGGTGAGATGTGAAACGTCACGCCACCCCCACCTCAATCAAGGGAGCGCAGTCGGTGCGTACATCAAGGTGTCAAGCGGCACCAAGGATGGCAGTTGTGTTCGAGTCCCAACCTCCCTTCTAATTTTTACAAACTTCAATTCAATACCATGAAACAATACGCAGTAATACACGCTGTCGCAGGACTCTTCGAGGGGTACTCCGACACCACCTGTGAGTTCTTCCCCAGCAGGGGTGCCGCAGACAAGCACATCGCTCAGATTCTTGACGACTACCGCGAGGATGAGATGTGTATCAACATCGACCATCGTACAGAAAACGAGGTGTACGTCACCATGGACCGCGACCCCGACAACTACAGGGCTTGCGTCCCATCAGACATGGACCACGACGACTACGTTGCAGAGCACATGGACGACGTAAGTGTCGAGGTGTTCTCCGTCATCGAGGTTGATTGCTCACGTTACGAGACCTCATCCACCACCGAGCACATGTGGTTGACGTGGGACCAACTCGATGCCACCCAAGCATGGGACTACACCCCGTTGTGTATGTCCTTGGTGGCTCGTGTGTCCTCTGATATGCAGGATGCAGGCGGAGACGCCTACCACATTCAAGAGCAGTTCCACGACTTCATTCAGTCTGTGTACTACCGAAACCATGCGTTCATCGACGTTGACGACTACGTAATGCACGCTTTCCGAATCCCCAAAACCCTCCGAGAAATCAAGAAACAATGAACGTAAACGACTTCATCTTCATCTGCGAAGAGTACAACATCGACCCCATGCTCGCCTCGGAGGACGAGGGCGTGCGACGCATCCTCAAGACACCAACCTCAAGCGTGAACCAACAGCTGATGCTGTCGGGGTACCTCCACAAAAACTTCTGACAGCTATGACTCGTGAAGAAAAGATTGAACGCTACATCGAAAGCGTAGTGCAGGGCATGGATTGGAAGACCATGTACCACTACGTCTACGACTCCATTGAGGAAGACCTCAAGGATAGCACCGACGAACAGATTGACGAAATGTATAACTACCACTTTGAAGACGATGACGAAGAAACAACTACTTAAACTACTAGCGCCCTACCCAGACCGCGCAGAGGTTGTAATCATGGTGCATGACACCACGCTTTACGAAGACCTATACGACTTCGAGTTCGACCCCATCGAGTGGGAGCGATTCGACTTTGACTCTGATACACAAGAGCAGATGTATGAACTACGGCTCTGCCCAATCAAGAATACAAATGACTAACGAAACAAATACGACGGCCACGAAGGAAGCCAAGGTGGGTGTTCAGTTCATGAGCATCATGGGAGACTACGTCACACGTCAGCAGGGTGACCCCAACTTCGACCCAAGTACAGAAATCTATGGCCTGTACGACGACTTGGTAACCCTTTACCTTTCGTGTGCTTCTGCATCAATCGAATCACGAGTCAACCCCCAAGACAATTATCAATCATGAACCCAATCCAAGAATCCAAGCAAGAGCTTGAAGCGGCTATCCGCTACGCAGAAAACGCTATATCATCAGCAAACAAAACCATCGAATCAATGGCTACATACCAAGAGCAGACAGGACGTGAAGAGGCACTAACCAAGCAGGTGCAGGAGCTCGAAGAGCGCAACGACAAACTCAATATCCAAATCGTCGAACAAACAAATCGTGAGGCCACCCTCGAATCACGTTGCACCGCCTTCTCCCGTGACCTCACCGCCAAGAGCAAGGAGTGTGAGCAACTCCAAGACCAGCTTAATGACTTCAGGGCCTCCGCTTTCGAGGATGCGAAAACCATCGAGCAACTCAACAAGGAGGTGCAACGCCAACAAGACCTCGGTCAGGGGTACTACGACAGCATGATGATATTCAAAGAGAAAGCGGACAGCTTGTCGGCTACAATTCAGCGACTCAAGGACGAGAGCCGCCTCGACAAGGTGTGTGCACCTACCATGCCTGTCATCCCTAAGGACGTAGCCATCGCCATCTTCCGTAAGGGTGTGAAATCAGGCGTTAACGACGCTTGCTGTGAACTCGAAGAGCAGACCATACGAGTCTGCGAGAACGAATACTGCGGTGACTTCGAAGTAACTTTCGCCCGAGACATTAACCTCGACGAGGAACTTGACCTCGATTGGATGCGAGAAAAAGTTGGGCAGTACAATGAAGAGTGGGTTGTTGGGGCGCTCAAAGGTTTGTGCGAGAAGAAGGATTTCAAGTGCCGCATCCACGGAGTAGATGACCAAGGAGACGATAGCAAGAGCGCTTGATGATGCCTGTGGTGTCCGACGCAAGGCCGCAACCTTGCTCGGCATCACGGAGCGCCACCTGTACAGATTACTCAAACAACACAACCTAAAATGACAGACGAATACATGGACATGCTGTGGAAGAAGATAGAAGCAGCGATGGATAAGGCCGAGGCCGACCCAACTGAATGGAACAAGACCGTAGTGTGGACACTACTCAACGACTATGACGCAAAACAAAAACTCAAATTCAAAGATGAGCGAGACGAACAATGATGAGGCTATCTACGCCTACTTCCGCCACGGCGTGATGTATGTCACCCCTGATCTTAACCTTGCATGGAACCGACGAACACATGGAGACCCTGAAATTATTGAGCGAACAAATGACGAATGAAGAAGCTATCAACTGGATTCAAGAGGAGTACGACTACGAGTCTCGTGCCGTGTTCCTCGCCAAGATGTTTGCAATGGAGGACATCATCGAGTACGACGTGCTTGAGTGGGTGAAGATGCCCGTGTCAGCAGGTCTGTCTGAGTTCGTGACCCATGCTCGCACCGCCAACGAAATTGTGATCGACCACAACGCAGAGGTAGCCATGCGAGACAAGAACAAGATGGAGGCTGTCCTTCACGACTTCGCAGAAAAGATGGAGGTAGTCATGATTGCAATGCAACTATACACCGACATGCACAGCATGCTCAAGAAAAAAATTCAAGAAACACATGGAAAAACAACTGGCCTATCGTAAATTTAGAAACCCATTGGCCCTTATTGAGCAGGGCAAGGAGGCAAGAAACATATACTATGACTCGATCGGACAAGAATTTAGCCCCACAGACAGACAGTTCAAGAACTCTCAACCCCGCATTGCCATCGGGGTGGCGCTCTCCAGACACATTGGGGACAGCCTAACGGCAGACGTCCTGCACAAAGACAGGACCACCATCATTCATTACAAGAAGACTCACGATGCCAACCTGAAGAATTGGGATGGCTACGCACTGCTCTCCGAAACCGCAGAGTATATCGTGAACTCCTACTTCGAGGGCGCAGCGAAGCTCGATCGTCTACAGTACATCGATAAGACCGTGAACGAACTACTCAAAGAAAAATTACAAATTCAAACTCAATTACATGAGCAACTACAAATTCAAGACCACTAACATCCGTGGCAAGCAGTACGTTGAAGTCAACGAACGCATCAAGTTTTTTCGTCAAGAAGAACAGTACAAGAACTGGACTCTCATGTCCGAGTTCACTGCCCTCGACGCAGAGCAGGCTGTATGTAAGGCCACTATCGCAGACTCTTCTGGACGTGTCATTGCCACTGGGCATGCACATGAAGAGCGTGGGTCGAGCAACATCAACAAGACTAGCTACGTTGAGAATTGCGAAACCTCAGCCATCGGACGTGCCCTCGCCATGCTTGGCATCGGAATCGACACGTCTATTGCGTCAGCTAATGAAGTCCAAGATGCAATCGCAAAGCAAGACTCCAAGCAGGAGGCCGCACCTGTTGAGAACATCATGGACAAGGCGGTGAACTACGTCAAGTCTTCGACCGACAAGCAGAAGGCATTCGACAGTATCATCAGCAAGTACGGTGAGCAACTCACCGACAAGCAGAAAGCTGGCCTCAAGAAGTTCGTTCGATGAACATTCCTGAACTGCTACAAGAGCGGTACAACAAGCCGCACCTGTCCTACTCGTCACTCAAGGTGGCGCTCACGGACATGGCTAAGTTCGATCAGTACATGCGCGGGGAGCTGAAGTTTCAGTCCCCTGCGCTGACGTTCGGCACGCTGTATGACATGCTGCTGTTCGAACGCGAACGAGCATTCGATACGTATGCAGTGGTGTCCCCCGAGGCTATCCTCGACACGTGCTCACAAAAGACACGTGACATGAAGAAGCCTAACATGACCAAGGAATACAAGGAGCGCGAGGCTATCCTCATCGAGGAGGCAGCTAAGCAAGGCAAGGAGTTGTGCTCACCTTCAGACTGGAAGATGGCTAACGAGATGATCGATCGACTGCACGAGTGCGGGTTGGTTGAGAGGTTGTTGTCATCCAACAAGTATCAGGTAGAGTTCAACGAGATGATCGGACCTGTGCGTGTCAAGGGATTCCTCGACTGCCTCGGCAACGGATTCATCGTTGACTCTAAGTCTACCAAGTCCGTGGACAAGTTCCGCTTCAGCGTTCGTGACTTCTGCTACGACATCCAAGCCTACATCTACTGTAAAGTATTCGGTATCAAGAAGTTCTACTGGCTCGTACAGGAGAAGACATACCCATACCTGCCTGGAGTTGTGGAGTGTACGGACGAGACTCTCTTCACTGGAGAGATGAAGTTCAACGATGCCGTCGAGCGTATCACAACCTTCCTCGAAGAAGGCAAGAAACCTACACAGGACTATGTCGAGTTCAAAGTTTAACCGAGCTATGCTTGGTGTGCTCCTGACTGGAGCCTACATTTGTGCAATAACAATTTTTTCTCACCTAATAAATTTCATTTTACTATGAGCGATCAGAAGTATGATTCCGTTCTCGTTGGCTGGGCCGACGACCCCAAGTTCAACGAACAAGGAGAGCTCCTCTCTTGGAACCTCCGACTCAAAGACCATGAGCTGAAAGACATGCTCGACCAGTACGTCACCACCCGTGACGAAGAAGGTCGTGGCGGCAACGTCTATGTCACCATGTTCATGTCCAAGAATGGTAAGGCATGTGCACGTGTCTTTAACCCGAACAGCGAAGCTGCGAAGGAGAAGCGTGCGGCCAAGGCAAACAGCAATGCAGAGCAAGAGTCTGCGGACTTGCCCTTCTAAACCATTGGGGCTGTATGCCGCGCTTGAGTGGGGGCTGAGAGACGTAAAGTTTCTTAGTCCCTTCTCTTTCTGCGGGAACAAAGACGATATCACACACACATTCCACTGTTCAATGCAAGACTACGACGATGACTTCAAGGTTTACATCCCCGAGTTCACGGAGGATTTCATTGTGATCTTCCTTCCAAACAAGAAGGGGGACAACAATATCCTTCTTACCAACGAGGATTGCAAGGAGGTTATGGGTACGAAGGTTAGCATGGAATGGATAGCAAACAGAATCAAAAAGAAATGGGCAACGAAGATCTCCCGAACATCTACTCAATGACTGCCGACATCTCCTACAAGAAAGGCAAGAAGATTCATGACCGTGTAGTGTGGATCGTCAGCAGGTACGAGACACCACCAGACATCATGTCCAAGGACAAGAAGACTATGGATAGACTGGACAGCGAGCTGTATGGAAAATCATACAAGGGCATCAGGTCTATCATGATCAGAAACATCCGCAGCAAGAAGGCTGTGGGTAAAGTAAACAGAAGCGCACTATGAAACCATCGCAACGACAAGAGGGTGGCGAGCATTACGACATGCCCATCCAACCGACAGAGTTCATCTTCAAGAACAACATCCCCTTCATCGAGGGTAACGTGATTAAGTATCTCTGCAGACACCGCTCAAAGAATGGGGCGGAGGATATCCTGAAAGCCATTCACTACCTCGAACTGATACTTGAATACGATTACAATGAAAGTCACATTCTTCAAAGACGTCTTCGACAAGAACGCCCCACACCATGTGAACATCATGACTGCCCTCGACAGGATCAAGACGGGCCAGTCGAAAACTACGATTGATGACGTTCGGTCTGGAAACAAAGACGCCAAGAAGAAGCTTCCTGTCGTATGCTTCAGCGGAGAGTTTGCGTCTCGTGCAGACGATGCTCTATTCGAACACAGCGGCTTGGTTGTTCTGGACTTCGATCATATTGATGTTGCTCAGGCCAAGGGCGCGTTGGCTACGGATGCTCACATCTTTAGCTGCTGGGTTTCACCGAGTGGTGATGGGCTCAAAGCTCTAGTACGAGTCACCAACCCCGAGCGTCATCGGGATCACTTCCGTGCCCTGCGCACATACTTCCACAAGCAGTACGACCTGGAGGTAGACGAGTCAGGTATCAACGAGTCACGAGCTTGCTTCGAGTCTTACGACCCTGACATCATCATCAACCCTGAGTCTAAGAAGTTCGGTGCATTCGCAACAGAGCGAAGCGAGCAACCACAAGAGGCCAAGGTCGGTGAGTTCACAGACTATATGAAGCTGAACCTCGCATGTCGCATCGTGCGTCAGGCAGAGGACGGAGAGAAACACGCAGCCCTACTTAAGGCAGCCAAACTTGTGGGTGGTTACATCTCAGCAGGTCGCATAGAGGAGGAAGAGGCTGTTCGTGTATTGTTCCGTGAGATCTGCAAGCGTGACATCGACAGTGAGCAGGCAGCCATGACCACCATCCGACAAGCAGTCGAGGTGGGTAAGCAGATGCCGATCCGTGAGGTTATCGACAATGAGCAGGACGCACAGCGTGAGCTGCTGATCAACGACGGTGACATGTCCTTCATTTCTTCTGACGACGAGGACTTCCGATGGATCGACGACTACGCCAACGGCAAGATTCCTGTAGGGTTGGACACGGGGGACACCAAGCTCGATGACTACTTCAGGTACAAGAAGGAGTTTGTCATCATGAATGGTCACTCCAACGTAGGTAAAACGACGTTCGCACTATACATGATGGTTAACTCTGCAGTCAGGCACGACTGGAAGTGGGTGGTGTACTCCTCGGAGAACCGTACCGCATCCCTGAAGATGTCGCTCATGCAGTTTGCCGTCAACAGAAAGATCGGTGACATGACCTACGACCAACGCAAGACTGCGTACAAGTGGGTGAACGAACACTTCACCGTCATCAGTAACAACCAAGTGTACTCTTACTCCGACATTCTTCTCTTCCTTGAGAAGATCGTCAGACAGCAGGAGTGCGACGCAGTATTCGTGGATCCATACAACAGCTTGAAGATCGAGCTGAGTGGCAACGCTAGTTCACACGACTACCACTACCAAGCTGCCTCTGAGTTCCTTACGTTCTCGAATGCCAACGACGTGGCAGTGTGGTTGAACATGCACGCTGTGACTGAGGCACAACGACGCAAGGGTGACGACGGCTTGCCTGTTGCTCCGTATGCTGAGGACACCGAGGGTGGTGGCAAGTTCGTGAACAGAGCAGACTGCTTCATCACGATACACCGCAAGGTCCAAGCCCCTGATCACAACATCAAGAAAACTACTGAGCTGCACGTGCGTAAGGTTCGTGAGACAGAGACAGGGGGACAGCCTACACCTATTGACGACCCAATCACCTTCACAATGAATACTTCTCACACAGCTTTCCGTATCAACACGACAGGCAGTGAGCTATTCCAAAGCATTGACAAGGAGTTTGATAACTACAAACAGTTCAACATGCCCTCAAATGATTTGTTTTTAGAAAATTAGGCTGTAACTTTGCTTAAGTGAAGCGAAGAAAAGCTGGGACTACTAAGCGGAAGTCCGCTAAGAAAAGGAATTTAGGTAGGTATAAGAGTAATCTTGAAAAGACTTGCGCTGATCTTCTTTCTGAATCGGGGCTGCCTTTTGACTATGAGAAAGTGGAGTACACCCTCGTAGACAAGTTTAGATACGAAGGGGTATACCATAAGATGACAGCGAAGAAGAAGGATCTGACCGACAGATCTAACAGCGTGGTCTTACCTATCCGATACACGCCAGACTTTGTAGCGAAGGACAGGAGCTGGATCATTGAGACCAAGGGGTACACACCCTCGCACCATGACTTTCCTATGAGGTGGAAGCTGTTCCTTAAACATGTGGCTGAGCTTGGAGAACCATTACCCATGTTGTTTATTTGCAAGAATCGACAACAGATCCAACAAGCAATCGAAATAATCAAGAAGGATGGTAAAGGAGATAACAAAAGAGGAACTCGGCGGTAGCTATGCTATCGCCTGCGACAGAGCCCACAGGCTTATCGCTGACTTCTACGAGAACCTCTTCGACAAGGATGGAAATCCAAGAGAAAACTCAGGTGACGTACACAGGATCGTCGCATCACTGAGGCAACAATTAAATCTGGAGCTTGACCTTATCAAGGAGTCTGCGTTCCAATACTTTGAATCGAAACATGAACAAGAGCAGGAGGGTTTATTCGGGCAGGACTGGTAAGGTTGCGGAGATCCGCTTCCGCAGAGCCGCAGAATCCCTCGGTCTACTTGTCAAGAAGTCCTCACATACGGAGGACATACACCAGCACATAGACTTCTGGCTTGCTGTCGAAGACGACGGCAAGAAGTGGGGCGTCGATGTGAAGGGGAACAATCTACCAGACGAGATCTGGTGTGAGTTTAAGAACGTTAGGGGAAACCCAGGATGGATGTATGGAGGGGCGAGAATCATCGCCTTCGACATGCCTGAAGTCGGAGGGTTTGCCATTGTGAATCGAGACGAGCTTGCATTCTGGTGCGAAAAGAATGTACTCGATGAGTCGGTGACGAATAAGGCTGATGCCTACCGCAGAAAGTACACGCGGAAGGATAGGCAAGACGTCATCACTAAGCTTAACATCTACGATATCAAGGAGTTAAAGTCCTTCCGAGTCTGGGAGTACGACAAGACTTTTTGATTATCTTGTAGGTCCTTTTAACCCACACTATTTACCCAACCCATGACTACCTCAATCTTTGAGAAGAGGCTGAGCTACAAGCCCTTTGACTATTCTGAAATCACTGACCCACTCATCA
>ERZ869936.795-NODE-795-length-26609-cov-6.512465_pt1 | contig 26609 bp, 21 predicted proteins | sample MGYA00520876_ERZ869936 | MGnify/ENA primary metagenome ERZ869936 (study PRJEB32218, sample SAMN09650985) | biofilter metagenome | isolation source: enrty point of leading RO module | place: Saudi Arabia: Thuwal, RO plant located on Red Sea | collected 2016-02-17 ... | reverse complement strand
CGCCGCGCATCGAACCCCTACTCGGACTCAGGAGGGGTTATTCGACAGTCTCGTTCGCCTTTATTTTTCGTTGGGGGGCTTCGGAATCGGGAACCAGTCAGATGCAACGTGGTGCGTCCGCGGCTCATAGAGATCGGTGAACCATGACGGGGGGCCTCGATCCAGAAACAGTGAATACGCATTGTGGACGATTCGAGGAGGAGGCTCGTATGGTTCGGTCAAGACGTAGACCAACCTAAATTGATCGTCGTCGTGATCTGGCTTGGGACAAGTCCTTGGATACCATGCGTCGCTTACTGCGCTTCGTCCGGGCACATCCTGATCAAGAGGCTTGGTAGTCACGTATGCACTGCTGGAGCCGGATCTCAGCTCGAAAATGACCTTGCTCACCAAGAGGTGTCGAACTCCGCTCGATTCATTCGTCAGCGTAGTTTGGATGTCGTAGCCATCGTAAGCAGGCACCGCCGAATCAATTCGGGCTGAAAAGGACTCAGCATCGAGTCGCTTCGGGAAGACTGCACACACAGCGGCAATGACGGCGACTCCAGCCACTAAAAGGACAGCGTGTTTGAGGCGGAGTCTCATTTCTGGCGAACAGTGTTTGTTCTCATCACTTGGGTTTACAATATTCCACGTGACCTTTGATGGAGGCTAGCGGAGTAGTCCTTGAATCTTCAAGGGATTTTCCCGGCTAAGCCGCTGATATCACCGGGGTCCTCCAGATCAATTAGGCCTCGGCTCGGGGCGGCTGATATCAGCGTACTGACGGCTCTCCCCGAGGACGGGGGCGGTCCGCGGAATGGGTGTGCGTCATGCGGCCTTTCGCCCCTTCAAATCGGAGATCGATGCATCAACGCCCGCGCAGCCTTACCCGCAGCTTGTCGTAACCAACCTTCCTCACGTATTCCGGCGTCGTCTCGACGTGGGCCTCGCGCTCCAGCACCTCGACGGTGTCGATGCGCCCGGCCAGTTCCTCGAGCAGCAACCGGATGACCAACCCCGCATGCCCCGCCGTTCAGGGTTCTCTGCCAGTTGGTTCGAAAAGCCCCGCTTGAGAACGGCCGGTTGTCCGGCTACGATCCGCCCATGGGAACGCTCCGGGAAATCGAGGAGGCGATTGATCGTCTTCCTCGCGAACAGATCTTCGCACTCAGCGAGTGGCTTCAGCAGCGCGTCGAGGCCCAGTGGGATCACCAGTTCGAAGCCGACGTCGAGTCGGGTCGTTTGAACGACATGGCGCAAAAGGCGATCGCAGAACACAGGGCAGGCAAGTCGAAGGTTTTCCCCGAGGATGCGGAGTAGGGCGGTCGCGAGCTTTTGGGAGGCTTACCATCGCCTGCCATCGAAAATTCGCCGAGCCGCGAGGAAACAGTCCGCGCTCTGGCTGGAAGATCCGCACCATCCCTCGGTCCGATTCAAGAAGGTGGGAGACTTCTGGTCGGCAAGAGTGACCGGAAGCTACCGAGCTGTCGGAGTCATGGATGGTGACACGGTGGTTTGATTCTTCATCGGGACCCATGCCAAGCACGACCGCCTATTGTCGTAGCCACCGGCCACAAGGAGGCCCTGAACGGCGCGCATCGTCGGCACCCTCCGCCGACGAACTCGTCCTTGGCGTTCGCGAGCCCCGAGTTTCCCTCACCCTGCGGCCACCTCTCTCTTCCAATCATTCCCGTGGGAGGATCCGCGCCATGAGCCTGTCGTAACCAACCTCCCTCACGTATTCCGGCGTGGTCTCGACGTGGGGCACGCGCTCCAGCACCTCGACGGTGTCGATCCGCCCGGCCAGTTCCTCGAGCAGCAGGCGGACGACCAACCTCGCATGCGCCGCGCCGAGACAGAAATGCGGCCCCGCGCCGAAGGCGATGTGCGGGTTCGGCTTGCGGGCGAGGTCGATCTCGTCCGGATTCCCGAAGGTGTCCGCGTCGCGGTTCGCCGAGGCCCAGCCGAGCGAGATGCGCTCACCCGCCTCGATCGTTTCCCCGTGCAGCTCGGTGCGGACCGGGCAGACACGGCCGATGTGGGTGAGCGGCGTGACGATGCGGAAGAATTCCTCCGCCGCCAGCACGGCACGCTTCGGGTCCTCGCGCAGCCATGGCAGCACTTCGGGGTGCCCGGCCATGTGGGCGATGATGGAGGAGACGGTGTGGATGATGGTATCGCGCCCGCCGGCGAAGGTGAGGTTGCCGATGCCGAGCATCTCGTCGCGGGTCAGCGGTCGCCCGTCGATCTCGGCGGTCACGAGGGCCGAAAAGAAGTCGTCGCCAGGATTTCTCACCGCCTCGTCGAAACGCCGATTCAAGTAGCGCTCCAGCGTCGCCCCCTTCTTGCCGCTGTCATCTCCGTCGTGGAAGACGTGGATGCCCCACTCGATCCACTCGTCCGCCTCGTCCTCCGACACCGCCAGCAGGTGGGCCAGGGCCTTCGACTGCAGGGGCAGCGCGAAGTCGCGGACGATCTCGATCGAGTCGCGTCCGGACGCATCGGTCACCAACCGGGCGATCAGTTCCCCGATGGCCGCGACCACCTCCGGCTGCCGCGGGCGCTTGAAGAACGGCTCGACCAGCGCGCGCCACTTTCCGTGTTCGGGCGGATCGGTCTCGATCGGGAGCTGCCGGACGCTCCGCATGTCCTCCTCCGAGGGAACCGGCACGCGGAACGGTGCATCCGAGCTGAACCGCTCCCAGTCCTTCGCCGCGTCGCGCACCTCGGCATGGCGCAGCAGCATCACGATGGACTCGCCCTCGTAGGGACAACGCAGCACGCCGCGCTGCTCGCGGACGGAACGGAAGGGATCAAGATCACTCATGGATTTGCAAAGAATGGCCATTCGCCGAGCCAAGACAAGAACGAGGCATGGTGGCAAACCACCATGCTCGATGGAAGAATGGCGAATGAAACCCGATGCACGCGAGTGGAGGGATGGCAGCGAGCGTCGAACCCATCAACCTCCTAAAGGAGGAACTACATACGCCACTGGCGCGCCTGTCCGGTATGTAGTTCCCCCTTCAGGGGGTCCAACGCTCCACGCGGACCCTGTTCGAGGAATCCCCACGCCCGTCCTCCGCCTGATTCATCGGCCCCAGATCCGACACGGTCCGCCTCAACCCTCCCGCTTCGAAAGGCCTAGCTGGTGCTCCCGGGTCAGTCCGTCGAGCATCATGGTGAGGATCGTACTACTCATGCAGTAGTCCGGCACGCCCAAAGCCTCGCCGGTCACCGAGTCGTAGTGCTCGCTGATGCCGTGCTTCAGCGCGTTGGCGACGGTCTTGTCGGCGATGTCGGCGGCCAGCTCTCGGTGACCGTAACCGGCCAGCCCCGAGGCGATCTGGTAGTTGGTCGAGGGCCACACGTCGCCACGCCAGAACGAGTTCGACTTCCAGCGCGGGTCGGTGCGCTCGACGGTGGGCACCGGCAGCGGCGTCCTCCATGCCGGCGAGGCAAGGACCTCCGCCATGCGGGCGGCCATCGCCGCGGTCGGCACGCCGGCGGTGAGCGGAATCCAACTGCCGATGGTGGCGACCGGGATCTTCTCCAGCGAATCGCGCATCACGGTCAGGAAAGTGCCGGCCTCCTCGTCCCACATGTGCTCGCGCATCGCGGCGACCGATGTTTCGATGCGCTTCTTGCGCCGCGCCGCCATTTCCGGGTCACCGGCGAGTTCCGCCAAACGCTCCAGGCTGCGCTCGGCGAGCACGAGGTAGGCGGTGTTGCCCGGCACGCAGCGGTCGGCGTACCAGCGGCCCTCGTCGGGACCCTTGCGCGTCGGATGCGTCGTCATGCGCATGCCGTCCATGTTGCACTCGTAGTCGAAGGTCTCCCACTTGGCGTGCTGGAGCTTGCCCGAGTAGGCGCCCAGGGTGATCAGGCCGTTGTCGTGCAGGTCGCGCTCGCGCCAGAACCAGTCGTGGAACCGCTCGAGCCGCGGGAGACACTCGCGGATCAGGTCCATGTCGCCGTTGCGCTTGAACACCCGCTCGACTCCCCACGCGAGGATCGGGATCTGCGAAAATTCCCGCTGCTCCTGGGGCGCCGTCTTGATCGCCACGGTGATCATGTCCCGCGCGTGGTCCGGGGCCGTTTCGTTCCACCGGTCCTGGAAATCCCAGTAGTTCCGGAAGATCTCACGGATCAGCATTTCGCGGCCGGGAAGCAGCGCGAGCAGATCGACGACGAACATCGTGTCCCAGATCCACTGGCCCTTGTAGTGCGGCCCTCCCGGAACCACCCAGCGGCGCTCGAGCGGCGGGTTCGGAGGCATGATCTTCTCCAGCACGCATGTCTCCATCACGCGCCGGGCCAGCGCGAGGAGGGCGGGATCGCCGCTTTCGAAAAGCGCTTCAAGCTCGCCCTCGTCCGCGGCGAGCCGCGAAGGACCGAGCGCCGACCAAGCGGCGGTGGCGGCGAGGAAGTGGCGGCGTTTCATCGGTCCGATGCCGGTGGCGGAATCTCACTCCGGGGCGACGGGCTCCCTGGGCACGAGCCAGATGTTCCGGAAGCGGATCGGATTGCCGTGGTGCTGGAGATAGAGCGGCCCGGGCTCGGGCGTCTCCTTGAGTTTCGACGCCGGGGTCGGGCCCGGAATTTCCTGGTCCTCGTGTACGATCACGCCGTTGAGGCGCACGGTCATGCGGGCGTTGCTCGTCTTCTTGCCGTCCTTCCACTGCGCGGCGGCAAAATCGACGTCATAGGTCTGCCAGACCAGCGGCGGCAGGCACATGTTGAGCTTCGGCGCGGCGACCGAATAGATGCCGCCGGTCTCGTTCATCTGCCCTTCGAGACCGAAGGAGTCGAGGATCTGGGTCTCGTAGCGGGCCTGGTGATAGACGCCGCTGTTGCCGCGCCTCTGGCCGCGGGCGTCGGGCTTGTAGGGCGTGCGGAACTCGAGGTGCAGCGAGTAGCTGCCGAAGGCCTCCTTGCTGAAGGCGTCGGAGTTCTCCAGCAGGTCGCCGTCCATCCTGCCGTTCTTCCAGGCGTCCGCCGAGGTGCCGTCGAAAAGCACCACCGCGCCCTCCGGCGGCTTGGCCCCGAGCGTCGGGCTTTCGCGGACGATCCTCGGAAGAATGTGGATCGCCCCCTCGATCGCGGCCACCGCGTGGCGGTTCTTGATCTTGATCCCGATCTTCTCGCCCTTCAACTGGGTCACCTCCCCCTCGCGCGCTCCGGAGACCTTGATGCGGCGTTTCCCCGGCTCCCATCCGAGCCCGGGAAGCCCGCCCTCGAGCACGTAGCCGTCGAAGCGGCCGCCGCCGAGGGCGATCACCTGCAGGCCCCATTCCGCCCCGGTCTCGGCACGGCCGTATTCGCCCTGCATCTGGAAATCCGGATCCTCGGCCGCCGCGGCCTCCGGGTCGGTCCAGACGCGCTCGTCGGGCTTCGGCTTCGCCAGCAGGCAGGTGGCGGAAAGGGTGGCGATGATCGTGAAGCGGAGTTTCATGGGGATGTCTCCGGACGCGGCCGGAACCAATTCCCACTACGCCGCCGGCGCGGAGGCCCTTGCACCGGCCTCAGCCATCGATCGACTCGCGCAGCTCATCCAGCACCGTCTCGTCCATCTCCACGAGATGGACGCTTTCCGGAAACCGGCCCTCCTTCACGTCGGCGATGTATTCGCCGAAGGCGGCGACGCGTTCCTGCTGCAGCCGGCGATGCTCCGCCGCGAAATTCCGGTAGGACTTGGCGTGCCGCGGAATCCTCTCGTCGTAGTCGCCGAGGATGTCGTCGGAGAAGAGAAACTGCGTGTCGCAGCCGCTCCCGGAACCGAGCGACATCATGATCATCGAGGTGTTCTTCGTCAGGAACGACGCAAGTTGATGCGGCACGCACTCCAGCTCCGCCGCGTAGGCCCCGGCGTTCTCGAGGTCCTTCATCTGCCGGTAGAGTTGCTTCGCCTCGGCCGCGGTCTTGCCGATCGCGCGATAGTTCGTCCATGTGACGTGCCGCGGCACCATGCCGAGGTGGCCGACCACCGGGATCCGCTCACGCGCCATCGCCTCGATGATGAAGGGGCTCGCCGAGCAGTATACCGAACTCGCCCCCAACTCGAGCGCGCGGAATCCGATCCGGATCGCCTCCTCGGGCGACGCCAGGCCGTGCGGCGTCGCGCCGGAAAGGAAGCTCTCCGGTGCCGCGGCGACCAGCAGCGGCAGCCGGGCCTGCGACTCGGGCGAGTCGAAGCTGCAGCTCATCAGGTCGACACCCGCCTGCCAGGCGGCGGCCGCCTCCTCCGGGCTCTTGACGTGGATGTGGGTCAGCACCCGCTTCCCCTTGAGCCGGCGCAGGTCGTGAACCGTGTATTTCTTCCGCGGTCGGAGCATGACGCAGCGTTTCAGCCCGGGCGGTCCGGATCAAGTCCGCCTCACTCGACCCGCCGCCAGGGCGACGAAGTTAGGGATGGAATCATGCGGGGCGTTCGGAAACGGGGAGCATGATGGACAGGATGAACGGGATCCCTCTCCCGGTCTCCGGCCTCTTGCAGGAGGATCTGCGTGCCGTCGGAGTGACAGATTTCAAATCTCATCATGTCCATCCTTTGAATCCTCTGCATCAAGCAACTCATTCCTCCCTGGCTCGACCACCCTGGACCCGCCGCAGGGTCAGCAGGCGGAAATCCATCACCTGCCCGCCGGGGATCTCCGTCGCGCGCAGGGTCAGCGTTCCCTGCCCCGGCTCAAGGCGGATCCTGCCGATCACCTGCCGCCCCCAATCCTGCACCAGGCTCTCGGAGCGCGGCGAACGATCCCGCCCGACGTCCACCGGTCCCGGCTCGAAGGCCCTGGCCACCTTGCCGGTCATCCTCGAGTCGCCGAAGGCCAGTTCCAGCGTCGAACCGAGATCGGCCACCGCGCAGGTGTAGTGGATCGCCACCTCGAAGGTGCCCTCCGCCGCGACCTCGCACTCCCAGGAGATCCGGTCGTCGGTCGAGGTCCAGTGCGTGAAATGCGAGTCGTTCGGATGCGGACTCGTGCGCCGGATGCCGCCGGCGGACTTCGCGTCCCTCGCCGGCAGATGAGTCCACTCGAAATCGGGATGGGCGATCACGAACGGCCTCCGGTCCGGGCTTTTCTCGGCGAGCATCTCACGTTTCCACGCGCCGAGCCGCGACGAGAGACCGGTGAAGACCTCGGGATGCTGCGCGGCGACATCCCGCCGCTGACCCGGATCCGCGTCCATGTCGAAGAGCTTCCCGTCGTGGCTCAGCCGCCATCGACGATCGCGCGCCGTGAACCGGTTCCCCCAACTGCTGAAGACGAGGCGATTCCCAAAGGCATCCAGCGCGGTCGAAACGGCGTCGTCCATCAGCGGCGCGAGACTGGTCCCGTCGAGCGGCTTGTCGCCGACGCGGTCGATGCCGGCCAGCCCGACCAGCGTCGGCAGCAGGTCGATCGCCGAGGCCGGCGCCTCCACCGTGCGTCCCGCCGCGACGTGGCCGGGCCAGCGGATCAGCAGCGGGCTGCGGATGCCGCCCTCGTCGGTCGATCCCTTTTTCCCCTTCATGCCGCCGTTCCATCGCCAGCCGTTCGGTCCGTTGTCGCAAAAGAAGAGCACGATGGTGTCGTCGCGCAGTTCCAGCTCGTCGAGCTTCGAGAGCACGCGGCCGACGTTCCAGTCGATGTTCTCGCACATCGCCAGCGCACAGCGGAGGTGGAGATCGTCCTCCTTCTCCGGATCGCGATGATGCATCTCCAGCTTCTTTCCGGCGAAGCGCTCCCAGTAATCATCCGGCACCTGCATCGGGGAATGCGGGATGTTGTACGGGAGATAGACGAAGAAGGGTTCGTCCCGGTGTTGCTCGATGAACTCCAGCGCATGGTTGGTGAAGTCATCGACCACGTAGCCCTCGCCCTTCACCACGCGGCCGTTGTGCTCGAGCATCGGGCTGAAGTAGCTCCCCCAATGTCCGGAGCAGAATCCGTAGAACTCGTCGAAGCCGCGGCCGTTCGGATGATACGGATACTGGGTTCCGTTATGCCATTTGCCGAAGGCCGCGGTGCGGTAGCCCGCCGCCTTGAAGGCGTCGGCGACCGTCGCCTCATCCAGGTCGAGCCGCTCGTCGCCGGCGGTGACACCGCGCACCCCGCCGCGCTGGTGGTAGCGTCCGGTGAGGAACTCGGCCCGCGTGGGCGAGCAGACGGGACACACGTAGAACCGCTCGAAACTCGAGCCTGCCTCGGCCAGCGAATCGATGTGCGGGGTCGAGAGATTGGTGTTGCCGTTCAGGCTGAGATCGCCCCAGCCCTGGTCGTCGGTGAGGATCACCACCACGTTCGGTCGCCGGGCCTCCGCCACGGCGGTCGCCATCATAAAGGAAAGAAGCGAACGAAGGATCATCGGGTGCAACGCCCTCTTCGCAGGGCGGTCGAACGGCTACGCCGACACGGCGCGGCTCTTTCAGGTCGATCGTTTGAAGCCAGGCGACCCGGGTATCGATGGCGGCCAGCCGCCGATTCTTCTGAGTCGCCCAGCCTGTCGGAAATCCGGTCGTAGTGCTCCAGGAAGGCTCGCGCCTCGCCGGGAACCTTTGGGTGATAGTGAACCCTCCATGATCAGCGCCCCCGCTCGGCCTGCTTCTGGATGTCGGCGAGATTACCCACGGATCGATTCCACCCTCGCACCTGCTGATCGCAAGCCTTCCTGCGCCGTCATAGCCCACCAACCGCCTGACAGGAGCCGCGCGCTAACTGCGGATTGAGGGTTGCGTTACCAGGGATCATGGAACTCAGGCTGGTCAGGGGTTGTATGCGCCGGCGTCGCTTTTGTGTTCGTGAGGAGTTGCCATCGGTGGGTTGTGACGGGCACGCGAAACCATCCGTTATCGGCAGTCCTGCCATCGAGGGTTGCGACGCATCCAATGCCGGGGTCGGCCTGGATCCACCGTCCGTCGCCAGCATATGCGAGAATGTGAACGCCACTCGTGGTGACCGCAAGATCTCCAGGTATCAGTCGATTGTAGTCCATCTCTTGAATCGTTCCTGCCGATCCGATCGGGTTCGTGTAGCCCCGGTACCCCTCTCCCAGTGCCTTTGCGCTGGCATCAAACCACCACTGCTCAACGTATCCGCGAAAAGCACGACCGTTGAAGTGCTTGAACCCGTAAGCCAGAAGCGCATCTCGAAGTCCGCGGGGCGGTAGCCCTGAGCAATCGATCCCGCGAGAACTCTCTCCTCCCCAGTGATACTTCGTCCCCTCAAATTCAGACATTCGGCGGACATAATCCCGACGCAGTTCTTCTGCATCGATCTCACCGCCGGGTAAAATGAACGGTATTGCTGCAAGCAATGGAAGAATGAGGGCAGCTATCCTAACCGGCCTGGGCTTCCACGCGAGAATGATGAATCCGATCCACGCTCCGACTATACACCCCAGAAACGCGAGTTTCAGAATCTTGCTGTTAACCGGATTGAGGGGAATCACGAAGATTCCGGCAAAAGCACCGAGTGTGCAGATCAGCATGAAGCGCCGCCACATTCTATTTGCGAACGTCGAGTCCTCCTACGACTGACCGGTGGCGAGACTTCGACTGTGGGTTAAGGGTTGAATGGTCATGACGGATTTACACTGGCGGTGGGGCAGGTGTTGAGTGACACCTTGTTCGGCTTCTTGTTATCCAGTCCAGAGCTCAAGGACTCTTTCGGGGTGTTCAAGAACTTCGACCGCACACCTCTTAAGGTAGTGGTCATCATCGTAATTGCGACGCAAAACCTGCTTCGCGTAACGGCTGCCAAGCTCTTGATCGATGCAGAAAATCGCCTCCAGCGCGTCGCCGCGGAAGAGTGGGTGCTCAGTAGCATCCGCGTAAATCATCTCCAGCGTGAGAATCGCCCGACGATCTCCTAGATGCCCGAGCGCGCCGATGGCGTAACGCCTCATCCGCATCTTCCGATCCGACACAGCCTCACAGATCGCCGGAATCATGCGTGTACCTCCCTCCATCAGATTAGGAATAATCGAACCCTCTCCGTCTGCCTCGAAGTAGAACTTACGCCACTCCCGATCAAACGCCCCTGGCATCGGTGTTGTTTCGTCAGCGTCGCCTGGCAGAGTATCGGCGTGCAGAAGCATCGCCGCGCTGCCAGCAAAAAGTGAGAGGAGCACGAACTTCATATCAACGTCAAAGGCCCTGCGCTCCTGATCGGGAGCGCGCCTGCGATTGTGGGTTGAGGGTTGTGCTACCAGGGGTCATTGAACTCAAAGCGGATCAGGGGTTGTCATGCGCCGGCTTGCTGGCTGCCTGATACATGCCGTAGCTGGTCATGATGATTCGGGTTACCGAAGGACTCTTGAACCACGCCAGAACCTCATCATATCCCTTGTCAGACCGATCCCAGAATGAATTGCCTAGCCTATTCTTCATCATTGATTGCGAGTTCCGCTCGTAGAATGAAAGCAGAAGAGCAGGGTAAGCCTCAATCTGTTTGAGGAAGGTTCCGACCGGCAACCCCATCTTCGCGATCGCACAAATCCAATCATCGATGATCGCTCCGCTATCGGAATCGCCTGCTGCTTTGTGGACAACTGCATGAAGCACGTCAGCAAGTGCGGCCAGACGATGCGATGGCCACTCCCCGGGGTGCGTCTCCGAAATCGCGCGGCCAGTAACTGGGACGTCGGGCCACCATCCTTGCTCGGTCGCGGAAATCTCGATTATCCGTGGTAGAAAGTAGAGGTAGTCTGCCTCCTCTCCAACAGTCAGAAACGCCGATGACGCATATGACGAGAGGTCATCAGGAGTCAGATCGGTAAGACGCTTGGACAATAGAGTGCAGATGTTCTTGCTCTCGATGCAGCACGGGCACCCTTGGATGTCGCGCGGCTTTGGGATGTCCCTAAACGCGAAGTAAAGGGCTCCAAGGCTATCCGCGAGTGTCTTCATTTTCTAGCCGACAGCTCTTATTCGTAGGCGATCCGGGTCGTATATCCGGAAAGTCCGTCGGTGGCAGAATGCCGGGAAAACCTTCGATCTCACAAGCCAAAACGAGGTCCGGGAGCGTCATATCCGGTGGCGGGGCGCCGGGTTTTGGACGGGTGCGGTGCGGACCGGATATGCCGCCTCCGGAGCGGCTCCGGCGGACGACAAGAATCCGCCGCCTCAAGAGAAGGGGCTCATGGAAACCCTTCTTGTTCGAACCACTCCCATCCGGCCCCGATCCCTGCTCCCATGAGCGAAGGAGAAGCTCGGTTACCGGTGGGTTCTACTGCGAATGGCGCTTCCTCAAGCCATGAGGTCGGGCGTCCCGAAGGGACGCGACATCCGCAGCCGGGGACTTCGAGTCCCCGGTGGTCGCCGAGGGATCTCCCTCGTCGGAAACCGACGATACAGGTTCCGCTGGGCGCTCCCCCCTGTTCCGTCGGTTTCCGACGGGGGAACTCCTTTTCCCGGTTCCGGGCGCTGAAGCGCCCGGCTATCCATGTGTGGCCCCTTCGGGACCATCGAGAGGACCGCTTGAGGAAGTGCCATTCGTTCTTTTGCCCACGTCCTTTCGCACGGAGGAAGCGGGAGCCCGCGCCAGGCACCGGGAACCTGCGGGGAGGCGCGAAGGCATGAACGACCGCCCGCGAAAGGACGCCGGGCCTCCGAACGTCTCATTCCCGCATGTTGCTGCCGAGATCATGGCTGGCCCTGGCCCTCGCCGGTGCCGCCTTCGCCCATGAGGTCCGTCCCATCGACGAGGCGACCGCGTCGGAATACGGACTGGACCGCGCCTTTTTCAAGAAGGGCACGATGGTGCAGGACATCCTGATCGCGACGTCGGAGCGCGTTTCGGATCACGCCCATCTCGAGACCGCCTATCTGTTCGACCACCTGACGTCGGTCATCAAGCCGCCGATCGCCAAGCGCATCCGCGACGGCAGGGTGCTGTGCATCCTGGTCGGCCACGACGAACTCACCTCCGACATCCCGCAGTTCAAGTCCGACAAGACCGGCAAGGAACTGGACTTCTACAACTGGCGCAGCCGCGGATTCCTGACGCGGGTGGATGACCGACCCGTGGTGCTTTTCTCGGAGGAGGACGTGCTCGAGTACGAGGGCGGGATGCGGGACGAAAGCATCCTGATCCACGAGTTCGGCCACGTGATCCACCGGCCCGGCTTCGACGAGAGGCTCGACGAGGAGCTGATGGAAACGTGGGAGGCGGCGAAGAAAGCCGGACTGTGGAACGACGGCCGCGCCGCCCAGCGGTTCCGCCGGGTGAAGGGCGACCAGCCGGTGCTGCTGCTCGACGCCCTGGCGAAGGCCTTTCCCAAAGAGTCCCCCGAACTGCTGCGCAAGTGCCTCGACGGCGGCGACATCCTGGTCAACGGCCGGCCGGCCGACTCGAAGGTGAAGGTCACCGGCGACGACAAGGTGCTGATCGTCTTCGGCGGCCCGAAGGACTGCTACGCGGCGAAGAACCGCGGCGAGTACTTCGCCGAGATCGTGCAGGCGTGGTTCGACACCAACCGGACGATGGACCACGATCACAACCACATCCACACGCGCGAGCAACTGATCGCCTACGACCCCGGCGCGACGAGCTTCCTCAGGAAGATCTTCGACGAGACCGACTGGCGCTTCGTTTCGCCCCGCGAGCGGGCCGGCGAGGACCACCTGAAGGACTACGACCCGGCCACCGCTCCCGTGGTCGAGCAGCCGGACTTCATCAAGGAGGCGGCCAACGACTATTACGACGACTACTGGGCCGACTACTGGCAGCGCCTGCGCGACAAGCACGGCATCCCATCCTGACTTCCGCGATGCCTCCGGACCCCACCCAACCATTCTGGAAAGACCTGTTCCGACCGGGCGGTTTCGCGTGGTCTCTGCGGATGCGGAAGGGCGACGCGGCGGAGTTCTTCGCGCCGCAGGATGAAAGGCTGCGAACCGAACGCCTGCGCTGGCTGGAGGAACGGCCGGAGTGGAGCCTCGTCAGCTCCCCCGCCGCCGAACCGCTGGTCGAAGCCGCCTGGGACCTGGCTGAGGCCTTCGGCCACGTGCCTCCCGCCGCGGCCGCCACCCGCGACCTGCCCGCCCTAGCGCGCCTCTGGGAGCCGGACCTGATCTTCTACGACGGCGCGACGAAGTCCTTCGCCGCCGCCTGCGTCTGCCTCCCCTCGTCCTGGGATCCGCGGAAATGGGTGCGGCGGGAACTGGCCGAGGTCCACGACGTGGTGCCGCAGCTCCAGCGGCAGGTCGGCGCCCAGATCGACCGCTTCCTCGACCGCCTGGAACCCGGGCGCGCGTTCCGCCGGGAAAACTGGAGCCTTTCCCTGGGCGGTGAATTGAACTTCCACCCGGAACTCCACCGCCCGGCCCTCGACGGGCACTCGACGCTCGAGGAGGTCCACCTCCGCGTCGAGCACCAGATCTTCACCGGGCTCCCCGGCGGGGTGATGATGGGCATCCGCATCCGCACCTGCCCGCTCCTCGATCTCTCGGAGGATCCCGAGGTCTGGGCAATGCTCGCCGAGAAGCTCCGCACCATGCCCGACGACGTCGCCCGCTACAAGAACCTCCTCGCCGTCCGCGATCCGCTGGTCCGCGAGATGGAAGCCCGGGGGACTCCCTGAATCCGGTCCGGTCGGAAGTGCCGGCCCCGGAATCCGCTTTCAGCCCACGGACGACCGCCCGGAAGTCCCGGAAGCTTAATCCATCCTAATCAATCCACGCTTGCTGCGCTCCCCATCCGCACCCGCATTGTCGCAAAATCAGGCGTTTCCTGAACTTTTGGCTCCACAAGACCCGGCAAGAGCTCCCATTCTCATGCCAGACTAGTCAGCTTTACTGACATTCCCCGACCCCCAGTTCCAACCATGAATTCCCCGACCCTCCCTCGCGGACCCCTCCTCGCCGGCGTCTGCTCCGCGGCCATCCTGCTCTCGAACGCGCCTGCGCAGCAAACCCTCCGGAGCTATCATGCCGAGATCATCGCCAAGGCCCAGCCCGACGAATGGTGGTATGACATCTACGACCCGGAAGAACCGGGCCCCGACCTGAACGAGTACGTGAAGGACGGCATCGACCCGGACGACCCCACCCATCTCAATGCCGGCGGCATGCCCAAGACCAACCAGGTCTACGTCTGGGGGATGACGCGCAAGGACAACTACCTGTGGTGGGGCACCGGCGCCAATGTCGCGACGCTCGTTTCCAGCACCTACCTCGGAAACGCCAGCCCGTCGCTCAGCCGGAGCCGCAGCCGCGGCATCTACTACCAGGTCGCCGAATACGGCACCAGCAAGCTCGCCCGCAACGGGGTCTTCGACGGTGCGATGCAGATGGGCGCGCCGATCGAGCCGAACTACGGCGACTGGCGTCCGCCGGACATGTTCCGCTACAACCTCGACACCGACGAACTCGAACGGCTCGACCTCGACCTCCGTACCAGCCATCCGGACGCCTGGGCCCTGCTCTGGCGCTGCCTCGGCCTGCGCTCGGCCGGCTACACGCCATCCAACTTCTATTTCCCCGACGGCCTGGTCATCATGGCAGGGCCGGCGCGGCCGGCCGATCCGGGCGAGGAAAGCGAGGGCATCATCATGTTCGCCTTCGATGCCGGCAGCGGCGACTTCGTCGGTGCCCAGACCTTCCCGCAGTACAACAACATCCGGAAGTGGAAGACCTTTGGCGAGCAGGCCTACACCACCGTCGCCACCGTCAACGGTGCCGGCGAGGTGATTCGCTGGAACAAGGCCTACGCCACCCCCGCCAATCCACTGCCCTTCGAGACGGTCGGAAACCTGAACGCCGGCGGGGCGGAACTTGAGGTCCACGACGACGGCGACGGTCCGCGGCTCTACGTCAACACCTGGCCGGGTTTCAACACCGAGAGCCTTGACAGCGGTCTCGCCGGTGGCATCTCGGCCTTGTTCGACCTCATCAACGCCCCCGCAGGACTCTGGCGCAGCCCGGTCATCCCTGCGGGCGGACTTTCCTGGTGGAACGCCGATAGCTGGAACCTCGTCTGGACCGTGGCGGAATACGAGCCCGACTGGATCCTGGCGATGACCTACGGCGGCGGTGCCATGGCTTCCTTCGGGGGGTATTTGTACTGGGGCACGATGCACGTGCCCGCCACCTACTGGAACGCCCACGACGCCATCTACGGAACTCCCCAGCCGCTCGTGCCACGACCCGATCCGTATCCCACCGACCCCAACGACCCGGCCCGCGTCGCCTATGAGGAAGACCAGGATCGGCTCGATGACGAGGGCAACGAAGACCTGTTCAACTGCTACCGGGCGATCTCGCTCTGGCGCGGCCGGAACTTCACCACCACCAGCGGCGACATCGAGCTGCTCTACGGCCGGGAGGAAATGCCGGTCCGCATCCAGCGCTCGGCCCTTTCCGGCGGAGATCCACGGGGCGATATCTCGTCACAATGGTTGTCCTTCTTCCTCGAGTACGCCGGAAACATGCGATCCGTCGAGGATGGCGAGCAGGTGCCCTACGGCCTGCTTGGTTTCCAGACCCGGACGCTGCAGGACGGGGGCGACTGGGACACCGTCCCCAATGCCAGCGGCTACGTGCCGGTCTACGGACCGGAGGGCATCGACGGGGGATTCCCCTTCAACTGGAACAACTACACCTGGACCATGCAGGTGTTGGACGACAAGCTCTACGTCGGCACCATGGACTGGGACGACCTGAGCAGCCCGGATCCCGGGGACGGGGCGAACATCTACTGCTTCCCCTCCGAGACGCAGCCCGCTGTGACGATCAGCGGCAGGGGCATGGCGAACTGGTCGAGCTACGGCGTGCGCACCATCGAGGCCGACGAAAGCCGCGGCGAACTCTACCTCGGCATGGCCAACGTCCAGAACCTGCTCTACAAGGAGGACTACTACGGGGGCTCCATCTCCGGCGGCTGGGAGGTGCAGCGCGTGAAGATGCGCTATCCCGACGATGACTTCGATGAACTGGATGACGACTGGGAGACGACCTCCTTCGGCAGCACCGGAGTGACCGACGACCCCGACGGCAACGAGGACGGCGACCCGACCAACAACTACGATGAGTGGCTTGCCGGCACGGATGCCGACGATCCGACAAGTTGGTACTTCTCGCGGGTCACCGAGTCGGCGACCCCGGGGCTGCACGACATCAACTGGCCCTCGAAGGCCGGTCGCTGGTATGTCGTCTACGAGTCCGAGACGCTTGATGGAGACTGGACCCGCGTCGCGGTCTACGAGGGGGTCGACGGCACCATGACCCACACCTACGATCCGAGCGCGAGCACGAAGAAATTCTTCCGGGTCGAGGTCGTGCTCGATCCGCCGGAGGACATCTGATTCCGCCGGGCGATCCCACCCTCAAAAAAGGCTCTCCCCCGGGAGGGCCTTTTTACTGCCAGCACTGTTCGTCCATCATCCAGACCACGCTGGCGTGCTGGATCTCGTCGCGCCGCAGCTCGAAGATCTTCTGTCGTGCCCCGACCCGGGCCGGACTGTCGAAGGCCGGTTCACGGTTCGCTTCTTCCAGCAGCTCGGCCCGGTGCTGGGCGGCTTTCATTTCCCGCCAGCTCCGGATCAGCGAGCGCACCTCCCGGCGGACCGACCCGGCATCGCGAACGCCATCCCGGTCTTCCGAACCCGGGTTGACGAGGTCCGCGATCTTCCCGGTGACCATCGAGGCCCCGGGGACCACGGACTTGTCCTTCTGGTGTTGTTTCCCGAGAACGGTCACAAGTTCCTTCGAACGGCGCAGCCGGCACCAGCGCCGCCATTCCGCGAGATCGGGATGCTCGAGGTCCCGGTAGGTCGGAAGCGCGGAACCGTCACGAACGAACGCAACATCGTGATACTCGGCATCGAACACGTCCCGCACCTCCGACAGCCACTTCCGGCGCTCGCCATCGAGGTCCGTGCGCCATGCATGGAAAGCCGCCACCAACTCCGGTGCCGCCCCGGCCGGCGGAGACGCGACCTTCACCCGCTTCAGTTCGGTGTCGATCAACTCGCCCATCCGCAGCAGGCGGTGCAGGCGCACCTTCTCCTTGCGCATCACCAACTCGGCATCGACCGAAGCCGCGGCGTCATCCCACGCACTCTGCTCGATCTGATGGGAAAGGTCCTTGAGGCGCCCGAACGAAGCGAACTGCTTCGGTAGCTGAGTGGCCGGCGACTTCAACGAGCCCAGCAGCGCATCGGTGTCGAATACGTCGCCGATGGACAGCGTGACCGCACTTTTGACCTCGCTCGCCAGTTCGCCGACCAGCGGCTTCTCCTCGATCGCCTGAGCGTAGCTACGATGAGCGGCGACGAAGGCGGGATTGCGCTTCTCCATCAAGGCCTCCGCCTCGCTCCAGCGGATCTCGACGATCTCGAAGGGCGACTGGGACTCGACCTCATCGGCGTAGCGCCTCCCTTCCACCACCGTCGCTTCAGCCAGCGACTCGTTGACGTGCTGCCGCACACACCCAGCGAGCGAAAACACCACCCCAGCCGATGCCACCAGCGCCACCTTCACATCACTCGATACGATCGATGCGAGGCGGTCTTTCGGGAGAATCGGAAGTTCAGGTATCTTGAGGAAACGGGCCGGATGACCCTCGCCGGCGGAATGCCCGCCGAACCTGATCAATCGGTACCCTGTGACAGCCCCCTGCCTGTCCGCATCCCCCGCCCTTTGTTCCGCATCCCTTCTTTCCTCCCGCCCCCTGTGTTGGGTGGACCCGGAGACCGCCGTAGGTTCTCCGCATGACCACCGATGACTCCATCTCGCGCCGCGGCTTCGTTCAGGGGGCCGGGCTTGCCGCCGCCGCGACCGTCTGGGCACCTTCCGTCCTGCGCGGCGCCGAACCCACCTCCGAGCCGGTGCGCGTCGCCCAGATCGGCATCGGCACCCGCGGCGAGAACCTGATCAGCGTCGTCGGCAGCAAGCCGTCCGCCAGGGTCGTCGCGATCTGCGACGTCTACAAGCCGCACCTCGAACGCGGCGTCGAACCCGCCAACAACCCGGACGTGAAGACCTTCACGAACTACCGGAAGATGCTCGAGGATCCGGAGATCGAGGCGGTCATCATCGCCACGCCCGACCACTGGCACGAGCGGATGCTCATCGACTGCGTCGAGGCCGGCAAGGACGTCTACTGCGAGAAGGGCTGGACGACATCGGTGGAGTCGGCCAAGCGGATGCGCGCGGCGGTCAGGAAAGCCGGAGCCGTCATGCAGCTCGGTCACCAGGGACGCCAGCTCGCCGCCGCCGACGAGGGACGGCGGATGATCGAGGAGGGCACGATCGGAGACGTGACCCTGGTCAACACCGGCCGCTTCTTCAACGGCTCGCCCGAGCGGCCCCCGTGGCGCTGGTACGGCACCTACAGCAACTATGAGCGGCCGGATCCCGAGCAGGTGATCCGCGACCTCGATTGGGAACAGTGGCTGGGTGACGCCCCGACCATCGAATTCAACGAGCGCCACTTCTGGCACTGGCGGTGTTACTGGCCCTATGGGACCGGTCAGGCGGGCGATCTCCTTTCGCACGAACTCGACCACGTGCAGACCGTCCTGCGCTACGGCATCCCGGACACCTGCGTGACCCACGCGCACAACGCCTTCTGGAAGGACGACCGCGAGGTGCCCGACACGTGGCTGAGCTCCTACGTCTTCGAGGAGAAGGACTGCACGGTGCTCTACGAAGGCTGCATGAACTCGAGGCGCTCGCAGACTCCGGAATACATCGGTCGCGAGGGCCGCATGATCTACGACTCGATCGGACAGAACGCCTCCCTGTTCGAAATCTACCCCGACGAGCACGCCCACCGCATCGCCCGGCATCCACAGGCCAAGCCGACCCACTTTTTCAAGGCCGGCAAGGAGCACCGGCGTCCCGACCACATGCAGGACTTCCTGGACTGCGTGCGCACCCGCGAAAAACCGCGCTGCAACGAGGACGAGGCCTTCATCGAAACTGCCGTCATCGCGATGTCGATGGAGTCCTACCGGCAGAAACGCCAGGTCCGTTGGGATGCCGTGAAGGAGGAAATCGTCTGAACCTAACGGGCAGGTCGGCCGGCCTGCTTCTGGTAAGTGTTCCAGAATTCCTCGGACATCTCCCGGATGTGCTGAGCGTTGCCAGCCCCTCCGTCGTTCAGCCGCTCCCGTTCCTCCTCCAGCAGCGTGCGCATGCGGGCCAGGGTCTCCTGCATGTCCTTCTCATCGGCGAGGTTGCGGGTCTCGGACGGATCGGTGGTCAGGTCGAACAACTGCGTGTGCCGCGCGCCATCGACGGCGTACTCGATCAACTTGTAACGTCCGTCCCGCACCGCGCGGTGCCACGACATGAAGGCAAAGGCCAGGTGCTCGCGGTGTTGGGCACCCGCATCGGCGATGACCGGCGACAGGCTGCGGTACTGGACCGTGTCCGGCACCTCGAGACCGGCGCTCTCGCACAGGGTCGGATAGATGTCATAGATGTAGCAGAGCTGCTCGCGAACCTCACCTTTCGGAATGCCCGGCCCGCTGATGATCAGGGGCACCTTGACGGAGTGCTCGTACACGCTCTGCTTGCCGGTCAGGCCGTGACTGCCCAGAGCCAGGCCGTTGTCGGAGCTGAAGACGATGATCGTGTTGTCGGCATGGCCGGACCTCTCCAGCGCGTCAAGAATGCGGCCGATCTGGGCATCGGTGTGGGTGATGAGGCCGTAGTACTTGGCCAGCCGGTCGAGCATCTTGTCCTTCTCAAGCGGCCGCTTCATGAGCTTCTCGTCCCGGATCTTGTGTATTCCGGCGTCGAAGGGATGCTCGGGAAGGAAGTTCGCGGGCAGGTCCATGTCGCCCGGCTGGTACATCTCAAGATATTCCTCCGGAGCATTCAGCGGATCGTGGGGCGTCATGAACGAAACGTAGGCGAAGAAGGGCTCCTTGTTGTCACGTCGCCCTTCGAGGAACTCCACGCAGGCATCGGCGAAAAGCTCGGCATTGAAGGTCTCATCGGCTTCCTGCGCGATCTTCTCCGGCGGGTCCTTGTCGAAATCGACGGAGAACAGCGGGGTGCGGTTCTGCCCGCGGTGACCGCCGCGGTAGTAGAGGTTGTCACCGGCGCTGAACGAGCCGAAGAAATGGTCGTCCTTGCCGAAGCCCGGGTCGTTCTTGCCGGTCGCGAAGGTCGTGTAGCCGTTCTGGAGAAAAACCTCGGTCATGGTCGTGTAGCGCTCGGGAATCGCGAAGTCGTAGAGCCCCTGGCTTTCCAGGTTCCACAGCGTGCGTCCGCTGAACAGACAGGCCCGCGACGGCGTGCAGACCGCCATCGAGGTCGCGCCCATGATGTAGGCGTTGGTGAAACTCAGCCCGCCCTCCACCAGGCGGTCGATGTTCGGCGTCCGGATGCGCTCGTTGCCGAGGGCGTGGATCGTGTCGGACCGCTGGTCGTCGGTGAAAAGGAAGAGGACATTGGGCCGCTGCGTCTTGGCGACCGCGGGACCGGCGGCCATCAGGCACCAGAGACAGCCGGCCATCGCGAGGCGAGGAAAAGGTCGGGCGGAGTTCATGAAGTGGAAGACGCCATCACCACGCCGGATATTTCGGTCGCGTGCAAACAAGAATCGGGAACGTCGCCTCTTCCGGACTGTGCGACGCGCCGGAGTGCTGCTATGGGCATCCCCATGAAGATGAAACGCCTCCTCCCGGCCGTCGGGATTGTCACCCTGGCCACTCCGATCACCTCCGCTGGCGAGCAAACCTTCGACTTCCTCAACAGCCCGGGGCTCGAACACTTCCAGCCCGCCGACGGTTGGCAGCGGGTCGAACGGGCGGTGGCGGTGCCCGACCGGATGGAGATCAGCACCAAGGGACACGGAAAGATCCTCGCGAATCGTTCCACCAAGGACATCTCGATCCCCTATCTCATGACGCGGGAGAGCTTCGGTGACGTCCGGGTCGAGCTGGAGTTCATGATCCCCGAGGGCTCCAACGCCGGCGTCTACCTGATGGGGCGCTATGAAGTCCAGATCCTCGACAGCTTCGGGAAGGATCGCGTCGGCAGCGGCGACCTCGGCGGCATCTACGCCCGGTGGGACCCCTCGCTCCCCGCCGACCGCCAGTGGTCCGGAGGCAGCGCCCCGCTGGCCAACGCCGCCAAGGCACCCGGAACCTGGCAGACGATGGAGATCGTCTTCCGCGCCCCGCGTTTCGACGAACTCGGCGGCAAGACCTCCGGCGCCGGCTTCGACAGCGTCCGCATCAACGGCGTCCTCGTCCAGGAGAACACCCAGGCTCCCGGCCCGACCGCGTCCAACCCGCTGCCCGGCGAAGTGGCATCGGGACCGATCGTGATCCAGGGCGATCACGGTCCGATCGCGATCCGCCGTTTCACGGCGACACCGCTGACCGGATCGGGAAGCACCGGCCCCGCCGAGTTGGACGCCTATTGGGCGGAGGTTTCGCGGGCCGTGAACGAGGGCGACTTCGAGGCCTATCAGGCGACCTGCCACGATCTCGGCGTGATCATTTCCGGCAGCAAGCAGATGAGCCAGCCGCTGCGGCACGCGCTCGCCCGCTGGAAGTCCGATTTCGAGAAGACCAAGGCAGGCGAGGTCGAGTCCGAGGTCCTGTTCCGCTTCGCCCACCGCTATCGCGACGAGACCACCGCCCACGAATCGGGCGTCTTCCGCTACACCGCCCGGCCGAAGGATGGCGAACCGACCGTCGAGTACATCGACTTCGAGGCCCTGCTGACCAAGGTCGACGGGGACTGGAAGATGCTGATGGAGAATCAGAAGGCGAAGGTGACCCGGGCGGAATGGGATGCGCTCGCCCCGTAGGCCCGACGAGGTTCCGGAAAGAAATGCCTGCTTGAACCCCGTTTGAGTCACTACAGAATCCCGTCATCCGCCATGAATCCATCCACCCTCTCTTCCCGCCGTCGTTTCCTCAAAACCTCCCTTGCCGCCGCCGGCGCCTTCTCGGCCGGGCCGCAGATCCTGCGCGCGGAAACCACGGGGGCCAATGACCGCATCGGCATGGGCTTCATCGGCATGGGTCTCATTTCCGGCGGCCACCTCGCGACTTTTTCCGGCATGAAGGAGGTGCAGCCGATCGCCGTGTGCGACGTGAAGAAGTGGCAGCTCGACAAGGCCGCCGGCGAGTTGAAGAAGCGCGGCTTCAACGACATCGTCGCCACCGCCGAGTTCGAGGAAGTCCTCGCGAATCCCGCCATCGACGCGGTATGCGTCACCACGCCCGACCACTGGCACGCCGCCATCGCCCTCGCCGCGATGAAGGCGGGCAAGGACGTCTACGTCGAGAAGCCGATGACGCTCACCATCGAAGAGGGCAAGGCGCTGGTCGAGGCGGAGAAGAAGTACGGCCGCATCCTGCAGGTCGGTTCGCAGCAGCGTTCGTCGACCCACTTCCGCATCGCGGCGAACCTCGTGCGCAACGGACTGATCGGCGAGGTGAAGGAGATCTACTGCCAGCTCGGCCGTTTCCCGATGCCGCCGGAGAAGGAGAAGGTCGTGCCGGTCCCCGAGGGTTTCAACTACGACCGCTGGCTCGGACCGACTCCCTTCTACGACTACTCGGAGAATCGCGTGAAGGGCAACTACGGCGGCGGTTGGCGCTGCTACTGGGAATATGGTAGCCGCAAGTTCGGTGACTGGGGCGCCCACCACTTCGACATCGTCCAGTGGGCGCTCGGCCGCGACGACACCGGTCCGGTCGAGTTCATCCCGGCGGGTCACGAAGGCTCCGAGCACCACCACTATCGATACGCCGACGGGATCACCGTGTGGCGGGACAAGAAGCCCGACCACGGCCACATGATCCGCTTCATCGGCACCGAGGGCGAGGTCCACGTCAGCCGCGGCAAGATCGGCACCCTGCCCAAGGAACTGGTGCGCCACCAGTACAAGGACGGCGACATCCAGGTCTACGAGTCCAACGATCACCGCAAGAACTTCATCGAATCGATCGGCTCGCGGAAACCGACGATCTGCCCGGCGACCGTCGGCCATCGGTCGGCGACCATCTGCCAGCTCGCCGGCATCGCCGAGCGGCTCGGCCGTGCGATCAAGTGGGACCCCGCCGCCCAACAGATCGTCGGCGACGACGAGGCCAAGGCCATGCAGGACCGTCCCCGCCGCAAGGGCTACGAGATGCCCGAAATCGGCTAGGTCGGCGACGGATTGCCGCTATCCCTCGGTGGTCTTTCCGCCCAGCGGCTCGAGCACGCGGCCGGCGGCGCGGAGTTGCACGTCGGTGGGCAGGCCCTTCTCGATCTTGGTCAGCACCGCCGCCGGGTCCCGCAGGATCTTGTAGCCGTTGGGAATCTCCCGGCCGCTGGCGAGATGGATGCCGGTGCCGATGCGGCTGCCGTGTCCGAAGGCGGAACCGAGGAACTGCCAGCCGGTCGATTGCAGGCGGCCGTCGAGTTCGACCCGGATGTCGTTCTCGAAGTTGAGATCGTAGGTGTACGAACCGGCGGTCATCACGCAGCCCCGTCCGAGCACGCTCTGCTGGATCACGTCCTGGGCGGAGACCGCATCCGGATAGAGCACGCACAGCCGTGCGACGCAGTTCTGGGCCACGATCGAGTTCTTCCCCAGCGCCGCGAGTTCCACGCTCGCCTGCCCCATCACCTCCGCACCGTCGTCGAGATGACTCATGAAGACGCGTGCGTAGGGACCGATCTTCACGCCCTTCCCGAGCGTCGAAGCCTCGACGGTCGCGGTCGGATGAATGTCGCAGCCCTTGCCGATCCGGTTCAGCCGGCCGAGCACCTTCCAGCGGTTGATGGAGAAGGATCGCACGATCGCCCACAGGATGCGCAGCGCGAGTGTCGCCCGGCGCTCGTTGCGCAGATCGATTCCGCGCGCGAGATGATTGATCCAGAGCAGATGAAACCAGTGGTCGATGCAGGCGATCGCGTGGCGCGGGACGCCCAGCTCGACCGGCTCGTCGGTGCCCAGGAATACCCGCGAGATCGGCATCTCGAGCACGCGCTCCTCGGGATCGATCACCACATCGACCGGCTCCCCTCCCTTTCCGGAATCCCAGCGCACCTTCTCGAAACGCCACCCGCCATCGATGGCGACGACACCGACCTGCATCGCCGTGGTGGACTTGCCGAACCGTGACTCGCCAAGCACGTACACCGCATCACGCCCGCCGGCCTCCTCGACAAACCGCCTCAGGGCGCCACCCGAGACGAAGAGGTTGTCCGGCACGACGAGACAGGGGGGACGAAGCCCGTCGATCACGGTCAGGCCCGCCTCCCCGATGGCCGCCTCGAGCCAGCTGCGCAGCGGGCGGTTGATGATCGGCACCTCGCCGACCGGATCATCGAAGGGCTGGATGCGTCGGCGGGATGGCTCGATGTAGACGTTCACGACCACCGTTTTCTAGCGGGCGCCGTGCCGGGCGCCATGCAAAAACGAACAAACGAAAGCGAAGTTCCTGCCCGAAAGTCGCCGCCGTGAAACACCCCCGTTTCCCCGCCGGTACCCGGTGGTCGCATGGAATCCAGCCAACTCAATGACCCCAAGCCGAGATGTTCCATCGGGAGAAGTGTTGCTTGTATGATGTCCGGCGAAACGGGATAAGTCCGGTGCAAATGAGGAGGACGTCGAGAGCAAGGAGCGTGGGTCTGACCGCCGCGTTGTTCGCCGCCTCGTCGGGGATGTTTCCGGCGATGGTGCAGAGCGGCGGACACTACCACGAGCAGACCAGCGTGTCGCCGGACTCGGAGTCCGGTGGCTGGTTCATCAACCTCGGCATCACCGGAGCGCGGGGACGCATGTCACCGGACCGGCCGAAGGAGATCGAGGTCGCCCATGTCTTCAAGCGGACCCCCGCCGCGGGGAAACTCGAAGCGGGCGACCGGATCCTGGGGGCCAATGGCCGGCGGTTCACCACCCCGCACAAGTTCGGCTACGGGATGGAAAAGTTCGGTTACGAGGGGCCGCTGATGGACCTCGGGAACGCCATTGATGAAAGCCAGGGAAGCGAGCGCGGCGGCAAGCTCGTCCTCCAAGTCGACCGCGGTGGTGATAAGATCGAGGTCGGACTCGATCTTCCGACGACCTATGGGAGCTTCTCGGAATCCTATCCCTGGGACTGCCCGAAGACCGACAAGATCCTCGAGGAACTCTATGCCTACCTCGCCGACCGACAACGTCCGGACGGTTCGTGGACCGACGGCCGACCGCATGTCGATGCCTTTGCCGCGCTCTCCCTGCTCGCCAGCGGGGAAACCAAGTACCGCAGGCACGTGAAGTCGGCGATGCGCAGTTTCGCGGATCGCACCGACGACGAGATCGGCTACGGTGGCCTCGACTGCTGGAAATACGGCCTCTACGGCGTCTGCCTTGCCGAGTACCACCTCGCCACCGGCGAAAGCTGGGTGTTGAAGGAGCTTGAGGAGATCAACCGCTGGCTGGTCAAGGCCCAGTTCTCGGACAACTATCGCAACGACAGGGGCAAGGGTGGATGGGGCCACCGTCCAGCGAACAAGCCGGGCGGCAACGGCTACGGGCCGATTTGCATGATCACCGCCCAGGCGATGGCGGCGTGGTCGCTGATGGCCGGGTGCGGCATCGAGATCGATCGCGAGCGCTACGACATGGCCCACGAATTCCTCGTCGCCGGCACCAACGACATCGGCTACGTCTGGTATGCCGACAGCAACGGAGGAGACGGCCGCTACGCCGACATGGGCCGCACCGGGGCCTCGGTGGTTGCCCACGCCGTGAGCCCCTTCGCCGACGCTGCCTACGAGCGCTACGCCAGGAAGTCCGCCCGCTGCATCGGCGAGAATCCCGACACCTTTCCCGATACCCACGGCTCCCCGATCCTCGGAATGGGATGGACGGCCCTCGGCGCGTCCTTCGATGAAAAGGCGTTCCGGCAGCTCATGGACGAACACGTCTGGTACTTAACCCTCGCGCATTGTCCCGACGGCACCTTCTACTACCAGCCGAACCGGGACAACAACGCCCAGGATTTCCATGCCGCCCCGCGCCTGAGCGCGTCTGCCGCCGCCGCGCTGATTTTCTCCATCAAGAACCGCTCGCTGCGCGTCGCGAACGGCAGTGGCGGCGATGCCCGACCCTCGCCCCCCGCCGGTGGCCTCGCCGATCGCCAGGACGGGGAACTCCGAAAATTTCTCAGTGCCGACGGCAAGAAGTCGATCAACGCCAGGTATGTCGCCTTCGACCCCGCCTCGGGCGTCGTGCGGGTGCGCGTCGACGACGGTCAACTCCAGGACATCCCCTTCCTCTCGCTTTCCGAGAATGACCGGGAGTATGTGAAACAACAGTGGTCCGCGAAAGAGTAGCCCCGCGCAACGGCCAACGGATTCGTGCCCGGGCAGCGCCTTGACATTCTTCGCTGACTGAATGTTGGCGATTTTCCGCGCCGGACAAAGGCTGGCCACGGGAAATCGGGCGCATTAGGATCGTCCCAGATCATGGGAAATTCTCGCAACGGCACCATCGGAATTCTGACGGCGGGTGGCGACTGCCCCGGCCTGAACGCGGTCATCCGCGGCGTCGCCAAGGGCGCGCGGTGGGCTACGCCCTGCTGAGCGGGACCCCGTGCGTCGGGGCCGTCGTCGCGGGCGGCGGCGTGGGGCGGCTGGTGGCGAGGCTGTAGGAAGAGAGAAGCGAACGGAGAGGAGCGAGTTGAACTGACCT
>ERZ869936.794-NODE-794-length-26610-cov-4.661457_pt1 | contig 26610 bp, 29 predicted proteins | sample MGYA00520876_ERZ869936 | MGnify/ENA primary metagenome ERZ869936 (study PRJEB32218, sample SAMN09650985) | biofilter metagenome | isolation source: enrty point of leading RO module | place: Saudi Arabia: Thuwal, RO plant located on Red Sea | collected 2016-02-17 ... | reverse complement strand
GCCTTCGCCGCAACCGCTGCCACAGCCCCGGCCCCGGCCGCCCCGGCGGCGCCGCGAACGGGCCGTGGCCGCGCTGCCGGTCAAGACGGTCCGCGAGCGGATCACCGAGTTGCTGGGATCGATGTTTCTCAGCGCCGCGGTGGCCGCCGCCGTTTCCGACGGTCGCGGCGCAGGGGCGGCGGCCTTCCTGGCCGAAGGGGCCGGCGGCTCGGCCGGCTGTTCGCCGGGGCCGGCCAGCGTGGCGAGCACGGTGCCGACCGGTACCGTCTCACCCGGCTGCACTGCCAGCCACTGCACCGTGCCCTCGACCCAGCTCTCGACGTCGATCGCCGCCTTGGTGGTGTCGACCACCGCGACGATGTCGCCGCGCTTCACCCGGTCGCCCGGCTTCACCTTCCACTCGAGCAGCTTGCCTTCGTCCATGTCGGCGCCGAGGGAAGGCAGCTTGAACTCGATCATGCCGGCGCCTCCGCGGGCTGGCCGGCGCCGAACAGCGACTTCACCGCCGCGACGATCTTTTCCGGCTGGGGCAGGGCGGCGTCCTCCAGATGCTTCGGGTACGGCATCGGCACTTCTTCGCTGCACACCCGCGCGATCGGCGCATCCAGCTCGTAGAACGCCTGCTCGACGATGCGCATCGCCACCTCGGCCGACAGGCTGCCGGTCTTCCAGCCTTCGTCGACGATCACCACCCGGTGCGTGCGCGCCACCGATTCCATGAGGGTGGCGTCGTCCAGCGGACGCAGCACCCGCAGGTCGATCACTTCGGCGTCGATGCCCTCCGCGGCCAGCTGCTCGGCGGCGTCCAGCGTCTTCCACAGCATGCCGCCCCAGGCGATCAGCGTGACGTGCCGGCCGCGCCGTCGCACGCAGGCGCGGCGGATGTCGACGCCGCTGGTGTCGGCCGGCAGCTCGCCCTGCATGTTGTAGAGCAGGGCATGCTCGAAAATTACCACCGGGTCGGGGTCGGCCAGCGCCGGCGCCAGCATGCCGCGCGCGTCTTCGAGGGTGGCCGGCGCCAGCACCTTGATGCCGGCGATATGTGCGTAGATGCTCTCGAAGCTGTGCGAGTGCTGGGCGGCGAGCTGCCGGCCCGCCCCGGTCGCCATGCGCACCACCAGCGGCACGCTGAACTGCCCGCCGGACATGTGCCGCAGCAGGGCGGCGGTGTTGACGATCTGGTCGAGCGACAGCAGGCTGAAGTTCACCGTCATCACCTCGACGATCGGCCGCAACCCGCCGAGCGCCGCCCCCACGCCCGCCCCCACGAAGCCCAGCTCGGACAGCGGCGTGTCGCGGATGCGCTCGGGCCCGAACTCTTCGAGAAAGCCCTTCGACACCGCATAGGTGCCGCCGTACCTGCCGACATCCTCGCCCATCAGGAACACGCGCTCGTCCGCGCGCAGCGCCTCGCGCATGGCTTCGCGCATGGCGTCGCGATAGGTGGTCTTCTGCGCCGCGTTCATGCCGCGGCCTCTGGCGTGCACACGTCGGCGAAGCAGGCCTCAGGCGTTTCCCAGTCGGCGCCTTCGGCGAACGCCACCGCGCGTTCGACTTCCGCCACGGCCTCGCGGTCGATCTCGAGAAAAGCTTCCTCGGTGAGCAGCTTGAGTTTCTTCAGGCGCTCGGTGAAGTTGTGGATCGGGCCGCGCTTCTTCCATTCCTCTACCTCGGCCTTGTCGCGGTAGAGCTCCGGGTCGAACATCGAATGCGCGCGATAGCGGTAGGTTCTGAACTCGAGAAAGCCGGGTGCGCCGGTTTCGGCGACGCGGGCGCGCGCGGCCTGCATCGCCTCGTGGGTGGCGATCACGTCCATGCCGTCGACTGTCGCGGCATCGACGTTGTAGCAGGCGGCCTTGGCGGTGAGGTCGACCTGCGACTCGGAGCGCGCCAGCGCGGTGCCCATCGCGTACAGATTGTTCTCGCAGCAGAACAGCACCGGCAGCTGCCACAGCGCCGCCAGGTTGAGCGATTCATGAAACGCGCCCTCCGCCATCGCGCCCTCGCCGAAGAAGCAGGCGGTCACGCGCGAGCGCTTCTGCAGCTTGTCGGCAAGCGCCAGCCCCACCGCCACCGGCAGCCCGCCGCCGACGATGGCGTTGCCGCCGTAGAAGCGGGTCGCGGCGTCGAACAGATGCATCGAGCCGCCGCGCCCGCGGCTGCACCCGGCCTGCTTGCCGAACATCTCGGCCATGATCGCTTCGGCCTTTACGCCGCGCACCAGCGCATGGCCGTGCTCGCGGTAGGTGGCGACGATCGCATCCTCCGGCGCGAGCGCGCGGATGGCGCCTGCGGCGATCGCCTCTTCACCGATGTACAGGTGCAGAAAGCCGCGAATCCTGGTTTCGCCGTACAGCTCGGCGCAGCGCTCCTCGAAGCGGCGGATGCGCACCATGTCGCGCAGCAGGTCCAGCAGGAGCGCCTGCGGATGGCGGGACAGCGGATCTCCGGGCGCCGTCTTTTTCTTCGCGGCGCTCATTCGCTGCCTTCCAGGGTCGAGGTGTCGCCTTCCGGCAGCCCCAGCTCGCGCGCTTTCAGCAGGCGGCGCATGATCTTGCCGCTGCGGGTGCGCGGCAGGGTGGCGGCGAAGTCGATTTCCTTCGGCGCGACCGCGGCGCCGAGTCGCTTGCGCGCATGGCCGAGCAGCTCGAGGCGCAGCGCCTCGCTTGCCTCGAATCCGGACTTGAGCGACACGAACGCCTTCACTGCTTCGCCCACCGTCGGGTCGGGCTTGCCGATGACGCCGGCCTCGGCCACCGCCGGGTGCTCCATCAGCGCGCTCTCCACTTCGAACGGGCCGATCAGGTGGCCGGCGCTCTTGATCACGTCGTCGGCGCGCCCGACGAACCAGTAGTAGCCGTCGGCATCGCGCTTTGCCAGGTCGCCGCTCAGGTAGAACTCGCCCGAGAAGCACTTGCGGTAGCGCTCGTCCTGGTTGAGGTAGGCGCGGAACATCGACGGCCAGCCGCTGCGCAGCGCCAGCTCGCCTTCGGTGTCCGGCTGGTCGATGAATTCGAGCGTGCCGTCGTCGCGACGCTTGACGATTGCCGCGTCCACGCCGGGCAGCGGCTTGCCCATGGAGCCCGGCTTGATGTCCATCGTCGGCAGGTTGGCGATCATGATGCCGCCGGTCTCGGTCTGCCACCAGTTGTCGTGAATCGGCAGCCCCAGCGCTTCCTGGCCCCACCACACTGCCTCGGGATTGAGCGGCTCGCCGACGCTGGCGACAAAGCGCAGCGCGTCGAAGCGAAAGCGCTGCGCCAGCCCGGTGCCGGCCTTCATCAGCATGCGCACCGCGGTGGGCGCGGTGTACCAGACGGTGACGCCTTCGTCCTGCAGAATGCGGTACCAGCGCTCGGCGTCGAAGTCGGCTTCGTCGACGATGCTGGTCACGCCGTGCAGCAGCGGCGCGATGATGCTGTAGGAGGTGCCGGTGACCCAGCCGGGGTCGGCGGTGCACCAGAAGATGTCGTCGGGATGCAGGTCCAGCGCGTACTTGCCGGTCATGTAGTGCATCAGCACCGCGCCGTGCACATGCACCGCGCCCTTGGGCGTGCCGGTGGTGCCGCTGGTGAAGTGCAGCAGCGACATGTCGTCCGGCCGGGTGCGCTCGATTTCGAAGTGCGCGGGGGCGCGCCGCATCAGCGCGTCGAAATCGAGGATGCCGCGCCGCTCCCGGCCCCGCGTGCCGACCGCGATGATGTGCTCGAGCCCCGGCAGGCTGGCGCGGATCTGCTCGACCTTGCGCGAATACAGCGCCGCCGTGGTCACCAGCACGCGGCCCTCGCCGATCTTCAGCCGGGTGGCGATCGGCTCCGGTCCGAAGGCGGAAAAAAGCGGCGTGACGACGGTGCCGTTCTTGAGCGCGCCGAGCACCGCGATGTAAAGCTCGGGTATGCGTGGCGCGAGAACGAACAGGCGGTCGCCCTTGCCCACGCCCAGCGAGCGCAGCCCGGCCGCGAAGCGGTCGGTAAGCGTGGCCAGATCGGCATAACTGATGTCGCGGCGCGTGCCGTCGCGTCCCAGCCAGCGCAGTGCGACGTGATTGCGCCGCGCGCCCGCGGCATGGCGATCGACCGCTTCGTAGGCAATGTTGAGCCCGCCGCCCGGCAGGCCCGACAGTTCCGCCCGGATCGATTCCCATGAAAAGTGCGCGCGTGTGCGCTCGTCGTCGCACAGGTTGGGTGCGACGCGGCGCGCCTCGGCATCTTTTCTGATGAGACTTTCCCGCACTCGGTTTCCTCCTCCGGAAGAGGATGAGCGCAGCGCCCCGGGCGGGGCTTGATCTCGGTCAAGCGCCGGCGCGGCGGCGAGCGGGCTGTCGACGCGCTATTCGGCGAACTGGTAGGCGATGCGGGTGATGCGCCCGCGCCAGTACGGATGCGCACGGCCGGGCAGCAGCCAGGCGACTTCGCCTTCCAGCGGGATGCGAATGCCCTGGCGCAATTCGTAGTTCCAGAAACGCCCCTGCCACGGCGTGGGTACTGTCTGGCCACCGATGCTGCGCCCGCGGGCGTCGGCACGCACGGTGTCGAGCAGGCCGTCGTCATTGAAACCGAAGGTCAGCGCGACCGACAGGTCGCCGTCGGAAAGCGTGGCGTGCGCGGTGCGCGCGTCGACCGCGTCCCATCGCACGCCGTTGCCCGGCAGCAGCACCGTCGGGTACCAGGCGGCCTCCGCCAGAAAACGCATCAGTTCCCCGCGCGCGATGTCGCCGCCGCCGCGCTGATCGGCCACCGGCAGTAGCCCGAGCAGCGCCGCGTGCAGGATGCCTTCGCCCGCCACATACGCATCGTGCACCCGCACCGGCAGTCCCGGCAGCATCGCCACCCGCGCATTCCAGTCGAAGCCCGGCCGCCGGGCGATCACTTTCTGGGTGGAGGTGAAACGCTTCCAGTCCTGCCCCGTTTCGCTCATGTTCAGGCTGCCGGCGTGCTCGATGTCCACCGATGCGATGGCCGGCTGTCCGTCGCTCAAAACCGCCCGCAAGTAGCGCTGCACCGACAGCGGCAGGGTGTCCAGCGCGCGCGCGTCGAAGCGCGCCGGCGCCGGCGCCGACGCTGTGCGTGCCGTGTCCAGCCGGGCGCGCAGCGTGCGGGTGCCTTCTTCCCAGCGCAGGGTGCCATACACCAGGGCCAGCGCCAGCGCGCCGGCGGACAGGGCAAGCACAATGGCCACGCTCTTCACCGTCATTGCGAACGAAGCGTGCCGCGACGCTCAGACGCCGAGGTCGATGACCTCGCGCAGCGGCCGTCGCGGTGCCGCGGGCAGGGTCTCGGTGGGGTAGCCGAAGCGCAGCAGCAACTGCGGAAAGCCGCCGCCGGCGAGCTGCTGCAGCTTGGGCCGCAACGCCGCCACCTGCACCGGCTGGTTCAGATACGAAGCCTGCAAGCCCGACTTGCAGGCGGCCAGCAGCATATGCTGCAGCGCCTGCCCGGCCAGCAGCCAGTCGCGCGGGCTGTCGCCGTCGGTGCCGAGCAGCGCGAGCAACGGCGAGGCTTCCGCCAGTTGCCGGTCCCTTGCGCCGACGCCATTACCCATGTCGAAGCTGCGCACCACGAGCTGCGCCACCGGCACCGCCAGCCCCGGCAGACTGAGGCCGTCGCCACGCCGGCGCGGATGCATCCAGGCGGCCAGTTCGCGCCGCCAGGACGGATTCGCCCACTGAATCGCATCGCCATCGGAGACCAGCGCGGCCACATTCAGGCGGGTGGACTCGTCGGCGAGCGGGCGCAGCCAGGCCCCCTCGGCTTGCGCCGCTCTTTGCAGCGCGGCGACCGTGCCCGGGTCGACCGGCTTGTCGGCGAAGCGCTTGCGGTAGGTGCGGCGTGCCGGAATGACGTCCGCCAGCGTGGCATCCAGCGGCGGCGCGGGCAGACGCTCGCCGATGGCGATGCGCGCCAGCCAGTCGGGGTCGCGCGGGTCGGGCAGCAGCGCGGTCTCGGTGCCGAGCGCGCGGCGCGCCGCGGCGAGGCGCAGGTTCATCAGCGCGCAGCCGCAGCTGATGGCGAGCTCGCGGTCGTCCGCATCGTTGACCGGCAGCGCCCGCGTGCGATCGGCGTACAGATCGACGATGCCGTCGCCGGGGCGAAACAGCCAGGGCTGGGTGTTATGGCTGGAAGGCGCCAGGATCGACAGCGCCAGCAGCGCTTCCAGGTCGGTTTCGGTCTTTTCGGCGAGGCTCACGTGGGTTCCCGCAATGACGTGATCGATTCGCCGCCAAATCTAGCCGCGGTCGGCGCCCGCGGGTTTGATCTGTCTCAATCCGGTTGCATCGGTCAGGCAAGCACCCGCCCGGCGCTGCCGGCCAGCAGCAGCAGCGCCGCGGAGCAGATCGCGGTGAACGTCAGCGCCATGCCGAGCACGCGGTAGCGGTGGTCCTCCGGCAGCTGTCGCACGCCCCAGGCATGCGACAGGCGGCCGCCCGCCAGGCACAGGCACAGCGCATGGATGATCAGCGCGGCATGCCCCTGCTGCTCGGCGAACAGAATCAGCAGCAGCGCGATCGGCACGTACTCGGCGAAATTCGAATGCACCCGCACCGCGCGCAGCATCGCTTCGTTGCCGGCGTCGCCGATCGGGATCCTGAGCTGGCGGCGCATGCGCAGCGTGCGCACGCTGAGCAGCACATAAAACAGCGCGAGCAGGGCGGCATAGGGATAGACGATCATCGTTGCTCCGGGTCGGGAAGGTGGGAGAAGGCGGGAGAAGGCGGGGCGATACGCGGTCAGTCGTCGGGATAGCCGCGGCCGGTCCACTGCAGCAGGCAGAAGCCGTGGCCGAAGGGATCGGCGAGGGTGGCGATGCGCCCCCAGCGATGGCGCGTCGGCCCGGATTCGAGCGTGGCGCCGGCATGCTGCGCGCGCGCCACCGCCTCCTCCAGGTTCTCGACCGCGAAATCCAGATGCAGCGGCGTCCGGTGGCGCGCGTAGCGCCGCGGCTCCGTTGCCGCAGCGGTGCTGCCTTCCTGCTCCTGCAGCAGATAGATCGGGCAGGCCGCGCCGGCCATTTCCGCCACGGTGCCGCCGAACAGCAGGCGGCTCAGCTTCAGGCCCAGCGCATCGCGGTAGAAATCGATGGCGCGGGCGAGGTCGGGCACGTCGATATTGATCAGTATCTGCATGGCCGGGCCGCCGTGGTCAGAACATGCCGTTGCTGTTGGCGGCGTTCGGTGGAATCACCTGCAGCACGTCCCAGTGCTCGACGATTCTGCCGGCGTCGTCCAGGCGGAAGATGTCGATGCCGGCCCAGTCGGGGTTCTCGTCGCCGGGCCAGTGCTGGTGACAGTGCAGGATCACATGGTTGCCCTCGGCGAATACGCGCTTGAAGGTCACCCGCTTGCCGGGGTAGTCGCGCGCCATGCGCTCGAAGTAATCGATGAACGCCTGCTTGCCGTCGCCGACATGCGGGTTGTGCTGGATGTAGACCTCGCCGGCGTAGCGCGCCATGGCTTCCGCCGGCCGGCACTGGTTGAACATCAGGTCGTAGAACGCGGTCACGGTGCGCTTGTTGCGTTCGAGCACCTCGCTCATGGCCGGCCTCCTCTCGGGTGGGGTCAGGTCGATGCGATACAGCGGCAGCTCGCGCCCGGGAATGCTGTCGGACGCACGCCTGCCGGCGGGCACTGCGCCGGCCGCGCGATAGAAGTGCTGCGCATTCGGGTCGCCCTGGATCAGCAGGCTCGCCGCGCCGGCCTGCACGCCGGCCCGGATCGCATCCTCGATGAGCGCGCGCCCGACGCCGGTGCCGATGTGCACCGGCTCGACGAACAGCGCCTCCAGTTCGCAGACGCCGCCCTCGCAGAACGCGAGTGCATAAAAGCCGGCGGTTTCGCCGTGCCGCTCCGCCACCACATGGCGCCAGCGAGGGTTATCGAAGCGCGCGGGGCGAACGGTCAGCTCGGCGCGGCAGGCGTCGATGAATGCCGCACTGTAGCCCCAGTGCGCCTTCGAGCGCAGCGCCAGCGCGGTCAGCGCGCCCGCCTCGTGCGCCTCGGCGGGCCGGAGCCGCGGCGGATCGTGCGGGCTTGCGGTCGGCTGCACTGGCTTGGACATGCCTCTTCAATTTCTCGCGATGCAAGCCAAGCATCGCGCCGGCACGGGCTGCCGGTCTTGGACAAAGCTGCGGGCCTGCGCGTGCCCGGGGCGCGAGGCTAGCCGAGCAGCGCCAGGCAGAAAAAGAACGCCGCGATCAGCGAGGCTCCCGTGCGCACATGGTTCCAGCGCGTCCACCCGGCCAGGTATTCCGACCACAGCGCGGCGCTGGATTCTTCCTTTGGCCCGGCGGCGGCCAGCGTCTCGTTGCGCGGCACGTTGAAGACGATGGTCACCAGAAAGCTGCCGCCCAGGTACAGCAGGCTGCCGGCGAACAGGAACACCGCGCCGTCGCGGTGCCATTGCAGCATGGCGCTGACCAGGGCGACCACGCTCAGCAGCGCCATGCCCATGAACACCCCGAGAAAGCCGCGATTGAGCACGGTGACGTTGATCGACTGCATTGCCACCATGCCCCACTGGGCGGGCAGCAGAGCCAGCGCCGGCATCACGAAGTCCGAGAAGGCGAAAAACACCCCGCCAATCAGGCCGCTGCCGAGCGCGCCCGCCAGCGCCAGGATGAACAGGTATCCGTCGAGCATGTTGTTGGTTGTTGACCCGGTCGGTTCGAAGCGCGACCTTAGCAATAAGTGCAGGCGCGATGCAAATCTTGACGCGCCGGCACAGGCAGCGCGGCTTCAGCGGGTGCCGGGGTCGGCGTCCAGCGTTTCCACCTGCAGCAGCAGCGCCAGCCGGTCGTCGCGCGCCACCGCCTGCCACGGCCGGTCGGACAGGGCGCCCTCCAGCGCCCACAGCAGGTTCAGCGACGCGCCGCGCGTACTGCGCCGCACCCTGACATAGGCACGGGCGGCGCGCAGCGCGCGCAACGCGTCGACGCTGTCGATGCCGGCGGCGGAGAGCATTGCCGCCGATTTCGGGCCGAGATTGCGCAGCTGCTTCAGTTCGGCTGGCGCCGCGCCGGCGCCCGCGCCACGCCGGGCAGGCATTGGCTACCAGGTCTCGCCGTAGGGGCGCAGCTCGACCAGGAAGGACCAGGTCGAGCGATCCTGATGCGCGACGTGAAAAATCTCCTCGGCGATCGCCGACGGCCTGGCGAAGAACTCGTCGGGCTTGTCGGGCGCCAGGGTCGGCCGAGTGCGCGGCGTGTCGATCATCGCGTCGATCACGAAGTAGGCGACGTGAATGCCGCGCGGACCGAACTCGCGCGCGATCGACTCGGCCAGGATGCGCTGCGCCGCCTTGGTCGAGGCGAAAAAGCCCCAGTGGGCCTTGCCGCGGGTGGCTGAAGTATTGCCGGTGACCATGATGGCGCCTTTGCCGGCGTCGAGCATGGCGGGAATCGTCTCCCGCGCGAGATACAGCAGGGCGGTGGCGTTCACCCGGAAGTTGCGCTCGAGATCGTCCGGGTCGAGTTCGAGGATGCTGCCACGCACCGCGCGCAGCGCGTTGTGCACCACCACCGACGGGGCGCCGAGCTCGGCGCGCACCCGCGCAACGGTACTCACCAGCGCGTCGAGATCGGCCACGTCGCACGGATAGGCGCGGGTGTGCGGATACTTTTTCTCCAGCGCCGCCAGATTATCGGCGTTGCGCGCCAGCATCGCGACGCTGTAGCCGCCGGCCGCGAAGCGGCGGGCAATCTCGCCGCCGGTGCCGTTCTCGGCGCCGACGCCGGTCACCAGGCAGACAGGGCGCGCCATGGCTGCCGCTCAGAGCTGCATGCTGGGGCGCGCCGCCAGCGCCTGGTGCCAGCGGTGCACGCTGGGAAACCGGCCCTGGATGTCCATTTCCAGCTTGCCGGTCATGTTCATCATGAAAAACCCGGTGATGTCGGCGATGCTGAACGTCGCGCCGGCGATGAACTCATGCTTCGCCAGATGCGGTTCGATGCGGCCGAGCAGGATGTTCATCATCTCCTTGCCGCGCTCGACCAGGGCGGTAATCTGCGGCAGATCGTTGCGGGTGCCGGGCACCACCCGGCCCCTGAAGTTCGGCAGGTGGTTGCGCACTGCGTGCAGGATGGGGATGAAGCCGTCCAGCTCCAGGCGGCGGTTCCACATGTCGATCCTCGCCCGCTCCGCCGGGGTGCGGCCGAACAGCGAGGGCTCGGGATTGAGTTCCTCCAGGTAGCGGCAGATGCTCACCGATTCTGCGATTACCGTGCCGTCATCGAGCTGGAGAAACGGCACGCAGTTGAAAGGGTTCATGCTGGCGAAGGGTTCCTTGTACTGGGCGCCTTCGCGCACGTTCACCTGCTCGCTCGGCAGCGTCAGGCCTTTCTCGGCCATGAACACCCGCACCCGCTGCCCGTTGGCGGCGGGGCCGAAATCGTAGAGTTTCATTGAAGCGGTCTCCGTGTTTTTGCTGCGGTTTGAGCCGCGAGGGTACTGCATGCGCACGCCGGCTGCACGCGGCGATTCGCGAGCGCCCGGATTCGAATCCTCCGGGCCGCCCCGCGCGGCCGCCGGCGCCCACCAGCGCGGCGGACCGCACGCCGATCTCTGCCAGCGAAACCGCCTTCGCGCCTCAAGCCGGCTGGCCGTCCGCCATCTTCCGCGCCAGCCACTTCATGAAGTAGCCGCGCGGCTCCTGCACCCCGGTCACCAGGTATTGCAAGGTATAGACATTGTTCAGCGCCGCATCGAGCATGCGTTCGGCGTACCGCGTGCCGCAGAACAGCACCGCGTCGCCCGGCAGCAGCACGTGCGATTCGTCCGGCAGCACGAAGGGCGTGTCGTCGCGCGTCAGCACCAGCGGCACGCAGGCGAGCGAGCGATCGCGATGCAGGTGGTTGCGCATCACGTCGCCGAGCGTCACCGTCTGCCGACGCCGGTACAGCGTCATCAGCGCATTGGCCTGGCCGTCGGCGATCTTCGCCGTCCACAGGTGCGCCGGATGCGCGCCGAGCGCGCTCTTCAGGCGATGCGTCACCGCCTGCATCAGCGCACCGTGATGCTGGCGCAGATGGTCGAGAAACACGTGCACCGACGGCGAGATCAGCTGGAACAGGATGTTGCGCGCCGTCACCAGGCTGGGCTGCATGATCAGGTCAGCATGCGCGGCCTGGAACGCGAGCTCGTTCTCATGGTGGTTCTGGCGCACGATGATCGTTGCCTTGGGGTTGAGCGAGCGGGCGCGCAGCAGAATCGCCAGGTTGTCGGAATCGTTGTCGGTGGCCGCCACCACTCCGACCGCGCGGTCGATGCCCGCCTGGCGCAGCGTGTCGGCATTGGCGTAGCCGAGCACCTTCTCGTTTTCGGGCAGGTCGTCGGCGCCTTCCATGTCGGGGTCGATCACCGTGGTGTTGACGCCCTGCGCGCGCAGCACCGCCCGCACCCTGCGCCCCATGCGCCCGTACCCGCACAGAATCCAGCTGCCGGCCGGGCAGGACAGCGGCTTGTCCAGGGTGACGCCGGGCGCGCCGATCAGCCAGTGGGTCAGGGTGTGCAGCGACGGGGCGAACAGCGCGGTGCTCAGCCAGTTGGCGAAGGCGTCGAACGGATCGACCGTCTCCACGCCGCCAATCGCTTCCAGGCGCTCGCCCGGCGCGCTGGAGGTCGCAAGGCAGATCACCCGCACCGAGGGGTTGAGCAGGCGCGCCATCACCGCGATCTTGACGTTGACGTCCTCGTTCGGGGTGAGCGCGACGACCGCCTCGCAGTTGGGCATCGTCACGCCGGCGGCGATCAGATGGCCGGGCACGCTGGCGTCGGCCTGCACGCCGGGCATTGCGCGGTGGTAGTCGCGCAGCGCCAGCGCCTTGATGCGCTCAGGGTCGGTGTCGAGGATCACCGCGGTGGCGCCGGAATTGTCGAGGCCGCGCGTCAGCAGGCTGCCGGTATCGCCGAAACCGCCGATGATGGTGAACGGCCGGGCGATGCGGCCAACGCTCTTGCGGAAGCGGTGGCGCCGGATGGCCTGGAGGAAGTGCGGGTTCTGCACCAGGCCGATGATCGAGCCGATGGCGTACAGCCAGGCCACCACGCTAGTGATCAGGCAGATGATCGCCCACAGCCGCTGGGCGTCGGTGAACGGATACGGGATCTCGCCGAAGCCGGTGGTGGTCGCCGTGTAGGCGAGGAAGTACAGCGCATGGAAAAAACTCATGTGGTGCGGGTTGCCGTCGGCATCCTGCCCCGGCATCAGCACCATGCCGATCAGGGCGATGGCGCTGACCGACACCAGCACGATGATCGGCGCGCGCATATAGCGCAGCACCAGCGAAGTAACGCGATCGAGTTCGGAAGAATCGGACATGGCGGTCTCCTTGCGTGCGGTTCCGCGAGCGGCGCGCCGGATTCTGCGGTTCGGCGTGCGCCGGATCGGGTGGTCGCCGCCCGGGGGCGCGGGCGGCGACGGACAGTGCAGGGCGTCGCCCGGACGTTCGCGGAATTCCCGCGTAACGGCAGGCTAACGACCGGTCATCAGGCTGTCGACCACCAGCATGATCACCGACACGATGTTGGCGAGCATGGCGCCCGCGGTCAGCGACACGATGCTCGCCATCGCATCGGAGGTCAGCCCGGTTTCGGTCACGTGCACCACGAACAGCCACACCAGGGACGCGGCGATGAGCTGCAGGTTGGCCACCAGGCTGGTGGCGAGCAGCAGGGCGCCGATCTGCGAACGGTCGCCCAGCTTCAGGCCCATGGCGATCAGGTTGACCACGACCACCGCGAAGAACTCGTAAATATTGTGGTGGTGCGGGTTGTCGATCTCGCCCCAGACAAAGCCGAAGTTCAGCGTCAGGGCGAGAATGATGAAAAACCCGAAGATGACCTTCTCGATCTGCATGGCATTTTTCTCCAGTCGATTGCCGCGGGCCGGCGTCGCGCAAGGGGTGCGCGCCACCGCTATCAGCCTACCGCAGAAAGGCAGGGGCGGGCGCCCGCGGTGCCACGCGCGATGATGCAGCGCCGCGCCGCTACGGGCCCAGGTACTCCGAGACCAGCACCAGGTCCTTGATCACCGACTGGTACTCGACGTGGGTTTCGTGCTCGACCGTGCGCCAGAGCGTGCCGTCATGCTCGGTCATGTAGGCGCGATAGGCCGGCGCCCCCGGCACCTTCACGTTGTCGGCCACTGCCAGCGCGCCGGGCCGCAGCCAGCCCTCGCCGAGGATGAGTTGGAGGTCGGGCAGGTAGGCGTTCTTGTCATGGTCGAGAAACACCAGGTCGACCGATCCCGGCCCGAAGCCATGTTCGCGGCGCAGCAGGTCGACTGTCCTGCCGCCGTCGCCGAGCGTGCCCACCACCACCGTCACCCGGTTGCCGACCCCGGCGTGCTCGAGAATGCGGCGCGCGATCGCGGCATTGTCCGGGTTGAACTCGATGGAAAAAATCTGCGCCGCCGGCGCCGCCGCCGCCATGCGCAGCGCGCTATAGCCGCAGTAGGTGCCCAGCTCCAGCACCCGGCGGGGGTTGGCACGGGCGACGGCCGCGTCGAGGATGAGGCCTTTTTCGTCGCCGACGTTGATGAGAAAGCTCTGCGTATAGCAGTACTCGTCGATCACCCTGATCACGTCGGCCGCGTCACCCCGGCGCGCCCGCGCCGCCACGTAGTCCGCCAGCCGCGCCTCGCGCCCGTCCCCTACCTGCCATTCGGTGAGCAGGCGTTTTATGCCGAACATCATGCGCAGGAAGGACCAGCGCAGGAACGGGATCTTTCTCCAGGAGGATGTCATTTCGGGCTCGATGGATAGATTGGTTGGGCGTCAAAGCCGGCAGACTAACGCAATTGGGCGCTGACAGGGCGCCGGCAGCCCGGCTGCTGCCGGACCCGTCCGCCAACGCGGCGCAGGGTGGTTTCCCTGGGCCGTTACCGGTGGATCTCGCTCACGATCCTGGCGCGACCGCGATCCGGCATCCGTCCGGCAGACGAGGTCACGGTCCCGCCCGGTTCGCGCGCCACGATTCGCTGCGCCGGCACGCCCGGTGGATCCGGACCGCCCGGCACACATCGGGCGCCGCCTGAAGCAGGTCGCTACTTTCGTTTGCCGATCAGGTGCCGCGCGACCGATTCGAAGGCGGGCAACGAGGTGGGATCGTTTGCGGCGTTGCCGGCAACCGGATGACTTGCGAAGCGGGCGATCACCATTTCCGCTGCCGGATCGATGTAAAGCGCCTGGCCATGTACGCCGCGCGCCATGATCGCACCGTGCGCGTTATGGGTGATCCACCACATGCTGCGATAGCTCCAGCCGGGCAGCAGGCGGTAGCCGGCCTTCGCGAAGTGTTCACGGCTCGCGCCGCGCCGGATATCCGCCACCACTTCCGCCGGAAGGATCTGCTGGCCGTTGTAGCGCCCGTTGTTGCGTACCATCTCGCCGAATCGCGCGAGATCGCGCAGCCCGGCGTTCAGGCCGCCGCCCGCAAAGGGCGTGCCGACGGAATCCACCGACATGTATGCATCCTGCTCGGCGCCCAACCGGCTCCAGATTCGCTCCGACAGCAGCTGCGCCACGTTGCGCCCGCTGACCCGCGCCAGCACCCAGCCGAGCGCGTCGGTATTCGCGGTGCGGTAGTGAAAGGCTTCGCCGTGCCGGCCCTCGGGCTGGACGGTAACGAGAAACTCGTAGTAGCTGCGCGGTCCCTGGTAATCCGCCGGCTTGGGCAGCGGGTTGCCGGCCGCGGCGTGCGCCCACACCTCCGCCTGCGCGTCGGCGTAGTCCTCGCTGAAACGGATGCCGGTCGTCATGTCCATCAGCTGGCGCACGGTGGCGTTTCCGAACGCCGAGGCGGCCAGCTCCGGAACGTAATCGGCGACTCTGCGCTGCGGGTCGAGCGTGCCTTCCGCCGCCAGCAATGCCGCCAGCGTGCCGACGAAGGTCTTGGTGACCGACATGGCGCCGTGCTGACCTTCCGGCTTCAGCACCCCGAAATAGCGCTCGTAAACCACGGTTCCGCGATGGAGGATGATGATGCCGTCGGTATAGTTGGCCTGCAGCGATTGCGCCCAGGTCATCGGCGCGCCGCCGCCGAGCGGGACGAACGTGACCGCGTCGATATCGTTGCGCAGCACCCGCCTGAGCCTGGCCGGCGCAGCCAGGCCGCGCGAGACGTTGACGGTGGGCATGAGCTGCCGGAAATTCGAAACGCTCCAGCGCATCTGCGGAAAGCGGAAGTAGCTGCCGTCCTCGAATCGAATAATCCGATCCGCCGGCGGCGGGGAACCCACCATCCAGCCGAGCGCGGCCGGGTCGCTGGCCCCGGCGTCCGGGAACTGCGCGGGAACGCCGGCATGCGCCGGAACGGCGAACAGCGTGAGCAACAGGCAGGCGCAAATGAGGGCCGGTCTGCTCAGGCCGTGGATGTCGCGCGTTTCGTAATGGGGTCGGAGCACGCTATGCCTCTGGGCTCGCTTTAGGGTGCTCAAAGAATACGGTGTTTCCCAGCCTTGTCGCAGATACCTGTTTCAAACGGCCAGTCACCGTCGTTGGTCCCACCGCAATGAGATCGGGCCGGAGTGGAACGAACAGAACTACGTTGCGTAGGGTTCAACCGCGCTGCCGTTAGGCAGCGCGGCTGGCCCGAGACTATTGTGGCGTCAGCTTGTAGATATCACCGCCATCCACCGCGGCATACAGGCTGCCGTCAGGCCCCTGAACCACGGACCGGAAGCGGCCGGCAGGCATGGGCAGCGGCATGGACACGACGCTCTTGACGGACTTGCCGTCGTCCGCGAGGTCGATTACGTCGATGCGCATTCCGACCGCCGTTCCGCCGAAACCGATCCCCATGATGCCCACCGCCAGCTTCCCGTTCCAGGCGCCCCACTGCTTGCCGGTCAGGTAGGTGGCGGAAGAGGTGCCCTGCGACAGGCCGTTGTTGTTCCAGGCGGGCGGCATCGCATCGGGGTGGGTCTTGGTGTCGGTCATCGGCATGAACTTCGCCCGCTCTGCAGGCGCCATGCCTTCCATCTGGTTGGGCATGTAGCCGCAGTAGTTGTCCGGGCAGTCGCCGCGTCCGGCGATATTCGGGCGCGGATCCCATCCGCCGTTGCCGCCGTTCTTCAGGACGGTGATTTCATCCGAGTGCCACGGGCCGTGTTCCGCCACGACCGGCGTGCCGTCGCTCGGACGGAAGGCGATCCCCTGCACGTTGCGATGACCGTAGGTGAAGATCCGTGCATCGAAGCCCTTCGGCGGATTGTTGCCCTTGACCGCCTTGCCGTCGCGGTCGATGCGCAGCACCTTGCCGCCGATCAGCGTCGGGCTCTGCGGGACAGCGCCGTTGTGCGTGTCGCCGGTGGTCAGGTAAAGATGGCCGTCCGGACCGAAGCGGACGCGTCCGCCGTTATGGGCGCCGGGGCCGCCGAACGGATGCTGGGTGGCCTTCGGCTTGTACGGAACATCGGTGACGATGTCGGTGCGGTCCGACACCTGGGTGAAATCGCTGTTCACTTTCAGCCGCATGAGCCGGTTGCTGCCCGGCGCCGTCTTGTTCGAGGTCGAGTAGACGTAGATGAAGCGGTTCTTGGTGAATTCGGGATCGACCGCCACGCCCATCATCCCGGCCTGTCCTTCGCAGAACAGATCGTCGGCTTTGCTCGCGTAGCCGCTGGTGCCGGTCATGCCGAGCAGGGCGTTGACGCTGCCGGAGGGCATCCGCACCGAAAGGCCGCGGCACTTCTCCGTGTAGAACATGGTGCCGTCGGGCAGGAAGGCCATGTCCCACGGGCTGTCCAGCCCGGACAGCACCGTAGCGTGCTTGATGGTGGGTGCCTTGCCGTGGTGATCCGCGGCGGCCGGCATACTGAACGTCACGGCGGCGGTCACGGCCGCGCACAGTGACATCAAGGGCATGTCTCGTTTCATGCAACTGTCTCCTGTTATTCGTTGCTGTCTGTGCAAGATTCCGGGTGACTTACGCCAGGCGCAATGGCGCCGGCTGCCATCTCCGGACGCCGAACAGACACGATGTCCAGGTTTTGGGTTCCCCTGGCGACGAACCGATCGCGGCAAACGGCGGCATCAGGCGGCTGATGGCGTGGGCCGTCGGCGCCAGCGGCGCATGGTCTGATCCGGCGTCTGGGTTTGCAGGATGCGCGACACCCTGGCGCCGAAGGTCGTGCGGCCCGAGGGCCGTCCTCGGCGTCGGTGCAGCGCGGAACCGCATTGAAACCGCAGGACCCGCGCGTAGTCAGCCCGGCCTGCCGGCGGCGCTGCGCTCGGCCTTCCCGTCGCCCGCCGTCTACCGGCGGTTAACGGAAGACGCTGCCGCGCCGGGATACTCTTGCCTGGGCGCGAAAGATTTCGCGACCGCCGCTATCGCTGAACGGCAAGTCGTTCAGCGGAAGGTCGTTGAGATGTACTTGGCGAGGTTGGCGATGTCCTGATCGGAAAGGCTCTCCGCCCACGAGAGCATGATCGCGGTATTCGGCCCGACTTTTTCTTTTGCGCGGTACTTCATCAGGCGATCGGAAATATAGTTCGCATCCCGGCCGGCAAGCGACGGGAAACTCGCCATGCCTTTTCCGTTCTTCCCGTGGCAGGTGACACAGTTTTCCAGGTACCTCTTCTCGCCGGCCGCCGCGTCGCCCGCCCGTGCCCCGGCCGCGCCCAGCGTGAGCGCCGTCGAAAGCGTGAGCAGCATCAGCATCTTCATTGGTGTGTCCCTCTTGTCTTTTTCGGTCAGTTAATACCTCGACATTGCAGCGGGTGCCTGTCGATTTCGACTGACTATGATTAGCCGCAGGGGCAAAGGTTCGCTCGACAGGGGATCAGGCAAGCGCGCACGGATATGTAGGGCAGGGGATTACGGGAAGCGGACTTAGGTTGTCCGCCCGCCACTTACCCCGCCGACCGCGCCTCGTGGTGGCCCCGTCTCGGCCACCCGGTCGGCGGGCGCCTCCTGCCGAAGATCATGCTCGGGAACGAGCAGCGCAGACACAGGACTGATCTCCAGGGAGGATCTGTCGGGGTGTCCTGTGCCGATTAACTGCTACGGGGCAAAGCGGCCAATGGCTGGTGCTCGGCAATTCCCTTTACTCAGCAGACCAGCGGCGGGTCCTTGAAGAATGTGAGAACCGGCAGTTGGGTCGGTTTGCCATTGAGGAACAGCGTGGGTACGCGAACCCGCAAGACCTCGGCCCCTTCGTGATCGAAGCGCCCACTCCAGAAGGGGTTTGCGCCTTTCAACGGGAAAGTGGCGGGAATCCGGTACTGAATATCCAGTGTCGTGGTGATGTCCAGGGGTGATTCCGGACCGCCATTGACGGACACCAGGAAGGTGTCCGATTCCAGATGAAGCATCTGGTCGGTCTTGTTTTGCACATGAACAAAGAAGTCCACCCTTTTGAACTGCTCAGTCGGGAAATTCGCGCTGCCACGGATCAGGAGACCCTGCCATTCCAGCGCCAGCGTCTTCGCTTTGGTCGGATTCGGGCAATCCGCGGTTCGTGGCGCGTCGACGTCCTCCAGCGTGTAATAGCGCTGCGCGCAGGCGGCGAGAAGAATGACCGCCAGGACGGGCAGCCTGTTCATTCCGACACCAGCCGCGCAATACCCTTGCCGAGGGCCTCGCAGGCGTGGGCCTCGCTGTTCGACCAGAATACCAAGGGGATGATATACGCCAACCCCCCACCCTCATCGCCCCAGTCGGAGGAAACAACGCTGCCCGCGATGCGGTCGTGCCGCGCATCGAACACCTCGGCGGAAAACCGGGACAATTGCAGCCAGGCGACGCCGATCGCGCCCCCACCGCCTTCCAATCCTTTCGACGAGTGGAGGGTGTGCGCCTCGACGCGCACGACATAACGGACACCGGGCGCACTTGCTTCACGCTGGAAGCTCAAACGGGAATTCGCCTTGACCGCGCCCCGCTCGACGCACGCGGCGACGAGATCGCGGTCCTTTTCCGTCGCGCTCGCTTTGCCGTTCGGGCCGGTGCGTGATTTCAGCGTAACCGAGATCGCTTCGCCGGCCTCGATGCCCGTCGGCGCCTCGCGTATCTCGTAGAACGCGGCGTTTCTTGCGCCACTCGCGCACCCGACCAGGAGCAGCGCCGAGATTGCCGCAGTCCATCCGCCGAACCGGGCGGTTCGTCTTCCAGGCAGCCCAAGGCGCAAAGCACGCACTCGCACTGACCCTCCCGGGCACTCCAGAGGCCCCGTACGCTTGAAGGATAGTCCAGCGCCGGCCAAAGTAAACCCGCGGACCTGGCGGTTTCAGTCGCGTCACAGTCGATCCATTGGGCGCCGGGCAATCCGCCGATGATCGAACAAGCGGGTGCGGTTACCCGCCAGGGTGCTGCTATTGCTACTGCCTGCGGGCGTAGACCTCTTTCTCGATGCTGATCAGTCCCGGCGGCGTGCTGCTGCCGGCGGCGAACAGCGTGCGCTCCCTGACGGAGCCGTCGTCGAAGTCGAGGGTCAGGGTCAGTCCCTGCACGCGATAGCGCCCGCCGATCACGCTGCCGGCGGCGCCGAACGTGAACCGGCCATTGCGCTCGAATTTGTAGACGTTCGAGAACGACGCGCCGGCGCTGCCGGCACCCTTCCATTCGCCGACCAGCACCGAGGCCGCCACCGGTCGCGCGAACTTGTACGCCCGGTTGTCGAGCCTGATGCTGTCGGCCGACGCGGCATAGACGTGGCGATCGACCTGGCCGTTGTCCCAGCGAACCGTCAGCGTGCCGGATTCGAGCTTGAAACTTCCGCAGGTGTCGGGCGAGCAGCGCGACAGATCGAAAGTATCCCCGCCGCCAAACGGAAACAGGCGGTCGATCCGGTTGCCGGGAAGAAACAGGCGTGTGTCGGTTTCCAGGCGCCCGCCGCCGGTGAAATCCGTCTGCAGCTCAAAGAACAAGCCGGCAGGGGTGTTGTTCTCCATGCGCGCGGCGCCGACGTGAGCGCGACTCGCGCGTCCGGCCGGCGCGGCGGAAGGTGCCGTGATACCCGCATCCGCGGGCGTTGCGCTGTCGCGGCGCGCGCTGGCGGATGGCGCATCGCTGGCGACGGCCGCGAACTCCATTTGCTGGAAGAACTGTTGAATCTCGGCGAAGTGCGCGTCGCCCACCACGTTGGTCACGATGCTCATGGTCCGTCCAGAGGACGTGCCGGTCACCAGCAGCACCGTGAAGGTGCCGCCCTGGTGCGTGACGTCCGCCGCCCCGGTGACCACCGTCCAGCCGCTGGGGGTCTGGTTGGTGTGCAGCTCGGAAGGCACGCCGACTCCCAGCGGCGCCGTAATCAATCGCGCCCAATCGGCCCTGAAATTGGTCTCGGGCGACGCGCCACCCGCGCGGCTGGGAAACAGGAAAATCTGCGCCGCCCCGCGCGCCGTCTGCGGCGAACGAAAAGACAGCATCCCCGGAGCCGCCGCGCGCTCCCAGCCCGCCGGCGCGCGAAACGTCGCGATATCGAACCGGTCCACCTCGGCCGCCTGAAGCGGGAGCAAGGCAAGCAAGCTGGCAGCGCCAAACAGCAGGCTTTTCATGTGCACCTCCGGAACTGAAGACGCGCATTACCAGTTGGGGGGACTACGCTACGTCATGTCTGATGACAGTGATGAGTGAACTGCCAGACCAGGCCGAGGCGAAGTGAAGCGCGACGCGAGGCATCGGAGGCGATGGAAACCGTTAGCGCCGCAATTTGGCCATCGAAAAGGGGCTTCCAAGCATCAGAAACGGCCCGGCTATCGCCATTAGATCCCATTCGTCAGGACGTTAGGTTGGTCCGACCCGGCTCTGGTGGACGGTCCAAAGACCCGGCGACCGATAGCCGCGTAAAACGGCACATTCAAGACGAGGAGCAATGCGAAGATTATGGGATTGTCGGTCAGCGTAAACATACCCGGCATGATGTCTAACGTCCGCGTTGTGCCGCGCTAAAGAAGGCGCGCAGCGCCGCAGCGCAAGCGTCGGTCACCAACGCGCTGTTAGCTGGCTGCATCAGACCAGAACCCCCGCGACGCTTCAGTGAGCTGTTCATCGAGCATTTCCCATGCGAAGCCAGCGTTCCGAACGATGAGGCCAATCAGCTCGACGCACACCTGCATTTCCGACATCACGGTCTTGAGGTCACCCCATTGGATGCCCAATTCGCCTATATCAATGGGCTGATACTTGTCCGCAACGAACCGAATCTCTGTGTGAGCAGTAAGCTTGTCGCGGATCGTCCGGAAGCCTTCCAATGCCTCCATAGAAGACAATTTTTCCCAGGAGGCACGAAGTTCGCGGTAATGTTTATCGAACTGTACGCGACGCTCAGCCTGTTCCCGCATCTCGATCCGTTGTAATGCCTCAATGATGGCAGGATCGGTCTGTTCCTCGGGTGGTGGTAATCGCCAAATTGCATACCGTTCCTTCAACTCAGCAAGCAGCGTGCTGTCCTCTAGCGCCTCGACGATATTACGAATGCTCGGTGTGCGTTTATCAGCGTCGGTGGTGTACTTGGCGATGTCTTGAACGCACGTCAAGAAAAGTGAACTACGGAGCGTACGAAAACCACGCGCTTGCCTAACGGAGCCTCTCTTCGACACCACTTCTTTGTCGAAGATCATGGGATCTAGGAAGGCGTAACGCTCCCTAAGTTGAAGAAACCCATCTAGTAGATGTCTCGCCAATCCCTCTAATCGCTCAATCTGCGTGGGCACGTCTCAGCCAGCTAACGTGATTTATACGGCAGGACAGGGATCGCTACATTTAGTGACATGCTGGCACCGGTACGTACAAGTACCTAGATGTAGAAACATTAGCCTTCGCCGCGGCTGATGACAATACGGTCCTGCAACCCCAGTGCGCGAATGGCGGAAACGGGCAGGTACCAGAGTTTCTCGGTTGGGTGCCAAGTGCCGCCAGCCTGCTTGACGCGTTGCCGCAATTCCGACTCTCGATACTGGATCTGGACGGCTGCCACCGTGGTGCTCGCCGGCTCGGGTCGCGCGCGTGGCTGTCTGTTTGGCGGAGTGGTTTGCCAAGGGGCGGTTTCCACGATGAGCTCGACCGTGGTAGGGCGGCGCCCTGTGGCGAGATCGTAGCGATAGCGGACGCACACCAGCCGGTCGCCGAACTGGTCAAGGAGCTTACGGGTGCCGCGCTGTCCCGGCCGGAGAGTGGCCCGCGTTTCCATGACACCGCCTTGGGGCTGTATGGATGAACAGCATGCTAGCGCCGATCTCTATCCGGCGCCAGCGCCGGATGGGCGGCTTCAGTCCGCAGCGACCGCCTCGATCTCGAACAGGATGTCGGGTTTGACCAGGGCGGCAACGACCGAGAGCATCGAGGCGGGACGGTGGTCGCCGAGGTATTTCAGGCGGATGGCGGGGTAGGCGCGGATGTCTTCGGCGCGCACCAGGGTCTGGTTGATCTTGACCAGGTTCTCCACGCCCATGCCGGCGGCGTTGAGAATCTCGACCAGGTTCTGCCAGGCGAGGTCGGCCTGTTCCTCGAAGGTGTGCGGCACGCTGCCGTCCTTGCGGATGCCGGGCGTGCCGGAAACGTGAAGCTGCCGCTTGCCGGCGGCGATCTCGACCGCGTCGCTGTACTTGCCGATCCTGGCGGCGACGCCGACGTTGACGGGCTTGCCCATGTCATCCTCCCTCGGTGTTCTGGCGGGCACAGGCTAGCAGATGGCGGCAACCGGCGCCGGGCAAGCGGAGTGAATGTGCCCGGAAAAGAGAAGCGGCCGTGCCGGTGATCCGGCGCGGCCGCAAGTGGCTTAGCAATCGGCCGGCCGTGGCCGGCCGGTGCGAACGGGTCGCTACTGCTTCCGGTTGCGCGGGTCGTGCTCCGGATTCACGTACGTAAGGCTCCAGGGCCCGATGCCGTGCAGCTGTAGCACGGTGTCGCCCTTGACCCACACGAAGTGGCGCATGCCGGCTGCCCAGTAGCCGAAGGTGCCGGCGGGCATTTCCATGGTGGCGGCGGCGTCGAAAGTTTCACCCATGCCGAGGTTGAAGGTGCCGGAGATCACGGTGATGCGTTCGGTCTTCGGGTGCCAGTGCGGCATGATCTTGAATCCGTCCGGCATCCACAGGCGCATCACGACCGGACCTTCCGTGCCCGGTTCGCGATCGAGCCCGGCGACCCTGGCGCCCGCTTCGAGCGAGCCGGGGCCGTTCTTCCACTGAATCTCGGAGGGCTTGTGAATGCCCATGTCCTCGGCCCCCGAAACCAAGGCAGCCCACATGACCAAAGCGACAAGCAAAACGAATCTCTTCATTTTTCCTCTCCTTCCAGGTTCTAACGGCACATACAGCCGCCGCATCGGCCGGGCGAGCGGATCGCCGCGGACGCGCGCGGCCTTTTGAAATCCATACTGACATTGATGCTTTCTTATTTTTTCGCCGGTTAAGCTTCCTTTCATGACGCTGGTATCCACGCTAGAAATTTAGTCCGCAGTTCGGGCGCCGGCAAGATCGCCGCGCGCGAACGCAAGAGAATGCGCCGGCGGTTTCGGAACCGGGGAAAGCGGCGTGGAGATTCAGGCCGGCGGGCGCGGCCAGTTCTGGATTTCGGCGCGCTCCTGGCGCATCAGGTAGGCGTCGGGCGGCGGGGTGATGAACAGCCGGTCGTGCTCGCCGTCGTGGCACAGCCGCGCGAAGCGATAGGTACCGAGGTGCAGAAAGCGCGCGGCGGTGAGCGCGTCGTCGTAGGCGTCGTAGCGCTCGGCTGCCTGCACGTCGTCGGCGACGACATCCTGCGGGCGGAAGTAATAGAGCACGCTGGCGCTCACCGCCGCACCTCGACCACCGGCGAGCGCGCCGGCCAGGTGCCGCGGCCGGCGATGCGCTCGCCGTCGAAGCTGAGCCAGGCGTAGCGCGCGAGATGCGGCAGGCGGCGGGCCAGTAATTCGAGCGCGGCGCGCGCGGCCTCGGGCTGTTCCGGCAGCGAAACCAGCACCACGCGGCGCGCAGCGTCCGGCGCGATCCATACCTGCACGTCGCCGTTGCGCGCTTCCGCCGGCCGCGGCGCCAGGCCGAGCCGCTGCGCCTCGGCGTCGATCGCGGCCTGTGCGCCGGCCACCAGCAGCGGTGCGCCGCGTCCGTCGGCGTTGTCGTCGGCGGGAACGATGTCGCCTTCGGCAAAGGCGCGCGCCAGCGCCTGCGCGGACGTTCGCAGCGCATCGTCCAGCGCGCGCACCTGCAGCCGTTCGGCGGCGACCGCGTCGCGCAGGATCGGCGGCGCTTCGGACGGCGCGAGGGCGCGCCACACGCGAAACGCCGGGTCCACGGTCACGCTGCGCACATCCCGCGCGGCGCCGAGCGCGAAGCGCGTCTCGCGCGCGGCGAAGTCGACGACTGCCGTGCGCACGCCCGAAGCGCCTTCCAGCGCCAGCGGCACGCGCAGCCGGTAGCCGGCAGAATCCTGCGTCAGCGTCACGAAGAGTTTGCCGTCGCGCAACTCGGCGCCGCTCGCCGCCAGCCGCGGCGCGCCGGGTCGGTCGAGCCGCTGGTCGAAGAACCCGCCCAGGTCCTGACCGGCGGCCTGCTCGAAAGCGCGCCGCAGGTCGTCGAAGCTTGCGGCGCGGTGGCGGTGCGCCTGCCAGAAGCGCCGAATGCCCTGGTTGAACACCGGTTCGCCGAGCCGGTCGCGCAGTTCGACGAACAGCATCGCCGACTTGCCGTAGCCGATGGCGGACGAGGCGGTGTGATGACGCGCGCGGAATTCCGACAGCGGGCGGTCGGCGCCCGCGGGCAGCGCCGCGAAATCGCGCAGCCAGCCGTGGCGCATCTCCTTCGCCGCGTCGGCGGCCTCGTCTTCTTTATAGGCGTAGTCGGCCATGAAGGTGGTCAGCCCTTCGGCCCAGTTGCCGCGCGAGACATCCACCCGCACGCCGTTGCCCCACCAGTTGTGCAGCACTTCGTGGCCGAGCGACGTATGGCGGATGAAAGGCAGCTTCAGCACCTGGCGCCCGAGATAGGTAAGCGTGGGCATGCCGAAGCCCGTGGGCAGGGGGCTCGAGACGATGCTGAAATTCTCGAACGGATAGGCGCCGATCTCGCGTGAATAGCGCTGCACGTAGCCGGCGGCGGAGTCGAGATACGCCTGCGCCAGCGGCCGCAGCTCGGCATGAAAATAGGTGCGCAGGCGCACGCGCGTGCCCCCTGCGTCGCCCGTACGCCCGGTGACCGTGTACGGCCCGATCATCAGGTCGATGCCGTCGACCGGATGCGCATGCTCGAAAGCGACGCGCCGTTTGCCTACGGCGGCGGGCAGGTCGGCGGGCACGCCCGGCGCCACCGCGATCTGCGCGTGCGGCGTGACGATCTCGATGCGGTAGGTGAAAGGCATGCCGGGGTCGGGATACCAGCCGCTGCCTGCGGGCAGATAGCTGCCCTCGGCGGATGCCGCCGGCAGCAGCGCGGCCAGCACCTCGCGGTGCGACAGCGTGTCGTCCAGCGAGGCAAGCCGCGCGCGGTATTCGACCTGCAGCCGCGCGCCGGGCGGCAGGTCGGCGCGCCAGGCGCCTTCGCGCACCGTTGCCGGAAGCGCACGCCCGTCGAGCGTCGCGGCGTCGATTTCGAGCGCCGGCAGCGCCAGCGCGACCGACCCGCCTGCGCTCGAGGTCAGCTCGGCGCGCGCGGCGAAGGCGCCGCTGCCGGGATCGACCTCGACGGCAATCTCCAGATGCGGCACCTGCGCGGAGACCAGCGCGGCCCACAGCGCCAGCGCGGTGGCGGCGGCCGCACGCCTCACGGCTGCGCGGGAAAGCGGGCGATCAGGTCGATTTCCTGTCCGGCGCGCAAGACCCTGAGCGCGAGCGTGGTGCCCGGCGACTGGCGCCGCACCGCGGCGACCAGGTCCGACGCCGAACCGATCTTCTCGCCGGCCGCGGCCACCACCCGGTCGCCTTCTTTCACGCCGGCGGTTTCGGCCACGCTGCCGGGAATCACTTTCTGCACCCGGGCGCCGGACGATTCTTCTTCTTCAAGCATCACGCCCAGGCGCACCGGCGGCGGACGCGGCGCATCTTCCACCGCGAACACCGCGTCGGCCAGGCCGGCGCTGAGCTGGCTGCAGGGCGTTTCCGCCGGCACCGGCAGCCAGGTCGCAATGCGCTGCATGCCGAGCGCGCGCGGCTGGTGCGGCACGCCATGGCCGTCGCGCAGATGACCGGTGCCGATGATGCCGACCACCAGCGCACCGGGATGGCGGCGCGCCGCGGCGTTCAGCCCCTCGGCAAAGGCGCGGTCCCAGACCAGCTGCCCTTCGACAAAGCGCTCGAACATGCCGGCATCGGCGCCGTGCGCCGCGTGCAGGGCGTGGGCTTCACGCAGTTGTTCGCGATAGGCGGCCGCGGCCGGCGCCGGATCGGTCAGGCCTTCGCGCGAAGACGGCGGAATCGACGCCCAGCCGCCTTTGCCGACCTCGCGGATCAGGCTGCGCTCGACGTTGAGCGCCACCATCGGCACGCGGTGCAGGCGGGCGAAGTGAAACAGCGGCAGATAGAGCTGCGGGTCGAAGCCCCACACCTTGTTCCACTGCGAATCCTTGAGCAGCGCCTCCTCGGTCAGCTCGCCCGCGACCCAGCGGTCGAGCACCGGCTGCACCCGGCGCGGGAACATTTCCAGGCCGAGCACCAGCCTGCCGCGCTGCGCCAGCAGCATGCCCAG